>Ga0180430_10005912_pt1 | contig 10066 bp, 9 predicted proteins | sample SS_ome_9_FD_132999 | JGI IMG/M metagenome (GOLD analysis project Ga0180430, IMG submission 132999) | Hypersaline lake sediment archaeal communities from the Salton Sea, California, USA - SS_1_S_2 metaG | ecosystem: Environmental > Aquatic > Non-marine Saline and Alkaline > Hypersaline > Sediment...
ATTGCATAATTTCTCCATCGTGAAATGTGGATTCGATAGGCACTAGCTCTGAAAATGTTTTGGTCATGGTATTGTCCTTATGTTTGGTTGTCTGAATCAGGATTCTCAGAATTTTAGAATTAACAGAATTAAAATGTTGATGTTTCTGTATTTTGGTAAATATATATGTTAAACCTTCAATTGAAGTTAGTCAAGAAATGGAATTTTGAATGAATGTAAATGATAAACTAAAATTAATTATGGAAGATTTAGACCTTAATATAAAAGAATTTTCAGAGTTATGTGGTATTCCATATAAAACGATGCAAAATTATCTATATGGTACAAGGTCAATAAATGAAGGTAATTTAAAAAAAATATCGCTTCGTTTAAAGGTAAATATAAATTGGTTATTAACAAGTGAAGGTGAAATGTATCAATCAAGCACAACTGGATTGCATTTAAAAAAGATAGATAAATTGCTTAATTGTTTGCGCACCTATTGGGATACAGCAGATGAAGATGAAAAAATTTGGATGGAAGTACAATTGAAAAAGATGTTTCCAGAGTGTGATGAGTAGTTGAGAGAACTTGGCAATGTTATTGTGGTTTTTAAATTTGAATGGCAAATAAAATATTGCAGAAAAGATTTTTTGAGATATTCTTAATCACAATTATAAATTTACTGATCATCTTCCCACAAAATCGTTGCCAACATTAAAAATATGAGTAAAAAATCAAATTTGCCTTTTAATTGTTCGTTATCTTTAAGATATTTTTATTTTGTTTTATCTTGTTTAATTTTTTTCTTCGTCGTAGAAATAACAGGAAATGGTGTTCGATTTCAAGATATATTTTCAAAAGATGTTTCTTACCTTATGGTTGTCTTATATACATTACTTCCTTTTTTCTTAATCTTTGCTCTGTTAAAAATGCTGATACCAGAGACAAAAGAAATTAATGAAAAAAAAGACGAAATCGATGAAAACCATGTTACGCATTTTGAACATCTTACTGGTATGGAGAATGCCTTATTAAAGTTAGAAAAAGAATTACTGACTGAATTAGAAAGTTATCAATCCAAAGCCAGAAAAAATGAGCTTTATGGTAAATTTGCCTCAATGTTTTCCTTATTCATACCAGCAATTTCTTGGGCTCAAGTCTTTTTAGTGTCTCTTCATACAGGAGAAGCACCTAATTTAGGATTATTTGGTTTTTCTAGTATGACAACGGGCGGACTTATTGGCGTTACCGTTGGATTAACATTATTAAAACAAGCTAAAACTGCGCAAAAAAATGTAGATAGATTAGAAGCTGAAGTTACTCACTTGAAAAAATTGAGAATGCTTTGTTCAAGTCATCAGGAAATTGAAAAAAGTCCATTAATGTTGAAAATTGCTGAAGTATTAATGAATAAAAATGATGGCAAAACAGACGAAGAAGAAGATTCAAATCCTCTTGAAGCTATTACTGGTTCGTTTGGAGACGATAAAAAATAAACTTTTGTATATCAAAAAAGCATCAGTCTTTGATGTTACAGATGTCATTCTCGAGAAAGTAAGAATTTAATTAATGTACTAATTAGTTTGAATTCTTACTTTCGTCAGAATAATGTATTTTGTGAAACAACTTTATTATTAATTTAATTATAATCAGGAATTAAACATCATTAGAAAACTGACATTCAGATAAAACTTTATCAATATGATCTGCTTTCATATTAAACTCTTCAGCCAATAATTTTCTTGCAGAATCAATATCTAAATTCCTTTTTTCCTCTTTATCGGCTTTACGTTCTATCCAAATCATATCAATATCACGACCGCCATCAATGATTTTACACCCATCACCTGCATAGGGTTTAATCATGAAAAATTCTTTACTCAAATGACAACTTTCATGACAAACCTTATCAACATTGGGTTTCAATTCAATAGGACTTTTATCCACAATAGAAAAGCGGTATTGACTTAACCATTTACCTTCCTTATTACTAAAGCGTTCTAAACTAAATGTTTGACTAGCTTCATTCATTAAAATGAGATGATATTTACCACTAATATCTTGATATTCTTTAGAAAAAGCAATAGGTTTTCTAAAATAATTACCTAAACCCACGTCAACCAAATAATATTCGTTTTCTAATTCCACAACAATTGTACAATGTGTTGGCACTTCATAACTCGGCATGACACGGTCTTTAACGCGATCCATCTCTGCTTCAACCAAATAAGTTTTATAACCTAATTGTTTTAATAATTCATTTAATGATGCATTTAATTCAAAACAAGTGCCACCTTGCCCAGTCAATAATTTATTATCTAAACAGCGATAAGCATCTAACTCAATAATACTGCTGTCCATGTTAAAAAAAGCAAAACCATTAAATTGGACTTTATACAAATGGTTTTCCATGAGTTTATTCAGTCCTTCTACGGAAGGAGACGCGTCTATTTGATCCTCACATTGGATTAATGATAGATAACGTTGTTTAAAGTCTTGCATATTATAACTGTTCCCAATATTCATCAGGCATGTCTTTACACATTTTTAATGTACCAACACTGCCACAAAATTCGGCATCTTCTACACAACTTACTTTGCCACCGCCATAAGCAATTAAACTTCTTTCAACCGCACGGTCAATGCCAGCAAGTCGAGAACCACCCCCTGCAATAATAATATTTTGACGTAAACGTTCTTGAAAATCGGGATCAAATGTACCAATTAATTCCAAAATTTCTTTGCTAATTGCCTCTGTTAATGATAAACAAGCAGCATGCAAAATATCAGTGATTTCGTATTGTGCAGGAATGCCTTTTTCTGTCAAGGTCACTTTAATGGGTTCTGAAACATCGTAAACAAACCCATATTTTTCTTTAATATTTTTGATAATTTGCGGTGTTAATTGCACTTGTGGATATTGTTCAAGTATGCCTTTGGTAATTTGCTCATCTAAGTAATTACCTGCTTTTGTGATGGTGATTTGATCTTGATCTTCTGCAAAAGAGCCATGCATCCGACATAAATCTGTTGTGCCTGCACCAATGTCAACAATTAAACATTCATCAAAACGATCTAATGAATAGGCGACTGCAAAGGCTTCACTGACAATTAATAATTTATCAACCAAAGGTCTCGCTGCGTCTAAAATCGTTTTTTTACTATTTAAACTGGCTTGAGCTGGGACACCAATAGCAGCAAATAATTGATCTTCTTCTGTTTTCTCAGGAAAAGCTTCTTCAATCAAATGACGAAGAATAAGTTGTGTGGTTTCTAAAGCACGCCGATCTTCTCGAATCACACCATCTGCCAATGGCCAGACCATTTCTAAAGATAAACGATGTTGTAGTGCATCTTCGCCTATTAACCACTCTTTTCCAAACCGTTTTTTAGCAATTAAATCTTTGCAATAGCCGACACAAGTTTTAGTTGATAAACGTTGACCTGTTGATGTTGTAATCGTTGAGCGGCTAGTACCTAAGTCAATGCCAGCATGAAAAATCGTTGCCATAAAAAATCCTATTGTTCTGTATCTTGACGTAATTTAAGGTTAGATTGTAAAAGCCGTTTTAAAAATGATGTTTTAACAGGGGCTGAATTATTAACATGTTTTTGTTCTGATTTATCAGATTGTTGATAAACATCATCTTCTGCTTGGCTAGTATGTCGTAATTCTTGACGGAATTCTTGTAATGTATGGGAAAACTGTTTATTATTTTCCTCAAACTTTTGCTGTACTTTCAATTCTAACTGTTCAATTTTACGATCGTTTTTTTGATTATTAGCTGTTGTATATCCAAGCAGACCACCTATCGTTGCACTGCTGATTAACCAAGGTGCTGAAATGCTAATAAAGGTCTTTGCCAAAGGAGGTGTTAATGCAATGGGCAACATAGAAAATTCTCTTTTAATTAAAAATATAGGTCATTTTTGTCGTACCAGATAAACAGTGATTACGACGAAAATCATTATTTTACACTATTTTTTCACGATTTCTTAGATAATTCATTAAGCTATGTCTTGTTATTTCAATAAAAAATATTTAATTCTCTTATTGTTCTTTTTTTTAGATTATACCTATGTTTTTGCTGATGATCGTTTTTTAACATTGAATCCAACAATGCATTTTAAAATGATTAATCGCATTGATATAGATGCAAATCAAACATTATTAGCAACAGCTTCTGATGATAAAACTGTGCGTTTGTGGCAATTACCAGCGGGACATTTAATTCGGGTATTACGTCCGCCTGCTGATTTTGGTAATGAAGGTAAAATATTTGCGGTTGCTTTATCACCTGATGGAAAAAAATTGGCAGCAGGTGGTTGGACTAAAGCAGGTTATCGTGGATTTGCTCATTTTAATATTTATATCTTTGACACCAATAATGGTCAAATAACGAGCTATTTGGCAGGGATTGAAGATGCCATTTTGCATTTAGATTTTTCACCTGATGGCAATTATTTAGCGGCTACCATTGCTGGACAAGAAGGCGTGCGTATATGGGATTTATCAAATATGGTGGAAGTGTTTCGTGATGATGATTATACCGCAAATAATTATTGGTTAGAATTCAGTCCAAACGGCAAATATTTAGTGACAACTTGTTATGATGGACATATTCGTCTATATGGCGATAGAGCTAATCCTAAATTATTACATGACTATAAAATAAAAGATCATAATACGCCTTTTAGTGTTCGTTTTTCACCTGATAGTCAGAAACTAGCTGTCGGCTTTACCAAATCTCCTCATATTGCTGTATTACCAAGAGATTTATCATCAGATTATTTAACAACATCTTATGAAAAAGGATTTGGAGATTTATTTGCGACGACTTGGTCATCAGATGGTCAAGTGTTATATGGGGCAGGTGAATATAAGAAAAACGGTAAATATAGTATTTTAAAATGGAATCAGCAAGGTAAAGCAAAACCAGTAGATTGGCAAGTGGCTTGGAATACGATCATTGCCATGCAATCATTAAGTGATAATAAACTTTTATACGCATCAACCGCACCTTCTTTGGGATTATTAAATCAAGAAGGCAAACCACTTTTTCATTTTGGGCAAGAAACAGCTTATTTGCACAAAAATTTTCCAGATAAATTACTAGTCTCGCCAGATGGGCAAGTCATTCAATTTGAACATGATAATTTAGAACAGCAAACAACATTTCGTTTTTCTATTCCTGAACAATATTTATTTACACCTCAATTAGATGAAGAAATACCGATCAATACAGACATGGCTGTAGAAGAATTACAACGATATTTGATTGATGCAGGATTTTTAACAGGTGATGTTGATAATACCATGAGTAAAGAAACAAAAGCGGCATTAGCTGCATTTCAAAAAAGAATGAATTTACCTGTTACCAGTGAATTAGATTTAGACACAGTCATGGCATTACGCGCTAAACATCAATTATTATTCCCCATTTTAAAATTAGATGATATTACGCTTAATTTTGGTAGATATACAAAAAATGTAAAAATGAATGGTAAAACATTAAGCTTAACATCAGGTGATAAAGCATTAAGTTATGCTTTTGCACCTCATGATCATTCTTTAATATTAGGCACACAATTTAACCTATATCGTTTTGATAAAAATGGCAACATTATTTGGAAGATGAATACATCTGGCTTTGTTTGGGCAGTTAATGTCACATCAAATGGTAAAATATTAGTTGCTGCACTCAGCGATGGCACAATACGTTGGTATAATTTAGTAAATGGTCATCAATTAATGGGTTTATATCCGCATCATGATGGTTTACGTTGGATTGCTTGGACACCACAAGGTGCTTATGCAGCATCGGCTGGAGCTGATAGTTTAATTGGTTGGCATGTTAATAACAAAATGACACAAGACGCTGATTTTTATCCATTACATAGTTTACATGCTAATTATTATCAACCTGAAATACTATCAACAATATTGGTTGATCAACTCATAAAAAAGAAAGAGTATCATGCAGCAATGGAAGGTATTGTGACATTGTCTTCAAATATAAAAAAAGAAGTATATAGCAGCGTACCTGAACCACCTAAAAAATTTCCACCCCGTTTTATTTTACATTCACCCATCTATGGCGATACTTTTAATGAAAATGAAGTAACTTTTGAGTATCAATATCGTTTTCATAGTGAACCGACACCCGTTACATTACATGTTTTAGTTGATGGTCGACCATGGCATATAGTAAAACCAGATGTTTCAGAAGAAGATGTACCTGTAACAGAAGGTAAAGTTGTACTCACATTGCCAAAACATACTGTGAAAGTTAGTTTTATCGCTGAAAATGAGTATGGTATTTCTCCACCTGAGACGACCTTATTACGTTGGGAAGGAGAAACGCCTATCATTAAAAAACCGAATTTATTTCTTTTAACTATAGGTATTAGCAAATACGAGAATTTTGCAACACTGCCAATTGTTACAGATGATATTACTGCATTAAAAGATAAATGGTTAGGTTCTAATGATTATGTTGTCGAAGTCAATCAGTTGTTTGACAGTAATTATGCTGAAATCATGAAAGGTCTTAGTTGGCTTGAGGAAAGTGCCACTGATCAAGATATTGTCATATTATTTCTCAATGGATATGCAAAAAATAATGAACAAAATATGGAAAATCGATATGATTTTATGCCTAGTGATGCTGCCCAAAATAGTCATGTATTGTCTACTCAGGATTTCATTAATGCATTTAGAAAAATAAAAGCAAAAGTATTACTTTGTGTTGATACTGCTTATAAAGTTAAACATACTGAATCCCAAGCATCAATGGCAAGTGTTGGTGAACATGCTAATCCGCTTGCCTTAGCTAATATTGATGATTTTGTTAATCAATTAAGCAGTCCTGAAAATGGGGTAATTGTGTTGTCTTCAACAACAGGTTTGCAACAATTAGATGCTGAAGACGGTTTAAATTTATTTACAATGGCGTTATTAGAAGGATTAGATGGGCTAGGAGATGTTAATAATGATGGCAAAATCATGTCAAAAGAATTTGGTCATTATGTTTCTCGACGTGTTGCTGAATTAAGCCGCAATGAACAAACACCAATATTAAGTTACCCAAATGCAATTGAAGATTTTTTGATTAAAAAGTTATGGTAAAATGTTATGTTGTTTTTTATTTCAACTTTATTAAATTATCACTGATTTTTCAATGGAACGTAAAAGCGGTTTTATATATTGGCTAAAAGATAAAATACCTTATTTGATTGTCATCATTTTAGTGGCTATTATTTTAAGTATCTTTTTCTTCTCACGTGTTTTTGTCGTTGTTAAAGCAGGAGAAGCAGGCGTATTATACCGTTTATTAACAACGGGTACAGAAACTAACTATATTTTCCCTGAGCGTTTTCATTTAATTTGGCCTTGGGATACCATGTACATTTATAACGCTCGTGTACAAACTATCTTACATGAACTAACTGTATTAACCAAACAAGGTTTGCCTATCTCACTATTATTAGCCATTCGTTTTCGTCCTGAATACGATATGATTGGATTATTACATAAAAATATTGGTCCTGATTATGTGGAAACTATTATTATTCCGCAAATAGAATCTGCTTTGCGTAAAAATATTGGTCAACTGAATCCTGAAGATGTTTATACAAATAAAGAAGGCATTTTAAATAAAATTTTACGTGTTGCTATTGATGAAGCAAGCCGAAAATACGTATTAGTTGATGATATTATTATTCGTGCTGTCGAACTTCCCTCTTTAGTTAAACTAGCCATTGAAGAAAAATTAGTTGAAGAACAAACATTACAACGTTATGAATATAAAATTTTGATTGCAAAGGAAGAAGCAGAACGTAAATTTATTGAAGCACAAGGGATTCAACGCTACCAAGAAACTATTGCCAAAACATTATCAGAACCATTAATCAAATGGCAAGCCGTTAAAGCTACGCAAGGGCTGATAGAATCAAAAAATGCTAAAGTTGTGATTATTGGTGCAGGTGAACAAGGACTTCCTGTCATTTTAGGCAATCAATGGGAAAAACAACCTAAAGACGATCAAGAATCAACCTCTGAAACTGAACAAGATAATAAGGTTAATCTATATCAATAATGCAATATCGTTTTGTTGCCCATTTATTATTTTGGCTTATCACTGGAATAATGTTATCTGCTTGCACTCGACCTCCAGAAGTTATTACAGCAGAACGTGTTAATTTAGCAAGAATAGAAGATAAGTTAGCAGAATGTCGTTTATTCGTATTTGAAGAAAATTTTGAAAGTGAATCAAATACTTGTGATATTTTTTCAAAAGAAGATCAACATTGTGCTGAATTTCCTGAACAAAAAGAAGGTTGTCAACAATTCCTTTATCGTTCTGATTATAAAACGCAAAAACTTCAATGCAAACAATTACAACACAAAAAGCAAAGCTGTGAAACACTTGTTAGAACAAAAATTGAACCTTGGTATTATGAATGGCTACGTAGCTTAAATTTACACAATGAACATCATCATTGGACTGCACAAGTTAAAAGAGAATTACCTAATATTGATATTGGTATTGTTCGTTCAGGTTTTAGCATGGGCAACTTTATCAAAGGCGTAAAATTAGCTGTTTCAGAGGTCAATGATTCAGGTGGCGTTTTTGGTAGAAAATTTGAATTGCATACTAAAGTGACTAAAGGTCAATTAGAAAAAGCTCGCCAAGTTGCAGAAGAAATAAAAAATAATGAGCGTATTCGTGTTGTACTTGGACGACAACCTTCCAGAAATGTGATTCCCGTCATAAATGTTTATGAAAAGGCAAAAATTGTTTTTTTAGCGATTTCTGCCTCTAACTTAAATGTCATTCGCGGTAATATGCAATTTGTTTTTCGTCAATTACCAAATAATGATGTCTATGCAAAATCCCTAGCGGGGTACTGTAAGCAAAAAAAGTATAAAAATATTGCATTACTTTATAATCGAACCACTTATAACGAAGAAATATCCTATGCATTTCGTGATTATATCGTTAAAGATAATATGAGAATTGTTTTTGAAAAATCTTTTTTTAAGAACAAAAATGATTTTCTTGAAATTGCTGCTAATCTCAGAAAAATAAAACCCAAACCTGACGTGATTTTCTCACCCATTAGTGTTAAGCAAAGTGTTAATCTTATTGATGATTTACGTGCTATGGGTGTTAATTTACCTATCGTTGCGACTGATTCCTTAAATACGACTGAATTCCTTGACTTAGTCAGTGAAAAAGAAAGTAACCTTGTTATCCCGACTATTTACAATTTATTTTCTGAAAAGATTGAAAATGTTAAATTCGTTGATACCTTTCGAGATAAATATGGACATCCGCCTGATGCTTGGTCTGCACAAGGTTATGATGCAATAAAATTATTAGCCCATGTCATCGATAATGAATCACACTCTACTGTACCTGCTAACATTGCAGCTAGTTTAACCCATATTGAACCTTTTCAAGGTGCAGGCGCACTTTATGCTTATCAAGATGATGGTGAAATTAAAAATAGACCCATTTACTTTAAAGAACTAAAACATAAAGAATATATTCTTCTCAAAAATACCCAACAAGAAGAAGAATTGCTATACTTTGATATTATTGAAGATAGAATCATCTATCGTCCAGAAAAACGGGGAGAATCTACTGAAGCTATGAGTATATTTTAAGGATTAAAATAATGTTAATCGTACTTTTAATTCTATCTTGGCTTACTTTAGCGATATTTATTGGTGCGTTAGGTAGGCATAGGACGATGGGGTTTTGGGGATATTTTTTTGCGTCTATTGTATTGACACCAATTTTTGCCTTATTACTGGTATTGGTGTCTGGTGAAAAAGAGTAAAGAGGATTAATATAATGTCGGAAGGGTCAACTCAGCATCAATCATCTTTTGACAATCAAGCGTCTGTTGATTATCAAAAACCTGAAGAACAAACATCTACTGAAGAACAACAATCTGTTGAGAATAGAGAAGCTGAAGCTGTTGAAGAACAAGCAGCCGATGTATCTAACACTGAAGATTCTCGCCATGACAAAGGGTTGGTGACGGTTAAAAACTATACTTTAACATCATTAAC
>Ga0180430_10005913_pt1 | contig 10065 bp, 9 predicted proteins | sample SS_ome_9_FD_132999 | JGI IMG/M metagenome (GOLD analysis project Ga0180430, IMG submission 132999) | Hypersaline lake sediment archaeal communities from the Salton Sea, California, USA - SS_1_S_2 metaG | ecosystem: Environmental > Aquatic > Non-marine Saline and Alkaline > Hypersaline > Sediment...
ACCTCGTCCTCGTTATAGCCACGCTTGCCGATGGGCGGCTTGCTGAACGCCACATTGTGCACGTCGGCCGGTGTCAGTGGCATGTCTGCGCCTTCCGCTGGGACGGTGGGTAGAAGTCGGAATGCAGTGTAGACCGTCTTCTGGGTCATTCCGTACTTTAACTGGCGCCCATCGTGTCACACCAGACTCGTCGGTTACAGAAATGCAGGGAATTAAGACCGAAGCTCAGAGTTTCGCCAAGCGATCGGGACACCGGCCAACTCCGGCCAGACGCCTGGAGTCCTCGGCTGGAGTGCCTGAGGAGTCCGGATCAGGCGGCCGCACCGAAAGCCAGTTGCATACCGATGAAGGCCAGCAGCAGGAGCACCATGATGGAGAAATCCAGCCTGACCGCGCCGATGGTCAACTGCGGGATGATCCGCCGCAGCAGTTTCACCGGCGGGTCGGTGACGGTCATGATGACCTCCAGCACCACGACCGTGACACCACGCGGGCGCCAGTCCCGGCTGAAGGAGCGAATGAACTCCACAACGATGCGGGCGATGAGCAGCAACCAGAACAAGAACAGCGCGAAGCCGAGGATTCCGAAGAACAGCTTCACCTGAGCGCGGTCCTTTACCTGACGGTGGATGAAACGGGGACCCACGCCGCCAGGCGTGGCGATCGCCAGCCTACCGACACTGCTCGGCGGCCAGACGGCCCCCGGCGCAAGCCCCGTCGGTGATGGCAGAAGCCTTATTGGTAGCTGTAGAAACCGGCTTCAGCGATCCGGCGGCGTTCCTCGGCGCTGACATCCACGTCTGCCGGAGCGAGCAGGAAGACCTTGGTGGCCACCTTGTCGAACGAGCCGCGAAGCGCGAACGCCAACCCGGCCGCGAAATCGACCAGCCGCTTGGCGTCGGCGTTGTCCATGGACACCAGGTCCATGATCACCGGCTGACCGTCCCGGAAGCGCTCACCGATGGTGCGGGCCTCGTTGTAGTCCTTCGGGCGCAGCGTGGTGATCTTCGACAGCGGGCTGCCCTCCTCGAACAACATGGCCATCCGGCGCGGATCCATCGCCAGAGCGCCGCGGGTCGAGCCGCGCAGCGAACCGAAACGGGAAGAGCCGTGCGGGCGGTCGAATTCCCGAGGCCGGAACCGAGGCTCGTCGGTATAGCTCGGCCGGAAACCGCCAGTCGGCGGATAGTCGGGCTCACGCTCGTCATACTCATGCGCCAGCCGGGGATCGCGGTCGTCGTAGCGTCCACCGTCCCGGGGGCCGTCGTACCGTCCGCCGTCGTAGCCGTCCTCGTCGGCGAAGCGGTCTCCCCGGCGTGCGTAGCCCCTCCCCCGCATCCCGCCGAGTTCGCGTTCGTCCTCGTAGTACTCATCGTCGTAGTCGTCCATCGGCGCCATGCCGAAGTAGGCCTTGACCTTGTGGAGAGTGCTCATCCGCGTGACCCTTCTGCAGAACTTCGGTGTCGATGTTTCTGATGTTTGTGATGAACCTGTGACTGGAGTGACTACTCAGGGAGACGTTAGAGGACGGGTGCCCATTAACGCCGTTCCGACACGCACACATGTCGAACCGTGTCGGACAGCGGCTTCCAGATCCCCGGACATGCCGGCGGACAAGTCGGTGGCGCCGGGATGACTGATCAGCACACGACGATGCTCGGTCGCCAGGGTCGCGAACGCGCGGTCGGGATCGGCACCCAGGGGCGGGACCGCCATCAGGCCGACCAGCTCGAGGGCGCTGCTGTCGGCGACCTGGCCGCACAGCAGATCCACCGCCGCCGGATCACCAATGTCGACTCCGCCGCGAGCGGTGTCACCGTCGAGGCTGATCTGCACGAATACCCGGAGCCGACCCTGTCGACATCCGTTGGCCAGCGACTCGGCCGCGGCACCTCCCAGTGCCGAGACCACTCTGACGGTGGACACCGAGTGAACCGTATCCGCCCATGCCGCAATGTTTTTGGCCTTGTTCCGCTGAATCTGTCCGACCATGTGCCAACTCACCTGAACCGGGTTCGCCTCGGTCGCGACCAACGTGTCGAACTCGGCGATCTTCGCCGAGGCCTCCTGCTCCCGTGACTCGCCGAAGGCGCGGCAACCCAGCCGCCAGAGGATAGCGACATCCCTGGCCGGGAAGAATTTGGTGATCGGCAGTAGTTGGATTTCGGTCACCGGACGCCCGGCCGCGTCCGCCGCATCGGCCAGTCGCGACCGCACCGCTGCCAGACCCAGCGTCAGTTCCGCGAGCCGATCGGAGAAGGCCCGGTCGGTCACTGGATCCACACCAGCGAGGCCAACCGACCGGTCGGAGCGTCTCGGCGATGACTGAACAGTGCCGGATCGGCCACCGTGCAGCGGGGGTCGATATCGACCGCGGTTATCCCGGCATCGATCAACTGGCGCGCGATACCGGCCCGCAGGTCCAGGCCGGGAGTACCGCGCACGGTGGTGGTCCGACTGCCAGGCAGACTCGCCTCGACGTCGGCGGCCATTTCCCCGGGTACCTCGTAGTTGGGTCCACTGACGGCGGGACCGAGCAGCGCTGAGATATCCGCGATGTGCGCGCCGGCAGCCACCATCGCCTCCACCGTCCGCAGCACCACCCCTTTAGCGGCTCCGACCCGGCCGGCGTGCGCCGCACCGACGACTCCGGCGCGGGCATCGGCCAGGAGCACCGGCACGCAGTCGGCGGTCACCACCGCCAGCGCAAGCCCCGGCTCGCCGGTCACCAGGGCGTCGGTGGCGTCGACGGGATCGAAACGGGGTGAACCGACGACCTCGACATGATCGCCGTGAACCTGGTTCATCCACACCACATGGTCGGGTCGAAGTCCGATAGCCGACGCCAGCCGATCGCGGTTGGCCGCTACCGCGGCCGGGTCGTCACCGACGTGATCACCGAGATTGAAGCTGTCGAACGGCGAACGTGACACTCCACCCGCCCGCGTGGTGGTGATGCGACGGATGCGAGCGCTCACAACACCAGTATCGGCGCGGGTCAGTGCCGCATGAACGGCGGCACGTCGACGTCGTCGTCATCGTCACCGAAGCGTGACGACCCATTGGTACGGGCCGGCACGCTGACCGGCTCCAGCGGCTGGACGGTCTCGATCGGTTCGAACAGCGACGAACTGAGCTGACCGGCCGATCCGGGCGCGATGCCGGATGCGGCCGCCGATGCGCCGGCGGCCGATGCGCCGGCGCTCGTGGCGTTACTCGACGCATTACCGGCGGCGGCACCGATCACCGGCGTGCGACTCGGACTCGCGGCGTCGAAACCGGCGGCGATCACCGTGACACGCACCTCGTCACCGAGCGAGTCGTCGATCACCGTGCCGAAGATGATGTTGGCCTCCGGGTGGGCGGAATCCTGTACCAGCGACGCCGCCTCGTTGATCTCGAAGAGTCCGAGGTCACTGCCGCCGGCGATCGACATCAGCACCCCTTGCGCGCCCTCCATCGAGGCCTCCAGCAGCGGGGAGTTGATAGCGACCTCGGCCGCCTGCAGTGCGCGACCGTCGCCGCGGGCCGACCCGATACCCATCAGAGCGGTTCCGGCGCCGCTCATGATGCCTTTGACGTCGGCAAAGTCGACATTGATCAGACCGGGGGTGGTGATCAGATCGGTGATGCCCTGAACGCCGTTGAGCAGGACCTCATCAGCGCTACGGAAAGCGTCCATGAGTGAAACGCCCGCATCGCCCATCTGCAGCAGTCGGTCGTTCGGGATCACGATCAAGGTGTCGCAGCTCTCCCGCAGCGCGCCGATCCCGTTCTCTGCCTGATTGGACCGCCGCTTGCCCTCGAAGGAGAACGGCCGGGTCACCACACCTACCGTCAGCGCACCGAGTTTGCGGGCGATGTTAGCCACCACCGGAGCGCCCCCGGTGCCGGTGCCGCCGCCCTCGCCGGCCGTCACGAACACCATGTCGGCCCCGCGCAACAGCTCCTCGATCTCGTCCTTGGCATCCTCGGCGGCCCGCCGGCCCACCTCGGGATCCGCGCCGGCGCCCAATCCGCGGGTGGAGTCGCGTCCGACATCGAGCTTGACGTCGGCGTCGCTCATCAACAGCGCCTGGGCGTCGGTGTTGATGGCGATGAACTCAACGCCCTTCAGTCCCTGCTCGATCATCCGGTTGACGGCGTTGACGCCGCCGCCACCGATACCAACGACCTTGATGACGGCGAGATAGTTATGCGGGGGGGTCATCGCTGTGGTTCCTCCGTGGTGGGGGCTCGGGCTGCCGCGACTTCCCTGGTCTAAACCCTCAACCTCAACCTCAGGCTTAGAGTTATGTCAAGTTGTTCGCGTACTGGAAAGGTATGACCGGCGGGCCCGGGATTGGGGAGGCGCGCCCGCGTGTCGCTCGAGAATTTTCGTCACCGAAGCCGGGGCGCTACTTGACCGTCGGCAGGTCCGGACTGGACACGTCGTACACCTGGCCCGGCTGAGTCAGCAGAGCCGCGAGTTTCTCGGCCTTCTCCTCCGTGCGGTCGGTGGTGCCCCACACCACCGTGCGGCCATCGGCGAGGGTCAGGGTGATCGACGCCACCGAGGGTGCGGCGATCCGCCCCACCTGGGCCACCACCTCGGGTCGGAGCGCGGTCATCACCTGCAACGCGGCCCGGGTCGGCGGGTCGGTCGGGCCGGGATTGTCGACGTCGATGTAGGGCAACCCGGGTGGCGGCGGGGCGGTCGCGAAATCGACACCGTCCCGGTCGAACAGATGCGGCCCGTCCGGGAAGTCCTTGAGTACGACCGGAACCCGCTCGACGATCGTGATCCGCAACTCCGAGGGATATTCCCGCTGTACCCGGGCACTGGCCACCCGACGGATACCGGCCACCCGGTTGGCCACCACATCGGTGTCGATCTGCAGCAGCGGAGTGCCCGGGCGGACCTGCGCGACGTCGACGACCTGCTCGCGTGACACCGCGCCGGTGCCGATGACCACCACCGAGCGGGCCGACATCAACGGGGTGAAGTACAGGACAAGACCGAGGATGACGCTGGCCACCGTGAGCAGGATCAGCCAGACCATCAATTGCAGACCTTTGACGGACCGGGAGCTCAGCTGTTTGGGTTCCTCGACCAACGGTCCCCGGATGCGGCGCTTGGCCTCGCGACGGGCGTGCTCGATCGCCGTCGCTCGTTGCTCGAGGGCTCGCCGTTCGGCGCGCTCGCGGCGGGCTTTCCGGCGGGGCCCCTCAGAACCAGACTCAGAACCAGACTCAGAATCGGGCTCAGCATCGGGATCTGCATCGGCGGCCACCCCGGGCTCCTCGGGGGGCTCCTCGGGGGGTTCCTCGGGTCCGACCGCCCGGTCCGGGTCACTATCCGCACCGCCGTCCGCACCGCCATCCGCACCGCCCGAGTCGGCTCGGTCGGACCCGGCGAGATCGAGGTCGACCTCCTCATCGACCGCGGACCGAGGTTTGCTCCCCGGTGGCGGATCCGCCGCCGGGCGAGCACCGGTCACTGTGCTCCCCTCGATCCGGCGGCGATGGTGTCGATCGCCGCGATGATCTCCGGACCCAGCAGGGTCACATCGCCGGCGCCCATGGTGATCACTACATCTCCCGGCCGGGCGCAGGCGGCGACCTGCTCGGCCACAGTCGAGAAGTCCGGCAGATAACGCACCGGGGCGCTGACATGCTCAGCAATGGTGGCTCCGCTGACGCCGGTCAACGGTTGCTCGCGGGCGGCGTAGACATCGAGCACGAACACCTCGTCGGCGATGGCCAGAGCCGCACCGAACTCTCGAGCGAAAGCCTTTGTCCGCGAATACAAATGCGGCTGGAAGACCACGATGCTGCGCCCGCCGGTCGGGTGGCCGACGTGGTCCTGTCCGGCGACTCCGCGCAGCGCCGTAAGTGCAGCGTGCACCTCGGTCGGGTGATGCGCGTAGTCGTCGAATACCCGCACCCCGCCGGCGGTGCCGACCAGTTCGAACCGGCGACGGACCCCCTCGAAACCGGCCAGCGCGTCGAGCACCTGCTCGATCGGCGCGCCGGCTTCGGCCGCGGCCAGTACCGCACCGACCGCGTTGAGGGCCATATGCCGGCCCGGTACGGCCAGGCGCAGCGCTCGAGGATGCCCCTCACCGGCCAACTGGATCTCGGCGACCGCACCGGTCCCCCGCTGCTGCCAGTCCAGTAGCGCGGCGGCCAGGCCGCCCGCGGTTTCTCCGGATTCGCCGCTGCCGTAGCGCAGCACCCGGAAACCCAGGGCGGCAGTCCGGTCAGCCAGCGCCGCAGCACCCGGATCGTCTGTGCACACCACCAACGCCCCACCCGGGGTCAGCCGATCGACGAACTCGTCGAACACCGCGGTGTAAGCCTCCGGGCTGCCGAAGAAATCGAGGTGGTCGGCATCGATATTGGTGACTACGGCCACGTCGGGCCGGTACTCCAGCAATGACCCGTCACTCTCGTCGGCCTCGGCGACGAAGACGTCCCCGCTGCCGTGATGGGCGTTCGTGCCCGCCTCGCCGAGGTCGCCGCCGACCGCGAAGGACGGATCGAATCCACTGTGCTGCAGAGCGACGATCAGCATGCAAGTGGTGGTGGTCTTGCCATGGGTGCCGGTCACCAGCAGCGTGCGGTGACCGGACATCAGTTTGGCCAGCACCGCCGGACGCAGAATCACCGGCACTGCGCGGCGCCGGGCCTCCACCAGCTCAGGATTGGTCTTCGGGATGGCGGCGTGGGTGGTGATCACCGCAGTAGGGCCGTCCGGCAACAGGTCGAGATTGACCGCGTCGTGGCCGATACTGATCTGCGCTCCCCGGGCCCGCAACGCGATGACACCCCGAGACTCCTTCGCGTCGGAGCCCGACACTTGCGCACCGCGGTCGAGCAGGATGCGCGCGATACCCGACATCCCGGCTCCGCCGATCCCGACCATGTGCACCCGCTCGAGTTCCGGGGGCACCCCGGCCCCGGTCACCGGCACGCCTTCCGGTCGGAGCCGGCGACCTGCAGGACCACCTCGGCGACCCGGCGGGCAGCATCCCGATGCCCCACCCCGGCCGCGGCAGCGGTCATCGCCTCCAGTCGCGGCCGGTCACCGAGAAGTCGTGCCACCTCCCCACCGATGTATTCGGGAGTAAGTTCCGCGTCGGCCAGCAGCAGACCTCCTCCCGCTTCGACCACCGGCAGCGCATTGAGCCGCTGTTCTCCGTTGCCGATCGGAAGCGGGACGTAGACGGCGGGCAGCCCGACAGCGGACACCTCGGCGACGGTCATGGCACCGGACCGGCAGATCGCCAGATCGGCTGCAGCGTAGGCGAAGTCCATCCGGGTCAGGTAGGGCACCGGCACGTAGGGCGGATCACCCGGCCGCGGGGTAGGCAGATCGAGAGTGTTCTTGGGCCCGTGTGCATGCAGCACCGAGATCCCGGCGGCAGCAAGGTCGGCGGCCGCGGCCGAGACTGCGCGGTTGATCGAGACGGCCCCCTGCGAACCGCCGAAAACCAGCAGCACCCGGGCGTCGTCAGGAAACCCGAAGTGAGCCCGCGCCTCGGCCCGCAGCGCAGCGCGGTCCAGACCGGTGATCGAGGATCGCAGCGGCATGCCCACCACCTCCGCACCGTGCAGACCCGAACCCGGCACTGCGGCGAGCACGCGGCGGGCGAACCGCGACCCGAGCCGGTTGGCCAGGCCTGCGCGGGCGTTGGCCTCGTGCACGACCACCGGAACCCGGGTGGACCGCGCCGCCAGGTACGCGGGCACGGAGACATAGCCCCCGAACCCCACCACGACATCGGCGGCTACGCGGTCGAGTACCGCCCTGGCCTCCCCGATCGACTGGCGCAGCCGCCACGGCAGCCGAAACAGGTCGGCGTTGGGCTTGCGGGGTAGCGGTACCGGGGTGACAAGTTCCAGGGTGTAGCCGCGGTCCGGGACCAACCGGGTCTCCAACCCGCGGGCGGTGCCCAGTGCGGTGACCCGGATACCGGGACGCAGCGCACCCAGCGCATCGGCTACGGCCAGGGCCGGCTCGATATGCCCGGCGGTACCGCCGCCCGCCAGCACGACCGACACGGCGCCGTCACTGCTGCGTGGGACGCTGCGTGAGGAGCCGCCGTCGACCCCGAAGACACTCACCCGTGACGCTGACCTTCCATTGCGCGGGACCGCCGCGCACGACGTTTCCCGTGCCGCTCGCTGCCCTGCGCCGCGGCGGCACGCCTCTGCTGGGAGGCGCCTCCATGATGCCCTGAATGCTGCGCCGAGGAGTGTGCCGTACCCGCTTCGGCTCTTCTGCTGCGATCGCGCAGCGGCGCTGCGTTGCGCGCCGCCCGCTTGACCGGCTTGGCCGATTTGGCCGGCTTGGGCGATTTGGCCGACTTGGCCGGCTTGGGCGATTTGGCCGACTTGGCCGGCTTGGGCGACTTGGCCGGCTTGGGCGACTTGGCCGGAACGCTGCTGCCCGGACGGGAGCGCAGTCGGTCCCGCAGCGCCTCCGTCCGGCTGGGCAGGTAGGGCTCGGGCAGCGGCAACCTCAGCAGCCGGTTCATCCGGTCCTCGCGGCCGGCCCGCAGAGCGGCCACCGCATCGGGCTCGTGCCGGGCCGCGTTGGCCATCAAGCCGATCATGAACAGAGTGGTAGCCGTGGATGTTCCGCCCGCCGAGATCAGAGGCAGTTGGATACCGGTAACCGGCAGCAAGCCGACCACATAGCCGACGTTGATGAACACCTGGCCGATCACCCAGGCTGTCGCGGTGGCCGTCAGCAGGCGCAGGAACGGATCCACCGAACGCCGGGCGATGCGCATTCCGGTATAGGCGAACATGCCGAACAGGCAGAGCAGACCGAATGCCCCGATGAACCCGAGTTCCTCACCGACGATCGCGAAAATGAAGTCATTGTGAGCGTTGGGCAGGTAGTTGTACTTCGCCGTTCCCTGGCCCAGTCCGTCACCGAAAACCCCCCCGTTGGCCAGCGCGAACTTTGCCTGCCGGGCCTGATAACCGACGCCCTGGGCGTCGGCGCCGGGGTCCAGCCAGGAACGCACCCGGTCGGAGCGATAGCCCTCCGACACCGCGAGGACGGCAGCCGTCGCCACCGCCGCGAGCAGCGAACTGACGAACACCTTCAGCGGCAGCCCGGCGAACCAGAGCAGGGCCAGCAGGATGATGCCCAACGACACGGTCTGGCCGAGGTCGGGCTGAGCCACGATCAGGGCCAGCGCGATGACGGCGGCCGGGATGAGCGGGATCAGCATCTCCCGCAGGCTTGCCCGCTCCATCCGCCGGGTGGCCAGCAGATGCGCCCCCCAGACCACGAAGGCAATCTTGGTCAGTTCGGAGGGCTGCATGGACAGGCCGCCGAAGACGAACCAGCCGCGGGTGCCGTTGGCGACGCGGCCGATTCCCGGGATCAACACCAGCACCAGCATCACGATGGACACCGCGAAGACCGGAAATGCCATCCGGCGAATGAGCCGGACGGGTAGGCGTAGGGCGAACCAGCAGGCGAACAATCCCAGCCCCGCCCACATCACCTGACGGGCGAAGATTGTCCACGGGGAGCCGTCGGTGTCATAGGAATGCACCCCGGAGGCGGACAGCACCATGATCAGGCCCAGTGTGGTCAGCAGCGTGGCCACCGACACCATCAGGTGGAAAGACGTCATCGGCCGTGCCAGCCAAGCGCCGAACCGCTTCCGCGGGTCGAACCCGGATACCTTCGCGCTGTCGCCCGCGTTCCCATCCCGGCGGGTCAGCCGGGACCACACCGTGCCCACCGCGCTACCGCGTCCCGCGATCAACCCGGGCCCGGACCGCCTCCGCGAACGCGTCACCACGGTCGGCGTAGCCGCTGAACTGGTCGAACGATGCACCTGCCGGGGCGAGCAGGACTGTGTCACCCGGGCGTGCCAGCCCGGCGGCCGCGGCGACGGCCTCGGCCATCACCCGCCGGCCGGCACCTGACCCGTGGGTGTCCAGCGTCCGAGTAACAGTAGCCACACCTGACTCATTGGACTCATGCACCTCAGCATCGTCCCTCGTCATGACGTGGATGACGGGGACATCGCGTGCGTGTCGCGATAACGCCTC
>Ga0180430_10005914_pt1 | contig 10063 bp, 7 predicted proteins | sample SS_ome_9_FD_132999 | JGI IMG/M metagenome (GOLD analysis project Ga0180430, IMG submission 132999) | Hypersaline lake sediment archaeal communities from the Salton Sea, California, USA - SS_1_S_2 metaG | ecosystem: Environmental > Aquatic > Non-marine Saline and Alkaline > Hypersaline > Sediment...
CCGGCGAACAGTTCCCTTCCGGCCCGCAGGAATTCCCAGCACGCCTTTCCACCGTATGAGAACCCGGTGAAGTAGACGCGATCCGGATCGATACACAGGCCCTTGTCGGCGACCAGGTCCTTTATCAGCGCGATGGAAGCCTGCGTATACCAACCGTTTTCGTTTACGGCGGGCCAGTCGGGGTGATATACAGTCGGTTTGCCCAGCGGGCCCCTGGGCCAGTACGGTTTGGGGACAGCCTTGCCCGAAGGGATCTGGGGGACGATGCTGATGCAATCGAATTCCCCTTCATCGCGATAGTTTACAAAAAGGTTCTTGGCTAGTATCACGTTCTCCATGTTTCGCACGTTATCTTCGCCAACCCCTCCGGAACCGGAAACCGAAATAACCAGCGGGTATTTTTTGCCCTTGCGCGGATCGTAGTTGCGAGGAAGCATCATCCTGAAAGGCAGGACGGCGCCGGCGAACTTGAACTCGCCCGGCGCGTGACCGTACAGCGTTCCCCTGCCTCTCCAGCATGTGTGGGTGACGGTTTTGATCCTGGCGGTATCGGCGGTCCTGACGATTAACCACGCATAGCTTTCGCCCCTGTTGGATGAAACGATTTTTTTCTCGGTTCCGCTTTTTACGGGGCGCAGCGTGGTGTGGAGATGCCTTTTTTCGATCGCGTCGGTGAGTTTGCTCGAAGTGGAATGGGCCAGGCCCAGCTCGACAGAACTGCCGGTATAAGTTACCGTAACTCGATGGTGGTTCAGTTCGACACCTTTTCCGAAGTTGATCGTCGGTGAAACCATGCACGCCTTGCCGTCAACAGTTCGCCTGTCCCACTTGGATATCTGCGCGGTGGTGTAGCTGGTTCGTACTTCGTCGCGCCGGGGTCCGGGGGGGGGCTCGGCGCCGGATTCACCGGGCCGGCCGCAGCCCCACACCGCGACGCCAAACAGGCAGGCCAAGACTATCTTGTATGTTCGTCCGCGATGCATGGTATGTCTCCGGTAAGACCGGCGGGTTATTCGTCGTCTTCGAGGTCGTCTTCTGGCAGTTGCCCCGCCGGATCAAGTTTTTGGTCCCGGTCGTGCGCCTTGGTGAGCAACTGGATCTTTTTTTCGGCGTCGCCCAGGACGGTGCGACAGTGCTCGATCAGCTTTATGCCCTCGGCGTACTTGTCGATAGACTCTTCCAGCGGTACGCTTCCGTCTTCGATATCCGAGACGATCTCCTCGATCCGTTCGAGCGCCTGCTCGAATGACATCTTTTTCTGTGCCATTATCGTTATCCTTTTCCGATAAGCCCGCCGGTCAGCCGCTCTGACGGTAGCATCGCACGGGTGTATTGTAAACGAAGCTCAGTCGAACAATTTCGCGCCTTCGCCGGGCGGGGGCTTCTTCTTCCGCCTCACGCCGGTCGGCCCGACGACGGAAACAACTTTCCCGTCGGACAGTTCGGTGGTGATCGTCTGGCCTGGGTAAGTCCGGGCCGTCGAGCGCAATATCCGCCCATCGCTGTCGCGGGTGAGGCTGAAACCCCGCCCCAGCACGGCGCGGTGGCTCATCGATTCCAGTTGTCTCGCGGCCGCATCGACCTGCTGAAAGGCCAGCGCTATCCTGTGGCGCGGACAGGACGCCTTCAGTCGCCCAGCGGATTCGGCGAGACGGTCTCCGGTAGATTTGGCTCGTCGCCCCAGCGTCCAGGCCAGAGCGTGCTGAAGTTGCTGCAGTCTCGCCCGCGCGCCGGTGGCCAGACGGGCCGGATGCAAAGCCGCCAGGCGATTTGCAGGCCCACCCAGCGCCTCGCGGGCGCCGGCGATCGTCTCGCCAAGGACCCCGCGCGCCCGCAGTGATAATTCGTCAATCTGCTGGATGCGGGTACGAACGACCGCCATGGGATCTCGAAATACGGCGCTTCGTCCGAGACCGGTCAGCGACGATTTCGCGGCCGAGATGTTATCACGCACCTGGCGGGTCATCCGGGCGCCGAGATCGTCGATGTATCGCCGCACCTGGTCCGCGTCGGGTACGGCCAGTTCCGCCGCCGCCGTCGGAGTAGCCGCACGCACGTCGGCGACCATGTCGGCGACTGTTATGTCGGTCTCGTGCCCCACACCGCAGATCACCGGAGTTCGCGCCTGGTATATGGCCCGGGCGACGACCTCTTCGTTGAACGCCTGCAGGTCCTCGAGGCTCCCTCCCCCGCGAGCGACGATTATCACGTCAATATCATATGCCCGGGCGTTGGCGTCGATCAGCGTCACGGAACGGGCTATTTCTCCGGCGGCGCCTTGTCCCTGGACCAGCGATCCGAGGACGTAGGCCTTCGCCGCAGGCCAGCGGCGCCTCAGGGTGCGCCTGATGTCGCGAATCGCCGCGCCGGTCAGCGATGTGACAATCCCGATCGCCCGCGGGAACTTCGGGATCGCCTTTCTCGCAGCCGGGTCAAACAGGCCTTCTGACCGGAGTTTGTCGCAGAGCTGCCTGAAAGCCAGTTCCAGCGCGCCCTGACCGCAGGGGGTCATGCGATCTGCATAAAGCTGCAATTGCCCGCGGACTTCGTAGACGTCGACCCGCCCGGCGATAATTACTTTTATCCCGTCGGCGGGCGTGAACTTCAGCTTTGCGGCGCGGCTCTTGAACATCGCGACGTCGATGGCGGAATTGGCGTTCTTCAAGCGGAAGTACATGTGACCGGAGGAATGGAACTTGAAGTTGCTTATCTCCCCGACAACGGTAACGCGCGCGGGATACGCGTCGGCCAGCGCCCTCTTGACCCCGGCAAGCAGCGCGGAAACCGACATGGCCCGGACTCCGGCGGGCTCGACCGCCTCCCTGGCCGACAGACCCGCCGCGTTGGATTTGTCCGGATCGAAGAACGCAAAACGATCGTCTGGCATGGTGATATGTTCTAGAGTGGGGCTTTGGCGGGTTTTTCGCCGAGTTCGGCCAGTTGTAAGACAGCCCGTTCATACTTTTCGGTAGCGTCGCGGTGTTCGGCGTCGATGGTCTTATGGAGTTTCAGAAAACGCCCGTAGTAAACCACCACCCGCCTGAGCATCGCGACCCTGCCAAACCGAGAACGTTTTTTCAGGTTATTGATGTACCATTCGGCGAGTTCCCGGCACGGAGCTTCCGCGAGTTCGTCGATGCTCCTGGCGGCCAGCGGAACATACGTCTGGAGAATCTGGTCGGTATCTTCATTCACGAGCGCAGCGGCCCGCGCGGGATTGTCGAGTTCGACTATGCAGATGTCGATGGCCCGTTCTCTGACCGCCAGGTCGTCCGGGCGCCCGACCAGGACAGAAGTCAGCACTTCCAGGCGGCGAGCCGAAGATTCGAGCCTGGCCAGTCGCCTCAGGTCCTTTCGAATTTGCGCTACCCGTTCCGGGGCCTCGGTGCGCGCCAGGGCCATCGCCATTCGAGCGGACCTGGCGGCCCGGGCATACCGACCGGCGGATTCGTGCCTCCCGGCTTGGGCCAGAACCCCCGTCAATGAAGGCATCGAAGAAGGGCGGGAAGTCGCAACCTCACCTCTCCCCACCGAAAAGGCAATCAGCATCGCGGTCCCGATAAAAATAAACTTCTTCATGCCCAAATCTCCCGTCGTATTCCAATCAAGCGTGCGTGCGTGGCGCGGCCACTGCAATCATTATACCGCCGACACCCCTCCCTGCGTAGACCTGCCGGAAACTTTCCGGGGCGCTACTTTTTTCCTGACGAGCTCTTTTTCCCGGAAGCGGTCTTGTCCTTGTGTTTGTCCCCGATCTTGTCCTTGGCCTTGTCCCTGACCTTGTCCTTATTGGCCGCTTCGATAATCTCCTTCAGTTTCTTTGCGACCCAGGCGTCTCGAAGTTTCTGGGCATGGCGGTCATGGGTGGCCATCAGCTTCATCGACAGCTTGTTGGACAGGACGATAGAGCCCTTTGAAGCCAGGATGGCCTTTCCGCGGGTAAGTATGAACATCCTGGCGAGGTCCCGCAGAGCTTTGTCTTCAGCCAGCGACCATTCCGGATCGATGCGGTTGTAAACGTGGAGGATAGTGTTGTGTTCAACCATTGTTTTGGGGACTTCGGTGGGCAGCTTGAATCCGGGCCATTTTTCCGGTTCCATGAGCACCCTTGCCAGAATCATGGCGCCGACGGCGTGACCGGCGCGGGTGTAGGCGCTTCCGTCCTCATTTTTTTTCAGGGGATCGATCTGAATAAACAGGGAGGCCAGGCGGGCCTTGGGACTGCTGTGATACAGGCTCGACAATGCGGCAAGGAACTCCTGAATGTGCGAGAACATGGTAGCCTGCTTTTGATACAGGAACACCGCCTGTTTTACCGGGATGAAGGTCGGCACGTAGTTGCGCCCGAGTTCATACCAGACGATTGCCTCTCCCACATGCCCTTTTGTAAGCCCGTGGGCGACGGCAAGGGCGCCCGGTACGGGCTGGGGATTATCGACCATGTGCGGTTGCCACTGGGCGACCACCTGTATCTTGTTGTTAACGAGTTGGACAGCCTGGCGTTTGCTTTGTGGTTGGGTGGGCATGAAATTGGCGACGAACGGTCTGCCCCATATCCTGGCCCGGAAACTGATGTTCGAGGCGCTTTGGCAGTGCTTCCACCAGGGCGGACGGTACTCGGGAATCATTTTCCTGATATATGCCAGGTCAGTCTTGGCCGACTGTGGAAGCATCGCGGTCAAACGCATCCGGGCCATCTCAACCTTCAACTCGCTGAAATTGGAATGCATGTAGCAGCCCAGGATTTTCCTGTACTGATCGCGGGCCTTCTGTCTTGCGACGGCAAGAGGATTGGCCGGTTTAGTAGCCGGCTGGGTGGCGGGCGAAGATTTTGCCGCAGGCGATTTGGCACGCACCACCAGTGGCGCTGCGGTAAGAACCATCACGGTCGAAACAAGAGTTGCTATCTTCATTAATTGTCTCCGCATGACGCACTTCAGACCGGGGACAGCGATCTTTCCCTGCCAGAGACCGGCGCACTATCCGTTCAACACCCAACCCTTCCGATAGGTCTTCTTGATGTACTTGTCGGCTTCGGGGCAACCGGGGGACTGGAGGCTTTTTCCGCTCGGGTCCCACTTGAGCTTCTTGCCCACACGGTATGCCACCAATGCCAGCATGTTGTTCTCGATGAACTTCCCGGCATAGTCAAAGTTGCACAACGCGGGCTTGCCGGTTTTGCAGGCGACGATCCACTCCTTGTGGTGCCCGAGCGAGGGTGGGATGAGGTCCTTGGGCGCTGGCGACTTGTAGTGGGTCATGTCACCGGTCATCATCATGATTCGATACGAATAGTCCGCGACGATCCAGCCCTTGTCGCCCTTGAATATCACACCCTTGCCCATCTTTTCGCGATTGAACTGCCCCGAGGGCATGCCCGGTTTCTTGTCTCCGTCATACCAGTAGGCCTTGATCGCCGGGCGCCAATCGGTGGCCGGGATCTCCCACTCAGCAGTCAGCCACGTGGGAACGGTGGCATCGCTTCTGGGCGAACCGGTGGCCTTGCAACTGCTGGCAAGGCCCAGATCGAAACCCCAGGCCGCAAGGTCCATCATGTGGCTGCCCATGTCGCCGATCTGACCGCTTCCGAAGTCCCAGAATCGGTTCCACGTCAGGCAATTCTTTAAGTAACCCGGATTGTACGGGTGCATCGGCGAGGGGCCTATCCACAGGTCCCAGTTGATGTCGGAGGGCACGGGCGTGACCGCGGGCAGATAGTCGCCGCCCCTGGGCTTTCTATTGCACCAGGCTCGCACCGACAGGGGCGTACCGATCGCACCTCCTCGAATCAGTTCGACGACGCGTCTGTAGTTATCCGTGGCGTGGATTTGCGTGCCCTGCTGTGTGGCGAGTTTGCCCTTGTTCTTAACGTAGGTCTGGCGAACCAGGCGGGCCTCCTCCACGGAATTTGCAATCGGTTTTTCGCAGTAGACGTGCTTTCCCCGATTCATCGCCCACATGTTGACAAAGGCATGGGTGTGATCGGTAGTCGCGCAGACCACGGCGTCGATGTCCTTTTGTTCGAGACACTTGCGCCAGTCGATATACGTCTTGGCTTTGGGAAAACCCTTTGCGGCCCGGGCGAGGTTTTTGCCATTTACGTCGCACAGGGCGACGATGTTCTCGCTCCGGACACCACCGAGGTCCGCCCTTCCGCGCCCTCCGACGCCGATGGCGGCGATATTGAGTTTTTCGTTGGGATTTCTTGCGCTGAGAATCGCGGGGGCGCCAGCGGCGACGAGGCCCGCGGCGGCAGTGCCTTCCAGGAATCTGCGACGCGTTACTGTACGTTTCATGATATGTCTCCTACGGGGCTAATCGAAGTCCAGAATACGCGGATTAGACTACCATTGCGGTGATGATTATTCAAGGAAGTTCCGCCCACACCCGACCGGTTACTGCAAACGTTATTTCTGTATTTCGTTCTTGCCGGACCATGCGGGAAGCAGGAAGGAATCCGTCGCGTTTGCGGGAGTCTCGGTCCCGTCGTATTCCTCCTCGCCCTGCACGAGAAAGATATTGTCCCCGTTGACGCCGACTCTCGCCCCCTGGCGCCACCTGACGCCCCAGTCGAGATACAGCACGTTGTGTCCACTCCGCCCGTGGTTGCGACTGCTGATGGGGGAACTGGAAATGACTTCAGCATGGAACCGCCCGTTTTCGAACACGGGAGTCTTGTCGGACAGGACGGCCATTTCACCGGCCACTGGTAACAGGATGCTGCTGGCCCGCGAAAGCAACTTTGTTCCCAGGGCATGCTGGTAGGAATAGCTGATGTACTTCGCCGCCGGGAAATCGGTCATTTCGTAATTTACGGTAAATACTTCTCCGGCGGCATCGTCGTCCGCGGCACACTGGAAGACGCCGACCGGTGCGTAATACCCGCTGACCAGTTGAAACAGCCCTGCCGAGTTGCTTACCGGATTCCGCCCGAGACCGGGGAGCCAGGCGGCTTTCGACGCGTGGGACAGGGGCAGGGAGTCCTGATTGTCCAGGGCGTAGTTCTTCATACCCGTACCGATCTGTCCGACGTTTGCGGCACATTTGCCCTGAAACGCCCTGTTCCTTGCCTGCCTTGCCCAGGGCACAAACAGCATCGCCATGATAATAGCCGCCGCCGCAATCGCGGCGAGCTCCCTGAGAGAAAACGTCGGTCGCCCGGTACCGGCGAACTGGTGCGGGGTTGGCGCCGCGGTCGATTGTCCGGCGGAGGCGATCCTCGCAAGCGTCCGATCCGCCTGTTCCTCAGGCGCCTCGGGCCAACCGAGAAGTTTCAGCGCATCGAAGGCGTTTTCCAGATCCCCCCGCAACGCCCGGAACTCCGGGTCTTCTTCAAGGCGCAGCTCCACCTGTCGCCTGGTGGCTTGGTCGCAGCGCCCCAGCAGGTAGTCTATCAGCATCGCCTCGTCTTGTTTTCGTTGTTCAGCCATTGCCTGATTCCATCCGGGCCTTCCAGAGCCCGGCAAAGCGTCCGACGGCCGCGTGGAGCCGGCTTTTGACCGTCCCAAGCGGCAGGGAGAGAATTTCCGCGATCTCCTTGTATGCGAAATCGTGGAAGTAGCACAGCACCAGGACTATCCGGAGCGTATCCGGAAGTAAGGCGACAATCTTTTCTACGGCCAATCTGACCTCGAAGTTCACTAGATTTTCATCCGGGGGAGGGACCGACGAGGGCATGACCGTCACATAGCTGTCCTGGTCTTCGGCGCCGCCGATGCTGGCGTCCAGCGGCGCCGCCGATCTTCGCGACCTGCTGCGAAGCGCATCGCGGGCCTTATTGGCGGCTATCGTGAATAACCAGGGCTTCAAAGGTTTGGTGGTGTCGAACGTGCCCGCCGATACGTGCAACTGCAGAAACGCCTCCTGGAAAGCATCCTCCGCCATCGCCCTGCTGCCCATGAACCTCGTCAGAAACGCCAGAAGCTCCTGCTGGTGGCGACGAACCAACACACCGAACGCTTCGTTGTCGCCATCGATGTGACGCTGAAGAAGCATCGCGTCGCTGATCTGTGAAGGTTCCGATACCTGGTTCACGCCGGGGCGGGTCCTTTCGTTACGTTCGGGCCGGGCATGATTATAGCAACTCGCCGCCATTTTGCGATAACCAGACCTTTGATTTGAAATTTCGGATTTTGGGGTTCTTGTATTTCGCGGTCCGAAAGAGTATCTTGACGATCGTCGAAATCCATCAGATAACAATTGCAGAGTCCCGCAGACCGCAGATCGGGAATCCAGGTAATCATGAGACGCGGAATACTCGCACACAAGGATCAATTAAACGCACTGTCCGAGCGGACAACAATCAGCCCGTTCGATGCGATCTTCGATGCGCTCCAGAGACGGTGCGCCCTGATCCTCCAAACCGGACCGATCACCGAAACGCAATGGCGTGCGATCTGGGAGCGGGGCAAATGGTCTTCGGCGATGCTGGCGGCAAGGGCGACGCAGGGGCGGATCATGGACCTGGTGATATCACATCACATAGACCCAAACAACGCCTACCGCGATCGCGCCGTCGAGGAACTCAAGGGTCTCTGCGCCTGGAGCACCTGGGTGGATCCCTGCCACAACAAGATGGCCGCCGATATCTGCACTTCAGAGGCCGCCGTTGCGACCGTTATCGGACTCGACTGGTTGTGGGACGATATATCCCCCGAAGACCGTAAGGCAATGATTCGTAATGTCTCCGAAAAGGCCCTTAAACCTTACCTCCAGGCCATCAAGGACGAAGTCTGGTGGCACGGTTGCTATCACCACTGGAACGTCGTGGTCAACGCTGGAATGGCGATGGCGGCTATGGCGATGGAGGACGAAGACCCACAGGCCAAACAAGTCGAAAAACTCGCTCGCGACGGTCTGAAGAATTTCTTCGACGCGTTCGGAAGCGACGGAAGCTGGGACGAAGGGATCGGATACTGGGGCATGACCATCAGATACCTCCTCCTTCTGGCGGAGGCGGACAAAAACCTCCGCGATGACATGGGCATATACCACTCTCGCGGAATGAAGACAACGGGCCTCTTTCCAGTCTACTTCACGCCTAACGGGCACGCCGCCAGCTTCGGTGATCTGCCCATCGAACCGCTGCACGGGACGATATACCTCCTGGCGAGGCAGTTCGGTCTGAAAGAGGTCGCCTGGTGGCTCGACACGTACTCGCTGGGGCGAGATGCAACCACAAATGGATGGTCCGTCGCGGGCCTGGCGATGCTGTTCCGCCCCAAGAATATCAAGGTCCCCAAAACTCCGAAGCTGGAAACCATAAAGACCTTCCCGCAGATCGGATGGGCCGCAATTGCCGATCAATGGCCCCGACCGGGTCTGTACGTGGCCGCAAAGACCGGAGATATGGCCGTTAACCATTCAAAGAGCAATATGAACTCCATCCAGCTTCAACTCGGTGGTGAAATGATGCTCGTGGACTTCCCCAGAGGACCGCAAACCCAGCAGTTCGGTACGGCGGCACAGAAGCGATTCTATGAAATAACCGCCCGGGCCCATAACACGATATGCATCGCCCAGCGAGATCACCAGATCGACGCACAAGGGTCCATACTCGAATCAAAGAGCACGAAAAACTACCGCTGGATCGCATGCGACGCCGGGTGCGCATGCGGTGAAAGCACACAATTCATACGTCACGTGGTAATGACCGTCGATCCGGGCGGTGGCCAGGGATGCGCGGTGATCGTCCTGGACGAACTTACCAACGGAGCCCCGGAAAAGTTCGAGCAGTTCTGGCATACACGGGGCAAGGTCGAGCTGGACACCGAGACCCAGAGGGGAAAAATCACGGGCATTCGCAACGAGATACATCTGGCCCTGACCGCCACGGTAAAAACTTCGGTGAACCTCAAGTCGGCCAGCATCGATTCGCAGTGCAGCGAGCGGTTCCTGCACCTGACAGGCGGAGCAATGGGCAAAGTGCTTCTGGCAAGCGTTTTTGCGGGCCGACCGATCGAAGGGATCGTAAACATCCAGGAATCCTACGAACGCGTAACCGTCTTGGCGGGGGACACTAAAGCCCACTTCAAGCCCTCAAGATCACACCTCAAACTCACTC
>Ga0180430_10005916_pt1 | contig 10056 bp, 7 predicted proteins | sample SS_ome_9_FD_132999 | JGI IMG/M metagenome (GOLD analysis project Ga0180430, IMG submission 132999) | Hypersaline lake sediment archaeal communities from the Salton Sea, California, USA - SS_1_S_2 metaG | ecosystem: Environmental > Aquatic > Non-marine Saline and Alkaline > Hypersaline > Sediment...
CGGCGCCTTTGACGGGGCCCTCAACGGCATCGACGCTGCGCGTCGCGGCGGCTTGCCCTTCCAGGTAAACACGACGGTAACACGACACAATGTGGACCAGCTGGCCGACATCATGCACCTGGCCGAACAACTCGGAGCCGTGACCTTCAACCCGTTCCTGCTGGTGCCCACCGGCCGGGGCAAAGAACTCGCCGACCAGGAACTCTCGCCCCAGCAGTACGAAGCCACCCTCCAATGGCTCGCCCGGCAACAGCCTGCCACAGGCATGGCCGTCCGCGTAACCTGTGCCCCGCACTACCAACGCATCATCCGACAACGCCAGGCAAAATCCAACCACGTCGCACCCACGCACAGTGCCGCGTCAACCCATCAGCACGCCCGCCAACACATGGGCCAAGGCTGCATGGGCGGCAAGAGCTTCGCCTTCATCTCGCACGTCGGCCGGGTGCAGATATGCGGCTTCCTGGAGGACGAGGCCGGCGACCTGAATGCCAACGACCTCGACTTTCGCGCCATTTGGCAAGACTCCGAACTCTTTCGCCGAATCAGAGCCGTCGATGACTATCACGGCAAATGCGGCTGGTGCGAGTACCGTCGCGTCTGCGGCGGCTGCCGCGCCCGCGCCTACGCCATGACCGGCGATTACCTCGCCTCCGAACCTTTTTGCGTCTATGAACCACGCCTGAAACAGCCCGACAAAACGTAACTGAACAGCCGCCGACTCGCACGGCGATAACATTGTGTAGATAAACTGAGTATGATATGACCGAATTAGAAAAACAACTGCTCCAAAGAATCCAGCTAGACTTTCCTGTTGTGCCACAGCCTTTTGCACTCTTGGCCCAACAATTACATGCCACCGAAGCCGACGTGCTTGCCGCACTGGCCGATTTCAAACAGACCGGCGTCATTCGTCGCCTCGGCGCCCTCTTCGACGCCCGCCGGCTCGGCTACGTCAGCACCCTGGTCGCTGCCCAGGCAAGCCCCGCTGCGCTGGGACCCTTCCTTGCCGATGTCCAGGCCTTGCCCGGCGTGAGCCACTGCTACGGCCGCGACCACGACCTCAACGCCTGGTTCACCCTCACCATGCCCAACTGGGACGCCGTCGAGCAGACCCTCGCGGGCCTCTGGGACAAGCACGAAATCGAAACCATCTACAGCCTGCCCGCACGGCAACTCTTCAAACTGCGGGTCTATTTTCCCACGAGTCAGTCAGGCCCAACCCCCGCGCCCCCTGCCCAAACAAAGCAACCGAAACAACCCCAGCACGTCGACCTCGACCAGGTCCCGACTGCCAAACTCACCGCAGAGCAGATCGCTCTGGTGCGCTTCCTGCAGGAAGATTGGCCGCTGGTGGCCCAGCCTTTCGCCGCACTGGCCGACCAGGCCGGCCTCGACGAAGAATCCGTCCTCGACCAGACGAAACGCTGGCTCGCCGACGGCACCATACGCCGACTCGCCGCCATGGTCCGCCATCACAAGCTCGGCTACAACGCCAACGCCCTGCTCGTGCTGGCCGTCGAACCCGAACTCATCCAGGCCGCCGGCGCCCACCTGGCCACCTATCAACAGGTCAGCCACTGCTACCAACGCACCCCCGCGCCGGGCTGGCCCTACAATCTCTACGCCATGCTCCACGCCCGCCAACGCAGCCACGTGCTGCCCCTGGTCGAGCAAATGAAACAAAAAATCGAACCCGAAGACGCCCTCGTGCTCTTCACCACCAAAGAATACAAGAAAGAAAGTGTCAAGTATTTCCAGGAGCTACCCCAATGACACCCACGCAAGACGCAACAACGCCCCCTTCACCGCAAACCTGGTTCGACCGCGCCCAACAGGTCATCCCCGGCGGCGTCAATTCCCCCGTCCGGGCGTTCGGCTCCGTCGGTGGCACACCCCTCTGCATGGCCCGAGGCCAGGGTGCCTACCTGTGGGATACCCAGGGCAAACAATACATTGACTACGTCGGCTCGTGGGGCCCCATGATCCTGGGCCACGCCCACGCCGAAGTCGTCGCCGCCATTCAACAAGCCGCCACACGCAGCGCCAGCTTCGGCACCGCCACCCTCGCCGAAGTGGACCTGGCTCAGCACATTAAAAAAACGATGCCAGCCATCCAGATGGTCCGCCTGGTCAACTCCGGCACCGAAGCCACCATGAGCGCCCTACGCCTCGCCCGCGCCTTCACCAGCCGCGACAAAATCATCAAATTCGCCGGCTGCTATCACGGCCACGCCGACAGTTTCCTCGTTCAGGCCGGCTCTGGCGCCGCGACCTTTGGCGTGCCCACCAGCCCCGGCGTGCCCCAATCCGTCGCCGCCGACACCCTCACCGCACCCTACAACGACCTGCCTGCCGTTGAACGCTTACTTCGCGAGCATCCCGACCAAATTGCCGCCATCATTGTTGAACCCATCGTCGGCAACGCCGGCGTCATCCTGCCCGAGTCCGACTTCCTGCCCGGCCTGCGCCGCCTCTGCGACGACCACAACACCCTGCTCATCCTCGACGAAGTCATGACCGGCTTCCGCGTCGCCCCCGGCGGCGCCCAACAACTCTACCACATCCAACCCGACCTGGTCACCCTCGGCAAAATCATTGGCGGAGGCCTGCCCATCGGCGCCTTCGGAGGCCGGCGCGACATCATGAAACTGCTCGCACCCGCCGGCCCCGTCTACCAGGCCGGCACCCTCTCGGGCAACCCCGTCGCCGTCGCCGCCGGCCTGACGACCCTGCGCCTGCTCGACGACAACCTCTACCAACAGCTCGAAACCCGCGCCGCCCAACTCGAAGACGCCTTCCGCGCCAACCTGCAAAAACTGGATCTGTCCTATCATGTTACCCGCGCCGGCTCCATGGCCTGCCTCTTCTTCACCGACCAGCCCGTCCGCAACTTCGACGCCGCCAAGACCTGCGACACCCAGAAGTTTGCTCGTTACTTCCACGCCATGCTCGACCAAGGCGTCTACTTGCCCCCCTCCCAGTTCGAAGCCTTCTTCATCTCCGCCGCCCACTCCGAACAGGACATCGAACGCACCGCCGCCGCCAACTACCAAGCCCTCAAACAAATCGCCTGATTGTCGGGGCCAAGGCGTCCCGCTCTTGCGTGTCGCGGGCATCTTGCCCGCGAATAAAAAAGACCGTCGCCACAGGCGACCTCCATGTCATCACCGCGCAGGCTCCGAATCCAGTATTTCGCAACACCTTACGTTTTTTGTTCTTAGAATTTCTTGTCTCCAAGGTGAACCTCTGGCTCCCTGCCTCTCCCCCCCTTTACCCATACACCGGCAGCAGCGCCTCCCCACACTCCTTCACCCGCGGATTTCTTGCGTCCTTTTCCGACACTATCGGCTGCGCCACAGGCCAATCAATCCCGATCTGCTCATCGCACCACAAAATACCGTGATCGTCCCCCGGCACATACACGTCTGTACACTTATACATCACGTCCGCTACGTCGCTCAGCACGCAAAACCCGTGCGCAAACCCCTCCGGAATGTAAAGCTGCCGATGATTTTCCTCCGAAAGCGTCACCCCCACCCACTGCAGATACGTCGGCGACCCCCGCCGAATATCCACCGCCACGTCGAATATCTCACCCCGCACCACCCCCACCAGCTTACCCTGAGGCCGCTCCAACTGATAATGCAGCCCCCGCAACACCCCCCGCCGCGACCGCGAATGATTGTCCTGCACAAACACCTTCCCCAGCCCCGCCTCGCCGTAACGGTCTGCGTTGTACGTCTCCATAAAAAACCCCCGCTCGTCCCCATACACCGCCGGCTCAAAAACCAACACCCCCGCCAACGCCGTCTTCATCACCTGCATACCCATACCGTCACCTGTTTCTTCCGGTTAGCCTCAATTCGGCGACCCATCGCTTTATCAAACGCATTTGCCGTTTATGCGAGAGGCACTCAAAAGCTCCTTTGCTCCATAGCGGCCTCACCCCCGCCCCTGCGCCTGCTGCAAGTGCCGCATCTCATCCAGAAACACCGACGGGTGATTCGCCCACTTCTCCGCCTCCAGCGGCGAAATCTTTCGCTGCCCCACCAGCATGGCCAAGCACCGCTCCAGCGTCATCATTCGCTCTTCCGGGATATCCTTCGTCCGCGTCTGCAAAAACGTATACACCTGCTCCATCTTCCGCAGCCGAATCAGGTTCGCCAGCGCGTACGTATTCTGAAACACCTCCATCGCCACCTCGCGCCCCTGCCCATCCGCCCGCGGCACCAGCTTCTGACTCAAAATATACGCCAGCCCCAGCGACAGCTGATTCGCCACCTCGTCCTGCCGCTCCGCCGGAAACATATCGAAAAGCCGCGTCATCGTCCCCCGTGCGTCCCGCGTATGCAGCGTCGAAAACACCAGATGCCCCGTCTCCGCCGCCGTAAGCGTCCACGTCGCCGATTCCCGATCCCGCATCTCACCAACGAAAATCACATCCGGATCCTCTCGCAGACAATCCCGCAGCCCCTGCGAGAAACTCGGCACGTCCCGGCCCACCTCTCGCTGCGAAATCAGCGCCGACTGGCTCGTCATTCGATACTCGATCGGATCCTCCAGCGTGATAATATGGCAAGGCCGCTGCTGTGCGATGCGGTTGATAAACGACGCAATCGTCGTGCTCTTGCCCGAACCCGTAATCCCCGTCACCAGCACCAGCCCCCACTGCCGCTTGAGAATATCGTGCCACACCCCGTTCTGAAACCCCACCTCCTCCAGCGGCACCGGCTCCGGATCCAATGCCCGAATCGCCGCCGCCGGCCCGTTGCTGTCAAAAAACACATTGATCCGAAACTGCATCTTCTCGGTAAAGTACGAGCTGTCCACCGCCCGCTCCTTGAGCAGCTGCTCCCACTCCTTGTCCGTCAGCAACGCCCGCGACAACGCCTCCACCGTCTGCTTATCCAACGGCGGCCCCTTCATCGGCTGCAACTGCCCGTCGATGCGATAACAAGGCGGCGAGTCCACCTTCAAATGCAAATCCGACACCCGCAACGACCCATGCTGCCGAAAGTAATCCAACAACTGCCGCATCGACACCTTACGCTTCTCGTTCACCGCGTACACCGGCGCGTCTAGCCCGCTCATACGTGCTCCTTTGTGCTCGATGTTTCCGATACCCTCGCCTCATGCCGCTTCGGATAGCATGCCGGACAAAGCCGCCGACCGTCCGACAGATGGTACGTCTGCTCGTCCGCCTTCTGGCAGACATCGCACAACCCCCGACCGTACGCCGGCCGTGGCGTCCCGTCCGCATCGTACCGCCGCCGACGCTCCTGCCGCTCCTCCTGCACAATCGCCCATCGCCGCCGCCACAAACGCACCAACGCGATCACCAACAGCAACAGCGCCACCGCCCCCACCACGCCTGCCACAAACAGCACCCCCCAGAACAACCCCCGGAACATCCGTTCCAAAACATCCCGTGCTGCCTGTTCTACAATATCCATCGCCGACCCCATACCAGGCCCCTCGCCTTGCCTCCAGTATACCAACCACCGCACCCCCCGTAAACCCACCTGCGCCAAACCTGCCACGGCCGTCGTACCCACCTGCCCGTCGCCCCCGGCGCCTACGTCTACATCTACGGCTGACCCAACCCCCCATAAAGTCCCGCGCCCCGCACCGCGTTTGCACCTGCCTGAACACGCGAGACTGCCCCAAAAACTAACGCATTCCTCTTTTCTTGCCCCTTTCGCCGCCCGCCCGCTGGTGGTAAAATGCCCCAGCATGGGGGGGATGGATAACTGAACCGGTTCCTTGACGCAACGGAGGTCCTGATATGAAACGCATGAAACGACGCACATTCCTGGCCAATTCCGCAGCCGCCGCCGGCGCCCTGCTCGCCACCGGCTGCTCCGGTGCCGCACGCAACAGCGGCCAGGCCAACGACAACAACAAAATGAACCAGACACAGCGTGCACACGCCAAATCCGACGCATCGGCCGTCCGCCGCAACCGCATCGCCGTCGCTACCTACTCCTTCTGGCACTTCGAAGACAAAAAACGCCCCATCGAACAGTGCATCGACTTCGCCGCCGAGATGGGCTTTGACGGCGTCGACATCCTTCACGTCCAGATGGAACGCGAGGATAACGCCTATCTCCAATCCCTTAAACGCCGCGCCTTCGTCAATGGGCTCGACCTCTGCTGCCTCAGCACCCACCAGGGCTTCCTCTCCCCCGACAAAGACAAACGCCAGAAAGAAATCAAAAAAACAATACACCAGATCGAATTAGCCTACAAACTCGGCATCCCCATCATCCGCGTCAACACCGGCCGCTGGGGCACCACCAAGAAATTCGACACCCTCATGGCCAACCGCGGCATCGAACCCCCCCTGCCCGGCTACACCGAAGAAGACGGCTTCCCCTGGGTCATCGAAAGCCTCGAAAAATGCCTGCCCACCGCCGAAAAATGCGGCGTCACCCTCGGCCTCGAAAACCACTGGGGGCTCGCCCGCACACCCGAAGGACTCCTGCGCATCTACAAAGCCGTCAACAGCCCCTGGCTACAGGTCCTCCTCGACACCGGCAACTTCCTCGAAAACCCCTACGACAAACTCGAACAGATCGCCCCCCACGCCGTCCTCGTTCAGGCCAAAACCTACTTCGGCGGCGGCCTCTGGTACACCCTCGACCTCGACTACCAACGCATCGCCGCCATCCTCCGCAAAAACAACTACAAAGGCTACATCTCCCTCGAATTCGAAGGCAAACAAGACTTCCGCACTGCCGTCCCCAAAAGCCTCAGACTTCTACGCAAAGCCTTCGGCTAGACCCCTCTCGCTACCACAACCAAATACCGGCCGGGTCAGGACACTCACCGCTCCTTGCCCGGCCGATCTATTTCACCCTCATCACGCACCACTATATCACCTTCATAAAAGCGACTGCCTCCCCCCGGTACACACGACTCCCCCTTACATAACGCGGTACGCCCAAACACCCCGCTCACTCAGGACGCTCCTGCCGAGACGCCCGCCATGACCAATGGCCGCATTAGATTCGACTTTCCACCTGTACGACAATATACTGATACTGGAAAGAGTCTGCTGATTTGCCTGGTGGACACCGTTCTATGTCGCTACTAGAATCCAAATCCGTAGACCGCAATACCCACCGTGCAAACGGTCCCTCAAGGCCGGGCGAAACCCGCTATCCCCCCAACTCCGCACCACAACTACCCGAACCAGCCTCCATTACACTCTCACCGTCCCGTGTCGGCCGCCTCCTGGCCTTCATCATCGCTGGACTCGTCCTCCTCAGCCTCGCCGGCCAGCTGATCCGCTACCTCGCACACCGACCACACTTCCGCGGCATCGAGATGTTCAACCTCGACGTCGAACGTAACATCCCCACCTATTTCGCCTGCCTCATACTCCTCACCGCCTCCTGCCTGCTCGCCCTCATCACTTGCCACAAACGACGCAGCCGACACCCCTTCCAACTCCACTGGGGCGTGCTCTCGCTCATCTTCTTCATCATGGCCGCCGACGAAGCTATCAGCTTCCACGAAAAACTCATTCCACCCTTACGCGCTTGGCTCAATACCGGCGGGCTCTTCTACTACGCCTGGGTCCTGCCCGCCCTGCTCGTTGTCGCCGCCCTGGGCCTGCTCTACCGCCCCTTCCTCCTCCACCTGTCCCGCCGCCCCCGACGCCTCATCGTGCTCTCCGCCTCCATCTACCTCACCGGCGCACTCGCCCTCGAAATGATCGGCGGCGCCTACGCCCACATCCACGGCCAGAACAACCTTGCCTTCAACCTCCTCGTCACCATCGAAGAAACCCTCGAATTGGCAGGCATCGCCCTCTTCATCTACACCCTCCTCGACTTCATGGCCCAAGTGCACATGCCTATCCGCATCATCGTCCTGCCCGCTCGACCCCATCCAGTGCCTCCTGCTCCAGACACCACGACGCTTACGGATACATAGACTCTTCTAAACGTCGCATCACCCCGACCTCTACCTCGTCTCTGCCCTTGCCCCGCCCCGGGCCTCCAACCCCAAAATCATCCAAATATCCCGCTTAAGCCCCCCTTGTCTCTCTGTCGATGATACATTATGATGGTAACGGTAGAGACGTCGGTGCTGCCGGCAGAAACTCCCGATTAGCTCGAATCTCACACGGAATTTTCCACATACCAGGCTTTGGCAAATGACAGCGGGGGACATGGGTGTGCCTTTCATGAACATAACGTGCTGCAAATCGTACCGACTCGCCGCCGTCTCAGTGCTGATATCGCTGCTCACGGCACTACCTCTGGCCGGCTCCGTCCTCGACTTCGCCGACCAGGTCGTTGCCGAACTGGAGCAAAACGACACCCCCGAAACCGCCCAGAACCTCGCTGACATCTTCAGCCCCGACGTCCTCTCCGTTGGCGTCCAGGCCGCCCTCGACGCCGACACCGACGTCGATGTCTTCAGACTTACCGTCGCCGACGAAGACCGCCTCGAACTCCGCTTCGAAATCCTCGAAACCAGCGACAAAACCATCACCGCACTCGCCGCCGGCCCCGACAACCTCGCCTACTTCGTCGCCCAGAACGGCCTCTGGGTCGCCGACCCCAACCAACCCGACCAGGCCGCCGTCCTGCTCGCCTCCCGCTCCGATCTCGCCCAGGCCCTCGACCTGCCCGCCGACGCCGCCGTCCTGATCGCCGATATCACCCTCATCGGCCAACCCCAACCCGAACAGGACCAAACCCCCCTCAGCGTCGCCCTGGCCCTCGCCGGCGAGGCCGACACCGGTGCCACCAACCTCCTGGCACTCGACGTCGCCACCAACAACCTCTCTCTGCTCATCAGCCGCCAGCAAATCCTCAACGCCACCAACCGCGACGACGCCAGCCTCCAGTCCATCGCCGGCGATATCGACGGTCGGCTTTACCTGGCCGACCAGACCTCCGCTTCCGTCCTGCTCGCCCAGCCCGACGACCAACAGCTCTACGCCCTCGCCACCTATACCACTGCCAACACCCTCCAGGACGCCCTCCAAACCCAACTCCTCACCGACCTCGGCACCGGCGTTACCCCCATGCCCAGCACCGTCCTGGCCCAGGCCGAAGACCCCTTTACTGTCAACGCCCTCGTCATCGGCTACGCCGACTACGCCGTCCCCGACCGCGACGTCTTCTACCTCAGCCAACTCGGACCCGACTTCGACGGCACCGGCGGCATCACCCAAATCAGCATCAGCGACGCCGACCCCGAAGACGTCGAAATCACCGACTTCTTCCTGCCTTCCGAAGAACAAACCGACCTCAACCCCTCCGCCCTCGCCCTCGATACCTCCCCCCAGGGCCTCTTCGCCAACAAACTCTTCATGGGCACCTTTGGCCCCAGCCTTGGAGATGACTTCGACGGCGCCCTCTACACCGTCGAACCCGACGCCACCATCGCCAACTTCGTCACCGCCTACGTCGACACCGCCGGCGAACCCGTCCTCATGGACGACACCCCCGTCACCGGCTTCTTCGACGTCACCGACCTCGCCTTTCCCACCACCCTCGACGGCCCCTACGGCCCATACCTCTACCTCCTCAGCGAAAACATCGACTCCAACGGCTCCGAAGAAGGTGGCTTCAAAAGCGACCTCTGGCGCGTCTCCGCCGACGGCGTCGCTCAGCTCTTCGTCCCCGACATCGCCAACGGCGTCATCGCCCTCGCCTTCGACAACACCCTCGCCTACGGCCAAGCACTATACGTCGCCACCTTCACCGAAGTCGACGACGATGGCAACCCCCGAGGACCACAAATCATTCGCGTCGAACCCGACGGCTCAACCTCCACCTTCACCGACTTCAACGTCTTCGGCAGCCAACTCAACTTCGCCGACATCGCCTTCGTCCCCCTCACCGTCGACTCGCCCCTCGCCGGTCGCATGATCACCGTCGTCAAAGCAGGCCAAAACACCTTCCTCGTCGAAATCGACCCCTCCGGCAGCACCGATATCCAAATCTGGGCCGGCGACCTGCCCATCGGCGACGTCTCCAGCGGCGACATGGTCTTCGACGACGACGCCAACCTCATCCTCGCCCTCCAGGA
>Ga0180430_10005917_pt1 | contig 10056 bp, 9 predicted proteins | sample SS_ome_9_FD_132999 | JGI IMG/M metagenome (GOLD analysis project Ga0180430, IMG submission 132999) | Hypersaline lake sediment archaeal communities from the Salton Sea, California, USA - SS_1_S_2 metaG | ecosystem: Environmental > Aquatic > Non-marine Saline and Alkaline > Hypersaline > Sediment...
AGACAAGGAGGAAGCTCATGAGAAGGCTAGCAATCGGGTTGTTGATCGGGCTTGTGAGTCTGACCCTCGCGTTCACGGTCGGTTGGGCTCAGCAGCGGAGTCTCGTTCTGCAGGGGGAGATGGCGGACCAGGAGGCGGCGGCGATCGAGGCAACGCTCGCGAGCTTCGAGGCTGCCACGGGGATCAAGGTAGAGACCGTCTGGACAAGAGATCCAGCGCTCCTTACGACAAGGATCGAAGCCGGGAATCCTCCCGATGTGGTGCTTCTCCCCAAACCGGGGCAGATGGTCTCGCTCGTCGGCGACGGTCTTCTGGCGGACCTCACGTTCATGAAGTCTCAGCTCGAAGCCGACTATGGCCAGGCCTGGCTGGACATGGGGACGGTCAACGGGACGCTCTACGGCTTCTACATCGCCGTTTCGAACAAGAGCATGGTCTGGTACAGCCCGGCGCAGTTCGCCGCGAACGGCTACTCGGTCCCCACGACGTGGGCGGAGATGATCGCCCTCTCCGACCAAATCGTCGCAGACGGCGGGGTTCCGTGGGCCGTTGGCCTGGAGAGCGGACCGGCGACCGGATGGCCGGGCACCGACTGGATTGAAGACATCATGCTTCGAACCGCGGGCGCGGACGTCTACGACCAGTGGGTCGCGCACACGATCGCTTGGACCGACCCGCTAGTCAAGACGGCGTTCGAGTACTTCGGCGATATCGTCCTGAATTCCAGCTACGTATTTGGCGGGGCGACAGGGGCGCTCACGACGAACTTCGGCGATTCGCCGAACGACCTGTTCTCTGATCCGCCGAACGCATACTTGCACCACCAAGCGAGCTTCATCGAGGGCTTCTTCACGGAGGACTTCCCGGATCTGGTGCCAGGAACCGATTACGATTGGTTCGTGACGCCGCCGATCGATGAGACGTTGGGCACGCCGGCGTTTGGCGGAGGGAACGTTGTCGTTGCCTTCAGCGATACGCCCGAGACGCAGGCTCTCATGCGGTACCTGGCGTCGGCATCCGTCCAGGAAGTCTGGGCTGCGCGCGTCGGATTCATCTCGGCGAACAAAGGCGTCAATCCGAACGTCTATCCGAGTGACATCGTTCGCGCCATCGCTGGCTCCCTGGTCAACGCGTCCGCCTTCCGCTTCGATGCGTCGGACCTGATGCCGGAGGACATCGGCGCCGCATTCTGGCAGGGGGTTGTCGACTACGTCGGCGGCGAGGATCTGGACACGGTCCTTGCGGAGCTGGAGGCGGCCTACTAGTCAGGCCTCCTCTCCGCGGCGGGGATCCGTCGCTGAAAGCGAATGGGCGGGCCCGCCCCGGGGCCCGCCCGTACTCCGAAACGGAACTCGGATGGGCAAGCGTAGCTTCTCTCACTGGCTGTATGTCGCCCCCGCGCTGCTCATCCTGGCTTTCTTCTTGGTCTACCCTGCAGTACACACGATCGTTCTGAGTTTCGGCGACAAGACCGGCGAGGTGTTCGGTGGACTATCGAACTACCGATTCATCTTCACGAATCGAGGGATGCAGATCGCGCTCCGGAACAACCTCCTGTGGGTCGTGGTCTTCACCGCGGTCACTGTGGGGCTTGGCTTGGCGATGGCCGTCCTCCTCGACCGCGTCAAGTATGAGCGCGTCGCCAAGGCGATCATCTTCCTGCCGATGGCGATTTCGTTCGTGGGTTCGGGGATCATCTGGAAGTTCATCTACGCCTTTCGCCCGGCGAGTGTCGGACAGATTGGCCTGCTCAACGCCATCGTCGTCGGACTCGGAGGGGAGCCGATTGGGTGGCTGATCGAGCGCCCCTGGATCAACAACTTCGCGCTCATCTTCGTTGGGATCTGGATCTGGACTGGGTTCTGCATGGTCGTCTTGTCTGCGACCTACAAGGGGATCCCGAAGTCGCTCCTCGAGTCGGCTCGCCTTGACGGAGCGAACGAATGGCAGGTCTTCTGGCGGATCACGTTCCCGCTCATGCGTTCCACCATCGCGGTCGCCGCGACGATGATGCTGATCACGGTTCTCAAGATCTTCGACATCGTCTACGTGATGACCAACGGCAATTTCGGAACCGAGGTGATCGCAAACCGGATGTACAAGGAGATGTTCCAGTTCAAGAACTTCGGGAGGGCGAGCGCCATCGCCGTCGTCCTCCTGCTCGCGATCATCCCGGTCATGCTGTTCAATCTCAAGCGCTTCCGCGAACAGGAGGCGGTCCGATGAGCTCTCGAATCGTGCGCATTCTGACGAGGAGCCCTTTGCATGTGGTGATCATTGCGATCTGCCTTCTCTGGATGCTCCCGTCGCTCGGACTCCTGATCAGCTCGTTTCGCCCGGCGGTCGACGTCACGAGCACCGGCTGGTGGAGCGTCTTCCAGACACCGCTCAGGTTCACCCAGTTCACAGTCGCCAACTACGTGGAGGTCATCACGGATCAAGGGATGGGAAGGGCCTTTGTCAACAGCCTATTCATCACGATCCCGGCGACGATCCTGCCGATCCTGGTCGCTGCTTACGCAGCGTACGCCTTCGCGTGGATGGACTTCCGAGGCAGGAACGTCCTGTTCATCATCATCGTCGGGTTGCTCGTCGTACCGCTTCAGATGACGCTGATCCCGATTCTGAGAGTCTTCAACCGACTGGGGCTCTCCGGCACGTACCTCGGGATCTGGCTCGCGCACACGGGGTACGGCCTGCCGTTCGCCATCTACCTGTTCAGAAACTACTTCGGGGGCCTGCCGCGCGACCTGTTCGAGTCGGCGCGCATCGATGGCGCATCGCGGATGAAGGTCTTCCTCAGGATCGTGCTGCCACTCTCCGTCCCCGCGATCGCGTCGGTGGCGATCTTCCAGTTCCTGTGGGTCTGGAACGATCTTCTCGTTGCGCTGATCTACCTTGGGGGCACCGAAGACGTCGCGCCGATGACGTTGCAGGTGAGCAACCTCGCTGGATACCTCGGTCAGGACTGGCATCTCCTCACCGCGGCTGCGTTCGTTTCGATGGCCCTTCCCCTCGCGGTCTTCTTCGCGCTGCAGCGGTTCTTCGTTCGAGGGATTCTCGCGGGCTCCGTCAAGGGCTAGCCAGCGTTCTCGGGCCGACGTCGGCTTCCGCGCGCTCGTAGCGACGGTCTCGGCTCTCCTCTATAGTTGTACGTCGACCGAAGGGAGGAATCTCAGTGACCGATCAACTTCCGTTCAGTGCTGCGATCTTTGATCTCGATGGGGTGGTCACGTTCACCGCCTCGACGCACGCAGCCTCATGGAAGCGGATGTTCGATGAGTACCTTCGACACCGAGCGGAGACGACGGGCGAAGCCTTCGTACCGTTCGATCTCGATCACGACTACCTCACGTACGTGGATGGGAAGCCGCGTATTGATGGGGTCAAGAGCTTCCTGGCATCCCGTGGGATTGAGCTGCCGGAGGGTTCGCCGGACGAACCGCCGAACGAGAAGACAGCTTGGGGCCTCGGGAACCGAAAGAACGAGGCCTTCCGCGAAGTGCTGGAGGCGCAGGGCGTTGAGGTCGACGAAGCGGCCGTCGCCTTCGTCCGCAACCTGAAGTCTCGCGGAATCCGCGTGGCCGTAGCCTCGTCGAGCAAGAACTGCGGCCCGGTCCTGGAACGTGCCGGTCTGTCCGACCTGTTCGAGGCTCGGGTCGACGGGATCGTCTCCGCGGCGGAGGGGCTGTCCGGCAAGCCGGCTCCGGACATCTTCCTCGAAGCGGCGAAGCGGATCGGCGTCACACCGGAGAGATCGTTCATCGTCGAGGACGCGATCTCCGGTGTCCGGGCCGGAGCTGCCGGAGGCTTCGGACTCGTGGTCGGCGTCGATCGCGTCGGTGCGGCCGTGGGCCTCCGCGAGAACGGGGCCGATCTGATTCTCAAGTCCTTCGTCGAGGACGCGCTCGATCTGGTTGCGATGTGGTTCGCCGGGAAGTCGGAGCGTCGAGCGTCGGCGCTCCGCGAGTGGCCTGCCCTGCGGAAGAAGCTGCAGGGCAAACGTCCGGCTCTCTTCCTCGACTACGACGGGACCCTGACCCCGATCGTGAGTCGTCCGGAACTGGCGGTCCTCTCCGACGGGGACCGCGGAACGCTGCAGCGTGTGGCCGAGGCTTTCCCGACGGCGATCATCAGCGGGCGTGGGCGGGACGATGTGGAGCGACTCGTCGGCCTGCCGGAACTCGCCTACGCAGGAAGCCACGGATTCGACATCGTCGGCCCGAACGGGGCTCCCGTCGGTCACCAGGTCGCGGAGTGGGTGGAGCCGCTGATGCGTTCTACCGCGGAGGGTCTCCGAGCCACCGTAGACGGGATCGACGGGGCACTTCTCGAACCGAAGCGTTACTCGGTCGCGGTGCATTTCCGACTCGTCTCCGAGGAGCGGATTCCTGAGGTCGAGCGTGCCGTCGACGCGATCGTCGATGCCGACGATCGACTGATCAAGGCGCACGGCAAGAAGGTGTTCGAGATCCGGCCGAAGATCGACTGGGACAAGGGCAAGGCCCTCCTGTTCCTTCTGGGGGCTCTCGGCCTCGATCGTGAGGACGTCGTTCCGTTCTACATCGGAGACGATGTGACCGACGAGGACGCTTTCCGGGTGCTCGTCGATCGGGGCATCGGCATCCTGGTCTCCCGGACTCCACGACCGACGGAGGCGACCTACTGGGTTCAGGCCCCTTGGGAGGTCTACGCGCTCTTCGAGCGACTGCTGGCGTGGGCGGGCGGCGAAGCGTGAGCGAGCGCGGCTGGAAGCTCGTCTACCAGGGAGTCGATCCGGATGGGGAGTCGCTTCGCGAAGCACTCTTCACGCTCGGCAACGGGCGGTTCGCGACGCGGGGCGCGGCCGAGGAGTCGGCGGCCGACGAGGTTCACTACCCAGGGACCTACCTCGCCGGTGGATACAACCGGATGACGAGTCGCGTCGGCGATCGAGACGTCGTCAACGAGGACCTCGTCAACTTCCCGAACTGGCTTCCACTCTCGTTCCGCCCGGCCGGAGGGACTTGGCTCGGGGAGGCGGAATCCGAGTTCGTCGACCTTCGTCAGGAACTCGACCTACGAGCCGGAATCCTCCGTCGATCCTTCACCGTTCGGGATTCGGAAGGACGGGAGACTCGGATCTCCTCCCGAAGACTGGTCCACATGGCCCATCCTCATCTGGCGGCGATCGCTTGGGAGATCGTCCCGATCAACTGGTCCGGTGCGTTGGAGATCCGTTCCGGACTCGATGGAACCGTGACCAACTGGGGCGTCGCCAGGTACAGGGAGCTGCGGGGCGACCACCTGGAGGCGCTCGAGGTCGGGGAGACCGAAGGTGCGATCTTTCTGCACGTGCGGACGAAGCAGTCGAGGTTGGAGGTTGCGTTGGCCGGGCGGACCCGGCTGCGGAGCGGCGGTGCTCCGATCTCGACGGCAGGTGAAGTCGAGGAAGCGGTGGGCACCATCTCACAGCTGTTCACCCTTGATGCGTCGGCGGGATGCCCGATCCAAGTCGAGAAGACCGTCTCGCTGCGGACGTCCCGGGATCCTGCGGTCGGCGACCTGGTGGAAGACGCGCTCCGGTCCGTCGAGCGCGCCGGCGACTTCCAGGAACTCGTTACCTCGCACGAGGCGGCGTGGGCGTCGCTTTGGGATCGGTACGACGTCGAGATCGACGTCTCCGCAGAGACGGACCTCGATCCACACCCGATCCAGCTGATTCTGCGGCTGCACACCTTCCACCTGCTCCAGACCGCGTCCCATCACACGGTCGATCTCGACGCGAGCGTCCCGGCGCGCGGGCTCCACGGCGAGGCGTACCGCGGGCACATCTTCTGGGACGAGATGTACCTGTTCGGTTTCTACCTGCTGCGAGACCCGCGGATTGCGAGGGCACTCCTCCTCTACAGGTATCGACGGCTCGACGAGGCCAGGGCCTACGCGGCGGCCGACGGCTACGCCGGGGCGATGTTCCCATGGCAAAGCGGCTCGAACGGCCGGGAGGAGACCCAGATCATCCATCTGAATCCCCGTTCGGGGAGGTGGGATCCGGACCACAGCCATCTGCAGCGGCACGTGAGCGCAGCGGTCGCCTTCGACGTCTGGGCCTACGTTCGTGCGACCGACGACCGCGCCTTCCTCGCCCGCTATGGGGCGGAGATGCTCCTCGAGATCGCCCGGTTCTGGGCGAGCCTGGCAACGGAGGGAAGCGACGGCCGGTTCGAGATTCACGGGGTGATGGGTCCGGACGAGTACCACGAGGCGTACCCCGGCACCGCCGAGGGAGGCCTCCGCAACAACGCCTACACCAACGTGATGGCCGCTTGGTGCATCGATCGGGCACGGCAGGCCCTCGACCTCCTCGACGGACCGGATCGCGCGGCGGTCGTTCGTCGCCTCGCCCTCGATGCGGAGGAACTCGAGCGGTGGGAACGGATCGTCGATCGGATGACGATCCCGGTCCTTCCGAATGGACTGATCGAGCAGTTCGAGGGCTACGGCGAGCTGGAAGAGCTCGATTGGGATGCCTACCGGGAGAAGTACGGGAAGATCGGTCGCCTCGACCGGATCCTGAAGGCCGAGGAGGACTCCCCGGATCGGTACAAGCTTTCGAAGCAGGCCGATCTGTGCATGCTCTTCTACCTCTTCGATCGTGAGGAGCTCGCCGAGCTTCTCGCCAAGGCGGGCTACGAGCTCTCCGAGGAGCGGCTCCTGGAGACGATCGAGTACTACCGGAGGCGCACGTCGCACGGTTCGACACTCAGTCACCTCGTTTTCGCGGCGGTCCTCGACGATCTCGATCGGGAGACGAGCTGGAAGCACTTCGTCGAGGCGCTACGAAGCGATGTCGACGACGTCCAGGGAGGGACGACGCCGGAAGGGATCCACGCCGCGGTGATGGCGGGGACGGTCCGCCACGTGATCGACCGCTACGCCGGACTGCGCCTCTCCGCCGAACGCGTGACGCTGGCGCCTCGGCTGCCGACGGGGATCTCCCGGCTTCGTTTCGCCGTTCGCTTCAAGGACGTCCTCGCCATGATCGAGATCGATCGGGACCGGGTGCGCCTGGAAGCCCCCGAACGGTCGTCACGGTCGATACCGGTTCGGATCTACGAGGAGGACCTCGAGGCACGATCCGGCGCTCCGGCGGTCGCCTCCACTCGGGAGGCGTAGGCTTCGATCCCGATCTTCGAGGCGAAGGTGCAGGAAGAGGTGTCCGTTTGGGTCGCGACATAAACCGTCCCAAGCTCCCGATGACGGGATTGGCACACCTGGCTGTCGTCTACGTCGTCTGGGGGAGCACGTACCTGGCCATTCGCTTCGCGGTTCGCGAGGGTGCGGGGTTCCCGCCGTTCGCCCTCGGCGCGGTTCGGGTCCTCGTCGCCGGAACGGCCCTCCTGGGGTGGGGACTTCTCCGGGGATTCCGCGTCCGCCTGACCCGGACCGAGGCGATCACGTTGGCGATCGCCGGCCTACTGATGTGGCCCGGAGCGAACGGGCTGGTCAACTGGGCCGAGCAGCGGGCCGACTCGAGCTACGCGGCGTTGCTGGTCGGTTCGCTTCCGATCTGGACGGCCGTGATCGAGTCGATCCTCGATCGAAGGCGTCCGTCGTGGCACCTCGCCCTGTCTCTTCTCGTCGGCTTCGTCGGGCTCGGTCTCCTGACGGCGCCTCGGCTCGTGGAAGCCGGGGGGATCGACATCCTCTCGGTCCTCGCTCTGCTGGTCGCACCGATCACGTGGTCGGTCGGGTCAATCCTTCAGTTGCGCCGACCCGTGGGAGTTCCACCGCTGGTGAGCGCTGCGTACCTACACCTGTTCGGGGGGATCGGATTTGCCGCGTTGTTCTTCGCCACCGGTGAGCCCTGGCCGACGCCGAGCCTCGAAGGGTGGGGCGCCCTCGGCTACCTGATCGTGGCCGGATCGATCCTCGCGTTCACCTCGTACGTCCGGGCGCTCAGGCTTCTCCCTGCCAGTGTGGCGATGACCTACGCCTACGTGAACCCGGTGATCGCGGTGATCCTCGGTGCGCTGGTTCTTCAGGAACCGGTGACGCCCGCCGTCCTCGGGGGGATGGGCCTCGTCCTCGTCGGCGTCTGGGGGGTCTTCCGCGAGCGGTTCACCGAGCGTCCAACGCCGCCGGTGCGCTGAAGAATCGGACGGCTGCGAGCTACTCGACGATCTCGACGCCCTTCCAGAAGGCGACGTGGTCCTTGATCTCGGCCGCCGCCTCCTTCGGCTCCGGGTAGGACCAGGCGGCGTTTCGGTTCCGGTCCTCTCCGACGATGATGTCGAAGTAGTGCGCTTCCCCCTTCCAGGGGCACGTCGTCCGGCGGCTGCTCTCCTGGAGGTGCTCGCGAAGCACCGCATCGGGGGGGAAGTAGCGGTTTCCCTCGATCTCGACCGTCCGGTCGCTCTCGGCGATCGTCGTTCCCTTCCAGATGGCCTTCATGTCGCCTCCTTCGTCCTCTCAGGCTACAACGTTCGTGTGCAGGCGTGAAGACGCCGAGTGGATTCGGTCGAGGAGGAATGAAGCGGCGGCCCGTGGAGCGGGCCGCTCGCTTCCTGCGATGAACGTGGATGCTCCGATCTAGACGTTCAGTGCGTCGAGGATGATTCGAACGATCAGCATCGCCCAGCCGACGATGATGCCGATCCAGATGATCCGGCGCGCGGAGTCGAGGAGACCAAAGAGAACGAGGATCAGTGTGATGAGGGCGAGATAGCCGATCGGCTTCTCCAGCGAGCTGGAGACCCTCTTCTCTCCGGTCACCGAATCCTCTCCGGCGATGAGGTTGAGGACGTAGACGACGCCTTGACCGAGGTAGGTCGACGCACTGTCGATGAACGTCAGGATCTGGTCGACCGCCGTCTCCGCCGACTCCGGCACCGACGTTGGAAGGGCCGGAGTGTCCTGTGCCATCCCACCGAGGGATACCCCCCAGAAGAGAAGGATCATGCCGATTGCCGCGAACTGCTTCCGTCGTCTCATGTGACCTCCCTTGTGGTTCCCCTGGTCTGCGGTGTCCCCCGGTTCGTAACACTGTATCACGCACCCGGAGGCGTCCTCGAAGGACATGGAAGGCCCGCGTAGGGCGTCGTTGACGCGGTGGATGACGTGCGGGATGTCCGCCGCGGCGCCGAGATGCGATGGGCTCCGTTCTGCGGTAGGCTTGATGAAGGCGCATGCGGGGCCTGCAGAAGGGAGGCTCGATGAACGACCGATTGGCTGTCATCCTGACAAGCGGCGATCCCCGCGTTCTCGAGATGGGGCTCATGTACGCGCGAAACGTCGTGAAGAACGGTTGGATGCGCGAGATGAAGCTCTACCTCTTCGGCCCTTCAGAGGTTCAGGTGGCGACCGACCCGCACCTTCGTGAGATGATCGAGACGATCGTCTCCGAAGGGACGACGCCGGTGGCGTGCAAGTTCTGCTCGGACAAGTACGCCGTCAGTGCGGTACTCCTCGAGCTGGGATGCGGGGTCGACTACGTCGGGGAACCGATTTCGGCGGCGATCCGGGACGGGTTCGTTCCGATGGTCTGGTAGCGACAAAGGAGACGAGGATGCTTGCACTGCGCGGTGGGACGTTGCTCACGCCCGACGAGAGGATCGACAAGGGTGTCCTGTTGATCGAAGACGGCAAGATCTGCGGGATCGGGCCCGATCTCGAGATCCCGAGCGGCGCGAAGGTCGTCGACGTGGAGGGCAGGTTCGTCCTCCCCGGACTGGTCGAACCGCATTGTCACGTCGCCCTCTTCGCTGACGGGATCGACTATCGCTTCTACGACGGGAACGAGATGACCGATCCGGTCACGCCCCAGGTCCGCGCCCTTGACGGGATCCACCCGGAAGACCTTGCCTTCGCCGATCTGCGGGAGGCGGGGATCACGACGATCAACATCAGCCCGGGGAGTGCGAACGTCATCGGTGGGCAGACGGCCGTCGTCAAGACCCGAGGGACGACCGTCGACGACATGCTCGTCCTCCAACCGGGAGCGATGAAGATGGCCCTCGGCGAGAACCCGAAGCGTGTGTATGGCGAGCAGAAGCGGATCCCTTCGACGCGAATGGG
>Ga0180430_10005918_pt1 | contig 10053 bp, 3 predicted proteins | sample SS_ome_9_FD_132999 | JGI IMG/M metagenome (GOLD analysis project Ga0180430, IMG submission 132999) | Hypersaline lake sediment archaeal communities from the Salton Sea, California, USA - SS_1_S_2 metaG | ecosystem: Environmental > Aquatic > Non-marine Saline and Alkaline > Hypersaline > Sediment...
CCCCACCGAGAATTCATCGCAAAGTCTTGCAGGAAAAAAGACTCCGATGTTTTCCATGCCCGCTACAATTGGAAGTACGCTATGCCGATAATCTAATGCGGAAGAAGGGATGCCATGCCAAAGAACACTGATACTCAAACACCATCAAGAAAACCTCGCCGTTGGAGCAGGCGACTTCTGATCGCACTGATGGTGATAATCCTCCTGCTGGCCGCGGCGCCGTGGGTTGTCTCGTCGGTTTGGGGACCCGGTATCGTAGAATCTGTCGTCGGCGCGGAAATCAAAGGGCGCCTGGCGGTCAAGACAGTCTCGATCTCATGGTTCGGAAATGTGGAGGTCGAGGGTCTTGAGTTATTCGATCCTGAAGACAGGAAAGTCGTTGGAGCCGACCGGATAACGCTCAAGAAGAACCTGTTCGGACTGATCTCGTCCTGGGCGAATCTGAACGAACTTGAGATCAGCAAGCCGCAACTGTTGTTGTACTTGGGCGAAGACGGCGACATATCCCTCTTGCGGGCCATTGAGCCTCCGGTAGTCGCCGAAGGCCCCGCGGCCCCCATGCCCGAACTGCACGGAAAGCTGAAGCTCATTGACGGGCAAGGCGAGATCATAACCTACGACAACCGGCGGCGGAAGCTCTCATTCAGCGGACAATGCGACCTGGCGACGCTTAACGACATCAAAGTGTCGTTCCAGGCCGGAGCCGAGGGCATAGGAGAGATCAAGGGTCAAACCGAAATAGCCGACCTGGCGCCGGGAGGCCTGATCGATTTGGACAATATGTCCGTCTCGATAAGCATGGAAACCAAGTCGCCGATCGAACTGGGCGCAGTGGCGGATCTCGCCGGGAGCAAGGGAATCGGCGGAGCGGCAACGCTGAAAATAGACGGCGCCTTCGCCGGCGGCAAGCTTGACGGCAAGTTCGGCGCGTCGGTGTCGAAGCTGGTGGCGGCTCAAACTGAGGCTGAAAAAGCCAATCCGATAGACGCCGAAATATCGGGCGGGATATCCGCCGACGAAGCGGGGTCCCATGGCGACTTCAGCCTGAAGGCGCCCGAGGCCGGCAGCGCCTCGGTGAAGTTCGACTACAAGACGCCCGACAAAGGATGGAGTCTGGATACCGCAAAGCTGCTCGAAGCATTGGCTAAAGGGCAGATGATCGAACTTCCGGAATTCACGATTGAGCCGCAGGCCAATCTGAACGTCGCCCGTCTGGCCGCTGCGGCGCCGGATCTGCTCAACATAAGATCTGATGCGAAGCTTCAGGAACTGACAGTGAAGGTCAGCGGCGCGGTTGTTCGCGGCGGCAAACGACCGGAGATGCTTGGAAATATCGAAGTCGGCCAGGCCCGTGCGATCGTCAACGGCAAGGATGTCGTCTGGAAACCCAGCAAGGCCGCCGTCGATATCAAGACCGATGAAAACTCCATGCTGCAGATCAAGAACGTCGACGTGAAAGTCGGCGAGAATCTGGTCAGCGTAAATGCGTCCGGCACTGCAAACAACATAGAACTCAAAGCCGGAGCCAAACTGGCGGAACTCAAGCAGCAACTGGGCCAGATCTTCGATTTGGAGAAGCTCGTGTTGACCGGAAACATGAGCCTCGCAGGGAGCATAAAGCGAACAGAATCCGCGGCTGGAACTGATGTCGAGAATATGGCGGTGGACCTTGAAGCGGTTGCCGAATCCGTGGAGTATCGCCCGGATAGGAAGGTCGAGGGGCAAACCCTGGCGCTGGACACCAAGGCCGACTGGAAAGCGGACATTTCGCGGTCCGGCGACAGCATCTCGGCCAAGGGACTGCTCAGGCTGGACAAGCTCTCGGCCGCTTTCGCCGGCAAGAAGCTTCAACAGGATACCGCGACAGTTGACCACGATATTACGTTCGACAACAAGCGCGGCGACTTGACTATGCGTAAAATGAAGGTCATCTCCGCCCCGGCAACGCTGGACGCAACTGGCAAAGTCACCGGCCTGACGAGTGAGGCGCCTCAGTTGGACGTCTCGGGCAATTACGCCGCACAGTTCGAGAAACTGGCGCCCATCGTCAAGCAGTTTGAACCCGAGTATGCAAAGGGCCTGGCGAAGCTGAAGGACATGTCGGGTAAATTCGCACTGGCCGGCTCCGCCGATTCGCTCAAGGGCACGCTGGACGCCGACGGACATTCTGGCAAAATCAATGCGGTGTTTCAATACGCTGAAGCCGACAAGGGTTTCGCCGTCGACGTGCAGAAACTCATAGACGCCGCATGGGCCGGCAAGCCGATTTCTCTTCCCAATGTCACCCTGACGATTGACGGACAGGTCAAGCCCGCGGTGCTGTTTTCGGCCGCCGAGCCGTTCCTGGAGCAGACCGACCTGAAGTTGACCGGCGGTCAGGTGGAGCTAACCGGCGTGCGGATCAGGGGCGGGTCGCAGCCCTCGGCGACGGGGAAGATCACCCTGACCGACATTGCCGGATCCAGAGCCGACAAACCCTTCACCCTGGCGCGAACGGAAGTCGTGGTAAGCGCACAAACTGACTCCAGCGGCAAGATAACTTCGGCCGATGCGTCAGTCGATCTCGGACCCGCCGGAGCGGCGACGATGTTGAACAAACCGACCGAGAGCAGCCTGGAAGCCGCACTGGATCTTGATGAACTGGCCAAACAACTGGCGTATTTCGCGGATCTCGACGGCGCCGAATTCAGCGGCAGGATCCAGACGAAGATCACCGCTTCACGAACTAAACCCGGCGAAACCCGCGCCTCGATTGCAGCGACACTGAGAGCCGTCAACGCCCTGTACGCGCCGGGTAAACCCGCCGATGCTGAGCCGATGGCGTTCACCGGAGAGGCCGCCTGGACCGGCGATGCGGACTATCGCGAGCAAACGCTCGCGGCGACCGGCAAGGCCGTCCTGAAGAACATCCTCCTGAAGATCGGAGACCAGCAGATTCAGCAGAAGCAGGCCGATCTGACGCACGACTTGACCCTGGATCTGGCCAACAGCAACGTCGAGGTCAAGACGCTGAAACTGACCTCCGACCCGGCGGCATTCGACCTCAGCGGAACTATCCGTCAGTTCGACAAGAAACCGGTCATGGACGTCTCGGGCAAATACGCGATCGCATGGGGGGCGCTGACGCCGATCGTCCGACAGTTTTCTCCCGATTTGCCGGCGACGCTGGCATCACTGGCCAAGACGTCGGGAACGTTCCAACTCGCCGACGAGGCGGGCCGCTGGAAGGGGAAATTCTCGCTGACCGGCGACATCGGCGTGCTTAACGGCAGTTTCTCGGCCGCTCCGGCGGAGTTCACCGCTGAGGTGATCGATAAGGCTGTCAAGGCGATTACATCCGGCAAGCCGTTTGTGCTCCCCGAGGCTTCGGTCGAACTCGACGGACACATCATGTGCGCACCGGCGCTGGCGGCGGCAGCCGCGCTTGCCGAACTGCCCGAGGACCTGAAACTCACCGGCGGACGGGTAAGCATCAACAGGGTTTCGTTTAGGGGAGGCTCCAAGCCTACACTCAACGCGGATATCCTGGCGGGCGAATTCGCCGGCACGCGCGCGGGCAAGCCGATCAGAATCGACGACATAACGATCCTGGTCGCGGCGGCAACCGACTCGGCCGGGCGGCTGCAAATAGAGAAAGCCGTATTCAAGTCAGGTTTCGCCAAGGGCAATGCTTCGGGCTCGATCGGCGATTTCTCGCTGAAAGCCGACGCCGATCTGCCCAGATTCAAGAGCCAACTGGACCAGTTCGTCGATCTGAATATGCAACTGGCCGGAACGATCGACATCGACGCGACGATCAGGAAAGTCGGAGACTCCTACGATCAACTCGACGCCCGGCTGGACGCAAAGGCAAGCAACTTCCAGTACATAGCCGGACCGCCAGCAGGATCGAAGGACAAACCAGCGCCCCTGAAGCCGCGAACATTCACGATCGCTTCGACCGGGCTGATCAACCTGAAGACCGAGGTGATCAAGATAGCCAAGATGCAGGCCAGGTTCGAACCGGAGCTTCTTACGGTGAACATGGGCGGAAAAGTCAGCAACGTCAACTCGCAGTGGATGCTCGACCTGGCGGGAGATTACTCGGGACAATGGGAGCAGATCAACGGACTGCTGGAGGAGCTTTCCCCCGGCGTCACGCAGACACTGGCGCTGACGGGCAAGACCAGCGGCAAGTTCATCGCCACAGGTTCGGCGACAAATCCCACCGTCACGACAACCGACGACGGGCTGGCGGGCAACACCGTTCTGGCGTGGGACAAGGGAAACGCCCTTGGACTGCCGCTGGGCGAGGGGAGGATAACTCCGCAACTGTCCAGGGGCAAGCTCGTATTGCCGTTGACTGAGTTCCCCGCAAGCGGCGGGACCGGACGGATCGGAGCCACGGTCGACATGAGCAGCGAAGAACCGGTCCTCAGGCTTCCCAAGACGCTGCAGGTGCTCAAGGAAGTGCAGCTCACCCAGAGATTCAGCAAGGAAGTGCTCAGCCGGGTCAATCCGATATTCGCCGGCCTGGGCTACGTCAAAGGCAAAGTCGACTTGCGTTTCGACGGAGTCGAGATACCCATGGGCGACAGCATGAACACCGGCGGCAAAGGGACCGGAAGACTGGATCTGTCGGAGATGAAGATCAAGCCCTCGGGCATCCTGACCCAACTGCTCAAGTGGCAGGGAGTGCCGACGGAAGTCGACTACTACACCGTAGACATGAGCGGCATTGACTTCCTCATCCGCAACGGCGGCGTCGAGTACGACAACTTCACCTTCACGTTCCCCGAGGATGTGAAGATCGGCTTCTCGGGGCGGGTCGGATTCGACGACTCGGTCAGCATGAAAGTATGGACGCCGGTGACGGCGACACTGCTGCGGAAGCTGGGCGTCAGCGGACCTGTCGACGACTACGCCCGCGTACTTAAGGGAGCCCGGGTGGCCATTCCGATGGCGGGGTCCCGCAAGACGCCGAAACTCGACCTTTCAAGAGTGGACGTAAAACCGCTGATCAAGAAGGCCGCTGAGAATCTCCTGAAGGAAAAGGCCGGCGGTCTGCTGCGCGACAAGCTCTTCCCGAAACTGAAGATTCCGTAACCGTCCTCTACATCGAGCATCCCCCACCGGAGCCGCCGCTAAGCGAGCACGTGCCGCCGGCGGGGGCTTTGCGCTGCAGTGCCTTCTGGTTGTACGGCAGTTTCATCAGCAGCATGCCCATCATGCAACTGTCGGTCACCCCGGCGAACAGCAGACCCGATCCGACAAACAGCGGTATCGCGAAGAACCACGGGCTGACCAGCAGGCCCAGGAGGCTTCCGACGAGCACGAGCGACCCGGCGATGGTGCGAACCTGGCGTTCGAGGGATACCGGGACCTTCTCGCGAATTACCGGGGCTCCTTCCTTCTGCCACGCTTTTATCGCGCCTGTCATCACCGTAACCTGCTCGACTCCGGCGGTCGCGAGGATCCCGGCGGCCATCGAAGCTCTCGCGCCGGACAGGCATGAGAGAATGAACTTGCGATCGGAGTCGAGGACCTCTCCCAGACGCCCGGACAGGGTATCCAGCGGGATGTTCCGCGATTTCTCGATGCGGACGCCCTGGTATTCCTCCGGCCGGCGGACGTCGAGAATCTCCCACGATTCGTCGGCCGAGTCGAGCCGCTTGCGTGCCTCGGCGACTGATATCTTCTCGATCTCGCGGGCCGAACCTTCGCGATTGATCCGAATGATCGAGTCCATGTTGAACGGCTTGTCGAGGACTTTGGACCGGGCGTTGTCGCAGAACGCATCGCGGTCGGATTCGATCATAAATGGGTTGTTCACCTTCTCCTGACCAATCGTCGAGGTCGTATTGTCGCTGTAGTCGTGCGCCGGCCAGACGACCGTGTCATCCGGCAGATCCTTGAGCTTGCTGAGCGTATCGAACATGTCCTCCGGCGACCCGTTCTGGAAATCCGTGCGTCCCACCGATCCTATCAGAAGAACGTCGCCGGTGAAGACCGCCCCGCCGCCGAGCAGGGCTATGCTGTCGTCGGTATGGCCGGGAGCCGGAATGACCTCGAGCGAAGCCTGACCGAATTCCACGGTGTCGCCCCGGCCGACCTTGCGAACGTCCAGCGACGAGATCGCGTTGGCGGACATTACTATCGGGCAGTCATATTCGGCGGCGACAAGAGCCGCCGACGACAGGTGATCGGCGTGCGTGTGGGTGTCGACGATCGCCTTGAGCGTCAGACCGGCGGACTTGATGTGGTCCCGGTAGGCCTGGACCTTGGTGATGTGCGGATCGATCAGGACCGCCTGCTTGTCCGACTCCAGGAAGTACGACATGCAGTAACCGGCCTGAAACTGTTTGACGGAGAATGCGTTTTCCATAATATCACCTTTCGTCTGGTAGTCCGTTCGATGGCGTTTGGATCGATCGGCAATCTGCTCACAAGACATTATGTCCAAGTAGACAAGGTAATTGTATCAACGCAAATCGCCGGCGGCAATTCGCCGGAAGCTAAATTCCCCACGCCTTTCAGGGAATAACACGGAAAGAGAAATGCGAGCTTGCGGCGGGGTGACGCGTCTGCATCTCCGCCGCGGGGCGTGCGAATAGGACAAACTGCAGTGGAGCAAGCAATGCTCCCGGCGGATTGTCCAATCCCGCCCTTGACTGAGCCGGGATCGGGCATCATACTTCCCGGAGCAGGCCCGGGGCTATCTCCGGGCTTCCACGAACGCACGAAACGGGCCAAACATATGCTCCATGTGGTCAACAGGACTGACTCCGGGCGCCAGGCGGGCGCCGAGCGTGCTCCTGCCCCCAAACCCTCCCCCGAACCGCCGACACACGGCCGCGCGGAGTCAAACCTCCTATCACTGAACTCAAGCATCCGCCAAAGAAGAAGAAAAGCAGCGAAAGGCTGGCATCATGAACACCCTGAAACGTCGCGAACTCATCAAAGGCATCCTCGCCGCATCCGCTGTAGGTACGGCTCCGTTCAGTATCCTCAGAGCCGGCCCTTCGCCCAACAGTAAGCTAAGTATCGCCTGCATAGGCGTCGGCCGCCAGGGCGCAGGCAACGCATCGGCCCTGGCGAGACTCGGCGACATAGTGGCCCTGTGCGACGTTGACGAATCGCTGGCAGGAAAGCAGATCGCACGCCGCAAAGAACTGCAGAAAGCCAAGTTCTGGATCGACTACCGCAAGATGTTCGACAAGATCGGCAAGCAGATAGACGCCGTCTGCGTAGCCACGCCGGATCACAACCACTTTGCAATCTCGATGGCCGCGATGAGAAGAGGCAAGCACGTCTACTGCCAGAAACCGCTGTGTCACACGGTTAATGAAGTACGCCTCCTGACCGAAGAGGCGAAGAAGCTCAAAGTCGTAACCCAGATGGGACACCAGGGACACTCAAGCAAGAGTTCTGCGATGATCAAGGACTGGGGGCTGGCCGATTCGATCGGCCCGATTCGCCAGGTCGACGCCTACTCCAGAAAGAACTACTGGACCGACAAGCCCATCGTAAAGAATTCGGTAGCGCCGAAAACGCTCAACTGGGACCTGTTTCTCAACCGCGCCGAGAAGATACCGTTCAGCAGCAGCTACATGAATCGCGAGTGGATACGATACCGCCACTTCAGCGGCCCGGTCGGGGACATGGCCGGCCACATATTCGATGCAGCCTATTACGCTCTGGAACTCGGCGCGCCTTTGAGCGTCAGGGCCGAAGTCCAGACCCCCGCGACACCCTGGTCGACGCCCCGTTCCGGCGTCATCACCTGGAAATTCGCCGCCAGAGGCGAAAAGCCTGTGGTCACGATGAGATATTTCCTGGGCGGAGGCATAGACTTCCCGCACCCCAAACACCTGGACAAGAAAGCAAGGGGAATCACCAGCGGCTCGGTCCTGATCGGAGAAAACGCCTCGATAATGGTCGGCAGTCACAGCCAGGGCGCCAGGATCATCCCCGATGCGGCCATGAAGGACACGCCGAAACCGCCCGCCGCGGCATTCCGATGCAAAGGGAGGAATCACTTCGAGAACTGGACGCTGGCGTGCAAAGGCGACGACAAGGCCATGTCGTCGTTTGATTACGCCGGCCCCTTATCGGAGATGATAGTCCTCGGCGACATCGCCCTGCTGCATCCCGGCGTAACGCTGGAGTGGGATTCAAAGAACATGAAGATAACTAACCACCAGGCCGCCAACGCCTGCGCCTTCATGAAACGCCTGGCACCGCGGGACGACATGAACTGGTGCTAGATCGAAAGACGCCCGGAGCCACCTGATTACAACGAGCATCGCAAGCGGGCGAAGGGATTCCGGGACGCGGGCGCCTGCGGCGGCAAACCCTCAGAGCGTATTGCCTGCGGCAATCCGTGAGTGTTTGAATCCTTCGTTGTCATGAGGATTGGCGCAAGAGAGAAGCCGCCATGTCCATTAGGCGGCTTCTTTCGTAAGCGGGCCAAGGGATTCCGGGACGCGGGCGCCTGCGGCGGCAAACCCTCAGAGCGTATTGCCTGCGGCAATCCGTGAGTGTTTGAATCCCTCGTTGTCATGAGGATTGGCGCAAGAGAGAAGCCGCCATGTCCATTAGGCGGCTTCTTTCGTAAGCGGGCGAAGGGATTCAAACCCTCAACATTCAGCTTGGAAGGCTGACACTCTGGTGGAGAATTATCTCCACCAACCATAGCGTATCCATATCTAAACCACTTTCTCTACAATCCTTACAGTTGTCTGATTCTTGTTCCTGGTCTTTTCCGATCTCGTCTAATCTCGGCTCTTCTCTGTATTATCGGCGCATACTGAGGCGATACTGAGGCGATTCCTTGCAATCCGGGACACTACCTGTTAAGAAAGAACCTGGGCAAACTGTAGGTAAGGAGATACAAGATGGCTGGAACACGAAAAACGCCAAAGCTGCGTGTCAAGGACGGCTGCTTTGTCGCAAACATCTATAAACCTGACGGAAAGCGGTCGACAATCAGTTTCGGGCCGGTCGGCGACCGAACCGAAGGAGACATCTATGCTGCATTCGGTAAGTGGCTCAATCTCTTCAGCCAACACCCGCACAAAGTACTCTCTTTCAAGAGTCCCTATGAAGCCATCGCCCACATGATCAACCCACAGGACATTGTGAAAGTCGGCGAACTCTTGGACAAGTACACTGAAGTGATCGGCCAGCATGCCTCCGATCGCCCGTGCGGTCGCCCCCATCCTGATCTCGAAAGACTCAAGCGGCTCGGTAAGTTCCTGGAACCATACCGCCAGTGGCCGGTGAGCGGCTTTGGTGCTGATGAACTGTACGCCGTCCAGAAGGCGATGGTAAAATATCGATATGACAGAGGGGATGGCAACCTCAAACCGTACACACGTAGCGGCATCAACAAGGTCATAAGCTACATCTACCGAATCTGGCAGTGGGGTATCGGCCGCGAGATTACAACGGAAGCCCAAAAGCAGCTGCTGAAAGAAGTGCGGCCCCTGCGTACGGGGCAGACCACAGCCAAGGACAATCCCAAGCGGGCCCTTGTCACGAAAGCAGAGTTCAAGGAAGTTACGAAGCACGCGACCACGGTTGTGGCCGACATGCTGGAACTCATTTGGCTGACCGCGATGCGACCGGGTGAAGTCTGTCGCATGCGGCCATTCGATATTCATCGGGACGAACCGGAATGCTGGCTCTATGTTCCGGGCCGCGGAGAGAGCTTGGTGGGTGAGCACAAGACAGCCTACCTCCAACGGGTGCGAGCCATACCGCTGACATCGAAGGCTCAGAACATCATCAAACCGCGGGTTGAGGATTTTCAATCCCTGGATTTTGTTTTCAGTCCGGCCGAAGCTATGCAGGAGATACGAGACCAGAAATCTGCAAACCGGAAAACACCTATGAGCTGCGGGAATCGTCCGGGCACAAATCGGAAGCAACACCCAATGATCACACCGGGCAAGAAGTATCTGCCAAACTCTTTGTACAACGCCGTCATACGGGCGTGTGAACGTTCTAAAACCAGAGAATTCACCCCCTACGACCTCCGCCGAAGCGCCGCGACCCGAATCAGATCGGAGC
>Ga0180430_10005919_pt1 | contig 10051 bp, 3 predicted proteins | sample SS_ome_9_FD_132999 | JGI IMG/M metagenome (GOLD analysis project Ga0180430, IMG submission 132999) | Hypersaline lake sediment archaeal communities from the Salton Sea, California, USA - SS_1_S_2 metaG | ecosystem: Environmental > Aquatic > Non-marine Saline and Alkaline > Hypersaline > Sediment...
ATCGAGCCAGACGATAGCCCTCAGTTCCGCCGGGCTGGCCAACATGACACAACTCTGGACCGAGGGCCTGGTGCCCGCGGGAAGCTACTACGTGTTCGCCGACGTGAGATTGGCCAATCCACCGCCTGCCGACCCCGTATGGAGCAACAACTTTGACCGGACCAATACGCCGATTTCCTATTCCCCGGACCATGCCAATGTGGTGGCCCGTCACATCTTCTACAACAACTCGTACTTCGATGGTAACAATGCGTCCGCTAATGCCGATGACGACAAGGCCATAGATGCAAACAAGGAAGCGCTGCTGTCGGGCGGCACGATCAATCCGGACAACTACACCTGCTATTGTCGCGGGATCAACGGGATCATGGTGGACGTCAACAATCCAGGCACCGCGCCGACAGTTGATGATTTCGGCATCCGGGTCAATCAGGCGGCCGCGCCTGATACATGGTCAGCCGGCGCGATACCAACCGTCAGTTTCCGTTCGGGGGAAGGTGTAGACGGGTCCGATCGCGTGACGTTGATCTGGCCCGACGGCGCGATCGCAAATAAATGGGTAGAGGTGACGGTAAAATCCAAGGGTAATATCAACCTTCCGGTCGATGATGTGTTCTACTTCGGCAACGCCATCGGTGACTGCGATGGCGACGGCCAGGTGGCTTCCAGCGACTATGGAACGCTGACCGGTGAGTTCGGGCTGTGCGGTGGAATCGGCGCGCTGGCGGCCGATCTTAATGGTGACGGGCGGGTCGATCTGAGCGACTTTGCGATTATGCGAGGCGCGCAAGGCACTTCGGTTGCGGCGCCGACTTTCCCGGTCGTGGCGCCCGCTGCTCCGAAGGCGGGCGGTGAGGAGGGGTTGAATGCTCTCGTCGCAGCGGCAGCGGCCGCTTCAGTGAATCCGGTTAGCGTCGCCAATCAGCCCTGCTCCACCAAGCAGCTTGTTGCGCAGGACGAGTCGCCAGTAATCAGTGATCAGTTAACGGAGATCGACCTGCTTGTCATACCGCGACTTACGGACTACAGCGCCGGCGCCAAGACAATATCGGTCGGTGCGCCATCGGCCAAGGCGTACCGCCGGGCGTCCGGACAGTATGACCTCCGCCCGCTGAGCGATGGTCCGGGCATCAGCGAGATCGATGACTTGCTTGTCGATTTGCTGGAGGCCGCGGACTTCTCCAGTCTCTGAAATGCCAAGCCGCCAGCCGAAAGCGAACCGCTAAGAGCTTATAGACACAAGCTTTAGCTGCCTGTGACATATCACGGGGCGTCAAATGAGTTTTCAAGAAAACTCCGGAGCGGATAGTGTTGATGTAAGCACTTATAAATAAAGGCGTTATGGCAATATACGAGAGTAATATCCACGGTTGTCGGTTTAAGTTGGAGGTTCACACCTTTGGTGTGGTGGCGTTGTGGAGGTGTTTTGGGTAATGTCGGTTCGGCAGCGGGTTGTGTGCTGTAAGTGTTGTTATCACAGCCGGATAGCCCGCTTTTGCGGACGTGCCATGTGGCGGGAGCGGCCGGTTCGAGGCCAGGGGCGCGCGGGGGATAGTGAACCATATGTGACAGGTAAGTGAGATTATTTTCAGCGGGAAATGTGATCGGTCATTACCATACCGGTGGTAATCCCGGTCGAAACGAAATAGACGAGACTCAGGAGTTGTATTACCCCGCTATTATGCGAGCCATTTCCGACAGCGGTTTCACCGGATACGTCGCCCACGAATTCGTACCCAAACGGGACCCGGTGGCGTCACTGGCCCAAGCCGTCAGAATATGCGACGTTTGAACAGGCCCGCCGGTTGCAGTTGGCGGGGGTTACCTTTACATGCTGTTGTGCCGATAGCAGCGTATTTGGTATTCCTGGAGTGAGGGGTAGTAGGCCTCGAGGTGTTTCCTTCGGGTCAGTGCCCACGGCGCCGTTGATCTGGGTCCGCATCTGTGGAAGAACACGTCGTCGGCGATGTATACGGCCGAATGTATGGCGCTCATTTGCGGGTTCAGTAGTACGATTACATCGCCCAGACGGGTAGTGTTGTGGATTCGGTAATACTCAGTCTTCAGTACTTCAACGACTCTTCGGCTGTCGCAAAGGCGGTCGTCGGGCGTTTCGTTGAAGAAGTTCAGCGAGGTCCAGTGGCAATCGCGGCAGTGTTCGGCCATGTCGAGGTCCGAGCGTACCGGATAGGTGTACAGTTTTCGCCTCGCCAGGGCGGGCAGGAGATGCGTGATGTTGATCGCCTGCTCGCTTCCCTGCTGCACGAGCGCCTCCAGGATCGGTCGCACCTCATTTTCCCTTCCCCCGCGCCCCCAATACTTGACCAGTGCTTTCAGATCCGAATCGGGGGATACCTTCAGATGGGCGAGGAACGTGGCATCGCGCTTGAGTGTTTTCGACAGGTTCGAGCGATCCGCGGGTGAAGCGATATACCCGACGGTTCGCAGATCGGCGAAGTACATGAACCCCCCGTGCCGGTAGATAAACGGAGTGATGAGTTGCCTGGTCGCCTGCGTGACCCCCGATCCGTCGAACCACTCGTCCGGCGAATTTCCGCGAAACCGAAAGAGATTCTGTTGATCGGCGTTCCGCCAGAATTCAGACAACGCGGTATAGAGTATATAGCGATCTTCAGAAGATATATCCAACATGAGCCGCCTGGAAGGATGGATGGTCATTCCACCAGTCTCTTCGCTGGGTACGGCCATTGAAAGCAACTTCTCGCGCAACGGCGCCGAGAGTTTTATGGACTTGAACAAGGTCGACAGGGTCGCCGGTCCGGTCCCCGGGAAGCGCCAAACAATATCTTCGGCGTAAAACCTGGGCGGTATTTCCTGTACGAATTCCAGCGGTGGGGCGATGACGATGGGAGTGTATTCCAGCCGGCCCCATATCTTGGGGACTGAATACGGTACGTGCTTGGGGTTTCCTCGAGCGGAACGCGATAAGCTATGGTGCAGAATCACCGCGCAGGGAATCATCGCCACAACCACGATAATTGCAGTTGCAGTAGCCCGTCTCTTGAATTTGCGCCGGTTCCCGGGTCCTTTGTCCTGGCGTGCGGGTGTCTTTGATTGCGAGGTTTTACGTTTCGTCAAGTTCATCGTTTGTTCTAATCCGGTGGTTGTGGCGTGGTGGTGGGCACTACTCCGTAGGCAGTGTGCGAAAACCGAAACCGCAAAATTGCGGACTGCGCTGTGGAGGCTTATCCTGTCTGCTTCGTGTGCCTTTTCTGCTTATCCCTTATTTTGGCTGGTAATTTATTCTATTCCACCGGCCTGTATTTGTCAAGTGGGTAAGCGGTGGATTAAATCGAGAAACTACAGGGCGTTAAAACACATACGAAGCCGCCATTCACAAGGCGTTTGATCGTCCATGTCCCCCGGTTTTCCGCCAGTGGGGATTACCCCGTCGTTTTACGTGAGCGGGCGGTCTTCTTCTTTGTGCGGGCTGGTGAGGTTTTCTTCACTGCCTTCTTGGCGACTTTTCTTTTCGCGGGCGACTTGGCGGTTTTCCGGGCAGCGGTTTTTTTAGCCTTTTTCGCCGCGGTTTTACCGGCCGGTTTTTTTCGTACGGTTTTTCGCTTCGCGTTTTTTTCGCGTTTATTCGGTGCTTTTTTGGGTGGGGTCTTTGCGCTGGTCGGCGGTATGGGCGGTCCGTCGGCCAGGTCGATACCGAAAACGTCCGCCAGGTCCGATTCGGCGATACGTTTGCGCCCGGCGCTGCGCCCGGTGACGCTGTCAACGGCGGCTTCGGTGGCAATCAATTCCTCGTGGTCCACGCCTCTCAGCAGGAAAAGCAGTTCAGGCCGCTCGTCCAGGCGCGCGCCGATGCCGTAGAGGACGGCGGCTACGTGCTTGCACATCTTCGCCCAATCGGGGCAGTCGCAGTCGAAGGAAATCTCTCGGGGTGCGGGGAACAGGCCGTCCCCGCGATCGGTTACGACGCCCATCACGCTCGACGAGAGCTTACCCTGAAGCAGTTCGAGGAGAGATCCGATACGTCCGGCGCATAGTCGCTTGACGTGGGTCCATTTCTTCGGGGGCAACGGTTTGACGTTGACATCGATGTTGTATAGGTCCGACCCGCTGACGATCGCCTCGATTCGGCCTTTGGTGATTTTCAAATGGCAGACCGAGCCGTTGCGGACGTAAGTTCTGCCTCTCGGAAGGCGGTTGGCGTAATCGCTGAAGGATTCGAGATGCTCGCACCACGCCTGGGCCCAGAACGTTCGGGCGATCTTTCGCCCGTCGATCTCGATCGGTTGAATGTCGAGGCCCTTCTTTCGGAGCCTGGCGATTTCCCTTTGAGCGTTCCTGCGCCGTTTGGCTACTGAAACGTAGGGGGCCCATTGGTTTCTCATCATCGTGTGTCCTGTTTTTGTCGAGTCGTCTTATTCAGAATTCCGGCGTGATAGCGGATTTTAGATCATGGCCTTGTCCACGTCGAGTGTCACGAGATCGAGCAGTTCCTCGTCGCTCATTTCCGTCAGCATTTTCATGGCGCCTCCTTCGAGAACGTCGCGAGCCAACTCCTGCTTCTCTTCGATCATGGCGTTAATTTTCTCTTCGATCGTACCGCGGCAGACGAATTTATGCACCATTACGTTTTGCTTTTGTCCAATGCGGAACGCGCGGTCGGTGGCCTGGTTTTCCACCGCGGGGTTCCACCAGCGGTCGAAGTGTATCACGTGCGCCGCGGCGGTCAGGTTCAGACCGGTTCCTCCGGCCTTTAATGACAGGACGAAGAAGGGGGGTCCGTCTTCCTGCTGGAACTGGTCCACAAGTTTCTTTCGTCGCGCCACTGGCGTACCGCCGTGCAGGACAAGCCCCGGTCGTCCGAACACTCCGGACAGGAACGCCTGGAGGGGACCGGTTATCTCTCGAAACTGCGTGAACACGAGCGCCTTTTCCTGTCTCGACGCCAGTTCCATGCATATCTCGCCGATACGTTCGAACTTTCCGCTGTCGCCCGGGTCGTAGGCGCCGTCGCCGAGCAACTGGCTGGGATGATTGCATATCTGTTTGAATCGCATAATGTACGACAGGACCAGCCCGCGGCGTTGTATTCCGGAGGTCTCCTTCATCTGCTCGGTCATTTGGGCGACGCTCCCGGCGTACAGGGCGGCCTGGGGTTTGGTCAGACCGCAAAAGGCGCTTACCTCCGTCTTGTCCGGAAGGTCAGCGATGACGTTGCGATCGGTTTTGAGTCGGCGGAGGATGTAAGGCGCCACCAGGTTTCGCAGCGGCGTGTAGCGCTCGGTCTGTCGGCGCTCCATCGCTTTGACGAACATCTTGAACTTGCGCGCCGAACCGAGCAGACCGGGACACAGGAAGTCGAACATCGACCACAGGTCGCCGAGGCGGTTCTCCACGGGCGTTCCGGTCAGGGCGATGCGCGAATGGCTCTTGATCTTTTTGACGGCGCGGGACTGCCTGGTCGACGGGTTCTTGATCGCCTGGGCCTCGTCCAGAACGACCAGGCCCCATTCCATGTCGAGCAGCCATTTGCGGCGAAGCAGCATACCGTAAGTGGTCAGCACCGCGTCGACGTTGGCGAATTCGCCGGCAGGGTCTTGTGCCATGGCCGCCAGTTCGCCCGCGTCGGCCTCGGACGGATGAACGAAGCGCGCCGACAGGCCCGGAGCGAATCTGGTCATTTCCGCCTTCCAGTTCGCCAGCAGGGACGCCGGAAGGACCAGCAGGGCGGGCGCCTTTTTGCGACCGGTTCGTTTCAACGCGAGAAGCATCGCGAGCACCTGGATGGTCTTTCCAAGGCCCATGTCGTCGGCCAGGCAGGCGCCCAAGCGCAAACCAGACATCAACCAAAGCCAACCGAGTCCCGTTTCCTGGTACGGTCTCAACGTTGCTTTCAGCATTTCGCCGGGTTGGGCCTGTTCGATTTCCCTCGGGTCTCGAAGTTGAGCCAGCGTTTCCCGCAACCACCGTCCGGTCTGGACGAACGACCACTGGTGGTCCCGGTCTTCCATGGACGACGTCTCGAAATCCGCTGTCGCCCCGGCCAGCAGACGCATGCCCTCGATGAACGACACGCCTTCGGCGCCGTATTTGGAGGCGACGGTTGTCCAGTGGTCCAGTGCGGAGGCGAGTTTTTCCCGGTCCACTTCCACCCATTGCCCCCGCAGCATGACCAGCCCCTCGTCGCCGGACAGCAATGCATCCCACTCGGATTGGCTGAGCGTACGATCGCCCAAAGCCAGCGTGACGTCGAAGTCGAGCATGGCCTCGGCGCCGAGTGTTTTGCGTTTCTTTTGTCCGATGGTGACGCTTACGCGGGGTCTGGGGCGTTTTCGCCACCAGTCCGGCAGCCGCACCAGTATACCGCAATCTTCGAACAGCGGGACATCCTTGAGGAACCGGTGGGCTTCAGCGGGCGTCCACGCCAGCGGATGGAACAGGTCGCCGGAGTCCACGAGTTCCTTGACCAGCGGACTGGACTCCGAGGCCAGGTGGACCGGCGAGAGCAGGTGGATAAGGGCCTTGCGGTTTTTGGCGCCGGCATACTCCTGCATCGCCTTGCTTAGAGGCTGGTATTGCACCCGGTCTGCCTGGGACAGGCCCGGGGCGTAGGTGGCGATAAATGCAAACGGGTAGTTATCGTCCCGCTTGTTCTCGGCCAGGTGGAAGCAGACCCTGCCGACCTGGCGCCACATCGGGGCCTGCCTTGCCAGGAATGCCGACAATCCGCCCTCGGTCTCGGCGACCCGGTCGCGCACCCACTGGTCCAATTCACGCCAGAGTGCGTTGAATACCTCCGCTGTGAGGTACTCGGCGCCCCGTATGGGCGGTGCGCTGAGCAGGAGGGTACCCGTCTGCGCCTGTGAGAGCGGAGCGGCCGGTTCGATTTCTGTCCGGTCGGTCCGTGGGGTATGACACAATTCAGTCAGGCGCTGAACGGCGAAATCGCGCCAGAAACCCAGGGACGGCGCCAGCCCCGCCTCGAGGCGATTGGCGGCCAGACGGAAAAGTCCCTCGCCGGAACTGGCGGAAAACGCCTTTACCAGCCTTCGAATACCCGCGCTGTCACCGTCGCTCTGGGGGTCATCGGAAACAAGCCGCAGGCGGCCCGACGGCGAAACGGTTATCTCGTGGTTCATTGCGACCCTATTCGTTAGTTTTCGGCATCGAAAAGCTAAGAGATGGGAATCATACATGAACCGGACCGTAAACGGCAACGCGCAGTCTGACCGTCACAAAGATTTACCGCCGCACAGGTGAGAGTTCAAGCGGTGCGGCGCGGTCAGGGTCTCGTGTTTGTTCGTCAAATATGCGGGTGTGGAAATCTCCGGGTTACACTGTTTGCCTGGCTATGGGGTGGTGTCGACGTGGGTGACGTGTTCGCGGAACTCCCGGCCGACGAGTCTGGCCAGACCGGTGCGGATGTCGATGACGAGACTGAGCATGAGGGGCACCACCAGCAGTGTGAAGACCGTCGAGATGCTCAGGCCTCCGACTACCACCCCGCCCAGGCCGCGGTATATTTCGCTGCCCGATCCGGGCGCTACGACGAGCGGGAGCATTCCGCAGACGCTGGTCGCGGTGGTCATCAGGATCGGGCGGATTCGCGTGCGGACGGATTCGGCGATGGCTTTTCTCGGTTCGAGCGGCTGGCGGACGTCGCCCTCGGCTTCGCCCACGCCGCGCATGAAGTTCAGCGCCTGGTGGACCAGCAGGATCGCGTTATTGACCACGATCCCGATCAGGATGATGAAGCCCAGCATCGTCAGTGTGTCCAACTGTTGCTCGGGATGCGCCGCGCGGACCAGCGACAGGCCCATGAACCCGCCCACCATCGCCATAGGCACCGAGAACATGATCACCAGCGGGTAGACGAAGCTTTCGAACAGGGCGGCCATCAGAAGGTAGGTTATAAGCAGCGCCAGGAAGAAGCGGCTGAACCCGACGCTCATCAGCGATTCAGCAGTCCACCCGGTCCAGTTTCCCAGCAGCGCCTGTTGGGTCTGTGTCAGGCGGTCGGCGTTTCCGGAGAAGCGGACGGACACGTCGGAGGCGATCTGGCCGGCGAGGCGGGCCTGGGCGACCAATTGCTCTATTTCTGTCTTTGCCTCTTCCAGCGCCATGGTGTCGGGCGGATTCACGGTGAACGTTATGGCGCGCTGCTGCTCGACTCGCTTTATTGACTTCGACGCGTCGGCGCGGACGATCTGCACGAGATCGGCCAGAGGCAGGTGCGTGGTCCCGCCGTTTTTTTTCGCCACGGCCAGTGGCACGTTGGCCAGGTCATCGGGCGTCAGCGTGATCCTGGGGTCTCGGATCAGTACGGTGTCGATCGTGTCGCCCTCGAAATTGAAGTCGCCGACGACCGATCCGTCGATCAGCGCTCGGACCCCGACGGCCAGCGCCTGGACGTTTAACCCGAGTTCCTTGGCGCGGATCTGGTCTATCACGATTTGCCTCTCGGGACCGGACAGTTCGAAGCTCTGCGGGTCCGTGCGGATGGAAAACGGGCTGAACCGCGTGAACAACCGCTGCTGGAGCGCCTCGGCGCTGGCGCGAAGGTTTTCCATGTTGTTACCGACCAGTTCGACTTCGACCGAGTCGCCCCCGGCGAACCTTCCGAAGATGGACGGTTGCATAGCGAACCCGTAGCAGCCCGGGTGCTCGCGCATCATGTTCTGCAGCACGGGGATCAACTCTCGCGGGTGTTCCTTGTCACGGCTGCGGCAGATCATGAAGACCCGCCCGCGGGAGACGATGACGATCATCTCCTCGATGGCGGAGACCCGCTCGACCCGGTTGCCTTTCATGTCGAACACCGGTTTGATTGCGGTGGCCTGTTCGGAGTTTTCGGCCTCCCAGTATGGCTTGAGCTGATGCTCGATGCGGTTTCCCAGCAGGACGTTTTGCTCGTAGGAGTAGCTGGGCGGGGTGAACATCATGCCCAGGACGAAATTGCGGTTTCCGTTAGGCAGGTAACTGGCGGGTGGAACCATGAGCAGCGCGCCGACAACGCTGACGACCAGGATCGCCGCGATGATCACCATTCTCGCCCAGACGCCCGATACACTGCGGAACGTCAGCATGTGGATCAGGCGCGAGTATCCGCGTGCGAGCCAATCACCCAGCCTCGCCAGGCCGAACAGGCCGTGCAGGACCTTCCAGATCGTCCCGTGTTTCTTTTTTTTCGGTTTGAGCCATCCCGCCGCGGCGGTGGGAATGACGGTGATGGAGACGACCAGCGAGAACGCGACGGCCGCACAGACGGCCAGGGCGATATCGTGGAATAGTTGTCCCGCCTCCTCGTGGATGGTCAGCACCGGCGCGAATACCGCGATGGTCGTCAGCGTGGACGACAGGATCGCGCCCCAGACTTCCTTGGTCCCGCGGTAGGCGGCGGTGAGGGGGGGCTCTCCCATGTGCAGGTGCCTGTCGATGTTTTCCAGTACGACGATGGCGTTGTCTACGACCATACCGACGGCGAAGCTCAGGCCCGCCAGCGAGACCACGTTGAGGTTCCGCCCGGCCAGATGCATCACCACGAACGTTCCGATCACTGAGATGGGTATGACCATCGCGACGATCATCGTGGGGCGAATGCTCCGCAGGAACAGCAGCAGCATCAATGCCGCCAGTGACCCTCCGATCAGCAGGTTGCCCGTGACCAGACCGATCGCGTCGTTGATGTACTCGGTCTCGTCGTAGATCTGGTGCATGTGGATCTTGTAGCGGTCGTGTTTGAACTGCGCGCACAGACCTCCGGGCGCGTTGATTTCGGCCAGGCGCTTGCGGAACTCCCGCATGACCTCCACGACGTTCGCGCCGGTCTCCCGGCGGAGCAGCAGGCCCATGGTCCGGTGACCTTTGGCGCGGTCGAAGTGCGTGTTCTTCTCGAGTGTAAGCCTGACGCTGGCGACGTCTTCGATGCGGATCGGCGCCCCGTTATCGTAGTTGATTACGGTCTTGCGGATTCGCTCCAGTGCGTCGTACTGCCCGATCACGCGATACCGCACGTCGAGGCGCCCGTCTGCCAGGTCGCCGCCGGATTCGTTAATGTTGTCCAACTGGAGGG
>Ga0180430_10005920_pt1 | contig 10051 bp, 6 predicted proteins | sample SS_ome_9_FD_132999 | JGI IMG/M metagenome (GOLD analysis project Ga0180430, IMG submission 132999) | Hypersaline lake sediment archaeal communities from the Salton Sea, California, USA - SS_1_S_2 metaG | ecosystem: Environmental > Aquatic > Non-marine Saline and Alkaline > Hypersaline > Sediment...
CAAGTCACGCAGCAAGTCGCCGCGAACTCGGAAGAGACCGCCTCGGCCAGCGAAGAGATGTCCCAGCAGGCCGAGCGTCTGCAATCTCTGGTTTCTGCGTTCAAGGTCGACGCTGATGGCACGACCGTCGCGTCGCAGATGACAACGTCTGACATCTCGCTCGTACCGCCAACCACATCTCCGACTACGAACGGTCCGGAAGATCGCTGGAGCGAAATCGACCATATGGAGACAATGCTTTCTAGCGTCGAATAGAGTCATTGAACCAGCAAAACGATTGTCGTGCCGGCACCTAGCCGATTCGTCCCTCTCCAGGAAGAGTTTCTCCCCATTTTGCTCCCTGGAGTGGACGACACGACGGTCGTTTTTCTTTCGCATCACGCGTGCTGGTTAGTCGAATTGCAATGATTGCGACGGTTGACGAAGTGACAAATGGAGAGACAAGCTAAATTATTTGCCGGCATTAATTACACATCAACCTAGTATTAAGATGACGAGTCAATTGGCATCGTGGATATTACTGACCGGCGACCTCTGCTTGCGGGAAATGTACTAGCTCGGGTCGGGTAGATATTCCCCCTGATTCGCGGCGGTCCTTTGTGGACAAAACGGAACGAAAAGCTAACAAACGACGATTATAATTTATAAGAGGAAATCATGGCTGAAACGGATATCCTGCTTGAAAGTGGCACGAACGAAGTCGAAATCTTGGAGTTCCTTCTGGAAGGTCAACCGTTCGGGTTGAACGTTCATAAGGTTACGGCGATCGAGATATTCGAACCTACGCGCTTAACGCCGCTTCCGGAAACGCCGCCCGAAATCATGGGCTCGCTGCTCTTCCGCGATTCGACGATTCCGCTGATCGACGCGTCACAGGTGATCGGTAAAGAGTCTCAGGAAAATAACGACCGACCGCTCGTCGTTACGGTCGAGTTCAATAACTTCGTCTGTGGTCTTTATGTCGACGGTGTGAATCGAATCCACCGTATCAATTGGGAACAGTTCGAGCCGCTCGACATGTCGTTCGGTCGCGACCTTTCCTTCGGACATGAAAACATGTCGGTCCTCGGATCGATCCACGTACAGGATCGCGACATTTTGATCCTCGATATCGAGAGTATCGGCGCGCGATTGTTCGATGGACTTTCGATGGAGGAAATCGACGACGATCATTTCGATGAAGACGGAATCGAAGAGAGCGAAGAGACCGTCGCCGAGCGTCGCGCCAAAGTTCCGATCATGGTTGCCGAAGATTCGCCCATGATTCGATGCCACATGGTTCAGATCCTTCAGCACGCCGGTTATACGAACATTAGCGTGCACGAGAACGGCAAGAAGGCGCTCGAGCATATCGAAAAAATGGCAGCCGAAGGTAAAGATTGGGTTGGCCGACGACTGCGTCTGTTGGTGACCGATATCGAAATGCCCGAGATGGACGGACTAACGCTTTGCCGACGCGTTAAAGAAATGGCGGGCGATCGACATTTGCCCGTTATTATGTTCTCGAGTCTTATCAATCAGCAGATGGCACAGAAGTGCAAAAGCGTTGGCGGCGATGCCTGGATTAGCAAACCGCAGATTGGCCAGCTAGCCGATACAATCGATAATTTCACTATCTTTTCCGGTAAGGAAGCAAGAGAGCCTGCGTTGGTTTAAGGCCCCTCGGAAAGCCGTTTCGTGCGGCGCTGGTAGCCTTAAAATGAAATATACTCCAAGGGCGGTCGGTCAAACGGCCGCCCTTGGTTCGTTCTTGGACAGGATCGTAGCCGTCGCGCACGTTTATTAGCAATTGATGAATTTCAATCAGGGGTTTGCCTTACCCACTTTATGACGTATTGTTCATTAACACGATTCGAATTAATAAACATGCGCGCGGTGCAATCGGCTGTAAATGGTTCCGTTTTTTCTTATAAAGGGCGGTCGGGCGATCGGCAGATCGCGGCGCATGAATTGGTATCTCCTGCCTGATATTACTACGTTGATCTTCATCGACTTTCGGCTTCACACCAAAATATCACCTCCCTCACGATTGCGATAGGATACGATCATGAAAACGCTTACGCCCGTTGTTGAACTCGTTCATGACAATTGTGTCAACTGCCATGCCTGTATTGCGGCATGCCCGGTTCATTTTTGTAATGATGGGAGCGGTGAAGCCGTCGAAATGGTTCACGATCGTTGTATCGGATGCGGCCAGTGCATCGATGCTTGCACGCATGACGCCCGTCGTCCGAAGGATGATGCTCGGACGTTTTTCGGTGCACTCGCTCGAGGTGAAAAGATCGTCGCCGTCGTTGCCCCGGCCATTGCTGCCGAGTTTCCCGATCACTACCTGCGATTTAACGGATGGCTCAAGCAGATTGGCGTGAAGGCGCTATTCGACGTTAGTTTCGGCGCGGAGCTTACGATCAAAAGCTATCTCGATCATGTCGAAAAGAACGGGCCGAAATGCGTCATCGCTCAACCTTGCCCGGCCCTGGTTAGCTATATCGAAATCTACCGACCGGAGCTACTCCCCTACCTCGCGCCGGCCGACAGTCCGATGCTTCATACGGCGAAGATGATTCGCGAATACTACCCGCAATATAAAGATCACAAGATCGCGATCATTTCGCCCTGCGTTGCGAAACGACGCGAGTTCGACGAGACGGGCATCGGCGATTACAACGTTACGATGCGTTCGCTCCGCGCGATGATCGAGTATAAAGGTGTGCGTATCGAAAGCTGTCCCGAGGTCGAGTTCGACGATCCGCCGGCCGAGCGAGCGGTCTTGTTCTCTACGCCCGGCGGACTTCTTCGTACGGCCAAACGCTGGAACGAAGAGATCGAATCGGTCACGCGAAAGATCGAAGGTCCCGAACATATCTATGAGTATCTCGACGGACTGAAGTCTGCGATCGACAGCGGAACGTCGCCCCTGATCGTTGATTGCCTCAACTGCTCCAAAGGCTGCAACGGCGGACCGGGAACGACTCGCCGCCATGCGAATTTAGACGAGATCGAATCGGCCGTCGAACGGCGAAAAGAGCGAGCGATCGATAATTATAAGAAACCGGGTCGACGCGCGGCCGCCAAAGTCCAAAAGCAAATGGAAAAGCTGGTTGCCCGATATTGGCGACCCGGACTTTACGGTCGACGTTACGAAAATCGATCGACGACCAATACGATCCGCCAGCCCGATCCGCAGCAGCTTCGAGCGATCTACGCGAAGATGAATAAAACGTCGAAAGCCGAGGTCTACAACTGCAATGCGTGCGGTTACGGCTCGTGCGAGAATATGGCGGTCGCGATTCACAACGGTCTTAATAAGCCCGAAAACTGTCATCATTCGCTCTGTGCCGCGGCCGAGAGGCAGCATCAACATCTCGAGTCGGTTACGCAAGACAGTCTCGAAACGTACAGGCAACTCGAGACGATCGTCCGCAGTTACAGTGAGCAAAATCAAACGCATACGGCGACGATTCAGGATGGAATTACCCGATTGGCCGACTCGCTCAACGAGGCGCAAGGTTCCTTCAGCGAGTTGTCCCAAGAGATCGAGACGTCGGCCGACGAACTGAAGACGTTCAACCCGATGGTCAATACGATTCAAGACATCGCCTTCCAAACGACGCTGCTTGCACTGAATGCGAGTATCGAAGCGGCCCACGCGGGCGAGTACGGAAAAGAGTTCGCCGTCGTTGCCGATGAAGTCCGACAATTGGCCGGGCATTCCGAGGGCGAGGCTGAACGGATCACGCCTCAGCTCAAAAAAATGAATCGTATCTTCGAAGGCGTCGTCGGCAAGATGAGCGAATCGGCCGAGTCGCTCGAAAGCACGGAGACCGTCATCACGGGCATCCAATCGAGCGTCCAAGAGATGCTCGAGGGCGTAAGCCAACTCTTAAGCGAGCAAGACGAACACTTCCAGCGCCTACGCAAGCACCTGACCGAAGAAGGCACGGTAGTGATCGGGGGTTAGTGACCAGCCGCATACCGTTGTCGCCCGATTCCTCCCCGTAAGCAGCCGCGGCGCTAGCCGCCGGTGTATGACGATTGACGTTGTTTCCAAAAACCGGGGGCTAGCGCCCAGCCGCTTACAATGATCCCCCTGCACTGCTTCGCTTGACTCGCCGCTGCTGATCTCTTAGAATCGCACGTAACGGTTGATTTCACAACCGGCGCGGTGTGCGATGTAAGTAAACGGGAGATCTCTCCATGCGATTCTATATCATTCTTCTGGCGGTTTTCTGCTGGGTTTCGACTGCCGACGGCGACGAACTTTTTGATCCGCTCGCGTCTGGCGGCGTCGAGCCGGTCGAAGTCGATACGGCAAGCGGGATTCTCGATCCCGAGGATAAAGCGCTCGATGAGGCGGCGCTCGATTTCGTCATCATGGCGAACTCCGGACCGCGGATGCATATCCTCCAGCAGCGCGGTGGAAGCAAAGCCTCTGAAGAAGCAGTCAAACGGGCACTACGATGGCTCGCCTTGCACCAATTGCCCGACGGCGGGTGGAGTTTCGATCACACGAAAAGTCCGCGGTGCGCGGGGAAATGTAGTGGCGCGGGTGAATCGGACAAGGCTCGGATCGCGGCGACGGCGATCTCGCTGATCCCCTTTATCAATGCGAATCACACGCACGAGTCCGGCGTCTACCGGTCGACGACAAAAAACGCGTTGCACTTCCTGTTCGATCGGATGAAGGTTGAAGAGGATCGCGGAAGTTGGCACGAGGAGCAGGGTCGAATGTACGCGCACGCGATGGCGACGATCGCAGTTTGTCGCGCGTTCGAAAAGACTCACGACAAGGCACTGTACCCGCCGGTCCGGCGCGCGGTCAATTTCATCCAGTACGCTCAGGCAGCCGACGGCGGATGGCGATTCCAGCCCCGGCAGGCGGGCGATACGTCGGTGACGGCTTGGCAACTGATGGCTCTGAAGGATGCGCATATGTTGTGTTTCTTCCAAATCAAACCGTTTTGCGTAAAAAATGCCGTGCGATTCTTCGACAAGGTCCAGGCCGATGGCGGCGCGCAGTACGGGTATATCAGACCGGAGGAAGGTCGCATCGAAATGACGACCGCCGGTCTGCTTAGCCGGCTTTATCTCGGTTGGCGGTACGATAACGAGGCGCTGCTTCGCGGCGTCGATTTGGTTCAGAAGGCCGGGCCCAGCGACGACGTCGATTATAATTTCTTTGCCACGAAGATGATGTATCTTCTCGGCGGCGATCATTTCCGAAAGTGGAACGCGAAAAACCGCGACCGGCTGATCAAATTGCAAGCGACCGAAGGTCACGAAAAGGGAAGCTGGTATTTCCCCGACGCACGGCGACACGTCGGAAACCTCAGCGGCGGTCGACTCTATCAAACGGCCGTAACGACGATGACCTTGGAAATCTACTACCAGCGCATGCCATACCATTGCAACGAACATGATTTCGAAGAGTAGTTTCCCCGTAAGCGCCCGGCCGCTTATAAATTTGCTTTTCGCTGCTGGCCGATTACAATGGATGGCAGGTAAGCAGTCAATATGTACCTTCCAGGAGATGAGCAATGAAACGGCGAGAATTTATCCAGGGCGCAGCGGCGCTGGGGCTGACCGCGATCGGGATGCCCGCGGTCGCACAACAACAGGGTCGAGCACCGGCGGCACGCAGGCCGGTAAGGCTCGGGGCGCCGGCGTTTCATTCGCAGGAGGACCCGGTCGAGTTCGTTCGCAAGCATAAGCTCGACGGATATCGGGCCGCCTACTGTCCCCGCGTATCGCTGACCGAGCCCGATCGCGTTCGCGCGTTTCGCGCCGCTTTTGAGCAGAACGACATCGTGATTGCCGAGGTCGGCCGATGGTGCAATCTGCTCGATCCGGACGACAAAAAGCGGGCAGCGAATATGGCTCGGATGATCGACGGGCTTGCGCTGGCCGACGAGATCGGCGCGCGATGCTGCGTCAACATCGCCGGATCGTTCAACCCGACCGTCTGGTTCGGCCCGCATCCGGAAAATCTCTCTGACCGATTCTTCGACGCGGTCGTCGAAAATGCCCAGAAGATTATCGACGAGGTCAAACCGAAGCGTGCGAAGCTGGCCTACGAAATGATGGCCTGGGCGCTGCCGGACAGCGTCGATAGCTACCTGCGGATGATCAAAGCGGTCGACCGACCGGCGTTTGGCGTGCATCTCGATCCGTGCAATCTGGTCAACTGCCCTGCCCGATATTACGACACTGGCGCGTTGATCAACGATTGCTTCGACCGGCTCGGTCCTTACATCGCGAGCTGCCACGCGAAGGATATTACGTGGGATATCAGCCAGGCGGTCCATTTCCGCGAATGCGAGATCGGACAGGGCACGCTCGATTACCGGACCTATCTGCGAAGGCTGGCGACGATGGACCGCGACGTTCCGCTAATGATCGAGCACATGAAGGGCAAAGAAGCCTACGACCGCTGTCGCACGTCGCTCCACAAGGTTGGCCGCGAAGCACGCGTCGTTTTCGATTGGATGAATTAGCGGGGCGGAGAAATCGCCATGCTTTCGTGACGGTTGCTTGTAGTGCTTCGGCCTTTCCCTTATAACAAAATATAGGGGAAGGTGGCCTGCTATATTCCGAGCGGGAAAGTCACAGCAGTGGAGGAGTTCTCATGCGAAGGTACGCTCTTGTTTGCGTGGCGGTTTTAGGTTCATTATATCCGGTCGTTGCCACATCGGCCGACGAGCCGGCCGCGAAGGAGGATCCATCGGGACCGATCGCACAGCTAAAGGCCCTGGGCATCCCACTTGAATTCCACCGCTACACGGACGATGATTATTATTCGATCAGCCAGATCGAACCCGACGACCCGGCCGCGGTCGAGCGAATCACGCTCGGAGACATTAAGAGCTCCAGCGATCCGCTCTGGACGCTTCCGGACGAGCTGTTTGACATTCTGCCGAAATTCCCGAATCTTCGAGGGATTCATTTCGAGTATTTCTATCTCGAGCCTGAAAAGTTACGACGGCTGAAAGCGGTCCCGACGCTGCGCAGCTTCGAAGTCCATATCAGCTACAAAGGCGATCGTAAGAGTTTTGCGTCGCCTGAAGATCTTGATTGGCTCGAGGATTTGCCGCAGCTCGAATCCCTTCGCCTGTCGAGCAGCGACCTTACGAACGAGATGGTGGAAAAATTGCTCGTGCTCAAATCGCTCAAGCGGTTGCATCTTGGATGGAACTATAAAATCGACGAACGGGTGTTTCCGGTTTTCAAGAAGATGACGAAACTCGAGCGATTGAGTCTGTATCACACGTCGTTCGTGCCCGACCGGATGGAAGCTCGACGTTACGGTGCGGGAATGAAGTCGTTTTCCTATTCCGCCCCCACACGTAAAACGAATCCGTATAAGTATACGCTCGATGACCTCAAAGAGATCCTGACTTTTCCGCGAGAAAAATGGGCGACTCACCATCAAACCGACGTCCCGCTCGCCGAGATCCTTCCGCTGCTGCCCGGCCCGATCACATGGATTGAAGTTAATGTTTACCGGACCATGCTTAATGGGCGAGACGCAAAGAATGATGAGCGGTTTCGCATCGGTATATACAGAAAGTTATCGAAGGACGACTTCGCATTAATCGGCGGAATGAAATCGCTGAAAACTCTGGACATAACCGACTCTGACGGAAGCAGAGGTGGAACGTCGGACGACAACTTGGGGCTTTTGACCGGGCTTGAAAAGCTCGAGTATTTGACGATCGAAACGGAGCGAGTACTAACCGATCGTTCGCTCGAGGTGCTGTCGACCATGCCCGCGCTGAAGAAGGTCGAACTGAGAAACGTCAATCTCGGTCCTGAAGGACTCGCGTGGCTTCGAGAAACGCCCGAGCTTTTCCGACTCCAGATCCAAGACGGATCGATCGATGGCGACGCGCTGGAAGATGTCGGCCTGGCCCGGTCGTTGTCTTTCCTCATCCTTGGGAAAAAAGAATATAGCAGTCAGCGAGTCGCGGGCGTAAAGATTTCTCCGCCAAGCCGCGTCTTTACGGTCGACGGGATTAAAACGTTATATCTTTGGTCTTCCAAGCTTTCGATCGAAAATTGCGAGCAAATCGGTCGTTTTCCATCGCTCGGCACGTTAACGCTTTACGGAGATCTTACCGAAGAGCACATGCTTCAACTGAAGCCGCTCAAAAACTTGCGCTATATAACCGCGGGCACGAACTTCAGAGGGCTCCAGCATCTGCGAAATATCAGAAGCCTTTATGTTTGTGATCCAACGGGATATGACAACAATGTGCAGGAGATGGCCGACCAGTTCGGTTGGAGTTTCTACGGTTGCAGCAGCGGATGTTGTGACACGATTGGCAAGGCCGGCGTCAATTGGAATTCAGAGGATTTGGACGGCGACCGGCTGAAGGCGGGCACAAAAATGCCGGAAAAGGTCGAAGGTCAAGAGTATCTAGCCGAAGGTCAGGAGTGTCGACTGGAAGTGTTTCGCATCTTCGGACCGATCGAGCGCGATCGACTGACGATCGACGCGCGGGATTTTCCACGTGTGCCCTATTCGCTTTATCTGACCGACTGTCGAATCGAAACGCTCGAGTTGGTCGGTTGGAAGCCCGGGTTGATTTCGCTCTGGGGCAAGAGTCACCTCGGGAAGATTGTTATCAGTGACGTACCGGACGACACGAATTATTCGCTGCAATACCATTATCTTGAAGGAGTAAAGACGCTGACCGTTCCCGAATCGGATCGCGTGTCGCAAATCGTTGTTTCAAATTGCAGGGAGCTGGATTCGCTAAAGCTGGACGGGTTTTATCCGAAGCTCGAACAGGTGGAACTTCGGAATCTCGACCGGTTGAAATACTTTGCCGCGCCCTATCGAGGCGACGCGCCGCGACTTCAATATCCGCCCAACGCGCATTGGGGCGTGAGTTTGCCGGCCCTGCGATTGCTAAAGCTACCAGGCACGGCGGTTGGCAACGAGACGATCGAGTTCCCGAAAAACGCCCAGACGGGCAAAACGATGGAAGAGCCGCGATTCCCGCCCTCAGTGGTCGAAGTCGACCTGCGCGACACGCCGATCGATGACGAGTGGCTCGAGCATTTGGCGAAGCTGCCAAAGCTTAAGGTCTTGCGCATCGGCGAATGTAAGAACTTGACCGACGAAGCGAAAGCACGGTTCCGCAAAGATCGCCCCGACGTGAAGCTCGACGAAGTTTCAGTCCACCGTCCGGGCGAGTAAAGCCCCGGGATCGCCAATCTCCTGATTGGCATTGGAGTTGACGTTGTTCTTGGAGAAATCGTAGCGATAAGTTGTATCGCATGGTCTCGAACTCGTACGATGGCTCTCCGAAGCCGTCGGGAGTTGACGTTGTTCTTGAATAAACCTTAGTGTATCCATTCTCGTGAGATCCCTGCCCGGATACCGCCGCTGAGTCGTGCTTCGACGGCATCGGAGTGCCATCGTACGGGCGCAAGCGTAAATCACCGTCATCACAAGCCCTTGCCGATCGGGAGATCGGCGTTCCCGGGGGAGGATACTATTCGCACCGTCGTGCGACGATCGCTGTTGCCCGGCCTGCGACCGGGGTTAGCAGGATCGTTGCCCGGTTTTTGCCCTTGGGGCGGAGCTGCTTGCGGAGCCGGTCCAGGTCGTCGACGATGCCTCGCTTCTTGAGTTCGAGATGCCCAATTTCGCGGGCGGTGATCAGGCGGCGGAGCTGCTTGCGGTCGAGCGGCAGGATGTCTTCGACTTCGAACTGTTGAAGAAGCGGGGTTGCAGCGATCGGAGTGTCGCCCGTTAGGTAGCCGCTTTGGCGATCGACGACCGAGAGCTCGTGGCGGTCGGCGAGCGTTCCGAGCAGATCGGCGGCCAGCACGGTCGGATCGGGATCGAAGATGTATTGTCCCACGCTGTCGGTAAGCCGCTCCGGGCGTCGCGAATCGCCGACGATTCGAACCGCTTCGACAGGATCGGTCGAATTGACGGGCGTCGTAACGACGGTCGCCGCTCGCTGTCCGGGAGAGCGTGCAAGACTGCCGAGCCACACGACGAGTTGACGACACTGCCGGGCACGGCCGATCCATTCCA
>Ga0180430_10005921_pt1 | contig 10050 bp, 7 predicted proteins | sample SS_ome_9_FD_132999 | JGI IMG/M metagenome (GOLD analysis project Ga0180430, IMG submission 132999) | Hypersaline lake sediment archaeal communities from the Salton Sea, California, USA - SS_1_S_2 metaG | ecosystem: Environmental > Aquatic > Non-marine Saline and Alkaline > Hypersaline > Sediment...
CCGCCCGAGCGGTGCTCCATCACCTGCGAGCTGGTGACCAGGCTCGCCTGGTGTATGCCCATCAAGCGGCCATCGAACACTACGATCAAGCACTGGAAGCCCTCCAGGACCAGGGCGCGCACGAGAAGGCGGCCCAGACGCTGATGAAGCTGGGACTGACTTACTACAACGCATTCGATTTTGGGCGAGCGCGGCGCGCCTACGACGAAGCCTTCGCTCTCCGACAGAGCGTGAGAACATGGGTCCGCTCGGCGACCGAAGCGAACGCGATGGGCGCTGCGTCGAGCAGGACGCTGCGCGTGCGGTGGGCGGAGCCGTCCACGTTGGACCCGGGCCTCGTCGCTGACGGTCACACAGGTTTCCTGGTAGCCCACTTGTTCAGCGGATTGGTGGATCTTGGTCCTGATCTGGACGTGCTGCCCGACGTGGCGCTCCGATGGGAGATGTCCCAGGGAGGGCGCCGCTTCATTTTCTATCTAAGGGACGATGTGGTATGGAGCGACGGTCGGGCGGTCACCGCCGGCGACTTCGAGTATGCCTGGAGACGGGTCCTGGATCCCTCTGTGAACTCTCCGGCGGCCGGCTTCCTCTACGACCTGAAGGGTTCGGAGGCGTATCACCGGGGTCAAGTCGACATCGGGCATCTTGGTGTGCGGGCTGCTGATGATGTCACGCTATGCGTCGAGCTGGAGCGTCCGGTAGGGTATTTCCTTCAGCTTCTGACGCATGCCGCGTATCGTCCGGTCCCCAGGCACGCTCTAGAAACCCACGGCGAAAAATGGACCGAGGGCGACCTGATCGGCAACGGTCCGTTTCGACTCGCCGACTGGGAGCAGGGGCAGCGACTGCTCCTGGTGCGGAACCGTGTTTACCATGGGCGATTCGGGGGGAACCTGGAGCGGGTCGAGATCAAGCTGTCGGTCGACGAGTCCGCCAGGCTGGACATGTATCGCTCTGGCGAGCTCGACGTCCTCGGCATCGGGTATCTCCCTGCGGCGGAGCGGGAGGAGGCCAGGCTCAAGCACACCGCGGATTATACCTCCGGCCCGCGGCTGGAGACGTGCTTCGCGGCCTTCGATGTGACCCGCCCCCCGTTCGATGATCTCCGTGTACGGCGAGCCTTTGCCATGGCGACCGACCGTACGGCGCTGGCGAACGTGGTTCTTCACGGCTATGCAGCTCCGGCCGATGGCGGCTTCGTGCCGCCCGGGATGGCGGGGCACTCAGCGGGGATTGGCCTGCCCTACGATCCCGAGCGCGCCCGCGAGTTGCTCGCAGACGCCGGGTACCGGGACGGTCACGGCTTCCCCACGGTGGAAGCGCTAGGCTTTCGGGCGGGACAGCCACGGACCGGCTTTCTGACACCGCAGTGGGCAGAGGTTCTGGGCGTGGAGGTCGCGTGGACGGTTCTGCCCTGGGCCGAGTTCCTCCGGGAGTTCGCCACCGGAACTTATCACATGGTGCTCCTCATGTGGACGGCTGACTACCCGGACCCGGACAACTTTCTGCGCGTGTGTCGGGAGAAGGCGTGGGGCCGCTGGAGGAACGAGACCTTCGAGAAGCTCGTGGGCGAGGCGCGTCAGGTGATGGATCCGGAGGAGAGGATGAGGCGCTACCGGGAGGCACAATGCCTGCTGACCCAGGATGTGCCGATTCTGCCGCTAACCTACGAGCGGGACCATCTGCTGGTGAAACCATGGGTCAGCCGCTACCCCACATCGGTCATGCAGGCGGCGTTCTGGAAAGAGGCTGTCGTCGCACGACCTCGAGACGGCTGAACCAATCTGCGGCTAAGTCGCCGTGTCAACTGCCGAGAGAGGAGCGCGTGCGGGCATGACAAATGCGTGACAAAGGACGCAGGGGCCCGGGGGTCAGGCAGTCAGGTTGGGAAGGCCGGAGCCCGGCAATGACTGGAGAAGCAGCCCCGGCGCCTCAGGCGCCGGGGTGTACTGACTATCTTGATGCTATGCCCGTTACCGACTACTCCGGCAGGTTCGGGTAGAAGTCGATGACGCGGGTGCCGTCAGCCAGGTAGGTTTCCGCCGCGGCGCGGCCCCGGGCCTCATCGGGCGACAGGGAAGCGGTGCCGACGGCGGCGATGGACTCCTCCAGGGCTTCTCTGGAGAGCGCCAGGCCCACGATGGTACGAGATTCGCCGAAGGTATAGCGGACCTCCGGGCCCGTGGCCCAGGCGCCGCCCTCCGTGTCCCATACCAGGGCGTAGGGCTCGTAGGCTTCGTCCTCCGTGTTGTAGCTGACGCCGACGGCGAGTTCATCACCCAGGTCTGGGTTGATGCGCCGGCTGCCAACGGGCCGCCCGGTCTCAGTATTGCCGTCCGTGTCGACCACGAAGAGCCAATTCATATAGCCGGGCGGCGGATCCGGCACGGCGTCGTGAAGGGATAGCCAGAAGACCATCTCCCCCTCTTCTCCCCAATCTGCCAACTGATCCGGTAGGTCGTCCGCGGGCTCGAGGGAGAGCCCCTGTTCGGGGCCGATGCTGGCGTCAGCGATGTCGATGCCGCTGGGTGAGGACTCGATGGGAGCCCCAGTCTCATATTCTCCGAGGTCTCCCTGTGAATCCGGGCTCGAGGAGACGGTGACCGTTGGGCCGGGCGACGGGGTCTGCTCCGGCGTCGGCGTCGGGGGTATAGTGGGCAGAGGCGTGGCGGTGGGTGTCGGCGTGCACGCGACGATGTGCACGATGGCGCCGGCAGCGCGCCCGGACGTCTCGCTGGATGCCGTGACCGTGTAGTCGCCCGGGCTGGCCCCGGCTGTGTAGGTCCCGTCCTGACTAATCGTGCCGCCGGTGGCTTCCCACGTCACTTCCACGTCATCCTCGACGGCGAACTGCTGTTGGCCTCCTGTGCAAAGCGTGACGTCAGGCGGAGCAATGGAGAACGCGGGCTCGGTCCGTGTGGGCAGCCCACCACAAGCGCGAAGGATGGTCACGCCCGCCAGAACGGCCACGGCGAGCATAAGAGCAATGGTGACCCAGAATAGGATGATGCGTGCCCTGTCATTCAATGGCATGGAACCTCCTCGATCAGAACGGAATGGAAGACCTGAGCTGCAGCGGGAATCCTACGCGATTGTCCTTCAAGCCGCAAGGAGACGCTCGAATCACAATTCGAGCGTCGGGGCCCCATACCCATCAAGGGGCCCTCTCAAACTGGAACCTGACGATCTTATCGGTCTCCTCGTCGACGCGAGCTGTCTCTGAGATGCGGTGACCGCACAGCCAGAGGACTTTGCCTCCCGCGACAAGGAGTGGCACGTGGTCACGCCAGGCCTCAGGGATCTTCAGGTTGATCATCAAGTCGCTCACCTTGGCGTGCCGTCCCCCCATCCCGAGGGGCTGGATACGGTCGCCAGGCCGACGGGGGCGGAGCACAAGGGGCTTGACCAAGGCCTGCGCGTCCAGATAAGCGCACCAGGGATGATCCGGAGACGTGATGTCTACCATGCTCCACTGGTCGAGCCGTCGGGCCGTGAGTATCCAGTCGGTCTCCGGCAGCGGCGTGGTGCCTGGTAGCGCAACCGGCATGGGGTCATCTCGCCAGAGGAGGGGCTCTTCCGGGGGAGGGCCCGCCTCACCGGCCTCCCCGATGGTCAGCGTCTCGTAGCCGACCCTAAGCTCGAGCCCCATCGGGAGCGTGGAGGCCGTACCTGTCTCCCCCTCCATGGCCACTTCCCGTGCGTTCTCGATGTGGACGAAGGTCACGTCCCGAAGTCCGCGCCGTAGACGGCAGGCTGCCTGGCGCAAAGTCGCCCGCTGGAGTGCGATAGGCAGCGCCTGCCAGGACGCCTGGTTAAACACAACCGCGTGCCTCCGCTCCTGCGTGACCACGGTGTCCCAGGCCTCGCGGCGTGCTCTGGCGAGTATAGCATAATCTCCGGTCGCTACCTCAGCTAGATGATGCAGACGCTCCTTGATTCTGGGATTGTAGTGCTCCAACTCCGGCAAGAGCCCGTGACGGAGCCGGTTGCGGAAGTAGGTAGTATCCAGATTCGAGCGGTCAAAGCGGGGATGGAGACCGTGGTCCGCACAATAGTCCTCAATGGCGCGTCGAGAGACTCCCAGGAGAGGCCTGATAAGAGAGCTGGAGGAGCGGTCCCTGCAATCCCTCGTGCCCCGCTCCAACACCTGCCCGGCGGGGGGTATACGGTCTCCGCTGGCCTCCTTGCCCGTGCCCCACTGCCGGCCCTCCTCGAAAGGCGGCACAAGACGGTAGTCCCTGAGAGGCGTGAGCGGGAGCATCCCACGCAGGCCTGAGAGCCCCGATCCCCGGAGGATGTGCATCAGCACGGTCTCGGCTTGATCGTCGGCATTGTGCCCGACAGCGATGCGACTGGCGTTCACCTTTCGCGCTACCCGGTCGAGGAAGGCATACCGCACCCGCCGTGCTGCCTCTTCGAACGCCAGGCCATGCTCATCGGCCAGCGCCGGCACGTCGCGTCTCTCAACGGTGACCGACAAATTCCACGTATCTGCCATGGATCGCACAAACCGTGCGTCGGCATCGGAGGCCTCCCCCCGCGTGCCATGGTTGAGGTGGGCGACATGGAGGCTCAGGTCGAGGTTCTCCCGGAGTCTGCGCAGGACGTGAAGCAGGCAGAGCGAATCGGGGCCGCCGGATACCCCGACGACCACACGCTCTCCCAGTGGGATGAGGTCGTGTCTCGTAACCGCGTCGCGGACCTGCCGAAGGACATCGGACAAGGGCTAAGTGACCCTGAATACGTCGTCGCCCGGCCGCGCCCGCCCGTTCAACCTGACTCCGATTTCGTCTCCCGCAGTGGCCTGGTCAACCTCTTGATTGTCGAGCTGCATCGAGGTGATCTCTTGCTCGAGATCGGTGGTGTGGCCGATGATATGGATGCAGTCTCCGACGGCTAGATCCCCGCTAAGCCTGATGCCGGCCACGCTGATGTTGTCGAACCAGTGACTGATTCCTCCGACCAGTTCCTCCGCCATCGTAGACCCCCTCGTCAAGCTGGATGCTTCGTGGATGGTATGCCTATCAGCTAGAGCCGAATGAGGCTGCCGCAGTATTCGCACGTAATCTCGCGCATGCCTCGCACGATTTCGACGCTGATGGATGCTCCGCACGTGGTACACTTCGTCGGCACAGAGCGCACGTCTTCCAGAGTCTCCTCTTCCTTGGGCTGTGAGCGTTCCTTGGCAATCTCGCCGGAACGAACGCGCCCGATGAGTGCTGCCCACTCTTCGTTATCTGCCCCGCGCAGGCGGAGCGTGGCACCGCTCAGATCCGCCGCGGGTGCAAAGAGCAGTTTCACCATCTCTTTCCGACCCAGGAAACCCTTCTGGCTGGTCTCTACGGACTCCACCTGGCCGATGGGGACCGCGAAGATCAGCTCTTGCACCGTCTCCTTCTCCGTGGCGATGAAAAGCACCTTCTTGGTGGCCTTCTGCTCCTTCTGTTCGAAGATCAATCGCTCGTCCGTCAGGTAGAGCATCCCCTCAGGCCCGTCCTTCTTCGTCTTCATAAACTGGGCCTTGCATGCAGCCACAGGGTCCTCGGCCGGGAGGAGGCCAAAGCTTGCCTGCTCCAGCTGATCAAGGAGCCAGACGGCCTCCTCAATCTGAGACTTTGTCTGATTCACGTTTTGCTGCAGGGCATCGTACATAGCTTTGGCCGCTGCCTCGGCAGCCTGGATGCGGTGCTCCAGCGCGTCCACGGCCGACTGTGCCCGTGAGACCGGGACCGTCCCACCACCCATAGCCTGGTCCAATGCTCGCTCCGCTTCGTCTGCCTCTCGTTGGAGCTCCCGGGTCAGGCGGGTGACCTCGCGGGTTACCTGGCGGGACGTGTCGTCCCACTGTCCATTCAGGACTTCAACCTTCTTCTCCAGGTAGCTGCGGAAGACGTAGCCCCTGTTGCGAAGGTTTTCGATTTCGCTGGGCAGAAGGGTCAGGGTAGACCGCATCTCTCCGAGATCGTCCTGGACAGACGTCAGCAAGAGCGACTCCTGAAACTCGCCGAGTTGATCCTGCATGCTCCGTAGGGCGGCCTGGCTCTCCTCGCTCAGTGTTCTTCCGGGAGCCTGGCGACCCGTGCGGCTGGACATACCTCTTATCTCTCTGGGGGAGGGCATAGCTCTCTCCTGGTTATGCTGTGATCCATCTCCCAAGTCCGCGACTTGCGCCAGAGGTCTTGTCAGCCCATTTTCTGAGCGGCATGGATGGGCCGGGGGGCGACGCCGATCGCAGAGCCGGACTAACTCGAGCCCATTCGTGAGCGTAGATACGCCTCTATGAACGGATTCAGTTGTCCGTCCAGCACCGCCTCCGTGTTGCCTGACTCGTAGCCGGAGCGGTGATCCTTGACCAAGTGGTAGGGGTGGAGGACGTAGGAGCGAATCTGGTTGCCCCAGCGTGCCTCAATGTGTTCGCCCTTCAACTCGTCGATCTCTTCCTGTCGTTTCTCCTCCTCCAGCTGGACGAGCCGGGCCCGAAGGACACGCATAGCCGTCTCCTTGTTCTGGGCCTGAGACCGCTCGTTCTGACAAGCAACTGATATGCCGGTCGGTGTGTGCGTGACCCGCACGGCTGTCTCGTTCTTCTGCATATGCTGACCCCCGGCCGAGGATGCGACGAATGTCTCCATCTCGATGTCGCCCGGGTCGATGGTCACAGAGATGTCGTCGGCAATGTCGGGCCAGGCTTCGACGAGAGTGAAGGATGTATGCCGCCGGTGAGCGGCGTCAAAGGGGGACAGTCGTACGAGACGGTGAACACCCCTCTCAGATCGTAGATTACCGTAGGCGTAGGGCCCTGAGACTGTCAGCGTGACCCGCTTGACACCGGCTTCTTCGCCGTACAGGCGGTCGACGATCTCCGTCCTGTATCCATTGCTTTCAGCCCAACGGAGGTACATCCGGAGCACCATTTCGGTCCAATCCTGGGCGTCGGTCCCGCCGGCACCGGCATGGATTGAGAGGATGGCGTCCTCTCGGTCGCGACGACCGGAGAAGAGTAGGAGAAATTCCAGGCGGTCGATCTTAGTCTCCAGAGCTTTCGTCTCGGACTCCAGTTCGGGGCGCAGGCTCTCGTCGTCGAGCGAAGCTAGCTCCAGGGTATCCTGAACACGCTGCGAAAGGGTGTTGAGGCGCGCTACCTCGTCCTTGAGGCCGGAGAGGCGCTGCATGATCTTCTGTGCCTGCTCTGGGACGTCCCAGAAGTCAGGCGCACTGGCGCGCTTCTCTAGCTTCGCAATCTCCTGTTCCTTGCCTGTCAGGTCAAAGATGCCCCCGGATGGTGCTGAGCTTTGCTTCCAGGGCAGTCAGTCTCTCTATCAGGTCTTGCATACGACCTCCTTCCAATCAGGCCCATTCCGGCAGGTGCCGTGATGGGCTAGCTGTTCATCCAAATAGGCCATCGATGAAGGCGTCACGGTCGAAGGGAGCCAGATCGTCCAGGGTTTCGCCTGTCCCCACGAACCGGATAGGCAAGTCGAGTTCCCGGGTGATGGCAAAAACCATGCCGCCCTTGGCCGTGCTGTCGAGCTTGGCGAGGACGACGCCGGTGACGTCCACCGCTTCCTGGAAGTGGCGCGCCTGTGAGAGGGCATTCTGCCCCGTGGTTGCGTCGATCACCAGCAGCGTCTCGTGCGGGGCGCGATCCACGATCTTCTGCGCGACTCTATGGACTTTCTGAAGCTCGGCCATGAGGTTGTATTGCGTGTGGAGCCGACCCGCCGTATCGACGATCACCATGTCGTTTCCACGTGACTGCGCGGCTTGAAGGGCGTCGTAAACGACGGCTCCGGGATCGCCTCGCTCGGGACCTTTCACGATGTCCACGCCCACGCGTTTGGCCCAGATATCGAGTTGCTCCACAGCCGCCGCACGGTACGTATCGGCTGCAGCCAATAGCGGCTCGCGCCCCTTCTTCTTCCAGCGATGAGCTAACTTCGCGATGCTTGTGGTCTTCCCCGAACCATTCACGCCGACGATGAGTACCACATCCTGTTCTCGCCCCCCCAGGTTAAGGGACGGCGGTTCTGGCAGCAGACGGCGCAGTTCCTCCCGCAGCGCGCGCTGGAGTTCATCCGCCTGAAGGATAGCCTCGTCGCGCGCCCGCGTGCGGAGTCGATCCACCAGATACATAGTCGTACTGACGCCGACATCGGCCCGAACCAGCAATTCCTCCAGCTTGTCCCACGTTTCTTCGGTCACCTCACTGGTACCAAGCAGGCTGGCAACGCGGCTGAAGACCGCGTTCCGTGTGCGTGTGAGGCTGTCCCTGATCGACTTAGCGAATCCTTTGGCCATACTTGTGCTGACTGAGTATCAACAACACACCAAACTGCGCCATCCTTCCATATCGCGTCTGTTCCACAAGCCCGCGGTCCGATATGCGAGGATGGCGCAACGAGGACAGAGCTCGATGATCGAACTCGTCACAGTCCGATTATACCGCAAAGGCATGACTTGAGCAACGAACGGGCGCCGGGGGGGGCGCCAACGGGTTGTCGGGTTCACCCCCCACTCCTAAGCCAACCTGCGCGCCGTGTGCCAGTTGACATGCGCCACCTTCTCGGCTACCATAGGATGCGGCACGGCAGGTACTGAGGCACTACCGTCTTCTCTCGATCGCTCCTCGTCCGATGGTAGGCGGTGGTCGCTTCGAGGTGACGCCGCAGAACTGTCGGAAGAAGGGCGGTCGGACTTCGTCGCTTTAGGGTTTCCATAGGAGGGTGCAGAGCAATGGCGAAACAGGACAAGGTGCGAGTGGCCATCGTGGGCGTGGGCAACTGCGCTTCGGCCCTGGTGCAGGGCGTGCAGTTCTACCGAGATGCGCCGGACGATGCCTTCGTACCGGGCTTGATGCACGTGAATCTGGGGGGCTACCACGTGCGTGACATCGAGTTCACAGCAGCTTTCGATATTGATCGCGACAAGGTCGGCCTTGACCTTTCGGAGGCTATCTGGCAAGAGCCTAACAACACGATGCGCTTCGCGGAGGTCCCGCGTCTCGACGTGCCCGTGTCCCGCGGCATGACCCACGATGGTCTGGGGAAATATCTGAAGAAGGTGATCACCAAAGCCCCTGGCCCGACCGATGACATCGTGCAGATCCTTAAGGACACGGAGACGGACGTCGTGGTCAGCTTTCTCCCGGTGGGCGCCGAGATGGCGACGAAGTGGTATGTTGAGCAGATTCTGGATGCCGGGTGTGGGTTCGTGAACTGTGTGCCCGTGTTCATCGCCGGTGAGACGTATTGGCAAGGGCGTTTTGAGGAGCGAGGCCTTCCGGTCATCGGGGACGACATCAAGAGTCAGGTTGGGGCGACTATTGTGCACCGTGTGCTCACACGGCTTTTCCAAGATCGAGGCGTGCGTCTGGATCGGACGTATCAACTTAACTTCGGCGGGAACATGGACTTCTACAATATGCTCGACCAGGAGCGGCTTACGTCGAAGAAGATATCGAAGACCGGTGCAGTCACCAGCCAGCTGGATTATGCGCTGGGCGAGGGGGATATCCATATCAGCCCGTCGGACTATGTGCCCTGGCTGACGGACCGCAAGTGGGCGCATATTCGTCTGGAGGGGACGACCTTTGGGGAGGTGCCGCTTAACGTCGAGCTGAAGCTTGAGGTCTGGGACAGCCCCAATTCGGCTGGTGTGGTGATTGACGCAGTGCGGTGCTGTAAGCTGGCCCTGGATCGTGGACAGAGCGGTGCTGTGGTCGAGCCCTCGGCGTACTTCATGAAGTCGCCACCGGAGCAGTTTACGGATGACGTGGCCAGGCAGAAGACGGAGACGTTCATTGAGGAGATGTCCAAGGAGGCGCCTGAGTAGCGACGGGCGAGGACGACGCAGGCTGCAGGGGGGTGGAGAGAGGGATCCTCTGCCCACGGGGCACGTCGACAGGGACACCTACTGGTGTCCCTGTGTGCTTGAGAGGTTTGCTTCGTCGGGAAACGGTGGCGGAGTTCACGCCGAACTACTCACAACGGCGCGCTGCCTAAGGACGCCGTCATGTGCACGAGATGCGTCGATTCATCGAGAGGGGTAGAG
>Ga0180430_10005924_pt1 | contig 10049 bp, 9 predicted proteins | sample SS_ome_9_FD_132999 | JGI IMG/M metagenome (GOLD analysis project Ga0180430, IMG submission 132999) | Hypersaline lake sediment archaeal communities from the Salton Sea, California, USA - SS_1_S_2 metaG | ecosystem: Environmental > Aquatic > Non-marine Saline and Alkaline > Hypersaline > Sediment...
CGAGCGAGCCCAGGGGCGCGGTCATGGCCTCGGGGATGTGCCCCTGCTCGAAGGCGACGTCGCCCCGCACGTCGAAGACGGCGACGTTGCCGGCGTCGAACTTCCGCTCGAGCTCAAGGGTGTCGATCGTGTTCATGGCCTTGGCTCCCTTTCGATTCCACAAAATAAGATAATTACTATCCGCTTTCAGGACGCCCTCAACATAAGCGCGAAGCGCGCGGGCTGCCACCCGCCCCGCGCACGACCTGGTCGTCTCGCGGATCGTGCTTAGCGTGTGCTTCCGAGGGCGGCAGGCAACGGGTCCGGAACATGTGGGGACGGTCAGCGGATCATGGTCACCAGGGACGAAACCGGGCTCGATATCGTGCGCGGCTACCACGAGCGGACGAAGCACCGGATCGACGCGTACGCCGCCTCGCCGGGGTACCTGGATTGGGCCACCCAGCCCGATCCGTTCAGGACCTTCGACGGTGCGGACGCCGTCGACCTGCCCCACCCCGAACTGCGCGACGCGCCGACCTACGACGGGCTCTTCGGAGCCGCGCCCGCGCCGCTGGCCCTCGATGCCGCGTTCGTCGGCCGGCTCTTCTTCCACGCGCTGGCGCTCTCGGCCTGGAAGCAGGTGCCGGGCTCGAGGCCCTGGTCGCTACGCATCAACCCGTCGAGCGGCGCGCTGCATCCGACGGAGGCCTATCTGCTCGGCGGCCCGATCCCCGGGCTCGCGGACGAGCCGGGCCTGTACCACTACGCGCCGCTGCACCATCGTCTGGAGCGCCGCCGCCGCCTCCCGGTCCCCGAATGGGACGCCCTCGGTGCCGGTCTGCCGTCGCCGCGCCTCCTGGTCGGTCTGACCTCGATCCACTGGCGGGAAGCCTGGAAATACGGGGAACGCGCGTTCCGCTACTGCCACCACGACGTGGGTCACGCCCTGGGCGCGATCGCCCTGGCGGCGCGCACGCTTGGCTGGGAGGCCCGGGTGCTGGCCGATGCGCCCTCCCGGGCGCTGGACCGCCTCCTCGGCGCGCACCTCCAGTCCGGGCCCGAGGCCGAGCACGGCGATGCGCTGCTCGTGCTGGCGCCGCTCGAGCCGGGGCGCGACGCGTCCTTCGCGGCCGGATTCCGTCTCGGCGACGGCCGCGCCCCCGGAGGCGACGCGGATTTCGCCGGCCGGCCGAACCGGCTCAGCCCCGACCACCGTAGCTGGCCGGCGATCGGGGAGGTGGCCTGCGCGGTCCACGAGGCGCCCGACGGGGGCGCGGCTCCGGTCCCGCCGTCCGAACCGGTCCCGTCATCCGAACCGGTCCCGTCGCCGCGGCCGGATCGGGGCTTGCCGGCCGAGGCGATCATCCGCCAGCGCCGCAGCGCCGTGGCCATGGACGGCGAGACGGCCCTCGGCCGCGACGCCGTCTACCGGATCCTCGAGCGGATCCTGCCGTCGTCCTTCCCCTTCGCCGTGCTGGACGGGCCGCCCCGCATCTCGCTCGTCGTCTTCGTGCACCGGGTGGACGGGCTGGCCCCCGGCCTCTACGCGCTGGCCCGGGACCCGTCCCACGAATCCTCGTTGCGGGCGTCCCTCGACGCGGACTTCTCCTGGCGGACGCCCGACGGCTGTCCCGACGGCCTGTCCCTCCACCTCCTGCGCCGGGGGGATCTGCGCTCCGTCGCCCGCACGGTCAGTTGCCACCAGGACATCGCCGCCGACGGCGTCTTCTCCCTCGGCATGCTCGCCCGATTCGAGGCGGCCCTCGGAGCGGAGGGACCGGCGGCCTATCCGCGGCTCTTCTGGGAGGCCGGACTGGTCGGGCAGCTGCTCTACCTGGAAGCGGAGGCCGCGGGCGTGCGGGGAACGGGGATCGGCTGCTTCTTCGACGACGAGGTGCACGATCTCCTGGGGCTCGGCGATCAGGCCTGGCAGAGCCTCTACCATTTCACCGTCGGCGGGCCGATCGAGGATCCGCGGCTGCAGACGCTGCCGCCGTACGCCCATCTCGAGCGCCGCGGATGAAGGCGCCCCTTGCCCCGTCCGCCGGTGCGCGCTATTCATTGACGGGATGCAGACGGCGGCCGGACGGCCGGTTCGCCGGATCCGCACATCGCCCAGTCCCCGTGGACAGACCATGACGCACGCCGAAAACCCGGAAACGCCGGACGCTCCGGGTGCGGCCGCGAAAGCGGCCTCGCCCGCCCTCTTCGATCGGATCGCCCGCCGCTACGATCTTCTCAACCACCTGCTGTCCTGCGGCACGGACGTTCTCTGGCGGCGCCGGGTCGCGCGCGAGCTGGCGGCGGTCCCCCACGAGGTGGTGCTCGACCTGGCCTGCGGCACCGGCGACCAGATCATCACGATCCTGGAGCGCGTACCCGGCGTGAGGCGCGGCGTCGGCATCGACATGGCCGGGGAGATGCTGCGGCTCGGCCGGGCCAAGCTCGAGGCGCGGGGGCTGGCCGACCGGGTCCTGCTCGCCCGCGGCGACGGTCAGGGGATGCCCCTGGCCGACGACAGCGTCGACTGCGCCACCATCGCCTTCGGCATCCGCAACATGCCCGATCCCGAACGCTGCCTGGGCGAATTCCGGCGCGTCCTGCGTCCCGGCGGCACCCTGGCGGTGCTCGAGTTCTCGCTGCCGACGAACCGGTTCCTGCGGCCGCTGTACCTGGCCTATTTCCGCAGGATCCTGCCCCGGCTGGGCGGCGTCATATCCGGTGATGCGGGTGCGTATCGCTACCTGAACCGGACCGTGGAGGCCTTTCCACGCGGCGAGGATTTCCGACGGCGGGTCGCGGTCGCCGGCTTCGCGGACGTGCGCGCGATCCCCCTGAGCGGCGCGATCGCGACGATCTACATCGGCGTCAAGGACGGTTGAGACGGAGCCGATCCCGTGATGCCAGACCGTCCCCGATGCCCTATACTTCCCCGGTCAACGGAAACCGTGTCCAGCCAGCCGACGGAGACGCCGACATGAACCTGTTGAAGGAACTGCGCGAACGCCGCGTGCCACACTTCGTCAGCGCCTACGTCGTGGGCGGCTTCGGTCTGGTCGAGTTCCTCGAGTTCCTCGAGGGGCGAATGGAACTGTCGCCGCACTTCGTCAACCTGGTGGCCCTGACCCTGCTGCTGATCCTGCCGAGTGTGATCCTCCTGGCCTGGAGCTTCGGCCGCCCGGGGCGCGACCGGCTGGGACGCCTGGGCAAGTTCGCCGTGCCCGCGAACCTGATCGCCGCGGCCGTCCTGCTGCTGATCCTCTTCCAGGGCAAGGAACTCGGAGCCGTGACCCGCACCATCGAGGTGGAGGACGAGCACGGCGCCGTGACCGAGCGCGTCGTGCCCAAGGGCGAGTTCCGACGCCGCCTGCTCATCTTCTATCCCGAGAACGGCGGCCCCGAAGGCGACGGCTGGGCGAGCCGGACCGTCGGCATGATGCTCGGCGTGGACGTCAGCCAGGACATCTTCCTGGACGTCGTGCTGCCGCTGAACATGGCCGACGTGCTGCGCGACGCCGGCCACGAGGACGGCCTCGGCCTTCCGCGCGCGCTCATGCGCAAGATCGCGCGCGACGGCCACTATCCCCACTTCACCACCGGTTCGGTGCGACGCGAAGGGGAGGTGTGGCATCTGGACCTGGAACTGCACGAGAGCGAGAGCGGCCGCGTCTCGTCGACCCGCACCTACGAGGGATCCGATCTCTTCGGCCTGGTCGACCGCGCCACGCTGCAGCTGCGCGAGGATCTGGGCATACCCGGCGCCCACCTCGACGAGAGCCAGGACCTGCCGGTTTCCGAACTGACCAGCACCGACCTGGAAGCCGTCAGGAGCCACGTCGAGGGCCTGACCCTGGTCACGCACGAAAACGATTGGGCCGGCGCCGCAGCCCCGCTCCAGGATGCCGTCGAGCGGGATCCCCACTATGCGATCGCCCACTTCCTTCTGTTCGGCGTGTACCAGACCATGGGCCGCAGCGAGGAATCCGAGGTCGCCATGGCCGCCGCCATGGACAACCTCTACCGGGTCACCGAGCGCACGAGCTACCTGATCAAGTCGGAATACTACTTCAACGTGGAGCGCGACATCGAGAAGGCCATGGCCGTGCTGAAGATGTGGAGCCGGCTCTATCCCAACGACCTGGAGGCCTACAACCGGCAGGCCATGTATCACTACATACGACAGGACCTGCGCGCCGCGGTGGGGTGCTACGAGTCCATCCTGGAGATCGACCCCTCCCAGTACCGCTATTTCGAGGAGATCGCCGATCTCTACCACCAGCTCGGCGAGGACGACGAGGCGGAGCGCTACCTGAAACGCTACGTGAACCTCTTTCCCTCGCGTGCGGACGGGTACAAGGACCTGTCCGACTTCTACAGCGATACGGGGCGTCTCGCGGACGCGCGCGAGGCGCTCGAGGAGGCTCGGTTGCTCGAGCCCGGAGACATCGATCTCGCTCTCGGCTTGATCGACCTGGACGTGAAGCAGGGACGATACGACGCGTCCCGCGCCGCCCTGGACGACGAACTCGGCCGGGCGGTCTCGGCAAGGGACAGGGCCAAGGTCCACGCCCGTCTCCTGGCGCTTGCGCAATCGCGGGGACGGGCCGATGACGTGATCGCGAACCTGGACGCCTTCTACGAGAACATGTCCGAGGTGCAGAACCCGCTGCAGCTCGACATCATCTACGCGATGATGTTGCCGGCCGTGAGCCGGACCGGACGTCCGGACGAGGCCATCTCGCGATTGGATGCCGTCGCCGCGCGCATCGCCCCGCCCTTCGACGCCCTGACCGGGATCAGTCGCGCCGGGGCCCTGGCGGGTCTGGGGCGCGCCGCGGAGGCCCGGGACGAACTGGCGCGCGCCACCGAGGTCGTCGACACCTATCAGTTCGAGACCTTCCGCGCCCCCCTGTCCCTGATGGCGGGCCGGGCGGCCGAGGCGGACGGCGACCTGGATGGGGCGGTGGCCGAGTATCGCGGCGCCCTGGCATCGTTCATCCGCTACGACCCCATCTACCACCTGAAGCTGGCCGGCGTCCTGCGGCGACGGGGCGATCTCGACGAGGCCCGCACGGCGCTGGAAGACGCCATGTCGATGTATCCCGCACACCCCGAGGCCCATCTCGAGATGGCGTTGATCGATTTCGAGGAGGGTCGCACGGACGCGGCCCGCACGCATCTCGAGACGGCCCGCGCCGCCTGGACCGGGGCCGATCCCGGCTATGAGCCCGCCCTGGAAGCGGCCCGTCTGGCCGAACGGTTGGAGCGCCTGCCCTGATGCCGCGTCCGGTCACCCCCCGCTCCATCCCGGCCCTGCGCCGCGCCCTGCTGCGCTGGTACGAGGCGTCGGGACGTACACTGCCCTGGCGCGTGCGGCCTGAGGACCGGGCCCGCGGCGCGTCGCCCGATCCCTACGCCGTCTGGCTCTCCGAGATCATGCTCCAGCAGACCACCGTGCCCCATGCGACCCGCTACTGGCGGCGCTTCCTGGAACGCTGGCCCACCGTCGAGGACCTGGCCGCCGCCGATCGCGACGCGGTGATGGCCGCCTGGGCGGGTCTGGGCTACTACGCCCGCGCGCGCAACCTGATCGCCTGCGCCGGGAGCGTGGCCGCCGCCGGCGGACGTTTCCCGAGCGAGGAGGCGGGCCTGCTGGCGCTGCCGGGCATCGGTCCCTACACCGCCGCGGCGATCCGGGCCATCGCCTTCGACATGCCCGCCAACGTGGTCGATGGCAACGTGGAGCGGGTTCTGTCGCGGTTGCACGTCGTCGAGGAGCCTCTGCCCGCGGCCAAGGCCGGGCTGAGGGACCTGGCCGGCGCGCTCGCCGATCCCGGGCGGCCGGGCGACTACGCCCAGGCCCTGATGGATCTGGGCGCCACGGTCTGCACGCCGCGGGCGCCCGACTGCGGGCGCTGCCCCTGGTCGCGCTGGTGCCGGGCCGGGGCGGCGGACCGCCCGACGGACTATCCGCGCCGCATCGCGCGCAAGCCCCGTCCGACCCGTCGCGGCGTGGCCTGGCTCGTGGTGCGCGACGACGACGTGTGGCTGCGGCGACGGCCGGAGGAGGGGTTGCTGGGGGGCATGCTGGAGGTGCCCTCGACGCCCTGGCGGGCCGAAGTCCCCGACGCGCCGGCGCCCTTCGCGGGCGCGTGGGACGCATGCGGCGAGGTGCGCCATGTCTTCACCCACTTCGCGCTGCGGCTCGAGGTACGCCGCGCGCCGCCGCCGCCCGGCTGGGCGCCGGCCGAGGGCGGATTCCACGCCCTGGACGACCTCGACCGCCTCGCCCTGCCCAGCCTCATGCGGAAGGTGGTGCGGGCGGGGACGGGGTGATCCGCCCACATATCGAAATTGAGTATGAAACGCTTTATCATACATTTAATTGCAATTGACCTTGCATTTTCGAAGATCCTGGTGGTACAACATGTTAGACTAGGGCACGGGTGGACGAAGACCTGACGGAAAACTGCAGGCCCACACCCTCTCGAAAACACAACCAGAAGTCTGCAGACACGTGACAGACGGAGCTGATCCAGACCGCAAGGTACAGCGCACACTTCGCTCCTACCCACCGCTTTGATTCAGGCCGTCGGCCGATCGGTGCACGGGACCGCGACCGCCGGCGAGGCCCGGGAGGGAACGTGGCCATGCGCTACTGGCGGACCCCGCTGGATATCCAGCAGATCAAGATTCCCAAGGGCGAGATCCATCTCATCGTCGATCGCTGCAAGGGCTGCGAGTTCTGCGTGGAGTTCTGTCCGCGCGGCGTGCTGCGCATGTCCGAGGCCTTCAACGCCAAGGGCTACCACTACCCCGAGGTCATCGAGCAGGGGAAGTGCGTGGAGTGCGATCTCTGCGAGGTGATCTGTCCCGATTTCGCCATCTTCTGCCTGCCGGCGGAGGAGGGCGGAGCCACCCAGAAACCCGAGGAGGCCCCCGATGGCGTCAGCTGATCCCAAGCGGGTGCTCACGGGCAGCCACTACCTCGACGGCGATCACGCCTGTACCGAGGGGGCGCTGTCCGCCGGCTGCGATTTCGTGGGCGGGTACCCGATCACCCCGTCGACGGAAGTGGTCGAACGCTTCGCCGCGCGCGTGCCCAAGGTCGGCGGAACCTTCATCCAGATGGAGGACGAGATCGCCTCGATCACCGCCGTGCTGGGCGCGGTCTGGGGCGGCGCCAAGGCCATGACCGTGACCTCGGGTCCCGGCTTCAGCCTGATGATGGAGAACATCGGGCTCGGCGCCATGCTCGAGACGCCCTGCGTGGTGGTCAACGTGCAGAGGGGCGGACCGTCCACCGGGCTGCCGACCATGGTGGGCCAGTCGGACATCATGCAGGCGCGCTGGGGATCGCACGGCGACTACGAGATCATCGCCCTGGCACCCCAGTCACCCCAGGAGGCCTACTACCTGACCATCGACGCCTTCAACCTGTCCGAGCAGTACCGCGTGCCGGTGATGGTGATGCTCGACGAGTGCATCGGCCACATGACCGAGCGGGTGGTCATCCCGGAGGCGAGCGAGATCGAGATCACGCCGCGCCGCATGACCGACGCCGCGGTGGGGGAGTACCTGCCCTACAAGGTGGGCGCGGACATGATCCCCGCCATGGCCCATGCGGGCGACGGCCACCGCTACCACGTCACCGGGTTGACCCACGACGAGCGCGGCTATCCCGTCATGTCCGCCGAATGCCACGACGGCCTGGTCCGGCGGCTCTGCGACAAGATCCGCGACAACGCCGACGAGATCGTGCGGCTCGAGGAGGACGGGGTCGACGGCTGCGAGGTGGCGGTGATCTGCTACGGCATCACGTCGCGCGTGACCCGCGCGGCCATCGACGGAGCCCGCGCCAACGGCGTCAAGGTGGGCTGCATCCGCCTGCTCACCATCTGGCCCTTCTGCGAGACCCGGATCCGGGAACTCGCGCCGGAGGTGAAGGCCTTCGTGGTGCCGGAGATCAACTACGGGCAGTTGAGCCTGGAGGTGGAGCGCTGCGCCGCCGGCCAGGCCAAGGTGACGCTGGTGCCCCACATGGGCGGCAACGTTCACGATCCCGCGGATATCCAGCGGGCCATCGAGGAGGCGGCAAGATGACCGGGACGACCCACCTCGAGCATCCCCAGGCGCACCTGCTGCGGACCGACCGTTTTCCGCACATCTGGTGCCCGACCTGCGGCATCGGCACGGTGCTCAAGTGCTTCATCGACGCGGTCGACAAGGCCGAACTGGACTACGACAGGATGGCCATCGTCTCGGGGATCGGCTGCACCGGCCGCGTGGCCGGGTACGTGAAGCTCGACTCCTACCACACGACCCACGGCCGGGCCATCCCCTTCGCCACGGGCCTCAAGCTGGCCAATCGCGACCTGAAGGTCGTGGTCTTCAGCGGCGACGGCGACCTGTCGGCCATCGGCGGCAACCACCTGATCCACGCCGCCCGGCGCAACATGGATATCACGGTGGTCTGCGTGAACAACTTCATCTACGGCATGACCGGCGGCCAGGCCGCGCCGACCACGCCGTCGCCGGCCAACACGTCGACGACGCCCCACGGCGCCTACGAGCCGCCCTTCAGCCTGCCCAGCCTGCTCGAGGCCTGCGGGGCCGTCTACATCGCCCGCTGGACCTCCCTGCACGTGCGCCGACTGACCAAGTCGCTGACCGAGGCCCTGCTCAAGCCGGGCTTCTCCTTCGTGGAGGCCGTCGCGCCCTGCTCGACCCTCTATGCGAGGCGGAACCGTCTGGGCACGGGCTTCGACCTGATGAAGTTCTACCACGACCACAGCTGCATCGAGCACGACGCGGAGACGGCCAAGCTGGCCATCGACTACCAGAAGACCATCAAGGTGGGCCGGTTCCTCGACATCGAGCGGCCCACCTGGCACCAGCTCAACGACCGGCAGCACCTGGACACGCTGGGGGACGACTACTATCGCGCCGCCGAGGCGAAGGCGGCCCAGCAGGAGGAGGTCGACCATGTCGAGGCGTGAGATGCGGATCACCGGCTACGGCGGCCAGGGCGTCATCATGACGGGCTTCATCTTCGGCAAGGCCGCCGCCATCTATGACGACCTGCACTCGACCATGACCCAGAGCTTCGGGCCCGAGGCCCGCGGCAGCGCCTGCGCGTCGGCCCTGATCGTGGACGAGGAATTCGTCGCCTATCCCTACCTGCGAGAGACGGACGTGCTGATCGCCCTCTCGCGCGAAGGCTACGAGAAGTATGCCGGCGAACTGGTCGAGGGTGGGACCCTCATCTACGACGAGGATCTGGTGCAGCCCGGCGACGAGCTGACGCCCGGCGTGAAGAAATACGCCGTGCCGGCCGTTCGCATCGCCGAGTCGCTGGGCCGGCGCATCGTGCAGAACATCGTCGTGGTGGGCTTCGCCACGGCGGCCACGGGCGTCGTGAAGAAGGAAGCCGCCATGAAAGCCGTCGAATCGTCGGTCCCGCCGGCCACGATCGAACTCAACCTGAAAGCCTTCGAGAAGGGATATGAGCACTTCAACAGCTAGGGGCGTCCTGGTGATCGGCGGCGGGATCGCGGGCATCCAGTCCGCGCTCGATCTCGCCCGGGCGGGATTCCAGGTGCATCTGGTGGAGCGTTCGCCGAGCATCGGCGGCCGCATGAGCCAGCTGGACAAGGTGTTCCCGACGGTCGACTGCTCGATCTGAATACTCGGACCCCTGATGATGGATGCCGGTCGGCATCCCCGCATTGAACTGCATACGCTCTCGGAAGTGGTCGGCCTGACGGGCACGGCGGGACGATTCGCCGCCGAGGTGCGCCGTCAGCCCAGATACGTGGACGAGGACCTGTGCGTCGGCTGCAGCCTGTGCAGCGAGGCCTGCCCCGAGGTGCGTCCCAATCCCTACGACGTCGGAATGAAGGCGGCCAAGGCCATCGACCGGCCCTTTCCCCAGGCCGTGCCCGCGGCCTTCCACATCGACCGCGAGGCCTGCCTCAACGACGACATCCTCTACTGCGACCGCTGCGTCCGGGCCTGCGAACCCGACGCCATCGACTTCGACGACAAGGTCGAGGACTTCACCCTCG
>Ga0180430_10005925_pt1 | contig 10049 bp, 8 predicted proteins | sample SS_ome_9_FD_132999 | JGI IMG/M metagenome (GOLD analysis project Ga0180430, IMG submission 132999) | Hypersaline lake sediment archaeal communities from the Salton Sea, California, USA - SS_1_S_2 metaG | ecosystem: Environmental > Aquatic > Non-marine Saline and Alkaline > Hypersaline > Sediment...
AAACACATATACCTGTTATGGGTAACAAACATCATCGTCACCCAATTGTTTCGGGTGTCACCCAAAATCTTTTTAGAGCTCCTGCTAGTTTTCCTTTTCAAAATTTGCACAATCCTGTTGCACCTCTCAAGGGCACACCCTTGTGGTGTGCCGCGTGCAACGGAAAAAAAATATCGTTCAGTCGTTAAAAAGTGATACGTCTTTACATCCGCGGGCCTTCAGTTTTAATTCAGTCCTTGCAGTATTCTTAGCCGTGATTTATAAAAAAGTATTAGGTAAAAATTTTTAGTTTACCTATAAAAAATTGAGGATTAAACTATGATTGAAAAAAAGGGTTTTTCATATCCATCAAGTGGTGCAGAACATTATGGCAATATAGTATATTCAAAGTATGGATATGATGTAATTGAATGTGAGGTTTGCGGATTTAAACATGTTATTCCCATACCAACGGAAAATTTTCTAAATGAATATTATAAAAAGCGGTTTGTACAGAATAGGCCAACAGGATTTTTTGAAAAAATGGAAGAAGATGCTTCATGGTGGAAAATTGTATATGACGAGAAATTTGATTTATTCGAAAGATATATTGATACAGAAAACAGAAAAATCTTGGACATAGGAAGCGGTTTGGGTTATTTTTTGAAATTAGGTATAGATCGTGGTTGGTCGACATTAGGAATTGAACCATCTGTAGATTCATTTAAATATGCGCAAGAATTAGGTTTAGACGTCATAAATGAATGTTTTGGAGAAAATACTTACAAAAAATTAGGATTCTTCGATGTTATTCATATGCATGAAGTTTTAGAGCACCTTCCCAATCCTCAAAATATTATTAAGCTTACAAAGAAAATGCTTAATCCAGGAGGACTTATTTGCATTGTTTCCCCTAATGATTTTAATCCTCTTCAAGAAGCATTTATTGCTAAAAATGAAGAAGTTGGAAAATGGTGGGTTTCACCTCCAGAACATATAAATTTCTTTAATTTTGAATCAATAACCAAGTTATTGGAAAGAAATGGTTTTAGTATTATTGAAAAAACTTCGACTTTTCCTTTAGAACTATTTTTACTGATGGGGGAAAACTATATTGGAAATGAGGATTTAGGGAAAAAAATTCATTGTAAGAGAAAAAAATTTGAGGTTTCCTTGTCAGAAACTGGGAATGAGGAACTTCGCCGAAGGTTATATCAAAAGGTTTCTGAATTGGGATTAGGTAGAGAATTCATGGTTATTGGAAAAACTATTAACGAGTAATAATAGGTGTTGTTTTTAATATTAAATTAGGGGAGTAAATTATGAATAAAAGAATCTGTATAATTCAAATGCATTATACTGATATTACTAAAAAATTACTCTCTTATAACTCAGTTGAAAGAATAGTAAAAAGTAATATTTTTGATGATATTGTAATTGCTGCAGCAGATATATCAAAAAATAAATGTTTAATTGAATATTCAAAAAAATATAATATAGAAATAAGATTTGGATCAGTTACAAATGTTACAAAAAGAATAAAAGATATTGTTAAAGAATTTTCAGCTAATACAGTGCTTCGCATATTGCCTCAATGGTTTTTTATTGATATAAATCTAATATCAAAAATGGTTGATATTTTGGAAAAAAGTGGGGGCGATTATATACTCCTGCCAAGAAATTTTGATATTAGATTTGGAGGAGATTTATTTTCTAATAAATTTATAATATCATTAGATAAAAAATTTGATAGAAAGGAATTTGAATCCAAAGATTTTGCCTTTAATCCTTGGGGATACGCAGAAAAAAATATGGGTGATTTGGATTTAAATATAATACACTTCAAGGATATACCAATCTATAATCGCCAAAAATTTAAAGAATTTAAAATACTATATAATAGTATTTGGCCTGAACATTGGGACAATGCAGATTCCCCCAAGTTCCCATATAAAATTGCAAATAAGTACATTAAAAAAGAAACAAAAGCATTAGATATTGCATGTGGTTTTGGTGCAGGATGCATAAGTCTGGTTGATGGTGGGGCGGGAGAGGTAATTGGAGTTGATTCATCGGAACATGTTATCAATCATTGTAAATCAAAGTATCAAAATAAAGGAAATTTATCTTTTTTAAAGGGAGATGCACTAAAAATAGATTTTAAAGAATTCTCATTCGACCTAATAGTTTCTATACATACAATGGAACATATTATTGATGATAATCTTTTTTTAAAAAATTTAAAAAGATGGATGAAGAAAAATGCAAAAATAGTATTAGAAGTGCCTCTATTAATGAAGTATCCTTTTAAATATTCAAATGAGCCATATAGTGATTTCCATATAAGGGAATACAATTCTGAAGATTTGATTGATATGTTCTCAAGTCATTTTAAAATCCTAGAAGCTTATGGAGTATGCAGAGGGTACTATGTTGAGTTAGATAAAGCACGGAATGCTGTGCTTTTAATTGGGGAACGTTTATTATGAATAAAATTGTTATAATTGGCGGAAGCCAATCACATGTTCCATTTATTAAAACGGCACAAAAAATGGGATATTATACAATAGTTTTTGATCGAGATGAAGAATGCATTGGATCAAAATATTCAGATAGCTACACTAAAATTAGCACACATGATGTTAATCAGATAATTTTAAAGTGCAAAGAATTGAATAAAAGAAAGGAACTAAAAGGCGTCATGACATTTAGTTCTTTCACTGAGCCACTAATTGCTGTTTCAAAAACATGTGAAGTATTGGGATTACCATCATTTTCTACTAAGTCTGTTAAATTATCATGTAATAAAATGTTAATGAAGGAATGCTTTATCAAACATAGTGTTCCAACGCCAAAATACATAGTGGCAAAAAAAATTGATGAGGCAGTTGATTTTGTAAAAAACTCAAAAAAGCAGGTTATACTTAAACCATCATCGGGCAGTCTAGGATCCAAAGGGGTTTCATTGATAAATCCTAAATCTTATTGGATTAAGCAGTTTGAATATGCTGTTTGCATGTCCAGTGATAAAAGAGTTGTATTGGAAGAATTTTATAATGGACGTGAATTTAGTGTGGATGGTATTGTAGTTGGGAAAAAAACTATTGTCCTATCTATATCTGAAAAATATAACCTAGGAGTAAAGTTTAATTTTACTATGTGTGGCTTTTCAATGGGTAAAATATCAGATGGCGATAGGGTTTTAAAGTCTAAAATTAAATTAATATTAAAAAATGCAGTAAAAGCAGTAAATTCGATGGGAATTACAAATTCCTTTTTTAGTGTGGACGTTTTACTTACAGATGCTGATGTCCTAATACTTGAATGTGGAGTTTTGCTAGATTGCAAGATAGATCGGTTGCTGAATTATGTTGGTGTTGACGTATATAGAATGATACTGAACATTATTACGGGCAATACTATGGCGATTCATCAACCAAGATATAAAAAAGGATATGGATTATCATTTTTGTTTGCAGATAAGGATGGACATCTTAAAACCATTTCACAAAATAAATTAGATTTTGAAGGAATGATTGAATGGAATTGCTTAGATGAGGATATTGTGAAACCACCATTATCTATTGCTGATGCTGTTGGGTGGATCATTGTTAGCGGAGATAATAGTAGAAAAGCATATAATTATTCAAATAATCTAACCAAAAAAAATTTATTTAAAGTAATATAAAGAAAAAGTCAAAATTTATTGTTATTTTTTATTTGTAAAATGAATTGAAAAAGGTGTTATTTGAATTAAAAAATTTATAATAAATAATAATAGAAAATTTATTTCCGGCTGGGTCTAATGCCCCGATGCTTGCATCGAACAAACAATACAATAAGAAATCCATCTAGGAAATTGGCAAAATACCCCAGATCTTACTCCGACTGGGATAGCCAATTTCAGTATTTCTAATTTATTTAGTAACAAAATTGGGAGAGACAGTAACATGCAAAAAGAAAAACATGCATTAATGATTGGGGGTGGAATCCAAGAAGTTGAAGCAGTAATTCAATTGAAAAAAGATGGATGGTATGTAGGAGTTACAGATAGAAACCCGAATTGTCCATGTAAAAGATATTCAGATTACCTTATTGTAGCTGATGGTAAAAACCCTGAAGAAATTCTTCGGGAAATATTGTTTTATAAAAACAATTTTGAATTGCCTAATGTAATATTTACGCTGACTGAATTAACAACAACCGCAGCAATCTTATCAAAAGCACTTGGTTTAGTGTCTCCATCCATTGCAGGAGTTGTTATCAGTCAATCTAAAGGGTTATCAAAAAAATATTGGTTGAAAAATGATGTCTCAACTCCAATGGGCGTTGTTATTTCAGATATAAATCAACTATATATATTAGAAGAAAAAGTAGTGTTTCCCTGCGTTGTAAAACCAGATGTTTCATTCGGTGGGCAGGGGGTTAGCCTTGTCAAATCTTATACAAAAATTAAAGATGCAATTAAAATAGCAATGAAATACTCTTCCAATGGAAAGTGTGTTATTGAAAAATATGTTGTTGGATCATTGCACGATGCAAACGGTTTTTTCTCGCATGATGGTTCATTTATTCCAATTAGTATTTCTGATAGATTTTGGTCAAATAGTATTTCTGTGGAGGGAAAAGCAAAGTGCCCATCATCTATTCCAAACAGCAAAAAGAAGAGTTTTTTTAATCTTTTTGAGAAAGCTTGCCGGTGCATTGGAATAGAGTATGGGCCAGTAAAAATTGACATGATGTTCGACGGAGAAAGATTTTACGTACTTGAAGTTGCAGCACGATTACATGGGCCAAGAAATAGCCTATTATTGATTCCAAATAGTTATGATCGTCCACTGCTTCCGGAAATATGCAATTTACTAATAGGAAAAGACATGGAATGGAATATTGAAAATCAAAAATATATCTCCATATATGAAGAGATACAAATCAGTAGAGAGGGTACAATAAAAAATATTCTTGGCCTTTCTGATATTCAAGGGATGAATAATATTACCCATATTCAATTATTTATGGGGGTGGGAGATAAAGTGAAGATACCAACAGATTCTTCACAAGTAGTTGGATATTTATTTTCCAAATCTGACAATGAAAGAGTCTGCATTGAAAATTTAAAAACAGCCAAAGAAAAGTTGATAATTAATATAGATTAAAAATATCCTGCTGGTGTTTTTCATTTATGTAATGTTCCATTAGTATTGCATAATACTAAAAAAAAATTTGGAAAAATGTTCTTTTACATAACACTTTTTTTGAAAAATTTTAAATTGCAGGATTTCTTTTTCCACAATAAATTAACATAATTGTTAAAGATGCAAAACAACCAGTTTTTAATTTTGCATATCCAAAGCTTGTAGTTCTGTATGATCTGTAAATAAAATTTATTTCACAATGTGCCTGCTTTAACTAAAAACGGGATCCCTACACATGTCTTTGGGTTATACAAAAATTATTAAAAAATAAATATGTTTCTATTAATAATTTTTCAAATCTTGCCCGATATTAACTATTGTGAAATTCAATATTATTTGTAGGAGGTCATTATAATGGATATAGAAAAATTGAATTTGAATTTAATTCAACTAAAAAAAGATGTTCTAACAATGATATATTCAGCTAAATCAGGGCACCCTGGAGGTTCCTTGTCATGTGCTGAAATTCTAATATTTCTTTATTTTAGAGAAATGAATATATATCCAAAAAAACCAGAATTTAATAATCGTGATCGATTGGTTCTCTCAAAAGGCCATGCATGTCCTGCCCTTTATAGCGTTTTATGTCAAAAAGATTTTTTCCCCTCATCAAATTTATTTGGTTTACGAAAAATTGACAGTTATTTAGAAGGGCATCCAGATATTAACATTCCTGGTATTGATGCTCCTTCAGGTTCTTTAGGCATGGGTCTTTCACAAGGTCTTGGAATGGCGTTGGGCGCAATATATTCAAAACTTGATTTTCGAACTTACGTTATTCTTGGTGATGGCGATATGGAGGAGGGAAATACTTGGGAGGCATTTATGGCAGCTGGACATTATAAAATTGATAACCTTGTCGCTATTTTAGATGCAAACAAACTTCAGGGGGAAGATTCAGTAGAAAAACAGATGAATTATTTTCCAGTAATGGAAAAAGTATCATCATTTGGTTGGAATGCCATAGAAATTGATGGTCATGATTTTGAACAAATAAAAAATGCGCTTGATATTGCAAAGAAAGTAAAGACGAAACCAACATTTATTTTGGCACACACCATAAAAGGTAAGGGAGTCTCATTTATGGAGAATAGCAGGTATTGGCATGGTAGCGTAAGAATAACTGACGATGAATTAAAAAGAGCTATGGATGAATTGAAGGTAGAATAATGGCTAGATTAGAATATTGGGATATAGGAGACAAAGTATCACTTCGTGAAGCGTTTGGACGAATACTTATTCATTGTGCAGAAAAAAATAAAAACTTTGTTTTTTTTGATGCTGATGTTGCTGGCGGAACAGGTGCAAAACCATTTGTTGAGAAATATTCAGATAGGGTTATACAATTTGGTATTGCTGAACAAAATATGATGGCAGCTGCAGGAGGATTTTCTGATGTAGGAATAACTCCAGTAGTATCAACATTCGCAGTATTTGGAACAATGCGCGCCCATGAACAATTTAGAACTGCAATTGCATATCCAAATCGAAATGTTAAACTCTGTTGCTCACATGTAGGTGCAGACGTAGGTCCAGATGGAGCAACAGCGCAAATGTTTGAGGATATCGCGATAATGCGAACGATTCCAAACGTTACTGTTATAGTTCCAGCAGATGCTAATGAATTTATGAAAGCTTTCCAGGTCATTATTGATGTTAAAGGACCCATATACATTAGAATAGGTAGAAGCCCAGCACCGGTTTTGTTTAGCAGTAAACATCAATTTGAAATAGGTAAAAATCTAACGATGCAAGATGGAAAGGACATCACCATCATTGCAACTGGTGTGATGGTCTCTAGAGCAATTGAATCAGCAAAAATATTAAAAAAAGAGGGTATTTCAGTCAGAGTCGATAATCTTTCAACAATAAAACCAATTGATAAAAAGGGGATTTTGTCTGCCGCGAAAGAAACAGGAGCAATTATAACTGCTGAAGATCACAGTGTTTTTGGTGGTATGGGAAGTGCAGTGGCTGAATTAATCGTACAGAACTATCCCATCCCAATGAATATTATTGGCATTCAAGATAGATTTGGGAAATCCGGTGAACCAGATGAATTATCGAAGTATTTTGGATTGACATCTAAACAAATATGTAAAGCGGTAAAAAACGTTTTAAAAAGAAAGGTGCAATTATGATACGTCTCAGAGGAAAGACCGCTATTGTTACAGGATCAAGTCGTGGAATTGGAAGATCCATTGCAGATACATTAATCCAATCTGGTGCCAGTGTAGTGGTTACGTATAATAAAAATAAAAAAATGGCTGAAGAAATCATAAAAAAAGATAAAAGCGGTAAATCTATTGCACTTCAGTTAGAGATTTCAAATAGAGCTTCTATCAGAACAGCAAAAAAAACAGTACTTGATACATTCAATTCGATTGATATACTAATCAACAATGCTGCAATCGCTCAAGAAAAGCCTTTTGATACTATTACAGATGAGGATTGGGATAGAATGATGTCCGTAAATCTTAGAGGACCATTTGCATTTTCCCAAGAAGTTTTACCACATATGATAAAACAAAATTGGGGGAGAATCGTTAACATTTCTTCAATTGGTGGCATATGGGGCGGATTTAACCAAGTTCACTATGCTTCAGCGAAAGCAGGCCTGATAAATTTAACTAAATCATTGGCTAAAATTTATTCAAAGGATGAGATTACTGTTAATGCTGTAGCCCCTGGACTGGTTGCTACTGATATGTCTAAAAATGAATTAAATACAAGGGCAGGTAAAAAAAAAGTAGAAAGTACCCCTATCGGTAGAATCGCGAATTTAGAAGAAGTGTCAAATGTTGTTTTATTTCTATGTTCAAATGAAGCTTCTTACATTACTGGACAAACAATTAATGTCAATGGGGGCATGTATTTTGGATAATAAAAATGTCCAGGTTAAAAAAAAAATCTTGTTTTTAGGTGCAGGAGAAGATCAAGCTATTGCAATAAGACTGGCAAAAGAGATGGGGATTAAAACAATAGCTGTTGATGAAAATCCTAATGCGATTGGATTGTCTATTGCAGATATTGGTATTTGTACATATATAAATAATGTTGATTTTCTAATTAAACTTGGAAGAAAAAATAATATTGATGGTGTAATGGCTCACGCAGTTGAAATACCTCAAGTTGTTGCAAAAGTAGCAGAAGAACTCGATTTACCCGGTATAACTCCTGAAGTTGCTGAGAGGGCAACAAACAAACTAGAGAGAATTAAATGTTTTAAAAATAATGATATTCCTCATCCAAGATTTGAAACCGCAGAAACTTCTGAGGAAGCAAAAATAAAATCAGAAAAAATAGGGTTTCCAGTAGTCATTAAACCATTAGATAAAGCAGGTGCAAGAGGAGTATTAAAGGTAAATACAAAAGCAGAAGTTCAAGCAGCATTTGAAGAAGCAAAAGGTTTTTCAAAACTAAGAACTGTATTAATTGAGGAATACTTAGATGGTAAAGAAATTAGCACAGAATCTGTTGTAAATGATGGAGAAATCTATACGCCATGTTGGGCAGATAGAAACTATAGCCAGAGTGAAAAATATTATCCATATATGGTAGAAGATGGAGGAGAGCTTCCTACAAAACTATCTGAAAGAGAAAAAAAGATAGTTGAAGAAACTGTAAAAAGAGCAATTAGAGCTCTTGGTATTAATTTTGGCGCTGCAAAGGGAGATATTTTAATTCATAATGGCCAGCCCTACGTTCTCGAGATGGCAGCAAGAACTAGTGGAGGTCGGTTCTGTGACACAAAGGTACCATTATCAAATGGGGTGAATATTCTAAAGCAATTAATACTCATGCATATTGGTGAAGATATAGATATTAACGAGTTAACTCCAAAATATAATAAAAGCGTTGTAGAACGGACTATAGCTCCAAAACCTGGAGAGATATTATCTATCTCTGGAATTGAAAGAGCTAAAAATATTGAAGGGATTTCTCAAATATATCTAAAGCCAGAAGTAAAAGTTGGAGGGCATATCAATGCTCTTACAAATAATGCTGAAAAGATAGGATATGTTATAGCTATTGGTGATTCTCATGATTCGACAATAAAGCGGGCAGAAGAAGCAATTGAAGCAATAAAAATTATTACAAAAAAGGAAAAATGAACTCGATGACATATCTATACCTATATACTGCATTTCATGCGAATCTTAAATTTTCAAGCATCCCTGAAAAACATTATTCTTTGATACTGGATAGATGTTTTTGGCCATTGCTTGATATATTGAGAGATTATAAATGCAATATTGGTTTTGAGATGCCCGCATCCACTCTTGAAATTTTACATGATATTGATAAAGAGTTTACAGACACATTAAAAAATTATTTAAATAAAGAAAGATGTGAATTAATCGGTTCAGGATATTCTCAAGCAATTTTTCCGTTGATCCCTAGAAAAGTAAATCTGATGAATCTTTTACAGGGCAATAAGGTTTACAAAAATATCATAGGAATAATACCAATTACAGCATATGCAAATGAACAGACCTATTCCTCAGGTCTCATAGAGTTATACAAGAAAGCAGGTTATAAAAATCTGATCATGGACTGGGACAATGCTACAAAGTACAATCACTTTAATCAGGATTATAAGTACAAACCAAATATTGTCGTGGGAACTAACAATGAAAAGATGAACATCATATGGAATAATTCTATATCATTTCAAAAATTTCAACGATATGTTCATGGTACACTAGATTTCAAAAGATATATGCAATATTTAGAATCACAGCACTCTAAAGATGAAGATAGGTCTTTTTTACTATATGGAAATGATATAGAAATTTTTGACTATCGACCGGGACGTGGATCTTTTCTCCATCTAGGAAAAGAAAAACTCGATGAATTTGATAGGATTAGAAA
>Ga0180430_10005928_pt1 | contig 10043 bp, 4 predicted proteins | sample SS_ome_9_FD_132999 | JGI IMG/M metagenome (GOLD analysis project Ga0180430, IMG submission 132999) | Hypersaline lake sediment archaeal communities from the Salton Sea, California, USA - SS_1_S_2 metaG | ecosystem: Environmental > Aquatic > Non-marine Saline and Alkaline > Hypersaline > Sediment...
AAGCGACAAATCGACGGTCAGTCGCCTGACCTTCCCTTAGGAATCGATCGCGACACGACACTCGCGCAGCAAGGTACAAACGGTCGGCTGGAGAAGAACGGCGCGATCCTTCGTAGCCGACCTGGGCGAATGACGTTCCTGCAAACCGAGCCCAAAAGCGGGACATACGCAGCATACAACGTGCTTGTCGAACCCAATCCGATGATTCTCGAACTGCCCGGCGGGATCGAAATCGCGTCGGACGGCAATCTCGGTATTGCGAGTATCGTTGTACAGCCGCGCGAGCGCAAGCTTTGGATCGATCACGCAATGACGCCCGAGATGGAAGAGAGCCACGACTCGGCCGCAGCGATTCTAGTTTTTGGAATGCCAGGCGGGTTGCAAGTTCAGCTCAACGGCCGATCGGCACGCGGTTTGAAGACCGTAGAGGTCGATGGTCGCCGCGCGACGTTAATCCCACTTCGCGAACGAGGTGTCGGTTCGCGATATATGAAATTCCGCAAGGAACTGGAGGCAATGGAAACGGAGGATGCAGAAATCGTATCACACGAGTAACAACTATTGTTCATGATCACTCACTCGTCATCCTTTTCACCCACGATTCCATTTGCCGGTTCGCATCGGTAATTAGCTTGACATTCGGCGTATCGGGATTTTCGAACGGATCGAGCAGACCGCGACGTCGAGAACGGTTGCGAATGTACGCGCCGCAAATGTGGGCGCCGATACATCCCGGGTTTTGACGTAGGCCAGCAAGTGCTTCCCCCCACCACTTACCATCCGTATGCAAACAAGTCTCACCGTCAGGCGAGGTCGTTTTGATCGTATGAGCGCCGTCCGCCCACAGCACCGGTTTGCCGGTCTGTCGATACCACTCGGCCAAATGTGCGACCGGGTCTCGAAAATCTTGAAAACTGAGGACGTCGACATAGGGCGCGGCCGCCTCGACGACTTCGATCGGAAGCGCGGCGTTCGCCTCGTAGCGGTCGCCTAAGATCAAGTGGTGCGGATCGTAACGGCGGATCGCGTCGTGCGTTACTTTATACCATTGCGTGGCGAGATTCCGCAACTCCGCCCTGCCCGCTTTGGTCTCAAGCTTGTCGGGATCGAACAACGGCCCCTTCCAAACGTTATGCTTTCGAATGTGAACCCACGTCGGGCAATCGATGTAGAAATATCCGATCAGCTTCGGATCTTTCGATAGGGGGACGCAGTGCTCCCGCGCAACATGATCACACCACTCGGCGAATTCCTCACTAAAGAAATCGGGATTTCGCGTTTCACTTTCCCACTGATGAAAATCGCCGAACGGAAGTTGATGGCAATACGGTAGGCCGGCCCACTGATACTCATCATAAGTGAAATGCCGCGAGTGCCGATGATTCGTCGGTCCGCGCGTGATGACTTCCTGTGTCCAACCGATGCTATTGAATCCCCAGGACTTGAGATTCGGAGCGACCGATTCGGTCAGCCATCGACGCATGCTATTGCCGTACTTCTCTCGCCAGATATGCCCGTTTTCGACAAAACGCAGGCTGGCCGGATCGATATGATTCATTCCGATCGAAAAAAACGGCTCACCCTCGGGCGTAATAAACCACCAACGACCGCCACGCTTGTCGATCGTGAAGTAACCGCTCGCGTCTACTTGCGTCGTCTTAACGGAAGCAGAAGCGATTCGCCCGGTTGAAAGAGCCATCCCAGCGGCTAAGGTCGCCTGAATCATTCGACGCCTGGTCATGCCTTTTCGGTTCATCTTCCCATCTCCTCGACTGTTACTCGAATTTGAAATCGCATGTCGTCGATCCTGGTGGCAGATCTTTGATTTGTTTGTGGATCTGTCCCATGACTCCGAAGTGGACATCAGCGTCGGTCGTTTCGTAGTTCGCGATTTCATCCTCTCCACCCAAGACGAGCGGATTGATGTGACTGTAGACTTCGCCGGGGCCTAGCTGCATTTCGGCTCCTCGTAGCGAGACAACACGGCCGGGCAATAGCTTCTCGGTAACGAACTCCGTGTCGGAGAGCAACCCCTCCAGTGCCGCGACGTCGTCGGCAATTCGCTCGATCGTTCCACACGTGGCATCGACAAAATAGACGGCGCCGCTTTCCCCCACCGCGATGGCGTCCCCCATTGCGGTAATCAGAATCGGCAGGATCGGCTCTTCCATTGCCCAGTTCCATGAACTCAGAAGCGTGGCCGGATCGAGACCTTCGGGACTGATCGTTAGATCGTTGAGCGTAATTTGCATCCGAGAAATCCTTTCTATAGGTAAGCCCGAGGGGCGTCGATTATTCTTCGAACTCGATCTGGACCTCGTGAACTCCACTGCAATATCCGACCGTAGGCAGGACACGAATCAGAAGCGAATCGCACATCAACGGAGCGGCTGGACGAACAAGATTGAACTGGTCACGCTGCACCCCGTAATCATCGGTGATGTACTTATTCATTCGTTGCCACTCGCCCTGGCCGACTCTGTAATCGACCCACCACTCGCGGGGAAGTCGAACCTTGTCGCCGGTCATATCCTCGTACCAGAAAACGGAAATACTGCCGACCGTCCGCGGCCGATCGAACTGAAATATGATATTTTCGCAGCGATTCTTAAAAGGCAACGTCGTCCAGCGAGGCAACGTCTGGTCGGCCGACTTCTCAGGAATCTTTCCGTCGATGACCGCCGCTACCGTATCGCCCTCGTGCGTGTGTGTTGCCAATACTTTGCCGTAATCGGCCGCCGTCAGTTGGTTGCTGATCATCCCTTCGCGAGCAAGCTTTTCATTCCGCGCGTGCCAGACCATCATCGACTTCTCGCCGCGATTGTTCCACGCATAGTATGGGATCAGTCGCACGACCGAATCCTTGACCGTGTCGCCGACAACTTCCTTTGCAGGCAGATCGGCTCGAACGATCCCCTTTAGCAGACCGTCTTCGAAAGCTTCTGTTTGGATCGCATCTTGAGCGACGGGCGCTGGGATGAAGAATCGCTGCACCTTTTCGTCCTCATTGTCCGCCGCTTCCGCACAGTAAACAAGCGGACCGCGGGTGACGGCGATCCGGTTACGATTCGCTTCGACGCGCTCATCTGCAGTGCTGAATCGGACTGGCATCGGAAGATCGAGCGTAACACGATCGCCCGGCTGCCAGGCACGATCGATCGTCGCAAAACCTTTCTCCGTCGTCGATTCAACAGCTTCGCCATTTACCTTAAGCGTCCAGCCAGGCTTTAATTCATCGACATAATGATAAAGCTCGCCAGGCACGAATTGATCGCGTGCCCAGGTCGGAACACGAAGCTTTAGAGCGAATCGCTGCTCACTTTTCGGATCGATCGCCAGCTCGATCTTCCCGTCGAACGGGTAATTCGAAGTCTGCCGAATCGCTACCACGCCGCCAACCAGCGGAATTACCGTTTCGCTACTACCATACAATCCAAGATAGATTTCGTCATCCGTATGCGAGTACATATAGCCGGAAACCTGGGGCACGAGTCGTGCAAGATTCGACGGGCAACATGCGCATCCGAACCACTGAGCTCGACCGCCGGTGCCGTGATTGAACTTTCGAATTCCGTCCGCATCGAGAACGTTGACATAGAAGAACGTGTCGCCCGCCAGTCCCATACCAGCCAGCGAGTTGTTCAACAGCGCGACTTCGGCAACGTCCATATACTTTGCATCTTTGTGAAGCAAGTACATGCGAAAGTTAAAAAACACATTCGCTACCGCTGCACAAGTTTCATTATATGTTTGACGATTCGGCAGATCGTACGCGGGACCGAACCCTTCGATCCCGTGAGTCGCTCCAAGTCCACCGATGATATGCATCTTCGTATCGACAATGTCGTGCCATATCTTTTCAGCCGCCGCTGCATACGACATATCACCCGTTAGAGCGCTAACGTCCGCCATGCCCGCGTAAAGATATCCAGCACGAACGGCGTGACCGACGGCCTTGGTCTGCGCTGTTACCGGTCGATGCTGCTGGGCATAGCTGGGCGACATGACGCCTTCGCCTTCAGGCCGATACGTTTTGCCACGAATATCGAGAAAACGCTTCGCCATGTCAAGATAAAGCTTCTCGCCCGTCACACGATAGAGGCGACACAGGGCCATTTCAATTTCCTGATGTCCGGGCGCCTGCATGATCGGCTTACCGTCGTTGTAATTCGGGTCGCCTTCGAAGAATACTTTGTTAAAATGCTTCGCACTCTTTTCTGCGACCTTCAGCCATTTATCTTTGCCCGTTGCGCGGTAGTAGGCGACGGCACCTTCGTACATGTGCCCCATGTTATAAAGCTCGTGGCTATGAACGACATAGGAGTAGGGCGTGTCGCCCATTTCACGCGGATTTGCGACCTTGCAGATATGCGACACGTAAAGATACCCGTCGTCCTGCTGCGCATCGGCAATTACGTCGATGATTTCATCAAGCTGCTTCTCCAGGGCCGGATCACGCTTGATCAGCAAAAGATACGCGGCACCTTCCATAACCTTGTAGAGATCGGATGAAACAAATCGATGCGTAAACGGCAGCTCGCCTCCGCGACCGTGGAGATAATTTCCACAACGGCGGAGATTCTCGACCGCAGGCTCTGTCTGCTTCAGTGCGTGGGGCACAGTCGATTCGGCCTGGATCTTAAGCCTGGGCAACCAAAATTCATCTTGAAGCGTTACTTTATCAAACGAAAGGGGCACGAGTGGATAATCGTGCGTTTCTTCTGCGCAGGCCGATTGGCAGGCGACCATTGTAATTGCGAGCAACAAGATGAATAATAACTTGGTGCGAATCATTTCAATTTCCTCAGAGAGGGCGACCTTGGACGCCGGCTCGTGGGGGGTATAACAAATAAATAACACTATATAAACACTAGCACATTTTCGTTCAAGCAGACGCGATTGTCAACGGGTTCGTATGCGTACTTATATCGATCATCCCGAATGCAACATAAATATACCCGCCGCAACGATAGCACCGATGCGGCGGGCACATAATTACATCATTGACAAGCAGATCAACTACTTAATGCAAGCAACCGAACCGTCGTCGAAACTGGCGATGATTCCATTGATATCAACCGCTAAACCATTGAAGGCGAGCTGCGCAGCGAATTTCTTTTCCCAGACAACTTGCCCGGTTTCGAGATTTATCGCTCGAATGAAACCGCGATCGACCGCCTCGTCGAGTATCGCGCCACCCTGAAGCAAGACGTTGTTGCACAGAACAAGCGACGTCGGTTGATACGTTGCAGCAGCACCACCAATGCCGCGACGTTTTGTCGGATCGGCGAGCGACGTAATCATGCCGCCTGCACCCTTCGAGGTTGCAACATACGAATCGTTCCATGAAACCGTATCGCCGACTTGCCCACCGTAACCGATATTCATAAACTTTCGATGTCCGACGCGGGTCCAGTTCCAACTATAAAGACCTTCGAGCCCCATAACGACACTGTCCCCTTCAGGTTTCTGCACGATCTCACCCGTCTTCAAATCGAGCCAATGTCCCATCACCGTCAGCAGATCGCCGTGCCTTACAAGCATATCGTTACGCTTCGGTTTCTTTTCCTTGAGCTCCGAGCTAGTTTGCGGGATCGCCTTCGCCCAGATCGGTCGACCAGTTTCGGGCTTGAATGCACGAATCAGCAGACCACCGTCCGATCCCTGAGTACGGCCGGCCGATGCGTAGGCAACTCCGTCGGCGACCATAACGCCGCCGATAACGGGCCAGACTGACTCGACCTTCCCGTAGGACATCATCCGCTTTTCTTCCGGAGCGGCACGAAGCTTATAGATCAGCTTTCCATCTTGCACCCTAACTGCGGAGACATAACCGGTATGATCGCCAATCAGACAGATCCCTTTATAGATCGTCGGTGCGGAATCAACACGTCCGGCCGTTGCAAATCGCCACATGACCGAACCATCGTCGACGTTAATCGCGATGATCTCGTTCTGATCGATATCGGCGACAATTGCGATACCTGTTGCAACAACGGCGGCCGTCAGTCGACTGTTGAGGTACGAATTCCAATCGCGTTTCACCGTACCAATCAGCGTTCGCTCGGTGACGGTCGACGACCAGGTGATTTCGACCTCGTCCGGGATGTCACGTGCCACGCTGCTGCTTCGTTCGGCATTGCCACGCGCGGACGTCCAGATTCCTGCTGGGACACCGTCGGTGCTGTCATTGTAACTTCCTGATTGGATCGACGGAATCGGCGTCTCCATTTCGGCAGGCTCGGGAATCGTTCCGATAGGCGCGACGGCGAGCAGACCGGGAATTTGTCCTGGCGAGCAACGACACCAGTTCTGTGCGATGTAGCCGGCACCGTAGGCGGGAATCGTACCGGTGAGACACGCTGCCCGCGCGCCGCCGAACTTGACATTCATGCCAGGTTTCGAAAGATTTCCGCCGCGATTATTGAGCACCACGTCGCCAACACGAAAAATGGGTGTGCAGATATGATTGCGATAACGGAAAAAGAGTTTGCCCGCTTCGGCGGCGGCAGTAGCTTCGAACGGTTTACCCGTCTCGGCCGAAAGGATTGCTACGCGTGAACGTCCTTGTAGACCTACGGCGAGGGCACCCTTCCCGGCCGCTTCGAGACTTAGTGCCTGATCGGCCGCACCGAATTCGTTATCTTCTGTCTGCCACAGAATCTTTCCACCAGCAAGATCGATCGCCGTCACTTTTTGCGTCGGTCGCTTCGTCTGGTCGTTTTCACCGCGTCTGTTATGCGCTTCCTCTATCGGATCGCGTTCCGCACGATTCACGCTATAAACGATACCATCCGCCACCAGGAGCGAGGTACCAAGGATATCGTTCGTCCAAAGCAGTTTGCCGGTCCTATCGTCGTACGCTTCGATTGTACCTTCAGAAATATCCCAGTCCATGCGGCGACGGTCGTAGCGTGCGATCGATCCCATCACTTTACCGTTTTTCCAGGTCGCAACTACGACGATCCCGTCCGACGCCGCAATGACGCCCGGAATATTCGCTGTCCCGATTTCTCGAACCGTGTCACCCGTCCGCGTATCGACAACGAGCATCTTTTCATTGTCGCCCGCCAAGTAAAGACGTCGACCGGTCGAGACCAGCGGTGCCATATTTTCGATATAGAGACCGCCATAGTAAGTGTCGCCAATCAACTTCCGCCACAATAGGCGACCGTTGTACGCATCGCGACAAGTCAGATATTGATCCGTTCCGTAAGAAGACGTCCAACCGTCACCCAGATTCTCAACAACGGCCGTCGAGAAGGTGAACGCTCGGTCGTCGTCGACAACCATCGCGCGGGTCGACGAATAACGGTTGGCCGACCGCTTCGGGTTATCGAAATTCATCGGCAGACCGGCGTTCCATTTGAAACCGACCGGCAGGTCGAAAAGTTCGTCGGCAGAGGCAGGAATACCAGCCGCATCGTAGTAACGATGAGTCCAAACATCCATCGCGTCGCACTTCGGTGTCGCTTCAATCTTTGTAATCTTGCCCGACTTGCAAACGACGATCTTCCCTTCGGGGACGACGCAACGTTTGACTTCATCCATCGTCAGTCCCGCCGCTTCGGCTTTGTCGAGATCCATGACGACAATCGCGTTGATCATATAATCGCGATAAGGGAGCGTTTCGATTCCGAGTGTTTCGGCAGTGACAAAACCCTTCACGCTTGCGTCCGCGACCGCCGATTTGATACGCGCGACCTCTTGCTCGGAGGTGGCAATGACGTGAACGACCCAGTTGCCGCTTCGACCGAGATCGGCCGCCAATTCGGGCGTCGCCGTATCGCCACAACCGACAACGACCGCAACGCCGCTATCACGTCCCGTTGCCGCGAGAATATCCTTCGCCGCCGTTGCGGCCGATACTTCGGTGACAATCAGCGACATTAGCAACAGCGAGGCAATAATACACCAATGATTCCTACTGATTAATCGGCGCATGGGTGGGGACTCCTTTTTGAGCAACAACGTGGGAGGAAAGTAAACTGCAGAGCCAGTCACGATCGACATCGGACGATGGCGACATTAAAATTCATTATAGTTTCACCATGTGGGTGGAACAACCCCATCTTTGCTGATGGCTCGCTGGATGTGCAGACTGGCACATAAGCCGCAATCAACACCACGCGAACTCGATTTGCGACACTACAGAAAATATATTCTTCACCGTTATTGCATGCCACCTGTCGTCCAATCGATGAGATTGAACAAGATTTTATCCGCAACCGGATCGTGACCAAGATTTTCAACAAGTCGCAGAGTCGAGAGTACATATTGCCCCTCGCCGTGACGTACAACCCCCATATCGCTGCCGTACCAGACAGGCGACGGACCCTGGTGATGCTGCTCGTCTTTTTCGCCCTGATACCAGCCATGCGTAATTGCACCGACGATTAGGTCACTCTTGGCGGCGACAAGATGTTGTGGGGCCCAAACGTTTTCGTACTCCTGCCCCATCATGCAATTAGACGGCAGCCCTGCGAAGACCGGATGATCGGTCACGATGTGCGAAACACCGACCCAGAGTCCCATGCCGTGCTTGACTTCCAGTTCGAGGGGGAGCACATTTTTGGCAGGTAATCGCCCGCCCCATAACGAAGTTCCCCAGCGCTGAACCGTATCGAGATAAACGGCAGTACCACCTTGCCGGACGAAAGCTTCCAGCGTTTTAAACTGAGCGGACGCCTGCGGATTCGGAGCTACTGCTTTTGAAACAAATACGGGTAGCGACTTGGGTGTTTCGGGCGTGAATTCGACGAACTCAATGCCACTCTTACGGAGAAACGGCCGGAGCTTATTGCTGATGTCCAACACCGCGATCTTCGCATCGGGCGACTTTAACCGTTCGGCCGGATAGACGTCGATCGTAACCGCATTTTTCGCAATGATTGAACCGTCCGCAGCAGCAAGACGAGCGATTACTTGGTATGATCCGGCAAGCTTCGTAGTATCGAGCGCCATGTCGAACATCGACGATATTCCGGACTGCAAAGTCGAGTCTTGCGACGTTTCATACACTTTCTCGCCTGTGGACGAAACAACCGAGATCGAAAGCTTGCCCGATGTGAGATTAAGATCATTGATCCCCGTTATTGTCATTCTCGCACCGAGCGAGTTGTAAATATTCCTCGGCAGAACGCGAAGTGCCAAGTACCGCGACTGATTTGCTTCCTTCGTTCCATAATACGACCCCTTCGGATTCCGGAACAGATCGAGCAGCCCCGCTCCGAGCACCCAATCGCCACCGGTGAGTGCATGAACGGCATAACCGCCGGTACCCGGGTTGCATCGAATCGCCTCGATCATTCGCTTGTTCGCCTGCGAGTGAATCGCCTGCTGATCGAGGCAGAACCGTTGCAGATCTGGATAGACGGCATCGAGTCCGCTTTCCTTGAGCGCATCTCGGAACTGCTGTGCTAGATCACGATGATAGCGATAGGCAGGCGTAAGTGGATTTCCACTCTCGGCGAATCGTCGATTGTTATCGACCAGGTCGGGCAAGCTACCATAACCGATTTCCGAAACGACGGTTAGCAGTCCGGGCACGACATGTTTGCCTACACCTCGAAACGGCCGGAGTTTCATGCGATCGATTTCTTCATTCGTTTTCGCCAGTGCGATGAAACCATTGTATGAGACGTCATTAAGCGGAGCACCTGGATAACTATGGACGTCGTTGAACTTCTCCGGCTCTAGCTTGTAAGGCAAATAAGTATTCGCTCCGCCAGCGAAACCGCCCGACTCGTCGAGAATGAGCCGGGAAGGATCGAGTCGCCGCGCAAGCATCGACATCGGATGTTTCAGACGCCTGAGACCGTCGCGCCCGATTTCGTTGAAGATCTCCCACTGAACGATACACGCGCGATTGCGATCGCGAAGCACGGCCGAGCGCACTTCGTTTTCGATCCGGGCGCGAAGATGGGGTGTGACGGTTGGCCAACGCTTCATGCATTCGATCGGCATGCCGCCAATCACCAACATGCCGATTTCATCGCACAGATCGAGCCACATCGGCGGCGGCGGTTTTCGCCAAGGGCGAA
>Ga0180430_10005929_pt1 | contig 10043 bp, 9 predicted proteins | sample SS_ome_9_FD_132999 | JGI IMG/M metagenome (GOLD analysis project Ga0180430, IMG submission 132999) | Hypersaline lake sediment archaeal communities from the Salton Sea, California, USA - SS_1_S_2 metaG | ecosystem: Environmental > Aquatic > Non-marine Saline and Alkaline > Hypersaline > Sediment...
AAAATGTACAGCTCCAACCGACTGACACAAGCTGATGTGATTGGAAAGGTGATTCTGAAGGCTGTTACTGCCGGAAGGCCAAGAAGGCGCTATGTCAAAGGAATGGGTGCCAAACCCGCTTTATTTATCAGAAAATGGTTCGGGGATGGAGTTTTCGAGCGGATGATCAAAGCTATGATGTAAGAAATTCTCACCTGAGTCAACAGAATAGAGCAGTTACTTGTTATTACAAGATGGATCCCACCGCTCAGGCATTGTCCTGAATAAACCGGTGGGTGTTCGTCACTTAAAAAAAAGAAAATGGAAAAATGGACACTTAAAGATATGCGTGATCTTTCGGGGAAAGTCATCATCGTAACTGGCGGTAACAGTGGCTTGGGATTTGAGTCTGTAAAGGCTTTTGCTGAGAATGGAGCTACAGTGGTACTGGCCAGTCGAGACATGCAGAAGGGTGAGGATGCAAAAGCTGAGATTCTGAAAGAATATCCAAAAGGAAAAATTGAAGTTCTTGAACTGGACCTGATGGACCTGGAATCTATTGGTGCTTTTGTAAAACAGTTTGAAGAAAAATATAAGCGCCTGGATGTTTTGTTAAACAATGCTGGAATTATGACTACGCCCTATTTTCAAACAAAAGATGGTTTTGAGGGTCAAATGGGAACCAATCACCTGGGCCATTTTGCCCTGACAGCGCAATTAATGAAGATGATAAAAGCTACGCCGGGATCCAGGATTGTTAACGTGAGCAGTAGCGCTCACCGTTTTGGAAAGATGGATTTTGACAATCTGCTTTTTAAGGATGGAAAGGGCTATTCCCCCATGAAAGCCTATGGGAGGTCTAAACTGGCTAATCTTCTTTTTACTTTTGAATTGCAAAGGCATATGGATTCATCAGGTATTGACGCAATAGCCGTGGCCTCTCATCCAGGGGCTTCACGCACCAACCTGGACCGCTACCTTAAGGGTAAATTCTTGTTTAAATTGATCGGACCCCTTTTTGGCTTATTGTCTATGAGTCAGGAAAAGGGTGCATTGACCCAGATCAGAGCTTCAGTAGATGCAAATGTGAAAGGTGGACAATTTTATGGTCCGCATAGAAACATGACCGGCTATCCTGTGGTAGTAAAATCTAATGAAGCTTCTCACAACCTGGCTGATGCCCGGAAACTCTGGGTAATGTCAGAGGAACTTACAGGCATTTCATTTGAATTTTAGAACTTGGCCAAAGAGCAAGAAATGGATAATATCTTACATATTGAAACCATTAGTGAGCTGAACAGGATTATGGGCCAGGAGGAACCCAAACATCCCCTGATCGGAATCATTGATTTCTCAAAAATGGGATTCAAGCACCAGGAGAATCTTAAAATATCTACCGGGTTTTATACGGTGATGCTGAAAAATCTTTGCCCCGGGGCCCTGCGATATGGGCGAAATTATTACGATTTTCAGGAAGGAACCCTCTTCTTTATGGGGCCCAACCAGCTTGTTACTATGGAGGATCCTGATGAGACCAAAGATGTATATGGCTGGGGATTGGTTTTTCATCCGGAATTGATCCGGGGAAGCTCCCTGGGCGCCAAAATGAAAGACTATAATTTTTTTTCATACGATGTGTATGAGGCCCTGCACTTGTCGGAGCAAGAAAAAGCCAAACTCACGGAGATTGTTGGAGATATTGAACATGAGCTGAATCAGAATATAGACAAGCATAGCAGGACCCTCATCGTATCCACGCTGGAACTCCTGCTTAATTACTGTAACCGGTATTACGACCGGCAGTTTATTACCCGGACAGAAACTAATAAAGATATAATAAGCGATTTTGAGGGTTTGCTTGAGAACTACTTTGAATCAGAGATATTACAGAGCCAGGGGTTCCCATCTGTAAAGTATTTCGGGGAACAGCTGCACCTTTCTCCCAACTACTTAAGTGATTTGCTTAAGAAGCAAACCGGTAAGAACGGGACCGAGCATATCCAGCTTCATGTAATTGATCTGGCAAAGAATAAATTGCTGAGATCAAAAGTTACAGTTAGTGAAATAGCTTATGATCTTGGCTTTGAATATCCCCAGTATTTCAGCAAGCTGTTTAAGAAAAATACGGGGATGTCCCCCGCAGAATACAGGAACTTAAACTAAATCTTCTAAAGTAAGCCCGGGGAAACAAATCCAAGATTTCCCTGTTATTATAGATCAGGGCGAAGCGCTTTTAAAGAATTCAATAAGAAGGTTTTATGGAAGAATTAAAAATATCACAAAAGGATACCCGCTTTTTTGAGGCAAATGGTTACCTGATTATTAAAGACCTGGTTGATAAAGATAAGGTTGAGGAATACAGGAAGATCTACAATGATTTTATCGATGGGAAAATCGATGTTGGTGCAAACCGCCGGGATTTAAAAGGAGAGGACCTGCAATCAGGAAAAGAAAGTATTACTCAGATCATGGTGCCTTCCAGGCATTTTCCTGCCTTAGGGGATTCAAGCTACTACAATAAGATCACATCAGTTGCCCGACAGCTTTTGGGTGATGATCTGGACATTGATTTTGATATGTTTATTGATAAAGCGCCTTTAAGTGATACTATAACTCCCTGGCACCAGGACTGCGCTTACTGGATTGATATGCCGGATAAAAGGGCTATCAGCGCCTGGATGCCGCTTGACGAAGCGACACTTGACAAAGGATGCATGTGGTACGTTCCTGCCTCACATCTTAAACCCATGCGCAAACACACTTCATCCGCAAAGAACGGGGCGCTTATATGTGAAGGGAATGAAAGTGAAGCCGTTTATGTGGAGCTTCCACCTGGCTCAGTAGTATTGCATCATGGCGCAACAGTCCACTATTCGAGAGGAAATATCACCGATTCACATCGTCGGGCCATGATCGTGAACCTGCGCCCCAAAAGTATGATAGAGTATGAACGTAAGAGAGGGTTTGATCATACAGGTGAAAATAAAATACGAAATGAGAACGCCTCTTAATTCTGAATTGGACCCAGATCTGAACTGCTGCAATTCTCCTGCACCTGTTGTGTGGTTTTAGCTCCCGGGATTGCTGTTTGACATGCAGGGTGAGTAATTGCAAATCGCAGGGAGACCTGGGTTTTGCTTTGATCCTTATATTGCTTGAACAGCTTTTCCTGTAATTCAAGCTCGCCCAGATAGTTATTAAGCTTTTCTGCTGACAGATTCATCCTCCGGTGATCATCCTTCCCGAAACTTGAATTTCTGTCAAATTTCCCGGTCAGTAATCCAAACAACAGAGGGATCCTGACGATCACTCCAATGCCATGTTCAAGAGCTTTTGGAAACAGGATATCTTCGGCCTCCCTCTCCAGCAGGTTATATCGTACCTGGATGCAATCAAGAATATCATAATGTTGATCAAGCAGGTGCGCCTGTTTGCTTTCTTCAAAGGACTTTATACTTAAACCGGCATGTTTTATTTTCCCATCCTTTTTTAGCTTTTCAAGGGCCAGACATGGCTCATCTCTCTCTAATATACTCAGTTCAGGACTATGTAATTGAAGAATATCCAGGGCTTCCACATTTAGACGTTTCAGGCTCTTTTCAGCGGCGGAAATAAGGTAGTCCTTAGAATAGTTTGGTGTAATGGCGCCATACCCATCATCATCTGCAGGATCGGCATGATAGAAATCGCTCCCGGCTTTGGTGGCAAGAACCAGGTTTTCATTTCCACGCTCCTTTATAAGCTTAGCGATCAACTTCTCTGAATGGCCAAAGCCATATACGTCTGCTGTATCGATCAGGGTAACTCCCTGATCAATGGCAGTGCGCAGAGCCTGTAGTGAGACCTCATCATCCGTTTTTCCCCAGTGCATTCCGCCAATGGCCCATGCCCCGAATCCGATGGTGGATACGAGTGGTCCACGTTTTCCCAGCTGTTTGTATTGCATGTATTGCTTTTTTTCGATGTTTATTATTTTAAAGCAATTTACGAAATCAAAAGTTTATATTTTTCAGAGTAATCGGTAGCTTTGCCTTTGGATTGAAATACACGCACCTATAATCAACAATAAAGAATTTAAAAATGGATGATAACAATTGTGAGAATTGCAAGCTGAGAGCAAAGTATGATGAAAGACCAAAATCATTTGCCGGCAGATTCTGGCGATGGCACATTAAATTTTGTCCGGGCTGGAAAGGCTATATGAAATCACTTGATGAAGAAAAGAGAGAAGCTCTCACTTTACAGTATAATCTTAAATAGGAAGCAGGATCTGCCAGCCTGTATGAGAACCCGCTCTGGTTTTTGGCGAAAACCGGTTTTTTGCTAGCCCCGGAGTTACTTATTATTCTTATTCTGTTGCAGCCTTCCAGGACATCCCGGGATCAAGCGGATAGATGGGTCTGCGGACATGTTGGTAATCAATGTTTTCAACCAGCTGATAGGCAAAGCCAGGGGTGAGAGCCATAATCGATCGTGGGGCTATATCACGAAGCCCCTGGAAAAGATAGCCTTCTTTGACCACCACAATTTTATGAGCAAGAGGGTCAATTCCCACGGCCTTGAAATGATCAGGGTGGGTGAATGCATAATGTCCACTTATTAATACAAGGGTGACTCCTTCCACCTGGACAAGAGCCGTCATCTGGGAGTTTTCTGCATCGGGGACAAGACCTAGAACCATGCCGGAAATGGATAAAGGCTTACTGAATACATTATCAATTTTACCCCCTACGGTGACATTTATCTTGGCACCCACACATTTTCCCACAGCTTCCGAATCAACCATACCGGCCAGAACGGCATCCGGAACCTTATAAGCCAGCAAGCGCTCCAGGACAAGGGTTCCGTCACCCGCTGCCCCGGCAGTGATATTATCTCCCGAGTCTGTAATAAATATAGTGCTCTCAGGAGCTTCCAGGGCAGTTTCTATGGCAGCATCAATTAAGGCAGTTGGAGTATCAAATTGCAGCAAATTACGTTGTTCCCATATTGTATTTGCCAGCTCTTCTGCCTGCTCCTGAGCAAAAGGAAGACGCTCTTTGCCCCTGGCCACTACCTGAACGCTCATACCGGCCCTGTATACATCAGTCCAGGGCATGCCCACAAAAATACTTGCATCCATCAATCCTTCCATGGAGGAAATCCGGGGAAGATTTTCATATAAGGATTTGAGGGGTTCCACACTGGTAATTCCTTTTTCACCCGGGATTAAAATGGGCAAATATATGTGGACAGTCTGTGGCAACAGGTCATTAGTAAGGGCTTCCAGTAAGAGCTTCACTGTTCGTAGACGCGTTTCAGCAGCATCTATATGCGGAGCTGTCCGGTAGGCCGAAACAATATTTAAACCAGCGATGAATTCCGGGGAGATGTTTCCATGCAGATCAAAGCTTGCTGCGATGACCACTTTGTCGCCAACCAACTTACGAATATGCCGGATGAAATCGACCTGGGCATCGGGGTAGCCCTCTACATGCATGGCTCCATGCATTTCCAGGAAGATGCCGTCCGCAGGTCCGGCGCTCTGGATTCCCTCCATGATCTCATCACGCATTTTTTCATATGCGCTTTTAGCAAGCATCCCTGATGGGCCGCTTGAGGCATGCAGTATTGGAATTACTTCCACCTCTTCCTCCGCCAGGTAGCTGGCCCATTGCTGATCAATAAGGGCTTCATTCCCTCGCCTGATATTAAAGCTTTCCAGGCCGGTCAGATGGGGGATAAAGGTGTTGGATTCATGTGCGATTCCGGCTGTCAGCACACGTATTTTTTTGTTTTCTCCCGAGGTGCAGGCGAGAAGAGAAAAAAAGATTGCACCGATTATTATCTTTGGTAGAGTCGTCGTAGATTTCATGGGGATGGACTTAGCAATTATGCAAGATACTACCTTTTAATTTTTATTTCTTAAATTTCATCCAAACCAAGCTAAAACTATTGATTATGAACTACTTTATTTTTATTTCAGCGCTTATCACCCTGGTGGCCATTATCGGGCATTTTACAATGGGAAGAAAGGAATATTTAAAACCGGTACTGGATTCCGATGCTGACATACTTCCAAAAAAGGTTATGCAAAGTGTATTCCACTACATGTCTGTTTTCCTGGTTTTGTCAATGATAGTGTTATTTGCCGGAAGCCATGAGTTATGCCCTTTGTACGACTATGTTCACAACATGATCCGCTTTATTGCAATCGTGTATGCTTTTTTTGCTTTGATCCAGTTTATTATTGCATTGACTTCAGGAATACCTGGAGGGGTTTTTAAGATATTTCAGTGGGTATTCTGGGCTCTTATCGCAGCTGCTGCTGTAATAGGCACCCTGTAATCCTGAGGCCCTTTCCAGGGGTTATTCCTGAATCACCAGGAGATCCTGAAAAACTGTATATTTATTTTATGTTAGCACATCAGCACGTTAACACCAACGAGATGCCCTGGATCCTTATACCCGGCCTGTGATTCCATTCTGTTTTTTATAAAAAAATCAACAGCACAATTTTTCCAACTTTTTAATCTTTTGATATGAGTAAAGTTATTGTATTAGGTGCCGGGATGGTAGGAAGTGCCATGGCAACCGATATGGCAAAAAAGCACCAGGTATGCCTTGCCGATTTAAGTGAAAGTGTTCTGAGGAAAGTCAAAGAGAAATGTGAGGATCTGGAAACCCTTCAATTGGATGTTACCGATCTAAAGCTCCTTCAAAGCTCCATAAAGCAGTATGATATGGTCATCAATGCGGTACCCGGGTTCCTGGGTTATGAAACCTTAAAAGCCATTATTGAGGCAGGCATGAATGTGATCGATATTGCTTTTTTTCCCGAGAACTCGCTGGAACTGGATACTCTGGCTAAAAAACACAGGGTTACAGCGATAGTTGATTGTGGAGTGGCCCCAGGAATGGATAATGTGATTCTGGGTTATTACAATGAAATAATGAAAATTACAGATTTCGAATGTTTGGTTGGAGGCTTACCAAAAATCAGGAAATGGCCATTTTGTTATAAAGCCCCCTTCTCACCCATCGATGTTATTGAAGAATATACGCGCCCGGCCCGGTATGTTGAACACGGTGAAGTGGTAATCCGTGAACCTTTGAGCGATTGTGAATATGTGGAGTTTGATCAGGTGGGCACCCTGGAGTCTTTCAACTCGGACGGTTTAAGGTCCATCATATACACCATGCCCCATATCCCTAATATGAAAGAGAAAACCTTACGATATCCCGGTCATGTGGAATATGTGAAAGTATTGAAGGAAAGTGGTTTTTTTGACACGGAAAAGATTATGGTGAAAGGAAACATGGTTTCCCCATTGGATTTTACCAGTCAACTGCTCTTTAATGAGTGGAAACTGGGAGAGACAGAGGAGGAGATTACGGTGATGAGGGTAACTCTTAGAGGACAGAATGCAAAGGGCCAGAAAGAAGAAGTGGTGTATTCCATGCTTGATGAGTATTGTTCCAAAACCCAGACCTCATCCATGGCACGTACGACCGGCTATACCGCTACTGCTGCTGCCAATTTGTTTTTAGAGGGGCTGTTTACTGAAAAAGGTGTTTTCCCGCCTGAGCTGGTTGGTAAACACAAAGCCTGTTTCAACTATTTTCTAAGTTACATGGAGGAAAGGAACATTCATTACCGTAAGAGCACAGATGTGATAAAGCAGGAGTGAAACACTCGGGTACAAAAGTAAGAGGGTGCCCTTTTTAGACACCCTCCCTTTACTATTATGATATGAATTTTCTTTATGGCAGAAGAACCTGATCAATTACGTGTACAACTCCATTTGTTCCCTGAATATCTGTGGCAGTAACTTCAGATGTTCCGTTGATAGTTACCGGTCCGGAAAGTGAAATGCTGATTTTTCCATTCAAGGTATCCACATCTCCATCAGAAAGGTCGCCTGCGAGAACATTTCCTGAAACCACATGGTACTGGAGAATTGGAATCAGTGTTTCCGCAGAGATCTCTTCAATTCCACTGACTCCAAGATCAGTATAAAGTTGAGCAAAAGCCTCATCTGTGGGAGCAAAGATGGTAAAGGGACCAGCATCACTCAGAGTTTCTACCAGACCGGCTTTTACCACAGCCTCTACCAGTTGGGTAAAGCTGCTGTTGTTAATCGCAATGTCAACCACCGATGTGGGACTTAGAACACCGTCAATCACGTGAATTACTCCATTGCTGGTTTCAACATCAGCAGTAGTTACATTCACAGCACCATTAAGTTTTACGCCACCATCCAATTCAATGAAAAGGGTAACAGGCCTTCCTTCCTGGGCTTCATATATGGTATTAACATACCCGGTTGCAATACTGCCTGACATTACCTCGGATGCCAGAACATGATATTTAAGAATCGGAGCCAGAGCCTCAGCAGTCAGATCATCGAAGGAAAGACTATTTGCTGAAAGAAATGCAGCAAATGCATCGTTGGTAGGAGCAAATACTGTGTAGGCTCCATCCATCATGAAGGTGCTTGCCAGGTTGGCTTTTGCCAGGGCTGCAACAAGTGAACTAAAATCAGCAAGACCCATGGCAGCATCCAGAATACTTCCATTGTTGATCGGAAGGATCACCTGGTCAATTACATGAATAACTCCGTTAGTTCCAACAATGTCAGTAGCAACTACTTTTGCCGAACCATTCAACATAACCCCCATGTCTGAAACTTCTACAACGATTTCAGCATCGGATGCGTTCAGAGAGCTTATAATCCCGCTTGAAACCTCATCGGAAAATACAGGACTTCCAAGTACATGGTATAAAAGGATGGGTGCCAGATCGGCGGGTAGATTATCTCCCAGCGCTGCAAAGGCGTCGTCGGTTGGAGCAAATACAGTAAAGGTCCCACTGGCGTCAGAGAGTGTTTCTGCAAGCTCGGCTCCAACAACAGCTGAAACAAGGGTTTCAAAATTTCCATTCTGAACCGCCAGATCAACTACAGTAGGAGGCATTAAAACGGCGTCAATTACATGTATAACTCCATTTGAAGCTTCAATGTCCGCAGCGGTTACCATGGCGGCCCCATTAATTGAAACTCCATTGAAAGTGCTGATATACATAGAAACGTTGCGGCCCTGGGCTGGACTCAGTGAAGAATAGTAACCATCCGAAAACATTGTGGATGTAGTGGTTTCACCCAGAACGTGGTAAAGAAGAATAGGAGTTAATGCGTCTGCAGACAAATCATCTAATCCGCTAATGCCAAGAGAGGAGAACAGAGCCTCAAAAGCATCATTGGTGGGTGCAAATACAGTAAAGGTACCTGAACCATCCAAAGTTGAGACAAGATCAGCCTTAATAAGCGCTGCTACTAAGGTGCTAAAATCAGGATTATCGGAAGCAATTTCAGCAATGCTCATAGGCATATCCTGATCAGGTTCCATGGGAGGATCTTCATCTTTTTCACAAGAACTGAAAAAGAGTGCCCCTGTAATAAGGGCAAGAAACAGATAATAATTTAGTTTTTTCATGACGTTTAAATTTGAAGTTTGATATGTACAGTAAACGGCTCGAACAACAAATTGTTTAATGAATAAACTAAAAAATTAAACAAAAACACCTCATGTATATGTATTTTCTAAATAAATAAACCAAGTTAATAAGTTGATAATAAGATATATATGTCTTGTTTGCGACTGCCCATTCTAAATGTTGTTTAACAAATACTTAACAAAAGATAAACAAAATATTTTCAGAATAAACTCAAATCTGATTCGTCAAAGCCGGAATTTTATATAGGCATAAAAGGGAATGCCCGAGGCTAAGAGTATGGTGCCCCAGAGGATCACTTCATATTCCAGTCCGGTAATGGCCCAGAGAGAATATAGAAATGCCGGGATCGAAATAAGCGTGGCGACAATCAGTCTGCGCTTATTAAAGTGCTCTTTTTTTCGCAGGTACAGGGCGAGCTCAGAAAGTGAAGAAAACAAATAGGGGAGCAGGCAGCTTAGTGTTGAAAGCATAATTATAAAGGAAAACATTTTTACCAGACCCCTGGTATAGTTGACGCCCACCAGTAAAGTGGCCAGTCCGCTGGCAATAAGCAGGCCTATGATTGGGA
>Ga0180430_10005930_pt1 | contig 10042 bp, 9 predicted proteins | sample SS_ome_9_FD_132999 | JGI IMG/M metagenome (GOLD analysis project Ga0180430, IMG submission 132999) | Hypersaline lake sediment archaeal communities from the Salton Sea, California, USA - SS_1_S_2 metaG | ecosystem: Environmental > Aquatic > Non-marine Saline and Alkaline > Hypersaline > Sediment...
CCGAGCTCCTCGCACAGGGCCTGGTCGTCGCCGGCGTCGACGGCTTCGAGGGCCTCGTGGGCCTCCTCGAGCAGGTAGGAGCGCAGGGACGCGTGGGTCTGCTCGCGGTCCCAGGGACAGCCGTCCGGGGCGCGCAGGCGGGACATGATCTGCACGAGTTCGGCAAAGCGGGGGTGGGGCATTGGGCTCAGTCGCGGGTGTGGGGGTCGGGGTTGGCGGTGTCGTAGTGGGTGTACTTGCGGTTGCTGCCGCGGGCCTGCTCCACCGGGTACTTGCGGCCCGAGATTTCGAGCTTGTCGCGCAAGATGGCCGTGGCGTCGAGGCCGAGGTTGGTGGCCAGGAGGAGGACGAAGTAGAGGCAGTCGGCCAGCTCGTGCCCCACGTTCCGGCGGAAGTCGTCGTCCTGGAGCGCGGCGGCGATCTCGTCGTTGTCGCGGAAGCGGAAGTGCTCGAGCAGCTCGGCCGCCTCGATCGACAGGCCAATGGCCAGGTCCTTGGGCGAGTGGAACTGGTCCCAGTCGCGCTCCTCGACGAAGCGCCGGATGGCGGCCTTCAGCTCGGCAACGGGCGTGCTGGCATCGGTGGCGTCGAGGGGCATTGGAACTCGCAGGTCGAATGGCGCAAGTGCGGGCAACGGCGGGCGCAGAGAATGTAGGGCCAGACGGCGCTGCGGGCACGAGGCGGAGGCGCGGCGGTGGCCTCGGTGGCGGTGTGGGAATCCGGGCCGAAGGTGGGAACCCGGAGCCATCTCGGGCATTTAGTGGGGGACCCCCGCGGCAGCGGGCCCACGGAGGCCCCTGTGGGAGTGTGAGATAGCTCACATTTGGGGGCGCTCCGGGGGCGGCGTTGCTGGGGGCTGCGTCTCTTCTGCAAGCCAAGGAGCGGACTGAATGGAACAAGCGATAAAGCGCAGTGCGAACACCGCGGCTCGACGGGAGGCCCGCAACGACGGGGACCCGATTCTGGCCGCGTACCTCAAAGAGATCGCCGACTCGACGCCCCTGACCTCGCAGGACGAGGCCGATCTGGCGCGTCGCATTCGAGACGGCGACCAGGAGGCGCGCAACGCGCTGGTGGAGGCCAATCTGCGGTTCGTGGTGGCCGTGGCCAAGGGATACCAGCACCGCGGCCTGTCGCTGGCCGAGCTGATCAGCGCCGGCAATGTGGGGCTGATCACGGCGGCCGAGCGTTTCGACGAGAAGCGGGGCTTCAAGTTCATCTCCTACGCGGTCTGGTGGGTGCGGCAGGCGATTCTCCAGGCGCTGATGGAGCAGCCCACCGTGCGGATGCCCAGCAACCGGCGGGACCTGTTGAGCAAGATCTCGCGTGCGCGCGAGGCCCTGCATCAGCAGGGCGCGCCGGCGACCATCACTCAGGTGGCCGAGACCTTGGGTTGTCCGGAACAGGCGGTGGAGGACGCAATGGTGAGCGGCCAGCCGATTCGCTCGCTGGACGCGCCCTGCGAGGGAGGCCAGGAGCGCTCGCTGCTGGACGCCCTGTCCGACGAGGGCCAGGAGTCGGCGGAGGCACAGGTGCTGGCTCTGAACCTGCAGGAGGACATCGACGAAGCCCTGGGCGGCCTGACGGCGCGCGAGGCCGAGGTACTGCGGCTCTACTTCGGCCTGGGCGACGAGCGCGCCCTCACCCTGGACGAGATCGGGAAGCGCCTTGAGTTGACGCGGGAGCGCGTGCGGCAGATCAAGGAGCTGGCGCTCAACAAGTTGCGGCACCCGCGGCTCTACACGCGGCTGCGCTCTCACAGCGAGAACTGACGAGGCCCGGTACTGGCCAGGCCCAGGGCTGGCGAAGATCCTGCGGGCGGGGCGCGTGCCCCGGCCCGCAGGCACGGCAATTGCACCTCACGAGGGCAGAGCGGGACACCTGGCAGAGGCGGGGAAGCCCCTTCCGTTGCCGGGCGGGTACAGAGGGGAAGATCCTTCCTCTTCTGAGCCCCGTACCACTGAGGATTTCCGTCCAGATGCCGATATCTGGGATATAGGCGAACGCTTCGCGTCGCCTGTATCGCCGCGACAGGACCGGACGGCCGAGACGTCCACCGGTCAGCCGCGGCTGGAGGATCCGCCCCAAGTGAGGAGCTGCAGGATGCAGACTACGCAGAGAGCGCGCGTTGACAAGGGCCAGGTGATGATGCGCCTGGGCGCCTTCCTGTTCGTGGCGACCGGGTTGTTCCTGGGCGCCCTGCTGGCCGCCCTGGCCGGTGTTTCGGGCTGAGCCCGGCGCCGCCGATTCGGCCCCGACACACGTGTACAGATCCCGGCGGACTGCCCCTTGGCGGGGCCCGTCCGACCGGGTTTTTGTGTGCCCGAGGCGGCCCGACAAACTCTCTTGACGGCCCCCAATCGGGCAACCTATATTGCCTCCCGGCATCGCGGCCACGCCGAGACTCAACAGCAGGTCGCGAGGCACTTCTCGAACTCCCCACGAGATGCCGGGTCTCCCCTGGGCGCCGGCTTACAGCACGACGGAGCTACCGGACAGGTTATGGGCAAGGTCATTGCTGTAGCCAACCAGAAGGGTGGTGTGGGCAAGACCACCACGGCAGTAAATCTCGCCGCCTGTCTGGCCAGCAACGGCCACCGCACCCTCCTCATCGATCTCGATCCACAAGCCAACGCTACCAGCGGCTGCGAGGCCGGCGCCGACAGCCTGGACGGGTCGGTGTACGAGGTGCTGCTGGGCCACGCCCCGCTGGCCGGGGTGGTCTGCGCCCTGCAGATCCCCCATCTGGAACTGGTCCCCTCCCACATCAGCCTGGCCGGCGCCGAAGTCGAGATGGCGGCGGTGCTGGGCCGCGAGAAGAAGCTGGCCGAGGCGGTCGGCGAGGTGCGCGACGACTACGAGTTCGTCCTCGTGGACTGCCCGCCGTCCCTGGGTCTGCTCACCGTGAATGCCCTGACGGCCGCCGACTCCGTGCTGATCCCGGTGCAGTGCGAGTACTACGCGCTCGAGGGCCTGAGCAAGCTGCTCAACTCGATTCAGCTGGTGCAGCGGTACCTGAACCCGTCGCTGGCCGTGGAGGGCGTGCTGCTGACCATGTACGACGAGCGGCTGCAGCTGTCCAAGCGCGTGGCCGCCGAGGTGAAGTCGTATTTCGGGGACAAGGTGTACAAGACGCTGATCAAGCGGAATGTCACCCTGGCCGCGGCCCCGTCCTTTGGCAAGCCCGTGATCCTGTACGAGCCGCGCTCCACCGGCGCCGAGAACTACCGCAGCCTGGCCGACGAGCTGGCCTTGTCGGTGCAGCCCGCCCTCGCCTAGACCGCAGCACTCGAAGCAGCACCTGGAAGTGAACCGCCCGAGGGCGTTGGCGTCAGGCCAGCCTCCGGGCGTATTTCGTGTACGGCCCCCAGTGGGGATCCGTCCCGGACGGGTCGGGACCACGGGGGTGCCGCTAGCGAGGAGACGGCCCGATGCACATTGTGGACACCCACTGCCACGCCGGCGTGCTCAAGTACGAACCGGTGGAGTCACTGCTCCATCACCTGGGCGCCTCGGGGGTGAGTCAGGCCGTGCTGATTCAGTACGGCGGCAACAGGGACAACACCTATCTGGTCCAGTGCCTCGAGCGCTACCCGGGACAGTTGGCCGCGGCCATGATCGTGGCCGCCGACGACGACGGCACCGCGGTGCGGCAGTGGGCCGCCCAGGGGTTGGCCGGCATTCGCCTGCGGCCCGACTCCCGCGCGGCCGGCGCCGACCCGCTGGCCCAGTGGCGGGCGGCGGCCGAGCTGGACCTGGTGGTGAGTGTGCACGGCAACCCGCCGCTGCTGCTGGGCGAGGCCTTTGCCGAGGTGGTGGCCGCCTTCCCGGACCTGCGCATCTGCCTGGAGCACCTGGGCGGTGTGGGGTATGAGGCCCGGGCCCCGTACGAGGAGTTCCGCCGCGTGCTCGAGTGGGCGGAGCGGCCCAACATCTCGATGAAGCTGCCGGGTTTTGGCGAGTTCTGCCGCGTGCCCCTGCCCTTCGACCCGATCCCGGAGTTGCCGCGGCTGGCCCTGGAGGCCTTTGGCCCCGAACGGCTGACCTGGGGCAGTGACTTTCCGCCGGTGAGCTCGCGCGAGGGGTACGACAACGCCCTGCGGGTGCCGCGCGAGTACTTCGCCGATCTGAGCGACGACGAGCAGGCGTGGATCTTCGGCCGGGCCGCGGCGCGGCTGTGGGGGCTTGCCGGCTCGGCGGCTAGGCCGCGCTGAGGCGGAGGGCCTTGAGCACGGGGGGCTCGCCGGGCAGCTCGAAATCCCAGTCCGGCGGCGGCAGGGGGACGAGGGCCAGATCGCGGCCGGCGGGGTGTGCGCCGCGCACCGCGTCCCGCACTGCCGACTCCAGACAGCGCTGGTCCCAGCGCTCGTAATTGGCGCTGACCAGCAGGTCGCCGCCCGGAGCCAGCACCTGGACGGCGGCCTGCACCAGGCCGGCCAGGTCGCGATCGATCTTCCACACGCCCTCGCGGGAGCGGCCGAAGGAGGGCGGGTCGCAGACGATCAGGTCGAAGGCGCGGCCGCGCTTGCGGCACCCCTCCAGGAAGAGGCGCGCGTCCACGGGGCGGAACTCGACGCCGTCGCCGAGCAGGCCGTTGCGCTCGAAGTTCTGCCGCGCCCAGCCCAGGGCGCGCTTGCCCACGTCCACATTGGCTACCTCGACGGCGCCGCCGCGGGTCGCGCACAGGCCGAAGCCGCCGGTGTACGCGAAGAGGTTGAGCACCCGCCGTCCGGCGGCGTTCTCCAGCACCCAGCGCCGGTTCTGTCGCTGATCGAGGAAGAGCCCCGGCGACAGGCCGCGGTCCTGGCTGAGGACATAGCGCAGGCCGTGCTCCTCCACCTCCCACTCCTCGGGTCCGCCCGAGCTCCAGCGGCGGCGCGCTTGCGGATCCTGACCGCGGTTACGCATCCAGTGCACGGTCCAGTGGCTGGCGCCGGCCAGCTCGCTCAGGGAGGCGGCCCGCTCCAGGTCGCGCGCCGCGGGCGGCTGGTCGGCGAACCAGTAGAACCAGCAGAGGGCGCCGAAGAGGTCGCAGCGGACCCGCGGGTCCTCGGTGTGGAGCAGGCGCAGGGCCCGGTCGGGTGAATGGTCCGCTGCCGGGCCGAAGAGGCGCTGGCGGCGGTCCAGGCCGGCGAGCCAGGTGCGCAGCACGGACTCGCCCCCGTCGCCGTCCAGCAGGTCGAGGCGCTCGAAGGCGACCGGCGCGGGAGAGTCGTGCTGCACGACGGTGCCGTCGGCCAGGGTCAGGCTGACCTCGGCGAGGTGCAGCGACTGGTCGGCCCGGAGGGGCGGCGTTCGGGGTGCGTCGCCGGCGGGGCCTGTGGGCGCAATCGGGAGGCCAGTCTCGGCTTGCCAACGGGTCCAGCCGCCGTCGGTGGACATCTCCCGCCACACCGCGCGGGTCTCCGCGGAATGGGGCGCTGGGGGGGCGAGTGGCGCAGGGGCCGGCTGCTGGCCCGCCGGCGTCAGGGCGCACCAGCGGCCCGTGACGGACCTGGCGGCCGGGGGCGTGCCGTCGCCCTCGACAGGGGCCAGTACCACGGCGCCCGAGGCGGCCGCGGGCAGGTGGTGGAGCGGCGCCAGTTGCTGGCCGCACCGACGCGACACGTACGCGGCGAAGTCCCGGCCCAGCGCGGCGCGGTTGGGGTGCCGGTCCCACAGGGGCAGACCGGCCGGCTTGTCGGCGCACACAGTGGCGGTCACGGGCGCAGCCCCAGACGGCGGGTCCAGTCGAAGAGGGTGGAGCGCTTCATGTCGAGCAGCCGTGCGGCCGCGGCCAGATTGCCGCCGGTGCGCTCCAGGGCCGCGGCCAGGGCGGCGCGGTCGCAGCCGGGGCGCGGGGCCCGGCGCGGGCGCGGGTGGGGGATCTCCCGCCGCAGGTGCGCTGCCGCGACACAATCGCCGTCGCAGCGCAGCACGCCGCGCTTGAGCGCCACGCTGAGCTCGCGCACGTTGCTGGCGGCCCAGTCCTGGGCCAGGAGCCAGGCCTCGGCGCCGGGGGCCAGGCGGCGCACCTCGGGGCGGCCGTACTCGCGCCGGAACTGGCGCAGGAAGTGGCGGGCCAGGGGCAGGATGTCCTGGCGGCGCTGGCGCAGCGGCGGCACGCGCACCACGTACTCGGCCAGGCGGAAGTAGAGATCGGCGCGGAAAGCGCCCGCCTCGACGGCGTCCTCCAGGTCGCGGTTGCTGGCCGCCACCACGCGCACGTCGGCGGCGCGCTCGCGGCAGGTGCCCACGGGCCGGTACGCCTTCTCCTGGAGCACGCGCAGGAGTTTGGGCTGCAGGGCCAGGGGCAGCTCGCCCACCTCGTCGAGGAAGAGGGTGCCGCCCGCGGCGGTGGCAAAGGCGCCGGCGCGATCCGCCTCGGCCCCGGTGAAGGCGCCGCGGCAATGGCCGAACAGCTCGGACTCGGCCAGGGTCTCGGGCAGGGCAGCGCAGTTGAGGGCGACGAAGGGCCCCGCGCCCCGGGCCGGGTCAGCCTCGTGCAGGGCCCGCGCCACCAGCTCCTTGCCGGTGCCGCTCTCCCCCTCGATCAGCACGTTGACGGGCACTCCCAGAAGGCGACACACGTCGTCGGCCACCCCGGCCAGGCCGCTGTCGCAGCCAATCAGCTCGGCGAGGGGGTTGGCCATGTCGGAGTCGCAGCCGGTGCGCATGTCGCAGGTCCCGTTGGGGTCGAGGTCGCGTCCCGCAGGAAGTATGTCGCCGGCGCGGCGCCGGCTCAAGGCCCGAACGTACCAGAGCGCTGCAGTTTTTTCGCCTTCCGGCACCCAAGGGCTGGTGCGGAGGAGGCGGGGGGGCTGGCGAGGGTCTGGTGGGGCCGGTACCGGTTCCGGCAATCCGGTACCGGTGGGCCGCCGAGAGCAGCCGGGGGGCGCGGCGTCCCGGGGAGGTGACGGGGCGCGTCCAATAATGGAAGGGGGAGCAGCAGCGGCGGCGTTACCACTGCGTGGCGGTACGGATGTTGCCCACCGGTGTCCCCGGCAGCCGTCACCGACGGCCGCCGCGCACGGCTGAGCCGAGGCGTGTGACGCGCCCGGTCCCGACCACCCTCCGCCAGGAGATACTGCCATGTTGGAGACCCTTCGCCACCGGCCCCAGCGGGACGTGGAGGACGCAGGGCTGGCCGATCTGGGCCTGTCCCGCCCCCGACCGCGCCCCCTGCTCAAGACGCGCAACCGGCGCATGAAGCGCCTGCTCAACGAGCTGCCGCGCGTGGCGCGCTCCAGCTCGACCGTGCTCATCCAGGGCGAGAGCGGCACGGGCAAGGAAGTCGTGGCCCGCGCGGTCCACGACCAGAGCCGCCGCCGCGCCGCCCCCTTCGTGAGCGTCAACTGCGCCTCGCTGCCCGACGGCGTGCTGGAGAGCGAACTGTTCGGCCACGAGCGCGGGGCCTTCACCGGCGCGGTGCGCCAGCACGCCGGACGCTTCGAGCTGGCGCACGAGGGCACGCTGTTTCTGGACGAGATCGGCGCGGCCGACGCCCGCGTGCAGCTGCGCCTGCTGCGGGTGTTGCAGGAGCGGGAGTTCGAGCGCGTCGGCGGCACGCGGACGCTCCACACCAATGTGCGCGTCGTGGCCGCCACCAATGTGGATCTGCGCTCCGAGGTGCGGGCCGGGCGCTTCCGCCAGGACCTGTTCTACCGGCTCAACGTGCTGCCCGTGGAGCTGCCCCCGCTGCGCGAGCGGCGCGAGGACGTGCCCCTGCTGATCGACCATTTCCTGGCCTGCCTGCCGCCGGACCCGGTGACCGGGTCACTGACCATTGCGCCGGAGGCGGTGGTGGCGCTGCAGGCGTACCCCTGGCCCGGGAACGTGCGGGAGCTGGAGAACACGCTGGAGAATATGGCGGTGTACGCGGTGGGCGGGTGCCTGCGGCCCAGCGACATTCCGGCCCAGGTGGCCGAGTGGCGCGACGACGCGGAGCTGACCGAGATGGGGGCCGTGTCGTACCGCGAAGCCCAGCGGTGCTTTGAGCGGCGCTTTCTGTGTGACGCCCTGCGCCGGCACCACGGTGTGGTGGCGCACGCGGCCAGCGCTATCGGGATGTCGCGGAAGAACCTGTACAGCCGGATGTCGCGGCTGGAGATCGACTATGACCGGTACAGGCGGTAGAGACGCGAAGCGTGCGCGCAGATGTGGGGGCGTGCCGACTGCGGGCTGGAGCAGGAAGCCCAGCGGGTCAGAGGTGGGCGTCGGTGGGGGCGGAGGCGCCGAGGGCGGCGCGGAACTTGGCTTGCTGCTCCTCGAGATAGGGGCGGTCGTCGCCGTCTTCGGGCTCCAGCTCCAGGGCGCGGCGCATGACGGCCACGGCGCGCTGATGCTGGCCCTGCAGGTGCAGGACTTCGGCGTACGTGTCGAGATACACGACGTTGTCGGGCTCGGCCTTGACCGCAGCCAGGGACAGCGCCTCGGCCCGGTCCAGCTGGCGGCGCTCCTCGGCGTAGGCCCAGGCCAGATTGTTGAGCACCAGAGCCCGGTCAGGGGTGTGCTCCAAGGCGCGCTCGTAGTACTGGATCGCCTGGGGGCGCTTGTCGGATTCGTGGTACACCTGGGCGATGTGGGCGGCCACCGCGCCCGGGTCGGCCGCGTGGGCCAGAGCGTCGCCGAAGGCGGCCGCGGCTCCAGCGGGGTCGCCGCGTCGCAGCTGGCACTCGCCCAGGGCCACGGCCAGGCGCACGTCACTCGAATCGAGGCCCGCCGCCTCGGCCAGCACGGCGGCCGCCTCGTCAAAGCGCTCGCTCGCCATGTACGCGTCGCCCAGCTCCAGGCGCGCAAACAGGCGCCCGGCGGGAGCCACCGCGCTGTCGCCGCGCGTCGCCTGCTCAAGCAGCTCGATGGCCGGCTCCACCTCCCGGGCCGCCAGCAGGGCCCAGCCCAGCCCGGCGCGGGCCAGGGGGTTGTCCGGCTGGCGCTCCACCATCCCCTGGAAGGCGCGGCGCACCAGGTCGAGGTGCTCGCCGCGCGTCGCCACCTGACGCAGGGTCTCGTAGAGCCGCGGGTCGTCGGGCGCGCGCTCGATGGCCCGCACCAGGCAGGTGACGGCCTCGGGGGCCTGCTCGAGACCCAGGTGGGCCAGGGCCTCGACCACGTGGGGCTCGGAAGCGTCGCCGTCTTGCCGCACGGCGCGGCGGGCCTCCACCAGGGCGCGTTCGTACTGGCCCTGTTCGAGGAAGTGCACGGCGAGCTGCTGGCGGTCGGCCGAGCCCAGACCGCACTGGTTCTCGATGACGAAGACGGCCAGAACGGCGAACAAGCCCAGCTCGCGAGTGGCGCGGCGCACGGGGGTCTCAGTACTCGTGGCGGTTGGCGTACACGTGCAGCAGCAAGCCGACGGCCACACAGTTGGTCAGCAGCGACGAGCCGCCGTAGCTGAGAAAGGGCAGGGGCAATCCGGTGACGGGCATGACGCCGATGGTCATACCCACATTGACGAAGACGTGGAAGGTCATTAGGGACGCCAGGCCGATGGCCAGCAGACTGTAGAAGCGGTTGTTGGCCATGGTGCCGATATACAGGGCGCGCCAGATGAGGAGGAGAAAGAGGCTGAGCACGGCCACGGCACCGACGAAGCCCAGCTCCTCGCCCACGACGGAGAAGATGAAGTCGGTGTGGGCCGCCGGCAGGAACTCGTACTTGGTCTGAGTGCCCTCGAGGAAGCCCTTGCCGGTGAGACCGCCGGAGCCGATGGCGATCTTGGACTGGATGATGTTCCACCCCGAGCCCAGGGCGTCGCGCTCCGGGTTGAGGAAGGTCAGAATGCGGGCCTTCTGGTACTCCCGCAGGGCGTTGGCCCAGACATACACGGTGGCCAGGCCGGCGGTGAGGTTGATGGCCAGCAGTGACAGGGTGAGCCAGAGGCGGCCGAGCAGGAGCTGGATGGCCACCGAGCTGACGAGGATGAAGAGGCCGAAGACGATGGCCGCGTCGTCCTGCCACAGGGGCTCGAAGGAGAAGGCGACGCTCAGCAGGGGCGCGGCGATGTAGAACAGGTGCAGGGGGCGCATGCCGCCCCAGTAGAGCATGGGAAAGAGCACGGCCC
>Ga0180430_10005931_pt1 | contig 10040 bp, 6 predicted proteins | sample SS_ome_9_FD_132999 | JGI IMG/M metagenome (GOLD analysis project Ga0180430, IMG submission 132999) | Hypersaline lake sediment archaeal communities from the Salton Sea, California, USA - SS_1_S_2 metaG | ecosystem: Environmental > Aquatic > Non-marine Saline and Alkaline > Hypersaline > Sediment...
CAAGGCCTCACCGGTTTCGATTGCCGGCTGATTGAACACGGCTCTACATGACGGCATGGCCGAACGAATTCGTTCGGCCATGTTTTCCGTGCGTTAAACGAAGTGCATTTCCACCGCTCGCCAAACGCCCCCGCCCTTCATCTGACGGCGTTGATCGAAATGCCGCTTTCCATTCCGGCCGCCACTGCCGCCGGAATACCATCGTAAATGGTCGGATACCGTGGCGCCAGCCCGAGATCCTGCCACAAAAGGTCCGGTTCGACGGCTAAATTGAAATTATAGGTGCGCACGGCCCCTGGTGTCTCCAGCCCCGGATTGGGCCTGATGCTTCGTAAGGGGGTCAGCAGGGCCGTGGCCAGCAGGGCCAGCCATTGGGGCATCCGGAAGACACGGGCCTTCGGGTAGTGTGGTCTGACATGGTTCAGGAAATCGTTCCAGGTGGACGGCCGGCGGTCGCCGAAGGGCAGGATGCCGGTATAGGCCTGTTCGGCACAGGCGATGATGGCCCGTGCCGCATCCGTGACGTGGAGGTGGGTGTAGATGTTTTTCCCCCGGCCCGGCAGGATCAGACGGCCGGCTGCCAGCTGTCGGAAATAGAGATCCCGCAAGCCGTAAACATGCGGCAGACGAAGGGCGGCAAACGCGATGCCGGCGGATGCGGCCATCGCTGACAATTGTTTTTCGGTGTCCACTTTAATGCGCCCGTAATCGAGGACCGGATTGACCGGTGTTGCCGCATTCACCGGGAAAGGGCTGCCGCTGTAGACCAGCAGGCTCGAACTGAAGACGAACCGCTTGACGCCGGCCTCGATGCCGGCCTGCATGAGAGCCAGAGAGCCCTCCAGTATGGAAGGCTTCAGGATGGCGTAAGACTCGAAGGTGGCCCGTGCCCCAAGGTGGACGATGCCGTCCACACCTTTGACCGCTTGTTTGAGGCTGGTGGGCTTTCTCAGATCGGCGATGACAAAATCCGCATCGAAATGACAGATGTCGCAGTCATCACCCGCCTGGCGAATCATCAGGCGGGGGCGATAGCCATCGAGGGAAAGCTGGCGGGACACTTCGTGGCCGATGAACCCCGAAGCGCCCGTGACCAGTAGTTTTATTTTTTTTGTGTTGGCCATCATGACCGGTCTGCTCCTGGGGCCTGAAAGCACCCCGATTTAACAAGCGTGTTCATTTTCTCAGGCGGCGATTTCCTCCGGCTGGGTATCCGGCCTTATGGGATGGCTGTCGGTTTTTCCTGACTGAACCGACGTCAGGAGATCGGCCAAGGTCGGCCCTTCGATGACTTCGTCTTCCAGCAGCTGGATGGCGGTTCGTTGGAGCAGATCCATATTTTTTCTCAAAATGGCCAGGGCCACCGCATACTGGTCATCGATAATGCGCCGCACTTCTTCATCGATGATCCGGGCGGTCTCATCACTGTATTCACCGCGGGCTTCCGGCATTGGATTGAGGAATTGCGGTTGCCGTTTGTGGGCGAAATACACCTGTCCCAACCGTTCGCTCATGCCGTACTCTTTCACCATGCTGCGGGCCATGTCGGTGGCGCGCGACAGGTCGTTGTGGGCGCCGGTGGAGATATCGTTGAAGACGAGCTCCTCGGCGGCCCGTCCTCCCAGCAGGGTCGCAATGCGGTTGTTGAGTTCGGTTTTCCGCATCAGAAAGCGCTCTTCCGTCGGAACCTGCATGGTGTAGCCCAGGGCGGCAATGCCCCGCGGTATGATGGATATTTTCTGGACCGGATCGGTCCCGGGCAGGGCCATGGCTACGATGGCATGACCCAATTCGTGGTGGGCCACGATTTCCTTTTCGGCGGGATTGATCAGACGGTTTTTTTTCTCCAATCCGGCCACCACGCGCTCGACGGCTTCTTCAATCTCCGCCATTCCCAGACGCTCTTTGTTGCGCCGGACCGCCAGAAGGGCGGCTTCGTTGACAAGATTGGCCAGGTCCGCACCGACCATGCCGGCGGTCATGCCGGCGATTTTTTCAGCATCGATAACGCCTTCGGTTTCCACCTTGTCCAGATAGATTTTCAGGATGTCGGTCCGGCCGCTTTTGTCCGGTCGGTCGACGAGCACCTGGCGGTCGAAGCGCCCCGGCCGCAGCAGGGCCGGGTCCAGAATCTCCGGCCGATTGGTCGCGGCCATCAAGATGACACCGACATTCGGGTCGAAGCCATCGAGCTCGACCAGCAGCTGGTTCAAGGTCTGTTCTCTTTCATCGTGACCACCGGCCATGCCGATGCCCCGGGCCTTGCCCAATGCATCCAGCTCGTCGATGAATATGATACAAGGGGCTTTTTCTTTGGCTTCCTTGAACAGGTCTCGCACGCGCGCGGCGCCCAGGCCGACAAACATTTCAACGAACTCGGATCCGCTCAGGCTGAAAAAAGGTACGCCGCTTTCCCCCGCCACGGCTTTCGCCAACAGTGTTTTGCCGGTGCCGGGGGGACCGACCAGCAGGATGCCGCGGGGGATCTGTCCCCCGACACGGGTGTAGCGCCCCGGCTCCTGGAGGAATGAGGTCACTTCTTCAAGCTCCTGCCGGGCTTCGTCCACGCCGGCGGCATCCTTGAAGCGTATCGAGACATCATCCTCCATATAGATCTTGGCCTTGTTTTTGCCAATGGTCATAAATCCGGATTGCTGCTGGAAACGGCGCATCATGAACATCCAGATGCCGAAGAACAGGGCGATCGGTATCACCCAGGACATGATCGTGCCCAGGAAATTCGATTCGATTCTGCCGGAATAGGTGACATTGTTCTCTTCCAGCAGCTCGGAAATACCTGGATCCACGCGTACTGTTCGGAACAGCGCGCCTTTTTCCGAACTGCCGTCGGAGGGGATCATGCGACCCTGGATATCGTTTTCCGAAATGGCGATTTCAGCCACCTTGCCTTCTTTCACCAGTTTGACAAACTCGCTGTAGGGGATGTTCTCCACCATCAGGGCCGAGGCGATTATGTTGTGAAGCAACAGGACCAGCCATACCCCCAGGAGCACATACCACAAGGAAAATTTGTGTTGTTTTTCCATGGGTCATCCTTTCAGTTTTGATTCAAAATGATCCCTGTCCAACGTTGCGAAGTGACGATCACGGTCAATGGCGGTGGTGTTGCGCCGGCCACTCGACGGTACGGCTACTCCTGACACGCCACGGGTGCCGGCCGGGGGCCGCATGCTTCGTGGCCGGCCTGGTTTTTCATCGTCGCCTCGCTATCGCGCTGACTTGGCGGCTTTTCGGAATTTAGTGCCGTCGCTATGGCCCCATCGATCCGGTCGGTGGGGATAAACGTCATGGCGTTGCGCACCTCAGCCGGGAGATCCTCGAGATCCCGCTCGTTGCGTTTGGGCAGGATAACGGTCGTCAACCCGGCCCGGTGGGCGGCCAAGACCTTCATTTTGATGCCCCCCACCGGGAGCACCCGGCCGCGCAGGGTGATTTCACCCGTGATGCCCACGCCGCTGCGGACCGGCTGGCGGGTGAACAAACTCACCAGCGCCATCACCATGGCGACCCCCGCGGAGGGGCCGTCCTTGGGCAACGCCCCGGCCGGGACGTGTAAGTGGACATCCGAATGCTCAAATTCCGCCGGATCGATGGCGAGTTCCTGCGCTTTGGAGCGCACATAACTGTGAGCGATTTCGGCGCTTTCCTTCATCACATCCCCCAACTGCCCGGTCAAGGTCAGGCGACCCTTGCCCGCCATCCGGGAGGCTTCGATGTAGAGGATATCGCCACCCACCGATGTCACCGCCAGGCCGGTTGCAATTCCGGGCAGACTGATGACTTCCGATTTTTCAGCCGTGAAGCGCTCCTTTTTAAGGTATTCACGAACCATCTTGGCGGTGATGACCACATGCGACCAGTCTTTCTCGTTCAAGTGGACAATGCTTTTGCGACAGATGGCGGCCAGGTGGCGATCGAGGTTTCGCACGCCGGTTTCCCGGGTGTAATCCTGAATGATCTTGTAGATGGCGTCATCGATAAAAGTCACCTCGTCCTCTCTTAGGCCGTGGGCGCTGAGCTGGCGCGGTATCAGGTGCCGTTTGGCGATTTGCAGTTTTTCCGTTTCCGTATAGCCGTCGAGTTGAATGATTTCCATCCGGTCTCTAAGCGCCACCGGTATCGTATCGAGCTGATTGGCCGTGGCAAGAAAGATGACGTCGCTCAAATCGAAATCCACATCCAGATAGTGGTCCCGGAAGGTGCTGTTCTGCGCCGGGTCCAGCACTTCGAGTAGGGCGCTGCTGGGATCCCCCCGCCAGTCCTGCCCCACTTTGTCGATTTCATCCAGCATGAATACCGGGTTGCGGGTGCCCGCCCGCTTGATCGCCTGGATGATGCGCCCCGGCATGGCCCCGACGTAGGTCCGACGGTGGCCTCTGATTTCAGCTTCGTCCCTGACCCCGCCTAAGCTCATGCGCGTGAACTCCCGGCCCAGGGCGCGGGCCACACTGCGTCCCAGGCTGGTTTTGCCCACCCCGGGAGGGCCGGTAAGGCAGAGGATAACGCCCAGCACTGTTTGTTCATCCGGCTGACGATCAGCCTCGCGATGTTTCATCAAACTTCGAACGGCGATAAACTCGACCAGGCGCTCCTTGACCTCTTCCAGCCCATAGTGGTCCTCATCGAGAATCCTGCGGGCCGCGGCTACATCGCCATTGTCTTTACTGGTATGGGTCCAGGGAAGGTCGAGCAACCACTCGAGATAGGTCTTGATCATGGGGTATTCGGCGGACTGAGGGGACATCTGCTGCATGCGCTCCAACTCACGCCGCGCTTCTTTGAGGGCTTCCGCGGGCATCCCCGCGTCTTCGATGCGCTGGCTGAAGTCATCCACCTCTTCCGGTGTATCGTCCGACTCTCCCAGTTCTTTTTTAATGGCCGCCAATTGCTGCCGCAACAAATACTCCCGTTTGGATTTGTCCATCTTTTCGCGAACCTCCGTCTGGATTCTCTTTCCCATGTCGAGCATTTCTTTTTCGTGGGAAAGCAGCGATAGTAATTCGCGTATTTTTTGGTTCAAGCTGTCCATTTCGAGAAGCGATTGGCGAATTTTCGTCGTCAGGTCCAGATTGAACGCGGTCACATAGGCCAGCTGGAGCGGGTCCTTGATCCGGGTGATCGCGTTTGCGGCTTCTTCAGGAATGTGCGGCGTCAGTGCCATCACGCCCTTGACGGCCTCTCGCAGTTCACGCTCCAGGGCCTCCATTTCAAGACCGGATTCGACGATTTCCGGCGCCAGCAAAATTTTTGCCCTGAGATAATCGCCCTCGGTCTGCCAGGTGGATACCCGAAATCGATTGAGTCCCTTCAACAGCACGACCAGCACCCCTTCGTCGTTTGTATGGGTATGCAAAATTTTGGCGATAGTGCCCACTTCGTACAGCTCACCCGGTACCGGTTTCTCGATGTCCGGGGCTTTCGCCGTCAAGAGCCCGACGACACGGTCTTTTTTCATCGCATCGTCGATCAGCGTGGCGGTTGTCATGGAAACCATAAACGGTACTTTCATCCGTGGGAAAGCGACCATGTCGCGGATCGGCATTATCGGCAGCGTATCCGGAACCGTTTCGGTGTCCGTCTCGCGATTCGGAGATGTTATATCGATGGGGTTGTCATCCCGGTTCATTTTCATTTGGGCACCTCATTCTTATTATGATCTACAGCCGTTTTTATTTTCGGCTGGTGATTGATTTTTACATCATTAATAAACAAATATTAAACATAATATTGACAGGATCAAATTATTTTTTTATTATTTGCCAATGGAAACCCCAATTTTACATCCTATGCGGTATGTTGCCCTGCAAACCGGTTTGAAACCGTATCTCATTCGAACCTGGGAGGTGCGCTATGACGCTGTTTGTCCCAAGCGGACCGGCAGCAACCGTCGTCTTTACTCCGATGATGATGTCAAACGGCTCAAACTGCTGAAGATGGCGGTCAATTGCGGCCACGCCATTTCCTCGGTCGTGCCGCTGAGCAATCAGGAGCTCCAAGCTTTGGTTACGCAGGCCCGCAATGACCGTCAAGGGCCCGATGCTGTCGGTTCGACGGCATCAAGGGGACCCCGGGACATGACACAGCACGTGATGGCGCATGCGGTGGAATCGGCACTGGCCCGCATCATTCAGCTTGACCCCCATGGGCTCGAGGGCGTCCTCAGCGAGGCAGCCGTGGAATTGCCGCGGCAGGCATTTCTGCAGTCCGTTATCGGTCCGATTTTTAAGCGAATCGGTGAGCTTTGGCGGTCCGGGGAATTAAAGATCGTCAATGAGCATATGGCTTCCGCGATCGTTCGATCGATGCTGTGGGATATGCTGCGATCCATCGAGATCAGCGAAACGGCTCCCCGCATTGTCGTTGCGACACCCGTTGGTCACTGGCATGAATTGGGCGCCCTGATTGCGGCGCTTTCCGCCTCGGAATCCGGCTGGCGGGCATTGTACTTCGGCCCTAACCTTCCGTCGGAAGAGATTGGCTATGCGGTCAAAAAATGCGATGCCGCCGCATTGACCCTGAGTATCGGCCATTGTCTCAAAGATGCGAGACTCCCTTCCGAACTTTTTAGTATCCGTCGTTTGGTGGGGCACCGGATGCCTATTTTTATCGGTGGCGAGGGCGTTGTTTCTGTCAGGCAAACAGCCGCTAAAATCAAAGCTGTCGTTGTGGACGATCTCACGACGTTCCGCGATCAACTGGAACGGTTCATGCGTGATTTGCCTGACGGATCGTAATAAAGCGACAAAGAGGATCGATCGATTTTTTGGCGCGCCACGACTTAATATCGATTAGCGCGTGCGTGTTTTCCTTTGAGCACCTTCGTTATGTCCATCAGCAGGTCGAAGGCATCGCTTTCGTTCAGGCGAATGGTCTGCCCGGTTGAATTCAGCACCATGCAAATCCTGTTGTCCCGCTCGCTCGAGGTCGATGGCTTCCGGTCGTAATAGACCTTCAATCTTTTAGTGTCATTGCCATTGTAAACTTTTCGGATCACGTTGCCATTTGTCATCGTCATACTCCTTAGGGCGTGAATGCGTTGTTCAAACAGATATATTCCCTGACCTGACCGGCCCGCTTGGATTGCCGGCCAGATCGTCGGCGATGTTTTATTCAACCTTAACGCCGTGCACCTTCAGGAATGTATGCCATTCATCTTCACTGATGAAACCGTCTTTGTTGCTATCGATCATGTCAAAACCAGCGCGCAGCTGCTTGGTCTGGCTGTCACGGTATTCCTCAAACGAGAGCGTCCGGTCCTGATTGGCATCCATTTCGTTCATATTCCAGGATGGCATCGCGCTGCCATGGCCTTTGTAATGATGCCCGGCCAAGGCCCATGAAGATGTAAGAAAAAGGACAGCTGTGATGATGGCAGATCGTTTGAATGACATGGTCTGCTCCTTTGTTTAATGTTAAAGGTAAGTATTTGGCTCAATGTTTATTTAATGTTTAAATTAATGATGGAGCCATGCTTGTCAACAGCATGTTGTACCAAAATGGGGGCGCACCTCTCATCCTGTCATGTTGGAATTGGTGCCGTTTACCCCAAAAGATTTTTGCATGAGGGTGATCAAAATGGGAGTTGACTAAAAAGAAATAAGTGTTTATTGATAATAGTTATCAATTGAAACGTACAATCAAAACGCTGACAAACCATAAATGCGGATTTGACGTCAACATTCTGAAATTTTTCGGGCAATGCGTCTTGCAACCGTTTACAGAAATATTGTACGGATGAATTCCTTTGGCGAAGTTCTTGCGCTGGGGGCCCGGATGGGAGCAACCGCTATGACGGCAATAAACCCCATCCTCATCCTCATGAAATCTCCACCAAATGCAAACAGATTATTGATCCGGATGTGGGCGGTCTCTAAACTTTGAAAAAAGAGGTTGTCAAAGCGACCGGTTTTCAGATTCAAAATCATCGGTTTGATTTTTTCGGTCTCTGCCGGGATTGCCAGTCGCGTTAAGCCTGTTTTTCTGAAAATGCTGCATCACTCAACTATCCGTATCCTTCAAAATTTCGGTTGTCAGGTCGTCTTTAGCTCGCATCGGGAACGCGGCTGGAAAGCGTATATGGCAAGATTCACGTCAGCCGCCAGCGTGACAGTTGTTACCTCAATCGAGTGTTAAAGACGGTAGCAATTTTTTAACGCAACAAGCACCGAAATGCAGTCGATCAAATCAGCGCGGTGCCTAAACGCAAACGACGAAAAGGGGGTAACGTTATGACAAATGAAGGCAAATGCCCGGTAATGCACGGGGGCGCCACGGAAAGCGGCATGTCGAACATGGATTGGTGGCCCAAGGCGCTCAATCTCGACATTTTGCATCAACACGACAGCAAGACCAACCCAATGGGAGCGGATTTCAACTATCGTGAAGAAGTGAAGAAACTCGACTTCGAAGCGCTCAAAAAAGACATGCACGCCCTGATGACCGACAGTCAGGAGTGGTGGCCGGCGGACTGGGGTCACTACGGCGGGCTGATGATCCGCATGTCGTGGCATGCGGCGGGCACTTACCGCATCGCTGACGGCCGGGGCGGCGCCGGCACAGGCAATCAGCGTTTTGCGCCCATCAACTCCTGGCCGGACAACGTGAACCTGGACAAGGCGCGCCGTCTCCTTTGGCCCATCAAGAAGAAGTACGGCAACAAGCTCAGCTGGGCCGACCTGATAACTTACGCCGGCACCGTCGCCTATGAATCCATGGGGCTGAAGACCTTTGGCTTCGGGTTCGGCCGCGATGACATCTGGCATCCCGAAAAAGACACCTACTGGGGGTCGGAGAAGGAATGGCTGGCGCCCAGCGGCGGCGAAGGCAGCCGCTACTCCGGCGAGCGAGATCTGGAAAACCCGCTGGCCGCAGTGATGATGGGTCTGATCTATGTCAACCCCGAGGGGGTGGACGGCAACCCGGACCCGCTAAAGACGGCCCATGATGTACGGGTGACCTTTGCCCGCATGGCCATGAACGACGAGGAGACCGTCGCCCTCACCGCCGGCGGCCACACGGTGGGCAAATGCCACGGCGCCGGCGACGCCGCGCTGCTCGGCCCCGAGCCCGAGGCCGCCGGGCTTGAAGACCAGGGCCTCGGCTGGTGGAACAAGACCAAACGCGGCATTGGCCGCGACACCGTCTCCAGCGGCATTGAAGGCGCGTGGACGACGAATCCGACCGAATGGGACAACGGCTATTTCCACCTGCTGCTCAACTATGAGTGGGAACTGAAGAAGAGTCCGGCCGGCGCCTGGCAGTGGGAACCCATCGACATCAAGGAAGAAGACAAGCCCACCGATGTCGAAGACCCCTCGATCCGTTACAACCCGATCATGACCGATGCCGACATGGCCATGAAGATGGACCCCGCGTATCGCAAGATCTCCGAGCGGTTCTACAAGGACCCCGAAGCCTTCTCCGATGCATTCGCGCGCGCCTGGTTCAAACTGACGCACCGTGATATGGGGCCGAAAGTGCGTTACATCGGTCCCGATGTGCCGCAGGAAGACCTGATCTGGCAAGACCCGGTACCCGCCGGGAACGCCAGCTACGATGTTGAGGCTGTAAAGGCCAAAATCGCGGCCGCCGGTCTGAGCATCAGTGATATGGTCGCCACCGCCTGGGACAGCGCCAGAACCTTCCGGGGTTCAGACAATCGCGGTGGCGCCAACGGGGCGCGCATCCGACTGGCACCTCAAAAGGACTGGGAAGGCAACGAACCTGAGCGTCTTGCCAAGGTGCTTGCTTTACTTGAACCGATTGCCGCTGAAACCGGAGCGAGCGTGGCGGATGTGATCGTACTGGCCGGCAACGTCGGCATTGAGCAGGCCGCCAAGGCCGCCGGTTTTGAAATTACCGTCCCCTTCTCGCCGGGCCGTGGGGATGCGACGGAAGAGATAACCGACGTCGAAGCCTTCGAAGTACTGGAGCCCATCCATGACGGTTACCGCAACTGGCTCAAGAGGGACTATGTCGTCAGTGCCGAGGAGATGTTGCTCGACCGCACGCAACTGATG
>Ga0180430_10005932_pt1 | contig 10040 bp, 18 predicted proteins | sample SS_ome_9_FD_132999 | JGI IMG/M metagenome (GOLD analysis project Ga0180430, IMG submission 132999) | Hypersaline lake sediment archaeal communities from the Salton Sea, California, USA - SS_1_S_2 metaG | ecosystem: Environmental > Aquatic > Non-marine Saline and Alkaline > Hypersaline >...
CCAGGTGCGCGGACCCATTCCGCTGCCGAACAAGATCGAGAAGTTCACGGTTCTGCGTGGGCCTCACGTTGACAAGAAATCCCGCGACCAGTTCGAGATCCGCACCCATAAGCGGCTTCTCGACATCGTCGACCCGACGCCGCAAACGGTGGACGCGCTGATGAAGCTCGACCTCGCCGCCGGCGTCGACGTGCAGATTTCGGTCTGAGGAGGGCACCAGTAATGCGCTCTGGCATTCTCGCAAAGAAGGTGGGCATGACCCGCCTGTTCATGGAGGACGGGAAGCAGATTCCCGTGACCGTCCTTCAACTCGATAACCTGCAGGTGGTGGCCCAACGCACCGCCGAGAAAGACGGCTACACCGCCGTTCAGCTCGGCGCGGGCGCGGCCAAGGCCAAGCGGACGTCGCAGGCCATGCGCGGCCACTTCGCCGCGGCCAAGGTGGAGCCCAAGCGCAAACTCGTCGAGTTTCGCGTAAGCCCCGACAACCTGATCGACGTCGGCGCCGAGCTTTCGGCCGAGCACTTCGTCGAAGGCCAGAAGGTCGATGTGTCCGGCACCTCGATCGGCAAGGGCTTCGCCGGTGCGATGAAGCGGCACAACTTCGGCGGCCTGCGCGCCACCCACGGCGTGTCGATCAGCCACCGTTCGCACGGCTCCACCGGTCAGTGTCAAGACCCAGGCCGCGTGTTCAAGGGCAAGAAGATGGCCGGCCACATGGGCGCCGTCCGCGTCACCACCCAGAACCTGGAAGTGGTCCGCACCGACGCCGAGCGCGGGCTCGTCTTCATCAAGGGCGCCGTGCCCGGCTCGCGTGGCGGCTGGGTTACCGTGAAAGACGCGGTGAAGAAGAAGCTGCCCGATGGCGTGCCGCACCCCGCGGCCCTGAAATCGGACGCTCAACCGGCTGCGGAAGCTCCGGCAGAAGCCCCCGAAGGAGGCGCTGAAGCATGAAACTCGACGTGATCAAACTGGACGGCGGCAAGGCCGGGTCTGTTGAGCTGGACGAGGCCCTGTTCGGCCTCGAGCCGCGCGCCGACATCCTGCACCGCGTGGTCCGCTGGCAGCGCAACAAGGCGCAGGCCGGCACCCACAAGGTGAAAACCCGGTCGGAAACCAGCTACTCGACGAAGAAGATCTACCGCCAGAAGGGCACCGGTGGCGCCCGCCACGGCGACCGCAACGCGCCGATCTTCCGCAAGGGTGGTATCTACAAGGGCCCGACCCCGCGCAGCCACGCCCACGACCTGCCGAAGAAGTTCCGCGCCCTCGGCCTGCGTCACGCGCTCAGCGCCAAGGCCAAGGCCGGCGAACTGGTGATCATCGAGGCCGCCGAATCCAACGGCAAGACCTCGGCGCTCGCCAAGCAGCTGAAAAACCTCGGCTGGAAGCGTGCGCTGATCATCGACGGTGCGGAGGTGAACGAAACCTTCGCCCAGGCCGCGCGCAACATCGACGGGCTCGACGTTCTGCCCTCGATGGGCGCCAACGTCTATGACATCCTCAAGCGTGACACGCTCGTGCTCACGAAGGCGGCTGTCGAAGCTCTGGAGGCTCGGCTGAAATGACCGACAAGGCGAAACTCTACGACGTGATCCGCAAGCCGATCATCACCGAGAAGGCCACCATGGCGTCCGAATCCGGCGCGGTGGTGTTCGAAGTGGCGATCGACGCCAACAAGCCGCTGATCAAGGAGGCCGTCGAAAGCCTCTTCGGCGTCAAGGTGAAAGCGGTGAACACGACGATCACCAAGGGCAAGGTCAAGCGTTTCCGTGGCCAGATGGGCAAGCGGAAAGACGTGAAAAAGGCCTATGTGACGCTCGAAGAAGGCAACACGATCGACGTGACCACCGGTCTGTGATCGCGGCGGTGGGTTATCACCCACCCTACGGAATTGAAAAGGCCCTCGCCCCGGCGGGGGCCTTTTCACGTCTGGCCACGCGTGGCACCCTTGCGCCGGGACAGGATGGAGGGCGAGATGGGCAAAGCGACGGGCGGGTGCCTCTGCGGCGCGGTGCGGATCGAGGCGGCGGGCGAGCCGCTGCGTGTCGGCATCTGCCATTGTCTCGACTGCCGCAAACACCATGGCGCGCTGTTCCACGCCTCCGCGATCTTCCCGACGGCGGCCGTCACGGTGACGGGCGATCTGCACGCCTGGCAGGGGCGCGGCTTCTGCCCCACTTGCGGCTCGTCGGTGTGCTCTGTCACCGGCGACGAGATCGAAGTGCATCTCGGTGCGCTCGACGAAGCCAGCCAGTTCCGACCGACCTATGAGCTCTGGACCATCCGCCGGGAACACTGGTTGCCGCCGTTTGAGGGCCTTGCGGGCTTCGCCTGTGATCGTGGCTGACCGTGGGGATCACGCGACAAATCCCGCCGAACACGGTCATTTTACACGGCGGCGCTTGAACCAGCGGACGCGAGGCCGCACAACCTCTTTATATCGCACCATTTTAGAATCGATTCCCATGCTGACCAGACGTCATTTCGTGATCACTTCCGCCGCGCTGTTCTCGGCTCCCATGGCGAGGGCCGAAACCGAAGGCGAGGCCGGCGCGCAAGCCGCCGAGGCAAACGCGCCCGAAGCGGCGGCGGAAACCCTGGCGGAACCGGCGCCGCGCGCGCCCCGGACGAACCCTGCCTACTGGGACAGGTGGGACGCGCAGGTGACCCCGGCAAACTACGATCCCGCCACGTCGAACCCCTGGGGCTTCCACCCGCGCTTCCTGCCGCAGCGGGTCGAGGCCAATCCGGGCCTCACGCCGGGCAGCATCCACGTTGATGCGGTGGCGCGCTATCTCTACCACATCGGCACCGATGGCACCGCGATGCGCTACGGCGTTGCCATCGCGCGCGGCAACCTCTACGAGCCGGGCACCTACACCATCGGGCGCAAGGCCAAGTGGCCGACCTGGACGCCGACCAAGGCGATGATCAAGCGCGATCCGCAATATGCGAAATATGAGCACGGCATGGATGCAGGCCCGCGCAACCCGCTCGGCTCGCGTGCCTTCTACCTCTATGTCGGCAACCGCGATACCTTGCTGCGGATCCACGGCTCGCCCTATCCCAAATCGGTCGGCGGGCGGGCAAGCTCGGGCTGCGTGCGCATGGTCATGGCACATATCAACGATCTCTACCCCCATGTCGCCACGGGTTCCACGGCGGTGCTCTATCCGCCGGAAGACATGATCGCATCGCGCAGCTGAGCGCGCAGGGTCAGGCCGGGGCCTGGGTGCAGATCGGCCGGCCGTTCTTTGCGCGCAGCGGCAGGTAGGTGGTCTCCACCGGGCCGGCATGGCGGTAGACATAGCAGCCATCTGCCGGGTCGATCTTCACCGAGTTGAGGTCCTGGTAGGGGGCAGCCATTGCCACCACGTTCTCTGGCAACGCCACGAAAGCCCCGGTGGGGCCGGTCGCCCCGCCCGTGCCCTCACAGGCCGCCAGCATCAGGGCCGCGCCCCCGATCATCCAGAAAGGTCTACGCATCACTCGTTTCTCCCGAATTTGCCTTTGACAATGGGGCAACTGCAGCGGGATTGCCAGCGGGTTCGGGCTGGAAAGAACAGGGGAAAGAACGCAGGCCTTTCCCGCCGGGGCTGCGCGATCTTCCGAAACGGGCTATGGTTCCCCGGCGCAACAGGGAGTCCGAAAGATGCCGAAGCACCGCATATTCACGACGAGTTTCGCCAGCGTCTATCCGCATTACGTCACCAAGGCCGAGCGAAAAGGGCGCCGGAAAGAGGAGGTCGACGAGATCATCCACTGGCTGACCGGCTACGACGAAGCCGGGCTGACGACGGTGCTGGAAGACAGCCGCGATTTTGAAACCTTCTTCGCGCAGGCCCCCCGCATGAACCCCGACCGCGCGCTGATCAAGGGCGTGGTCTGCGGCGTTCGGGTGGAGGAGGTGGAGGACCCGCTGATGCGCGAAATCCGCTACCTCGACAAACTGATCGACGAGCTCGCCAAGGGCAAGGCGATGGAAAAGATCCTGAGGGCATAGGCCTTCGTGGTCCCGTAGGCCGGGCTTCAGCCCGGCACGCCCCCGTGCCAAGCCCAGGGCAGGTGCCGACCCACCGCAACCCCGACCCGCCAATCCCGGTGTCCGCAGGGTGGGGTATCACCCACAATGTGCAACTCTCCACCATCACTTGCCACGCCCCCCCAACCCCGCTATACCGCGCGGGTCGCATGGCCCCGGATTCGTTCCGGGGCCTGTGATGTTTTGAATTCGGGGACCTCCGGGGCCCTATACCCAGCCCCCAATGGTCAACACCAGGGGGCACTAACAGACAGGTGGGGTAACCCGCCGCAAAGCAACGGAAGACAGAAAGCATGGCACTCAAGTCGTATAAACCGACGACGCCGGGCCAGCGTGGGCTGGTGCTGATCGACCGTTCGGAGCTTTGGAAAGGACGTCCCGTCAAAGCCCTCACCGAGGGTCTGACGAAGAAGGGCGGCCGGAACAACACCGGACGGATCACGATGCGCCGCCGCGGCGGTGGCGCGAAGCGTCTCTATCGTATCGTCGATTTCAAGCGCAACAAGTTCGACGTTCCCGGCCGCGTGGCGCGGATCGAATACGATCCCAACCGGACCGCCTTCATCGCCCTCATCGCCTATGACGATGGCGAGCAGGCCTACATCCTCGCGCCCCAGCGCCTCGCTGTCGGCGACCAGGTGCTCGCGAGCCAGAAAGCCGACATCAAGCCGGGCAACGCGATGCCGTTCTCGGGCCTCCCGATCGGCACCATCGTGCACAACGTCGAGATGAAGCCCGGCAAGGGCGGCCAGATTGCGCGCGCCGCGGGCACCTATGCCCAGTTCGTCGGTCGTGACGGCGGCTATGCCCAGATCCGGCTTTCCTCGGGCGAGCTTCGTCTCGTCCGGCAGGAATGCATGGCGACGGTCGGCGCGGTGTCGAACCCCGACAACTCGAACCAGAACCTCGGCAAGGCCGGTCGCAACCGCCACTATGGCAAGCGCCCGTCGGTCCGCGGTGTCGTGATGAACCCGATCGACCACCCGCACGGCGGCGGCGAAGGCCGCACCAGCGGTGGCCGTAACCCGGTCACGCCCTGGGGCAAGCCGACCAAGGGTGCGCGCACCCGCAACAAGAACAAGGCGTCGTCGAAGCTGATCGTCCGCTCGCGTCACGCCAGGAAGAAGGGTCGGTAATCATGTCGCGCTCTGTTTGGAAAGGCCCTTTTGTCGACGCTTACGTCCTCAAGAAAGCCGAAAAATCCCGCGAGTCGGGCCGCAACGAGGTCATCAAGATCTGGTCGCGCCGCTCGACCATCCTGCCGCAGTTCGTCGGCCTCACCTTCGGTGTCTACAATGGCAAGAAGCATATCCCGGTGAACGTCTCCGAGGACATGATCGGCCAGAAGTTCGGTGAATACGCGCCGACCCGCACCTATTACGGCCACGCGGCCGACAAGAAAGCGAAGAGGAAGTAAGCCATGGGCAAGGATAAAAATCCCCGCCGCGTGGCGGACAACGAGGCGATGGCGAAGCTGCGCATGCTGCGCACCAGCCCGCAGAAGCTCAACCTCGTCGCCGCGATGATCCGCGGCAAGAAGGTCGACAAGGCGCTCACCGCGCTGACCTTCTCGAAAAAGCGCATCGCTCAGGACGTGAAGAAGTGCCTTCAGTCCGCGGTGGCAAACGCCGAGAACAACCACAACCTCGACGTCGACGAACTGGTCGTGGCCGAGGCCTTCGTGGGCAAGAACCTGATCATGAAGCGGGGCCGTCCGCGGGCGCGTGGCCGCTATGGCCGGATCAACAAGCCGTTCTCGGAACTCACCATCAAGGTGCGTCAAGTTGAGGAGCAAGCCTAATGGGTCATAAAGTCAATCCGATCGGCATGCGCCTTCAGGTCAACCGCACCTGGGACAGCCGCTGGTATGCCGACACCAAGGACTACGGCAACCTCCTGCTCGAAGACCTCAAGATGCGCGATTTCATCCGCGAAGAGGTCAAGCAGGCCGGTGTGAGCAAGGTGATCATCGAACGTCCGCACAAGAAGTGCCGCGTCACGATCCACACCGCGCGCCCCGGCGTCATCATCGGCAAGAAGGGCGCCGACATCGAGGTGCTGCGCAAGAAGCTCGCCGCGATGACGGATTCGGAACTGCACCTCAACATCGTCGAGGTCCGCAAGCCCGAGCTCGATGCCCAGCTGGTGGCCGAGAGCATCGCCCAGCAGCTTGAGCGCCGCGTGGCCTTCCGTCGCGCGATCAAGCGGTCGGCGCAGAACGCCATGCGCATGGGTGCCCTCGGCATCCGGGTGAACGTGGCCGGTCGTCTCGGCGGGGCCGAGATCGCCCGCACCGAGTGGACCCGCGAAGGCCGTGTGCCGCTGCACACGCTGCGCGCCGATATCGACTATGCGCTGGCCGAGGCGAAAACCGCCTACGGCATCATCGGGATCAAGGTCTGGATCTACAAAGGCGAGATCCTCGAGCACGATCCCTCGGCGCATGATCGCAAGCTCCAGGAACTCCAGGAAGGCCCGGCGCCACGTGGCGCCATGGGCGGCCGCCGGTAAGGAGAGCATAAAATGCTGCAACCGAAGCGCACCAAATTCCGCAAGATGCACAAGGGACGGATCAAGGGCGAAGCCAAAGGCGGCTCCGACCTGAACTTCGGCACCTTCGGCCTGAAGGCGGTGGAACCCGAGCGCGTGACCGCGCGCCAGATCGAAGCCGCCCGCCGGGCCATGACGCGCCACATGAAGCGTCAGGGCCGGGTCTGGATCCGCATCTTCCCCGACACCCCGGTGTCGTCGAAGCCGACGGAAGTCCGGATGGGTAAAGGCAAGGGCTCGGTCGATTTCTGGGCCGCGAAAGTCAAGCCCGGCCGGATCATGTTCGAGATCGACGGCGTCAACGAGGAGATCGCCCGCGAGGCGCTCCGCCTCGCTGCGATGAAGCTGCCGATCAAGACCCGGACCGTGATGCGGGAAGACTGGTAAGGACGAAAACGCGCAAGCGTTTTCTGTCCGGCGTGTCACTGGCAAATCCGCAGGATCTGTCCGGGTCACGCCCTGGCAAAGAATAATGAAAAGGCGGGGCATCTCCCCGCCTTTTTTCTTTGTCCGTGGGCTCACGCTCCTGTGTGCGGGTTTCGGCTCCTGTGTGCGGGTTTCGGCTTGCGCCTGAAGCTAAGCTGACTAAAATAATCAGATATAAGGCTGAGAAACCCGCGAAATTGCAGGCCGTCAACAGCCGCCGGAACACGTGGCAGCAATGAGGCCCGCGATGACAACGAAGTTGGACCTTCCCCGCGCCAGTCGCGCCGCGCAAGACCTCGCGCCCCACGCCTTCGAGGCGTCTTCACTGCTCAAGGTGCTCGGGCATGAAGGTCGGCTTACGGTGCTGACCCACCTGCGCGACGGCGAGAAGACCGTGCGCCAGTTGCAGGCGCTGATGGGGGCGTCGCAACCGGTGGTGTCGAGCCACCTCGCGCGGTTGCGGTTCGAGGGGGTCGTGTCGTTCCGTCGGGTCGGCAAATCGAGCTACTACGCGCTCACCGACGCCAAGGCCAGAGAAGTCCTGGCGGTCCTGGACCGGGTTTTCTGCCCCGGATTGGGAGATCACGCCGACTTTCCCCTCACGCCCACCGATAATTGAAGCTCACCGAGATCCGCTCCTCGTCGTCCGCCATGTTGAGCGGCACCTCGTGCCGGAGCCAGCTTTCCCAGAGCAGCACGTCGCCGACCACGGGCGTGACGTAAACGAAAGTCTGCAAATCCTCGCGTGCGTCCTTGCGGCGCGGGGGCGCGGCCATCATCCGCGCCGATCGCGGGTCTTCGAGCTTCAGCGCCGAAGCGCCCTCGGGCATCGCCACGTAGGTGGTGCCGGAGATCACCGAATGCGGGTGTATGTGGCTGCCATGGGTGCCGCCCTCGGGCAGGATGTTGATCCAGAGGTCTTCCAGCACCAGCGCCCGCCCGTCGAGATCAAACTCGAGGTCTTCCGCGAAGGCCGCCACATGCGCGTCAAGCGCTGCCTTCACATCGGCAAACACCGGCGAACGCCAGGGCAGATCGGCGAGCGAGGCATAGGAAGTGTAACCCGGATAGCCGTTCTCGGCCGACCATGTCTGCCCCGCCTCGTCATCCTCGGCAATGGCAAGGCACTCGGCCTCCAGCGCGGCGGGGTCGACGGCAGGCCCATGCTCGGAGAGCCGGGCGCGGTAAAGGCGGGTCACGAAGAGGGATTTGATATCGGCCATGTCCGCGTGATAGCGCATGGCGCGGGGCGGGGCGAGTGCCTTTGCGTCGCGCCCCGGTGGCGCGCGGGAAACGCCGCCGCGCGGCGGCGTCCAACGCGGTCGCACGACCGCGTTCCCTCTCCGCAGAGGGCGAAGCCCCGAAATCCCGCCCAAAGGGCTTGCTTTCCCACCGGAACCCGCGTATTGCGCAGCCTTCACACGAACTCCACCGGATTCGGCGTGACCTAAGCGTTAGCGAATGCTGGCGCAAAGGGCGTCCCGGTGATGTTGAGAAAGGAATAGGCGGATGAACGCCAAGGAATTGCGTGACAAGACGCCGGACCAGCTCAAGGAGCAGCTGGCCGAGCTGAAAAAGGAAAGCTTCAACCTGCGGTTCCAGCAAGCCACCGGCGCGCAGGAAAACACCGCCCGCGTGCGCCAGGTGCGCCGCGATGCGGCGCGGGTGAAGACGATCCTGAACGAAAAGGCCGCCGCCGCGGCCGGCGAAGCGTAAGAGGAGGCCTGACAGATGCCCAAACGTATCCTGAACGGCACCGTGACCTCGGACGCCAACGCCCAGACCGTGACCGTGCTCGTCGAGCGCCGCTACAAGCACCCGCTGCTGAAAAAGACGGTTCGGTCCACCAAGAAATACCGCGCCCATGACGAGAACAACACGTTCAAGGCCGGTGACAGCGTGCGCATCCAGGAATGCGCGCCGAAGTCGAAAACCAAGCGCTGGGAGGTGATCACCGCCTGAGGCGGGGTTCACATCCCGGTTTGATCGAAACCATGGGGTCGTTACCCCAAAGGTCAGGAGAAACCACATGATCCAGATGCAGACCAATCTGGATGTTGCTGACAACTCCGGCGCGCGCCGGGTTCAGTGCATCAAGGTCCTGGGTGGTTCCAAGCGTAGATACGCCTCCGTCGGCGACATCATCGTCGTCTCGGTGAAGGAAGCCATCCCGCGCGGCCGCGTCAAGAAGGGCGACGTGCGCAAGGCCGTCGTCGTGCGCACCGCCAAGGAAGTGCGCCGCGAAGACGGCACCGCGATCCGCTTCGATCGCAACGCCGCCGTGATCCTCAACAACAACAACGAGCCGCTCGGCACCCGTATCTTCGGGCCGGTGGTTCGCGAGTTGCGCGCGAAGAACTTCATGAAGATCATCTCGCTGGCTCCGGAGGTGCTCTGATGGCTGCGAAACTGAAAAAAGGCGACAAGGTCGTCGTGCTCGCCGGCAAGGACAAGGGCAAGCAGGGCGAGATCTCCCGCGTGATGCCGCAGGACGGCAAGGCGATCGTGGATGGCGTGAACATGGCCATCCGTCACACCAAGCAGACCCAGAGCAGCCAGGGCGGCCGGATCCCGAAAGCGATGCCGATCGACCTGTCGAACCTGGCGCTTCTGGACAAGAACGGCAAGGCAACCCGCGTCGGCTTCCGCATGGACGGCGACAAGAAGGTGCGTTTCGCCAAGACCACGGGAGATGTGATCTGATGCTCGACGCTGCGACCTATACCCCGCGCCTGAAGACGCTCTTCAAGGACCAGATCCGCCCCGCGCTCAAGGAAGAGTTCGGCTACAAGAACGACATGCAGATCCCGCGTCTCGAAAAGATCGTGCTGAACATCGGCTGCGGCACCGAGGCGGTGAAGGATACCAAGAAGGCCAAGTCGGCCCAGGAAGATCTCACCAAGATCGCCGGCCAGTTGGCCGTGGTCACCAAGGCCAAGAAATCGATCGCCGGTTTTCGCGTCCGCGAAGGCATGCCGCTCGGCGCCAAGGTGACGCTCCGGGGCGACCGGATGTATGA
>Ga0180430_10005934_pt1 | contig 10037 bp, 8 predicted proteins | sample SS_ome_9_FD_132999 | JGI IMG/M metagenome (GOLD analysis project Ga0180430, IMG submission 132999) | Hypersaline lake sediment archaeal communities from the Salton Sea, California, USA - SS_1_S_2 metaG | ecosystem: Environmental > Aquatic > Non-marine Saline and Alkaline > Hypersaline > Sediment...
GCGCGAAGGTTCTGCCGTTGAAGATTTCATGCGGCCTGATCGAGTGGTCATCGGTGCTTCAAGCGAAAAGGCAAAGAAGATCCTGACTGAGATCTATCGCCCACTCTATTTGAATGAGACGCCAATGGTTAAAACAAGCGTCGAGACTGCCGAGCTAATCAAGTATGGAGCCAATGCTTTCTTGGCAACAAAAATCTCATATATCAACGAGATGGCTCTTTTATGCGAGCGAGTCGGTGCTGATATCAAGGTTGTCGCCAAGGGGATGGGGCTCGATCGCCGAGTCGGTCCTAAATTCCTACATGCCGGCGCGGGATATGGCGGTTCTTGCTTCCCCAAAGACACGCGCGCTATTGCCAGTTTCTCTAAGGATGCCGGCTTCCGCTACTCCATTATCGAATCTGCTATCTCAGCAAATCGAAATCAGCGACGCGAAATGGTCGAGCGGGCTCTGAAGTTGCTAGGCAAACCCAAAGGTAAAAGAGCAGCGGTTCTGGGCCTTTCCTTCAAGCCGGAAACCGATGATGTGCGGGAGTCATTTGCCCTGAGCCTGATTCCCAAATTGGAGAAAGAGGGCGTTGTGGTAAGCGCCTTTGATCCAGTGGCGATGGAGGCATCGAAGTCCACTCTCAAGAATACGAAATTCTGTGCGAATGCCTACGAAACCGCCAAGGGAGCCGATCTGCTTGTCATAGCTACTGAATGGAATGAGTTCCGCATGCTTGATATGCGGAAGCTACTGAAGCTGATGAGAAAACCTAGCCTACTCGATTGCCGCAATCTTTACGATCCATACGAAATGGAAAAGGTCGGTTTCAACTATTGTGGCGTGGGACGCGGTCTCTATCTAAAGCATAAAAAAAATAACAAGAAAAAGTTGGTCGAGCAGCGCGTTCCCAAAAAGAGAGCTGCTAAAAAATCTCCAGTTAAAAAAGCGAAGGGTACTAAACGAGCCAGCAAGTAGTCGGTGAGGGGGCCACAATGATCGAAGGGGTGAAAATAAAAAAGCTGCGAGTAATTCCCGATGAACGGGGATTTCTGATGGAGATCCTGCGCAATGACGATCCCATGTTTGAAACCTTCGGCCAAGTCTATATGACGACCGCCTATCCCGGAGTCGTCAAGGGCTGGCATTACCACCGGGATCAGATCGATCACATGACAGTGCTCCACGGCATGGCCAAAATCGTGCTCTATGATATGCGCGATGATTCTCCAACTCATGGCCAGATCCAGGAACTGTTCATCGGTGAGAGAAACCGCATCTTGGTTCGCATACCAACTCAAGTGGCCCATGGGATGAAAGCGATCGGCACCGAACCGGCCTTTATGCTGAATGTGCCGAACAAAGTCTATGAATATGAGTCGCCAGATGAGTTCCGGATTCCACCCCACAGCGGTGATATCCCCTACGATTGGAGCCGCAAGGATGGATAGGCGAGAGCTACTTAAAAAAGGTCGCTACCTGGTCACCGGAGGAGCCGGTTTTATCGGCTGCAATTTCGTCCATGAGATTCACCGGCGTTATCCAGAGGCCCAGATTACAGTCCTCGATAAACTAACCTATGCCGGAAACCCGGCCAATCTCAGCTCCCTGGTTGGGACGAAGGGCTATCGGTTCGTCAAAGGTGACATTTGTGACCGGGATCTGGTTCATGATCTGATCACCGAGAAGTTTGATTGGATCCTCAACTTCGCCGCCGAAACTCATGTGGATAGGTCAATTGGCGATCCGGGGCAATTCGTACAGACCGACGTTCATGGTGTTTACAATCTCCTCGAGGCTGTCCGCCAGTCTGGCGTGAGCCGCTTTATTCAGATCTCCACCGATGAGGTCTATGGTGAGGTGATGGAGGGTGCCGCCCCGGAGGATGCACCCCTAATGCCCCGCAATCCCTACGCGGCCAGTAAAGCTGGGGGAGATCGCCTAGCATATTCATACTATGCTACTTATGATCTACCGGTGGTGATCACCCGTTGCAGCAACAATTACGGTCCATTCCAATATCCGGAAAAGTTGATTCCTCTATTTGTAACTAATGCAATAGATAACAAGGAACTACCAGTTTATGGCTCTGGCCGAAACTGTCGGGATTGGATTCATGTCCTTGATCATGTCGACGCCCTGATCACTCTATTGGAAACGGAGGATGTGGACGGGGAGCTGTTCAATATCGGCGTATATAATGAAAAGGATGTGCTGACAATCACTGATCTGATACTGAAATCATTAGATAAGTCCCAATCTCTACTCAAGCATGTGGTTGATCGCCCTGGTCACGACCGGCGTTATGCCATCGATTGGACCAAACTGAACCAGCGATGCGGTTGGAAACCCAAGATTCCATTCGAAAAGGGCATCAATGACACCGTTCGCTGGTATGCCGATCACCTCGATTGGTGGCAACCGCTCAAATCGGGAGAATTTTGGGAGTTTTATCGCCAGAACTACAAGTTTCTTGACGGCGACTCTAACTGCACTCAGAGTTAGCTTTTTGGTCGCGGCGATTAGGATTGGATAAAAGGTGCGGCGTGCGGCAAACGAAGTTTGGAGTTACGCTGTTCAGAAGTGTTGGGAGTTATAGAGCATGAAGGTGCTGGTTACCGGTGGAGCAGGATTCATCGGATCACATCTGGTTGAGACCCTTCTGGGTCGGGGTGACCAGGTTATCGCAGTTGATAACCTGAGCACCGGCGCGCGCTCTAATCTGGAGGAGGTAGAAAACCATCCAGGGCTCCAGTTAGTCATTGGCGATATATGCAATCCTGAGTTCACAGCGCGTGTCGTCGATGGCGTCGATGCGATTTATCACCTGGCTGCATCAGTCGGAGTTCGCCGCATCGTTGGCAATTCATTGGCCAGCCTTCTGAATAACGTGCAAGGGACGATGGTGGTCTTGGCCGAAGCGGCCAAGCAGAATACTCGAACTATCTTCTTCTCTAGCTCAGAGGTCTACGGCAAGGGCACCACAGATTCGCTGGATGAAGAAAACGATCTGGCCATTGGGCCGCCCAATATTCTGCGTTGGACCTATGCCACTGGCAAAGCAGTAGATGAATCTCTGGCTGCGGCCTATCACGCCGATATGGATCTGCCAGTGACGGTGATTCGCTGCTTCAACACCTGCGGCCCCAGACAAACCGACGCCTATGGAATGGTGATCCCCACTTTCATCCGTCAGGCCCTCGGCGGTCTGCCACTGACTATTCATGGTGATGGCCAGCAAACTCGCTGTTTCTCATATGTTGGGGATGTCGTCCGCGGCGCAGTCTTACTCGCCGACACCCTTGATTCAGTGGGTGAGGTTTTCAATGTCGGCAACGGGAATGAGATATCGATTCGTGAACTTGCCGATATGATTATCAAGCTAACTGGCAGCGTTTCACCAGTGACCCATATTCCCTACGAACATGCTTTTGACACATCGTTTGAAGATATCCGCCGCCGGGTTCCCAACCTTGAGAAAATCCGCTCCTATGTTGACTATTCGCCCCAAGTCCATTTGAGAGAGATTTTGGAACGGACGATTGCCAGTTTCCGTTCCCAATACGATCCCCAGCTAAAGCTACGTCAGATCGATCAGACCATTGGGGATCCGGTTTGATCTTCGATGGATCTCTATTTCTAATCACGCTTCTCTTCTCATCTCTGTTCTGCTGGCGCTTAGTTCATTTTGCCACAAATCACCGAATTGTTTCCGGCGGGGGAGAAGAGCGATCAGGCCCCGGTGGAGTGCCATTACTAGGCGGCCTGGGTGTGGTTGGCGCGGTGGCCCTCTGCTATCTGATTTTCTATCTCTTTGCTGATTCTGATGCCAATGGCGATTGGAACAGATGGTTTATCCTCACTATGGGCACTGGCCTCGGGTTCGCCTTCATCGGTCTCTGGGATGATCTCCGGGGTATCTCTCCGATTGTTCGCGTGGCGGGAGAGTCCGTTGTCGCCTTCTGTTTCTTGTTACCTCTCATAACGAGTCAGACCTCAGATCTGGGCTCATGTATCAGTGCTTCTATTCTCCCCGTCTGTCTGATTCTGAGCGGGGCCAACTTTGTGAACCTCTGCGACAACAGCGATTTTCTTGCCGCTGGCGCCGCCCTAATCAGCGCGTTAGGCGTTTTCTGCGTTCTGTCTGTGGGTAGCTTTCCAGGTGGCGAGTTGGTCACAGGCATAGAAAGAGTCGGACCGCTGCTTCTCGCGGGGGCGATTTGTGGTTTTCTGATTTGGAATCGGCCTCCGGCCCGGCTCTACCTTGGCGATGCTGGGTCGCTGGCAATAGGCGCTTTGCTGGCGATCGCTTTCTTCTCGCTAGTCAGGCATCTCTCTGGCCCCGGTGAGATATGTGCCATCTTCCTCTTAGCGGGCTATATCATCTTTGATCCGATATATGTTATTGCGATGCGGCTCCGCAGAAAGACCGCCCCCTGGCATGGCGGTACGGACCATCCCTCTCACGATCTCCAAAGGGCTACCGGCAGTCTCAAGAAGACATTATCCCTTATCCTATTGGTCCACCTCTATTCAGTGGCGACCGCGGTAGCTGTTTTGCTAACTCTCTTACCATCCTGGTCACTGGTTATCGTAGCTATCCCATGGCTTGGGATCTACTTGGCAGCACGCCGGGGCGCCCATTTATAGCGCGCATTGTGGGATCTTCCGAAGCGGGAGTGGTTTATTGACCATTTTGGGGGGCTGTGATAGGGTCCGGATTGATGGAATTCGGGCGGGTCGGATTGGAGTAAAGCCAACCCGCTTTAGATTATCAACGATTTTTGATGGGGGCGGAGATGAAAATTAAACGGCTGCGCGTCGGCGTCTTGGACGTAGAGTCGGGGCACCTCCACGGTACGTGGCTTGAGGATCAACTCCAGACGAAGCACAAAGAGATCAAGATAGCCCTTCAGGCCTTGGGTGCAAAAAAGCGCCGCTCCCGGAAAACACCGATGGGTGTATCGATTCCGGTTCGCGCCTTTTTCTCCGAACCGATTTACGAAGCCCTGATAGCCAAAAAGATCGATATTGGTGTTCATCGGATGAAAGACCTGCCATCTACTCTGCCACCTGGAGTGGAACTGGCGGCAATCGTGGAACGCAAGACGCCCTTGGATGTATTAATCACCGGCAACGATATGATACTCGACGATTTACCTGACGGGTCCCGCATCGGCGTCAGTTCATTGCGTAGGCAAGCCCAGCTATCGCGCTATCGTCCGGATTTGGAACTGGAGTTTGTCATTGGTTCTCTGACCGAGCGCCTGCAAACGGTAGATGCAGGCCGCCTCAGTGGGATCGTTGTCGCCGCCTCGGGGATTGAATGGAGAGGCTGGCAGGACCGAGTCTCAGAAGTTTTTACGACCCAGGTCTGCATCCCCGCGGTTGGGCAAGCGGCCCTTGGGCTCTTGGTTCGCTCAAAGGAGCAGGAGCTGATTAACGCGGTCAAGTTTCTAAACCACCCGCTCTCAGCCTGCGAGGTTAAGGCCGAGCGAGCTTTCCATAGCGCCCTCGGCGCTTGGGAGGGAGCTCCGGTTGGAGCCTTGGGCCGAGTTAAGGGCGATATCCTCCGCGTCGAAGGCTGCGTCTGTTCACTCGATGGTAAGCGGGTGATACGCGGTTTGGTCGAGGGATTCCCCGATGACCCGGATCGAACCGGAGAGCGCCTGGCTAACGATCTTTTGATTCAGGGCGCCGATGAGATTCTCGCTGAAAATGGCAACAATGGTGACGAAGGGTAGCAAGTAGCAAGATGTTTGATCTCAAATTCATCCGCGAAAATAAAGAGTTAGTTCAAAAGGCTATTACGCAGAAACGCGAGAAGGCCGACGTCAACCGTATCATTGAGTTAGATGATTCCCGCCGCCGACTTCTCGGCGAGGTCGAAGCCCTCAAAGCGGAGCGGAATAAGCGTTCTCACGAGATCGGTAAAGCCAAGTCATCCGGCCAACCGGCTACCGAAGCGATTACGGCCATGCGCGAGGTTTCGCAGCAAATCAAAGAGCTCGATGGACAGGTCGCCGAGGTCCTAGAGAGCATCGATGATCTGCTCCAATGGGTTCCGAATCTGCCGGACGCATCGGTTCCGATCGGTGATGAATCGGCCAATGAGCTTGTTCGCACCTGGGGCGAGCCAAGAAGCGAGGATGGTCTACTAAATCATATCGAATTGGGCCAGAAGCTAGGGATCCTGGGGATCGAAGAGGGAGCGGCAACCTCCGGGCATGGTTTTGTAACCCTAGTTGGCGCCGGCGCTCGCCTCCAGAGAGCGCTGATCAACTTCATGCTCGACCGGCATACTAAAGCTGGCTATACCGAAATGCGTACTCCCTATGCCACCCGGGCTGAAGCGCTTTTTGGCTGCGGTCAACTTCCTAAGCTGCGTGAGGATATGTATGAGATCGGCCTTGATGGACTTTATCTCATTCCCACCGCTGAGGTGCCGCTGACAAACTTTCATCGTGGTGCTAAGCTGAGCCAGGCCGATCTGCCGAACAAAATGGTTTGTTATTCTCCCTGCTTCCGCCGGGAAGCCGGTGCTCATGGCAAAGAGACTCATGGCCTGATTCGCTTACATCAGTTCGATAAAGTAGAGCTGGTGAAACTTGTGACGCCAGAATCGTCATATGAAGAACTCGAGACTCTAACCCAGGATGCTGAGGCGATCCTTCAGGCGCTGGAGCTGCCTTATCGAATGGTAACTCTGGCCACTGGTGATCTTAGTTTCGCCTCTGCCAAGACCTACGACCTCGAACTATGGGCGCCGGGGGAAAAGCGCTGGTTAGAGGTCTCTTCTTGCAGCAACTTCTTAGACTTCCAGGCCCGCCGGATAGGACTACGATATCGGGCTGAGGGTGGCAAGCTGAGGTATCTGCATACCCTAAATGGTTCGGGAGTGGCATTGCCCCGCTTAATGGTAGCTATCATGGAACACTACCAGACCGCTGATGGGCGAGTGCGCTTGCCTGATGTTTTAGTTCCCTATTTGGGTGGTGAGGTCTATCTTGCCGAGGCGCAAGCCGGCTCGGTGGAGTAGGGGCAGTTCCCGGCAGGGATGTCGGGGTTACCAATCGAAGGAGGTTACATGTCGGTATCACGGTCAAACATGTCTGCCGTGTTGCGGGCTTATCTCTTTCTGGGAAGCTGTATTCTTGTCGCGGCCGCTTTTGTCTATTCATATAGCTGGGTCAGGAAAGTCAACCAGGAATCTCAAACAGTCTCAACCCTGCTTGCGCGCTTTGTCGCTTCCAGCGCTGTTGAGGCAACCTCGAATCCCGAATTGAAAGAGATCTTCAACGATGCGATCCGCCCTAGCGATCTACCTTTGATTCTCACCGATCTCGCAGGTCGGCCCTTTGTCTGGACCAATATCGGCGTCGATCGGAGCGCGATAGATATCGAGGCGATCTCTCACTGGGATCCATCGGGTAGTGAACCACCGACGCCGGTGCTACAACGAATCCTGGATAAAGTTAAAGAGTTCGACGGTCTTCACGATCCCATTCCTATCTATACAACTACGGCAACCGGGCAGAAACGACCCTTTGGTTCGGTTCACTTTGGTGAGCGTCAGCTTGCCAAAGAACTCCGTTATATCCCGCTCGCGCAGCTTGGCGTTATCGCTATTTTTGTTGCCCTCGGCTATGTGGGGTATCGGTCTATTAAGACCAGCGAACAGCGCGCGATCTGGATCGGCTTGGCCAAGGAGACCGCTCATCAGCTTGGATCGCCGATATCCTCTCTACTGGGTTGGATTGAAATTCTCCGAGATAAGCAAAACGGTAACTCAGCTAACTCTTCCACGCCGGCGGAGTCAGGCGATCCTCAGGCCAGCGAAACCGGTATCGTCAACATTCCCTCTTCCTTCCTCTCTGAGGTCCTCATGGAGATGGAGGATGACGCCGAGCGGCTCAGCAAGATCGCCCGGCGCTTTGGTCATGTTGGATCGACGCCACAGTTGCAAATGGTTGATGTGGTGCCCATCGTTTCAGCGGCAGTGGACTACTTCCAGAAACGCTTACCGCACCTTAAAAAAGAGATCGAGATTCATGAGATATATGACATGGTCCCGCCCGCGAGCGTCAATGAAGCGCTGATCGAATGGGTGGTTGAGAATATTCTTAAAAACGCCATCGATGCCACTACCAAAAGCGGCATCATCAAGGTCGAAGTCCTCCACCGCCATGAAACCGAATGTGTCGAGCTGCGAATTACCGATGAGGGGATGGGGATGACATCGGCTGAGATCAAACAGATCTTCTCGCCCGGTTACACCTCCAAAGGTCGCGGTTGGGGACTCGGTTTGACCCTGGCGAAGCGAATCATTGAGGACTATCACGGCGGCAACATCTGGGTCGACTGGTCAAAACCTGGCAAAGGATCTACCTTTGTAGTTTCCTTCCCTGTCTAATCCCAAAGCAGATCCGGTAGAAAGATAAGATGGTTTCCAGAAGGCAAAGAATTCTATGGGTCGATGATGAGATCGATCTTCTGCGGCCTCATATCCTTTACCTCGAGGGAAAGGGATATCATGTCACGCCAGTGAGCAATGGGGCCGATGCCATCGATCTAATCGATAAAGAGATTTTCGATGTCGTGTTGCTCGATGAAATGATGCCTGGTATGGGGGGGTTGGAGGTTCTCGAGGAGATCAAAATTCGCAGGCGACTCTTGCCGGTAATCATGATCACCAAGAGCGAAGAAGAAAACCTCATGAACGAAGCCCTCGGCCACAGGATTAGTGACTACCTGATTAAACCGGTCAATCCGAGCCAGATTTTCCTGGCCTGCAAAAAACTGTTCGAAGCGAAGAATCTTGAGCGGGGAACAGCGGTGCGCGACTATGTACGCGAACTAGGCGAGGCTCCCGGCAGCGATATCAGTGATCTGACCAACTGGTCCGAGTGGGTCGATTTCTATCGGCGCCATGTTCGTTGGGACCTTGAACTAGATCGGATCGAAGAGGCCGGACTTCAGGAGGCTCACCATGCCCAACTGGCCGAGGCCAATCGACTCTTCTGCCGCTTTGTCGAGGAGAACTATCCCGCTTGGGTCAGCGGTGAAGATGAGAAGAGCCCGCCGATGTCGCCCGATGTGATACCGCGCTACGTCGTACCTCACCTTAACGCAGGGCGCAAGGTCGCCTTGATCGTTATCGATTGCCTTCGCCTTGATGAGTGGCAAGTACTCGAATCACTTCTGCCCGCGCACAGCCGAATCGATCACGATCTCTGCTGTTCCATTCTGCCCACCGCTACCGCCTACGGCCGCAACTCAATTTTTAGTGGTCTCTATCCCGATGATATTGCCCGCATCTATCCAGAGTTCTGGCGAGAGGTGCAAAACAATGAAGAGGGCAAGAATCTCTTTGAGCGCGAAATGCTCTTAGCCCAGCTGGATAATCACAAGATCTCGCGCGAAGGAATACAGTACAAAAAAATCGTCGGCACCATGGACGCAGAAGATTTGATGCGCCAGATCGGTAGCTATTCCGACCTGGATCTGGTTGCTTTGGTTTTTACATTTGTCGATTTCTTTACCCATAGCCGTAGTCGCAATTCGATCTTGAAAGAGTTTGCTCAGGATTTCTCAGCGCTCAGGGCTCACCTACGAACCTGGTTTGAACGGTCGGCCCTGATGGAGGCTTTGCGTGAACTCGGCGGGCAGGACCGTGTAATCGTTGTGACAACCGACCATGGTAGCATTCAAGTCCGGCGCCCAGCTCTTGTTAAAGCCGATCGAGATATATCAGCCGGTGTCCGTTTCAAGGTTGGGAAAGCGCCATACTGCGATTTTGACAAGGCGATGCGTATCAAGAACCCCAAGGACTATCGGTTACCAATGGGGGGGATGCTCAAGAACTACATTATCGCCAAGGATGACTATTTCTTTGTCTATCCGACCAATCGAAATGAACATTCCCGAAAATTACGATTCAGTTTACAGCACGGCGGGATGTCGATGGAGGAGATGATTGTCCCGGTGGCGACGATTCATCCTTTAGATTAGCGAGATTTGCGCGTGAAATGAGGTTTTCTAGATGCTGAGA
>Ga0180430_10005935_pt1 | contig 10036 bp, 8 predicted proteins | sample SS_ome_9_FD_132999 | JGI IMG/M metagenome (GOLD analysis project Ga0180430, IMG submission 132999) | Hypersaline lake sediment archaeal communities from the Salton Sea, California, USA - SS_1_S_2 metaG | ecosystem: Environmental > Aquatic > Non-marine Saline and Alkaline > Hypersaline > Sediment...
CACAGTGCCGTGACGCCAGACGTTCCTTGGTCTGGCCGGAAAACTGGGGTTCGAGCATCTTGACCGACAGGATGTAGCTGCAGCGGTCCCAGACGTCTTCGGGAGCCAGCTTGACGCCGCGCGGCAGCAGTTTGTGGATCTCGCAGAATTCCCGCAGGGAGGCCAGCAGACCGCTGCGGAACCCGTTGACATGGGTTCCCCCCTGGGGGGTCGGGATGAGGTTGACGTAGCTTTCGCAAACCGCATCGCCGCCTTCCGGCAGCCAGACCACGGCCCAGGACACCGTGCCGTCTTCCTCCTTGAATTCCCCCACCAGGGGTTCTTCCGGCAGCAGCAGGTTGTCGAACAGGCTGTCGTTCAGATAATCGCGAAAGCCGTCTTCGTAGTGCCATTCCTCGCGCTCGTTGGTCTGCTGGTTGGTGAAGCGCACCCGCAGACCGGGGCACAGAACCGCTTTGGCCTTCAAGGTGTGCTTCAGGCGCTTTACGGAAAAACGTGGGGTGTCAAAATATTTCGGGTCGGGCCAGAAATGAACCGATGTGCCGGTATTGCGCGGCCCGACCTGGCCGACCTCCCTCAGCTCGGAGGTTTTTTCACCATTTTCAAAGGTAATCTGGTACTGACGCCCGCCGCGCCGGATGTCCACTGTCAGGCGGGTGGACAGGCCATTGACCACAGACACCCCGACGCCGTGCAGGCCGCCGGAAAACATATAATTTTTATTGGAAAACTTGGCGCCCGCATGCAGGCGCGTCATGATGACCTCCACGCCCGAAACCCCTTCTTCGGGATGCAGATCGATGGGCATGCCGCGGCCGTTGTCGGTCACCTCCAGGGAGTTGTCCTCGTAGAGTACCACGTCGATCCGGTTGGCAAAACCGGCAATCGCCTCGTCCACGCTGTTGTCGATGGCCTCCTGGCCCAGGTGGTTGGGCCGCAGCGTGTCGGTATACATCCCCGGACGGCGTTTCACCGGATCCAGACCGCTCAGGACCTCGATGGATTCTGCAGTGTAGCTGTTGGCGTTCATGCAAACGTTCCTTTGGTTTTCAACAGGTTGCCGGTCAACGGTCGCTTCTCACGACCGGACCGGCGCGTACCATACCGCATCTGGCTTTTTTTTCAATTCGTTTTTCCCCGACCGGGGCGGGATGGGATAGAGGACCACGCCGGTGCCTCGGGGCACCGGCGAACCGCGGAACAGCATCAGGGCGTGTCGTTCATGGGCCCGTCCACGGAAACGGCCGGCAGGCTGCCCTCCGCGTCCGAGTCTTTTCCCAGATTGCGCATCCAGACCTTGATCACGGCATGGAAAAGGGTTGCCAGCGGAATCGCGAAGAGCAACCCCACCATACCCCACAACCCCCCAAATATAAGCACGGCAACGATAATGGCCACGGGGTGCAGGTTGACCACCCGTGAGAGCAGCAGGGGCGCCAGTAAATTTCCGTCAAAAAGCTGGATGATCCCGTAGGCCACCATGACGTAAACTGTTTCGGCCGCGGCACCCCACTGGAAAAAGGCGATCAATGCCACCGGAAAAGCAATCACGGTAACCCCGATGTAAGGAACGAGCACCGAAAGCCCGGTCAGAATCGCCAGCAGAACGGAAAACCCGAGCCCCATGGTTTCAAAAACGATATAGCTGATGCTGCCGACAATGATGATTTCCATGATCTTGCCGCGCACATAATTGGCGAACTGCCGGTTAACCTCCAGCCAGACTTCCCGGGCCAGGCCGCGATTGTCCGGCAGGAAGGATTTCACCCAGTCGATGATCACCTGTTTGTCCATCAGAAAGAAAAACACCATCAGGGGCACCAGGATCAGGTAGATGATCGCTGAAATGATGCCCCTTACAGAGGCCAGGGAAAAAGAGACAATGTTCTGGGCAAAACCTGTGATCTGGCTGCTCAGGGAACCGGTGATTTGTCGCACCTGGACCACGGTGATGTAATCCGGATATTTTTCGGGCAGCTGCATTAAAAGATGCTGTCCCTTGGCGAACATGGCCGGCAGCTGCTGGATCAGCTGCCCGACCTGGTGGGATGCCAGGGGTAATAAAACGACCAGAAGGGCCATTAAACAAATCATGAAAAAAATGAACACGATCAGCACGGCGGCTTTGCGGGGGACCCGGCGCCTGGCCAGCAGGGTAATGACGCCCTCCAGCAGGTAGGCGATGACGATGGCGGCCAATACCGGGGCCAGCATCTCGCCCAGGAGCAGGACCAACGCGAACCCGACAATCAACAACAACCAGAGGATGGCCATTTGGGGATTACTGAAATAACGATGGATCCAGGTGCGAATAAGCTGATTCATGCTGCGGCTACCCCAATATGATGATGTTGCGCCAAATCGAATGCCTGTCGTGTGAGGTTATCGTCGGAACGGACAGGCCTTGATACTGCGGTTTCGGTAAAACGGTCAATGTTGACGGTACCATATGGATCACAACCGACCTCAAGACTCCGGGCGAACGTATGACGAAACCAAAATTTTTGTCAAATAAAATACCCGCTGGATCCGGCTTTTTCCGCCGGCCAAGGCCGGCAGGCGGGCAGTGCGCGAAGCATCGCCTCCCAGGCGGCTGCCGGTAGGGCCGAATCGCCGACCAGCAGCCCGATGAAGGCTTGAGGCAGCGTCGGCGAAAAAACCATTCGGCGTTCCGTCTCCTGGGGCAAGGGCAGATCGAGGCCGTAGGCGTGCAACCCGAGCCGCTCGAAACCGGCGGTTTCCCGCAGGTAACGCAGGGATCGCGGCGAGCCATAGCGCCGATCCCCGACCACCGGGTGTCCCGCCAGTTTGGCATGGCGACGGATCTGGTGTTTGCGGCCTGTCAGGGGTGCGCAGGCCACCAGGCTGTAGTGCGCACTGTGCTGCATCACCTGAAAGGCCGTCCGACTGGCCACCCGCTTGCCGTTGCCGGAGGGGTTGTTCCGTCCCCCGCTGGAACGGGCCAGGGGAAAAACCCAGCGTCCGCTTCTCTCGTCACCCGCCGACGGCTTGAACCGCCCGTGCAAAATGGCCAGGTAGCCTTTTCCGATCCGACGCGCTCGAAACGCTTCACCGTAATAGTGCAGCACCGGTGCGCTGCAGCACAACAGCACCAGGCCGCTGGTATCGCGATCCAGACGATGGGGGGCGCGGGCCTCGGCCCCCGGGATAAAGCCCGCCTTTTGAGCCAACTGCGGGTCCTGGGTCAGCATGGCGGTCACACGGGAGCACAAATCCTGCCCGGGATCATTGTGCACACTGATCCCGGCCGGCTTGTCCACCACCAGCCACCCCGGGCCAGCAGCCGCAATCAGCAGGCTATCGGATGCTATATTGTCGGTCATAGAATCTTCTTTATCTTGTCAGCACGTGACCCAGGGTCGCGACGCTTCCGCAGTAGCGTTCTCCCCCGAACCAGCAATCAAGACTTGCAAATTTCCCGGAATCCGGCTATCGCGGCTGGCTTATTGCTCCTGTTCTTAAACATAGCAAGGGTAACCCATTTCGCCGGGAAGTGCCATGCCCATTATACGGCCCTCCACCTACCGATCTTCGCCGCTGATGGCCAACGGCCACCTGCAGACCATTCTGCCGTCCCTGCTGCGTCGCGTGAAGAGCGTTCGCTACCGACGCGAACGCATTGCAACCCCGGATGATGATTTCATCGACCTGGACTGGTCCCGGCATGGCAGCCGCCACCTGGCCCTGCTCTGCCACGGACTGGAAGGCAGTTCCCGTGCGTCTTACATGCGTGGCATGGCGCGCGCCCTCAATCAGGCCGGCTGGGATGCCGTGGCCTATAACTACCGGGGTTGCAGCGGAACCATCAACCGCCAGTTGCGGGCCTACCACAGCGGGGCCACCGACGACCTCGCTGTGGTCCATCGCCACATCGCCGCGACGCATACCTACCACAGCATCGGATTTGTCGGATTCAGCCTGGGTGGCAATTTAGTGTTAAAATACCTCGGCGAAAACGCGGCGTCCCTGGACCCGGAGGAGCATTGGGCCGCTGCGGTTTCCGTCCCATGCGATCTCAAGGCCAGCGCCCGGCAGCTCGATCGGGTCGTCAATCAGGTCTACAACTGGCGTTTTTTGCGAACCCTGACCGCCAAAGCCCGCTGGAAGGCGCATCGCTATCCCGGGTGTATCGATACCTCACGGCTGACCTCGGTACGTTCCCTTAAAGACTTCGACGACGTCTATACCGCCCCGGTCCACGGATTCCAAGATGCCGAAGATTACTGGCAGCGCTGCAGCGCCCTTGGTTTTTTAAATAATATCCGGGTACCGACGCTGCTCGTCAATGCCTTGAACGACCCGTTCCTGGCACCCACCTGCTTTCCCTATGCTGCGGCCCGCCGCAATGACAGCCTGTTTCTGGAAACGCCCGTTTCCGGCGGTCATGTCGGATTTCTTCCTTCGAATCCCAGACAACCCTTCTGGCACGAGGCCCGGGTGGCACAGTTTGCCGGGGCCCACCACGCCGGCGGCGCCCCGGCCAAGATTTTCCGGAATTCATCGGATCGTCCCTTTAATCCCTGAGGAATCAGGATGGCGCAACTTCCCCTGAATCATGTGCGCTCCCCCCCTTTTTTCCTATTTTCCGCAACGCCGGATGCATTTATGTTCCGGAACTGATTGACAGCGGTCCCTGTTCTATGCCAGCTTAGCCGTTTTGTTTTTAGCCTGGGGAATTCATTGGACAAATAGCAACCATCGTGCCGCGCATTTTTCCATCGATGCGCCTGCTGACGGCATGACAGCGAGATTCCCTGATCACGCCGACCCATGGGTGCGCCATAATTGCCATCGTGGTGGAACATCACCGCCCAACCGGCCGGAAACACGACCGGCAAAGACATAAAAGGATATTCAATGCTGAAGAAATGGACCCTCACGCTTGCCCTTCTTGCCGTTCCCTGCCTGGCATGGGCGGAAAGCGGCCACCCGGCCGTTGCCGCCAGCGCCATGGCAGGTACTTTCTGGGGTATTACCGCTCTCGTCCTCTTTGTTCTGGCTTACTCCCTGGTGCCGCTGGAGAACACGATCCACCTGCGCAAAAGCAAACCGGTGCTGTTCGCGGCCGGCATTATCTGGGTGCTGGTGGCGGTGGCTTACGGCCGTGCCGGCGACACCCATAGCGCCCACGTGGCCCTGCAGCACAGCCTGCTCGAATATGCCGAACTATTTCTCTTTCTGCTGGCGGCCATGACCTATATCAACGCCATGGAAGAGCGCAACGTCTTCCAGACGCTGCGGGCCTTTCTGGTATCGCGCGGTTTTTCCCTGCTGAAAATTTTCTGGATCACCGGTGTTCTGGCGTTCTTCATTTCGCCGATTGCCGACAACCTGACCACGGCCCTGTTGATGGGCGCGGTGGTCATGGCCGTGGGCGGCAAAAACAAGCGCTTTATCACCATCGCCTGCATCAATATCGTGGTCGCCGCCAACGCCGGCGGCGCCTTTTCACCGTTCGGCGATATCACCACCCTCATGGTCTGGCAAAATGGCAAAGTGGCCTTCACCCAGTTTTTCAGCATCTTCATTCCGTCGGTGATCAACTGGCTGATCCCGGCGGCCTGCATGAGCTTTGCCATCGGTAAGGACTCTCCCGAAAAACTCCGTGAAACGATCGAGATGAAATACGGCGCCAAGCCCATGATGGTCCTTTTCCTGCTGACCATCACCACGGCCGTTTGTTTCCACAACTTCCTGCACCTGCCGCCGGCGGCCGGCATGATGCTGGGTCTTGGCTATCTGGGGGCCTTTTCCTATCATGTCAAACGCCACGAGGGCCGCAGCATGAGCTATGACCGCATCCTGGGGGTCAAATATGACCACCCCATCGGAACGGTCGTCCCTTCGAACAAACAGGAGAACGTCGTCGCCCAGATCGTCGAGAACTATCCCCATGCCGCCTTTGCCATCGATACCCACCACCAGATCACACATTGGAACAAGGGCATGGAAAAACTGACCGGCGTGCCGGCGGCCGAACGGGTCGGCACGAGCAAACAGTGGTCGCCCTTCTACGAGCAGAAACGCCGCATCCTGGCCGACCTGATCGTGGATGACATGCCGGAAGAGGACTACGACCGGCACTATCCCGGCCGGCATCGTGAGAATCCCGATACGTCCGCCACCTATGACGCGGCGGATTTTTTCCCGACCATCGGTATAGAAGGCCAGTGGCTGACCTTTTCCGCCGCCCCCATCAAGGATGAAACCGGCCGGACCATCGGGGCCATCGAAGTCATTCGGGAAGTGGAGGAAAAGCAGCGTGAGGCCGAGCACTTCGACTGATGAAAAAAATCGCCCGGGCCGAGTGGGATACCCTGCTTTTTTTCTACGGCGTCATTCTCTGTGTCGGGGGGCTCTCCCAGTTCGGCTACCTGGGCATCCTCTCCGAATATGCCTATACCGATCTGGGCGCCACCACGGCCAACGCGCTGGTGGGCATCCTTTCCGCCATCGTGGACAACATCCCCGTCATGTTCGCCGTGCTGACCATGGACCCGGCCATGTCACTGGGGCAATGGCTGCTGGTCACTCTCACCGCCGGGGTCGGCGGCAGCCTGCTGGCCATCGGCTCGGCCGCCGGTGTGGCCCTGATGGGCACGGCTCGCGGCACCTACACCTTCGGCGCCCACCTCAAATGGACTCCGGTGATCGCCCTGGGCTATGCCGCCAGCATCGTCTGCCACCTCTGGCTCAACGCCCATCTGATGTAAGGGTTGCAATTCCAAGCAAATCGAAACGGGGGCTGAAGCCCCCGTTTCTTGTGTAGGTTCCGACATCACGCTTCATGCGCTTACCGCAGCCTCTCCTGGTAAAGAAACCACTGTAAACCCCTCATTCCTTCATATTTTTCTTCCATATGGGCATACCGGCTTCGGGGACCGCTTCCGGATCATAGCAGAAAAGCTCGCAGGCCAGGCACTCGGACGGCTCCAGATGGGCGGTGACGATAGCGTATATTTCGTCTGCCAACTGATCGGCCCCGGTCATGGACGTGTAAGGAAGAATAATGCCCAGTTGGTTCTCATCGTACCAGCCGATTTCGTCGATGGCTCGGATGCGCTGGCGGATCGTGGTGATGGCCCGGCCAATTCGCTCGTCTTCTTCGCTTTTGATCGCCAGCGACAGGATCAAAAGCGAATATTTGTTGTCACTGCGGTCCGACCGATAACGCTCTTTTGCGATGGCCCGCTGAAATGCCTCCTTGCCCGCAAGAAGATCGACCGACGAATTCCTGGATGACTTAAAAAAACCCACACGCAGTCTCCGTTCATTGTTGTTTGTTAGTAAAATAGATCCATTCCGTGAATTATACATGGAATCCCTTGCATATCAACCACCGGCCTCCCCCCCCCTCAATGACCGCCCGCGCATCCGAAGCCTCCCCTTTGGCCCGGCGGGCTGCGCGGTCGACATACGTTCTTGACAATGTCACGGTTTAACGTTAAATAATTGGTCGAACCAATTAGCCTATATATCTCGCACCCAATAAAATCACGATGGCTATGACCAACGACCACCTGATCGCCGCCAAACGTCCCCGCGCCCACGAACAGGTGATCCACGCTCTGCTCCAGCGGATCATACGGGGGGAACTGCCGGTCGGCAGCAAGCTCGCCACCGAACGCGCCATGGCGGCCGCGTTCCAAGTCAACCGCGCCACCGTGCGCGAGGCCCTGCGCTATCTCGAACATCTGGACCTCGTCACCATCCGGCAGGGGGACGGTGCTTACGTCAGAAATTTCCTGGACAGCCGCAATCCGGAAACCGCCAAGGCCCTGATGCATGTGGACGACGCCATGCGGCACGAGATTCTATGCGCGATCCTGGAAGTGCGCCGCATCAACAGCCCGGAGGTGGCCCATGCCGCGGCCTTGAAGCGGTCACCGGACCATTTGGCGCAACTGCGGGAGGTGGCCCTTGACCGCCGGGATCTTTCGATCCTGGAGCGTGACAAACGCGTACATCACCTCATCGGGCTGGCCAGCGACAATATTGTCCAGATTCTCATGACCAATTTTTATGAAGATTTTTTTTACGAATTCGGCCATCTGTATTTCGAAAACAGCACGAACATCACACGGTCGGAAGCCTTTCACCAGGACATCTATCATGCCATCCGCGAGCAGAATGCCGGGGTGGCCCGGGACATCATGCGCGATGTGCTCCAGTATGCCGAGCATGCGATCCTCGCAGAGATCGATCGGAATGCGGAAACCGGTCCTATCAGTGCCAGCGGGACCTCGAACACCAGAAATGGCGCTTATTGGTCGAACCAATAACAGGATGATCAGCATGAACCGATATATCGACCATCTCCGGCCGGAAGCCATATTCGACATCATTGTCATCGGCGGCGGGATTTCCGGGGCGGCCCTCGCTTACGAGGCGGCCAGCCGGGGGTTGCGGGTGGTTCTTTTCGAAAAAGGGGATTTTTCCGAAGCCACCTCGGCAGCCTCGTCCAAGCTCATCCACGGCGGCCTGCGCTACCTGTCGAACATGGAATACGGTTTGGTACGGGAATCCCTGCGGGAGCGACGGACCATGGAAAACATCGCGCCCAACTTCGTCTATCCCTGCCCCATTTTGTTTCCCCACTACCGGTCCCAGATCAAAAGCAATAAATGGCTGCTAAAGATCGGCCTGACCCTCTACGACCTTCTAGCGTTCGACAAGGGCCGAACCTGGGATGCGGCCAAAAAAATCCCCAACCACACCACTCTCTCACCCGATGCGGCCCTGCAGCGGCAGCCCGTTCTCAAGCGGGAAGGGCTTACCGGGGCGTCGCTGTTTTATGACTGCCTGAATATTTTCCCGGAGCGCCTGGCCCTGGCCTTCATCAAATCCGCGATGGCCCACGGGGCCGAAGTCGCCAACTATGCCAAGGTCGTCGGGTTTCTTTTGGACGACACGGGCCGGGCCGTGCAGGGCGTAAAGGTAAAAGACCGGATCCACGATACGCTCCATGAGGTCCGCGCGGCAGTCACCGTCAATTGCGCCGGTCCCTGGGCCGACAGCGTTCTCGCCATGACCGGGCGGCAAACCGGCGACCGCCCGCTCAAGCGATCCGAAGGCATTCACATCATCACCAAGCCGCTCATCGCGGACAACGCCGCAGTCAGTGCCATCACCCCGAACGGACGGCATTGTTTTCTCATCCCCTGGCGCGGCCGCACCCTGATCGGCACCACGGACAAAGCCTATCATGGCGATCCGGACGACTACCGGGTCACCCGCGCCAGCATCGAGGCGCTGATCGCGGAGGTCAATGCCTCTTTCAGCGGCCTGGCCATCGCCTACGAAGACGTGCAGCACTGCTATGGCGGCCTGCGCCCGCTGGTGGAAGACCAGACCGAGGAAACCTACACCTCATCGCGCAAATATGAAATCTACGATAACGCCTCGGACGGCTTGAACGGCCTGCTGACGGTGGAAGGCGGCAAGTGGACCACCAGCCGCCACCTTGCCGAAAACGTCGTCGATCGCCTGAAAGACAAGATCGACCGCCCGATCCGTCCCTCCCTGTCGAACCGCACCTACCTGGCCGGCTCCGAAATAAAGGACATAGCGGCCTTTATGGATCGGGTCAAAAACGAATACCGGGATTTTCCGGAAGATACACGGATCTATCTGGCACAGATTTACGGAACCGCGGTTGACGATGTTCTGGCTCTGGCCCGGGAGCACCCGCGACTGGCCGATCCCTTGAACGACGCGGGCGATATCATGGCCCAGGCCGTTTATGCCGCCCGCCATGAGATGGCACTGACCCTGAAGGATATCGTACTGCGGCGCACCGGCATCGCCACCCTGGGCAACCCGGGTGAAGCCGCTTTAAGAAAGGTCGCCGCGACGGTGGCCGATGACCTGGGTTGGGATGAAGATCTTATCAGTCGGGAAGTAGAAAAAACAAACGCGTTTCTGAAAATACCGACAGATTGAACTTTAGGGCGTTAATTCGCACGCTTCGATGCAAAGGAACCTATTCCATTGGCAGCACAAGGCACCAACCGCG
>Ga0180430_10005936_pt1 | contig 10035 bp, 8 predicted proteins | sample SS_ome_9_FD_132999 | JGI IMG/M metagenome (GOLD analysis project Ga0180430, IMG submission 132999) | Hypersaline lake sediment archaeal communities from the Salton Sea, California, USA - SS_1_S_2 metaG | ecosystem: Environmental > Aquatic > Non-marine Saline and Alkaline > Hypersaline > Sediment...
CGCCCTGATCGAGGCGGAAAACGACGATCCGAATCCATTGGTACAGGCGATCCTTGAATCGGGTGCCCGCTACAATACGGATATCGAAGAGCTGTGGTTGTGGTACAGCGATTTTCCGGTGAGTGATCTCACCGGCGTCGTGTATCTGCCCAGACTTCGGCGGTTTGTACTTCAGGACGGTATGGGCGTGAGTACGGTGTCGCTGGCGGGTTTTCTTGGTCATACCGGTATTGAAGAGATCGAGGTTGCCGGTTTTGCGCCATCCGTAGCACAGTCGATACCGCCGTTACCCAATCTGCGGCGACTCGATATATCCGGGACCGCCGGGACCGGCGTCGATTTTTCGCTCATGTATGAGCAGACCCTGCAAGAGTTGATAGCGCGAGACGCCAACATAGACACCCTGGCCGATATCGAGCGGCTCGGACCGATAGAACATCTCGATATTCGGGGTGGCGGCAACACCTACACCGACGACGATCTGATGAATGAACTGATTGAACTGGCGGATTCTCTAACGGTCGTTCAGTCGCTGGCACCGGCATCGATCGAATCCTTTATTGCGTCATACCCGAATCTAACGGGGTTCGGTTTCGAGTTTACCGCGGGAGAGACGCTGGATGAGACGACGCTGGGACTTGTTGCGGGGTATGCACAGATCGAGTTTGTCGGGTTCTACGGTTTCTCGCAGATCTCGTCGCTTTCCCCCCTGGCAAACTCGGGGATCGTGGAACTGGAGCTCCATCAGGGCGGGGGCGGACCCGGAGTAGACCTGTCGCCTCTCAGCGATACGCCTCTACGGCGGGTAAACCTGTCGGAGTTCGCCTCAGTCGCCGGCATCGCTTCGTTACCGACGAGTGTAGAAGAGATAGCATTTATCAATGTCGGGATGTCGAGTGGGAACGACGAACTCGGCTCGATTGCGGCAACGCTGTCGAATCTGCGGTTTCTCGACATCTCCCGCAATCCCGAGGTCGTATCGCTTCTCCCGGTTTCGCAAAACGCGGTTACCATGGCGAATCTGGAAGAGATCCGGGCGGATCAGGACTACCTGGGCGTGGCGCCACCGGACCCATACGGTATCGCGGAAGACGCGGTGACCAACGGCATTGCGGATCTCGCGGTTCTACCGAATCTCCGGTTCCTCAGCATTCGAAATACCCGCGGGGCGTACGAATACTCGGTAAGCAGTATCGATATCGGCCTGACGGCGCTGTGGGAGGCGATACCGGACCTGGACGTGGACGCCAACTTCGAGTTCTGACAACCCGTACAATCTTGACAGAACCGTTGGGCGCCGGTAGAGTATCGCACCACAGGCGACCGTCGTATAATGGCTATTACCCCAGCCTTCCAAGCTGGTGATGTGGGTTCGATTCCCATCGGTCGCTCGATATCCCTTCTATCGCCGGACATACTCGCCAAATCGATCGGTAAACTCGCCGCGGAGCGTTCTGACGGCGGCAAGCTCGGATGTTACCGCTTGCAGGGCGTGTTCCAGGTGTGTCACGTATTCGGCGTTTCGAATCGTACACGAGAACGTGTTTCCGCGAAGTGTCAGGGTCACCGTTTCCGCTCGGTACAGGGCGGAGTGCATCTCCGGCGTGAGTATGTAAAAACTCATAAGAACAAATCGATCGCCGTTTGCGCCGATCGCCGTCTGAACCGGGAGAATATCATAGGACTCGGTTCCGATCCGTGCCCGCATGGAGATGATCGAATCGGGAACCATCACGGGTATCGATATTCCCAGAATATGTCCGAGAACGCCGTGCCGGGGAGAGAAATTAGAGAAAACTGCAATCATCGGCTCCACACGGAGGTCTGCGTCGCAGCGATGAACAAACACGAGGTGATTTCCCGAGTCGTCATGAATATGATGATTGAGTGTCAGATCAGCCCAGGTCGCGCCGGTGCCCTGCGGGATAACCGGATGCAGCACGAACAGTATACCCAGTATGAAGACCCACCGTTTCACGGTAACGTCCCCACATAAAAGATACTGACGGATCGGTTTCGTTCAAAATTGGTCCGCTAAAAAAACGATTGCTGACCGCCGGTCACCGCCGGCGACGGCTCAAACTCCGCCGACCGCTCCCCGTCCAGTACGGATTGCCGCGCCTCCGCCAGTGGAACCGACGGATCGAGCCACACCGATCCGGAGGAGCGGTGATCCTCCGTATCTCCGTAATCCACCACCACCGGTTGGCGAAGGGCGTTGTTGTGGATGTAGCGCATCACGTTCCGTGCTTCCATCGTACAAACGCTGCAGGAGGTGTAGGGCTCGCCGTCGATCTGGCCGGTTCGATAGAGACCCGGGAGGAACATCGGCGCCCCCTCGGGAAGTGTAAGGTAGTACTTCGTTTTGCTACCGTTCTCCTCGTGACGCCACTCGTAGAAACCGGCGAAAAGCACCAGACAACGGTTGGTGGAGGTGAGACTCCCGTAGAGTTTTTTCTGTTCCAGGTCCTCGATGCGGGCGTTGGCGGTCCAGATCTTCAGCTCGCGAAATTTATCGCTGCGATCGATCCAGGGGGGCACCATGAGCCAGCGCATCGGGGTAAACCGGCGGGGTGACTCCATCGTGAGGACCGGAACGACCGGCCGTGCCATGGCGTTGACCTGGGCGAGTTCCCGATACGGAGAGACCCGTTCCCAGGTTTGGATGTACTCAAAACTGAAGGTGTAGGCGTCCGGCAGTTGAATCCGCGCCGTGTAACACATCGGTCTCGATCCGTCCGATCAGAAATCGCCGGGTCTCATCTCGCGGACCAGGTGCTTTGTACCGTCCCTGATCTCGAAGAGGTACAGAGGCTTGTCCGTCGGGACCCCGTCGGACATGCTCCAGGTAAAGAGGAGACCCTGGAAATCCTGGATGTTGGCGCAGTATTGTGCCACGGCGCGGCGCTCTTCCTGGAGTCGCGCGGGCGCTCCGGTAGCGCCGGTTTCTTCAATCGCCCGAGCAAGCATGTAGACGGCATCGTAGTAATGGGTTGAGAGACTCGGCGGTGCGACACCTCCGTGCTCGGCGGCGTAGGCCTCGCGGAAGGCGTTCCATCGGGGAGACTCGTACTCGGAATTGATGTAGTTATAGATCATGACCCCGTCCAGAGCGGATCCTCCGGTCGTATACAGCGGTACGTCGTCGGCGCTGTTGAAGACGAGCAACCGTTCCGGTCGGTCCCAGCCGCGGTTACGCAGCTCGACGATCATCCGCGCGACTTTCTCCGCGTTTGCCGCAAAAACGATACCGTCCGGTTCGAGTTCCAGGGCACGCACGATGATCGGTCCAACGGTAACCACGTCCTGGGAGATCTCGATCCGATTGAGGATTTCTACGCCTTCCTGTTCGAGTCCGATATCGTGGGCGTCGGCCATGCCGGGCCAGGGACCGTAGTTTTCGACGATCTGGACCACCCGTCGGATCTCGGGGTTCTCACGAACCCACCCGCGAACGGCCGGCGGAAGCGTCGCTGCGGTCGAGCCGAACCACGATATCGACCAGGGGAAAAACTGCTCCGCGTACTCGTAGGAGGTGGTGGCGGTCATCGAAAAAAAGCCGTTCTCCACAGCGATCGGCATCGCCGCCAGGATCACCGGCTCCGGAACCGGACCGAGCGCGGCGATCGCCGTACTTTCCACGAGACGAGACATCTGAACGACGCCTTCGTTCGGGTCCATACCCGTATCGATCGCGCGAATCCGAAGGGGGACGCCCTTGATCCCGCCGTCGGCGTTGATCTCTTCGGCGGCGCGTTCGGCTCCCCAGAGCAGATACTCGCCGATGCCGGCGATCGGGCCGGTTAGAACATTGAGAAACGGTATCTCCCACTCCTCAGGACCGACGCCGGGTGCGGTCCGTTCCTGTGTTCCACCGGCGAATACTCCCGCCAGGACCAATATCAGCAAGCCTGTTTGTATAGTTATCCGTTTCATCGTTGTTGTTACCTTCCACCACAAGCTACGCCGGGGCGGAACGGTCGTCAAGCGTGGGGGGGGTATCGCGACCTCTTGGCAAAACAGGGCAACTCCTGAAACACTCAGACCATGAACCCGAATACACTGGACCCGACAACGATGGCGGACTGGGAGATCGCGCAGCGCGCAGAAGAATGGATAAAACCGATCACGGACATCGCTGCGGCGATGGGGATAGAAGAAAGAGAGCTGATTCCCTACGGTCGATCCCTTGCCAAAGTCGACCAGGCCTCCGTGGTCGAACGGACCGGAGGTCATAGATCGGCGCGCTTCGTGGACGTCACGGCGATCACTCCCACTCCGCTCGGCGAGGGGAAAACCACCACCACCCTGGGTCTTGTACAGGGGCTCGGCGCGATCGGTAAACGCGTATCCGGCGCGATACGGCAGCCCTCGGGAGGACCAACGTTCAATATCAAGGGGTCCGCCGCCGGCGGCGGGCGATCGCAGTGCCTGCCGATGACCGATTTCAGTCTTGGTCTGACTGGTGATATCGACGCGATCACCAACGCGCACAATCTGGGAATGGTGGCACTCACCAGTCGGCTCCAGCACGAGTTCAACTACTCCGACGCATTCCTCGAAAAACGGGGGCTCTCGCGTCTCAATATCGACCCGAACGCGCTGGAGATCGGATGGGCGATCGACTTCTCGGCGCAGGCGCTTCGATCGATCATTATCGGGATCGGCGGAAAGATGGACGGGTTTATGATGCCCAGTCGGTTTCAGATAACCGTATCCTCCGAGATCATGGCGATTCTGGCGGTGACAACGGACCTGGCGGATTTTCGCCGTCGTATCGGGCGTATCGTCGTAGCGTACGACAAAAAAGGAAGCCCCGTGACCACCGCGGACCTTGAAGTGGACGGCGCGATGACCGCGTTGCTGGTAAAGGCGATAAATCCGACACTGATGCAAACGATCGAAGGTCAGCCGGTTCTGGTCCACGCCGGTCCCTTTGCCAACATCGCCATCGGCCAATCGTCGATCATTGCCGACAGGATCGGTCTTGCCCTCTCGGAATACCACGTCACGGAGAGCGGCTTCGGTGCCGATATCGGTTTCGAGAAGTTCTGGAATCTCAAGGCCCGATTCAGCGGGAACGCTCCCGATGCGGCGGTGATCGTCGCTACGATTCGCGCGTTAAAGATGCACGGTGGCGGTCCACGGGTCGCGCCGGGAAAGGCTCTTGACGATATCTACACACAGCCTGCTCCGGAACTGGTCGCGCGGGGCGTGGAAAATCTGGTGGCACACATCGAAACGGTACGGCTCAGCGGGGTATCGCCGGTGGTTTGCATCAATCATTTTCCCACGGACTCGCCGGAAGAGGAACGGATCGTCCGTGACGCCGCCGAGGCGGCGGGAGCACGTGTGGCGGTCTCAAAGCACTGGCTCTCCGGCGGAGAGGGCGCCCGGGATCTGGCGGAAGCGGTGGTCGATGCCTGCCGCGATACGGGGGAGTTTCGGTTCCTCTACGACGAGAAGGATCGGTTCCGTGAGAAGGTTTCTGCGATAGCGACCAGGGTGTACGGCGCGGACGGGGTGGAGTACACACCGGAAGCACAGAAAAAGCTCGACGCGATTGAGTCCGATGCCGAGCTATCAACGATGGGGCCCTGTATGGTCAAAACGCACCTTAGTCTCTCGCACCAGCCGGACCTGAAGGGTCGCCCTCGGGGGTGGACGTTGCCGATCCGGGATATCCTGACGTTTCGTGGCGCGGGATTTGTGGTGCCCGTGGCCGGCGATATCAAACTGATGCCGGGAACCGGGTCGGATCCGGCGTTCCGACGAATCGACGTGGACGTGGAAACCGGTCGGGTTCAGGGACTTTTCTGAGGTCGGCGGAGGAGTGCCGTGATTCGCCGCAGGAGGTCGCGGGTGACAAGCCCCTCCGGTCGAAGCATCAGTACCGCAATGAGCGCCACCGCATAGAGAACGATTCGCCAGGATTGCAACCCCTCCGGAAGAAGCAGCGGAATCCCCCAGACCAGTGGAGCCACCAGAAACGGTCCCCAGGGAGTGGTGTAGCCGCCCACAAAGAGGATCGTCATGAGAACTCCCAGGTATCGAAATGAGAAGAAACCGGGAAAGAGACCGCGCATGGTGAACGCGTAGAGTACACCGGCGATCCCGGCTATAGTACTTCCCGCCAGTTGTACGAAAAAGCTTAGTTGCCGCACGTTCACGGCGTTACTCTCCGCCAGATCGCGGTCGACAAAGGCGATTGAGGCGGCGATTCCCCAGCGTGAACGCTCGAACACAGCGATACCGGCAGCCACGGCGAGCCCACAGAGCCAGGTGACGGCGAGGAGAAGGAGCCGACCCGCGGACGGGTCCCGGTGGATCGATGGTATCCCGAACAAGCCCAGAGTCCCGCCAAAGATTTCACTGTTCTCGATGAGAAGCGTTGTGAGCGAAATGAGCGTGAGGCCCACGATCGCCACGGTAAAGGGCGGAGCGTCGGCGGTGACGGGCACGATCAGGAGCGCCGTGGTGGCTCCCAGGAGAGCTCCCAGCGGCAGGATGGTGCCGAAAGGCCATCCCGCCACGGTCGTCAGGTATCCTGCCGCGTAGGCGGCGATTCCCATGTTGGCGATTACCATAAAATGGAGACGTCGGAGACGGTAGGGCAGATAGAGTGACCAGGTCATGAGGATATGAACCGCGGTGAGGTTCACGAAGTAGTACAGCGATAACGACATCAGTACCTCACAATCGAGAACCAAAGAGGCCCTTCGGTCGAAGCAGAAGCACAACCAACAACACCACCAGCGCAACGGCATTCGCCCAGGTACCGCCCAGGTACCCTTGCGCGAGCGCTTCCAGGATGCCCAAAGCGAGAGCGATTGCGATACCGCCGACGAGGTGTCCCAGACCGGCGATGATACTCACCGCCAGCGCCTTAATCGCCACCAGGTCCGCCAGCGTGGACGAGGCGAACCCCAGGAGTGCCGCAAGAATGATCGCTGAAACTCCGGCAAGCGTACCGCCGATCAGAAAGCTATAGCGCTGCGTCAACGCTACGGGAACGCCGGCGATCGCCGCACCCAGGGCATCCTCGGCGACGGCCCGAGCGCGTCGGCCCCAGGCGCTCCGATAGAGAAGAAAAAAGAGAGAAGCCGTGAGACCGACTGACAGAATCAACGCCAGGAGATGTGCAACCGAGAGATGAAGAACATCGGTACCGAAAGTAGTACCGCCGGCTCTAAAAAAACCTGAGAACGAAACGGGAAAACCGTTGTTGAAGCCGTGCGAGAGGAGTTCCACGATCGCCAGGCCGATCGCCAGCGAGACTACCATGGTACTGTTTATGTCCGCCTGTACGCCGCGATGGGAAAACCGCGCAAAAATGGGCGCCATGACCGCGTTGACAAGGATCCCCGTAAATACCGCGGCAAGCACCCCCGCCGTAATCGAGTTGTCCGCAAGACTCATTCCGTACCAGGCGGCGTACATGGAGAGCACGACCGTGTGCGGGTAGGAGATATGAACCACCCGCGCGACCAGCAGAACCAGGTTGAAACCGGTTACGAGCAGGATGTAGACGCTTCCCAGGGATACGCCGTTGACCAGCTGAGCAATGAGCGTCGTCATCGCGACGCTCCCAGGTACGCCTCGGCGATACGGGGATCATCACGCAGATCTGCGGCGGAACCGCGGTGAACCACACGACCCCGCTCAAGAACGTACCCGCGATGAGCGATCCGGAGCGCCTGATACGCGTTCTGTTCGGCCATGAGAATCGTAAACCCTTCCTCCGCGAGACTGACGACCAGGTCGAATAACGAGCGGAGAATCTGCGGTGCAAGCCCGATGGACGGTTCGTCCAGAAGAATGAGACCGGGATTGCTCATCAGGGCGCGGGCGACCACAAGAATGCGCGCTTCCCCGCCGGAAAGCGTACCCGCCAACTGGCTGCTGCGTTCGGAGAGTACGGGAAACCGTCTCAGGATCGACGCAAGCCGATGTGAGCGCTCGTCGCCGGGGACGGCCCCGAGAAGGAGGTTGTCCCGCACCGTCATCGACGAGAATACTCCGCGTCCCTCCGGGACGACCGCGACACCCCTTCGGACGATCGTATCCGGCGCCATCCCGGAGATCTCCTCTCCATGGAAGCGTATCGAGCCGGATCGTGGAACGTTGAGACCGATGATCGTCTCGATGAGCGTACTCTTACCGGCACCGTTGGCGCCGAGAAGAACGACAATCTCCCCGCTGTTCGCCGTGATATCGATCGATTCAAGCGCGCGTACGCCACCGTGATGGACGACCAGTCCTGAGATTGCAAGTACCGGTTCAGGACGCACCGAGATACGCCTCCCGCACCGTCGCGGAGTGTCGGATATCGTGGGGATCGCCGTTTGCGATAACACGGCCGGAATCGAGAACACTGATCCGATCGGCCGCGGACAGCAGAAGATGAACATCGTGACTGACCAGGAGGATCGTCACGCCGCTCCGGTGAAGACCGCGGACGATTTCGAGAATCTCGGTGCTCTCCTGGGTTCCGAGACCCGCTGTCGGCTCGTCCAGGAGGAGAACGCGCGGTTCCGCGCAGATTGCACGCGCCAGCTGAACCCGTTGGCGCTCCGCCCAGACCAGCTCGGCGGCGCGGCGCCCGCAGAGCTGCGCGACACCGGTGAGTTCGCAGGCATGAAGAATCCGTCGTCGGCGCGCGGATGCCGAAACAAATGCGTCGTGGGTGCCCAGAGCGATGTTCTCGTACACGGTCAGATCGGGCGCCAACCGGCCGTGCTGAAAGGTGCGCCGCAGGCCGAGGCGAGCGATCGCGTGACCCCGACGGGTGGTTACATCCGTGCCATAAACGGCAATGGAGCCGCGATCCGGTGTGACAACGCCGCTGAGGCAGTTGATAAGCGTGGTTTTTCCGGATCCGTTGGGCCCGATGATACCGTAGAGCGAACCCGCCGGTACAAGCAGATCCACCGACTCCAGGGCTTGGATGCTGCCGAAGCGCTTGTCAAGCTGCGAGAGCTCGATCGCCATCATAGCGGTACGATACGGCGGAATACATTGAGGATACAAGGTGGTCGGGGTCTGGACAGACGCCGCGGTTTTTATCATCGTGTGCCCGGGAGCGACGCGCGTGACACGAATCGACTGGAGTAATCTACGCGAAAGTCTGCGGCACGGGATAACCCGGCGATCCGGTGCGTTCTTTGCTCTCGATGCGCGTCGCCTTCGAGCGCTCCTCGGAGCGGCGCTCCTGTTCGTGTACGGCCGGATCTCCTTTGTTCTGTTTGCAGCGATGGACAGAGTGTTTTTTCCGCGATTCCGACGCGTGGTCGTGCGACGACCGCTCTTTGTCGTGGGAAATTTTCGGAGCGGTACCAGTCTTGTGTTCAACATGCTCAGCGCGGGCAACCGGTCGGTCACCGCCTTTCGAACATGGCAGATATACCTGGCACCGACGATCTCGCAGCGCAAACTCGTACGGTTTCTTGCGATGATCGATCGCAGGGTACTCGGACGAAAGGGAGAGCGGGCGCTTCGCGCGTTCAATGACCGACATCTCCGGACCGTCCCTGTTCACCCGATCGACCTGTTTCTCCCGGAGGAGGATGCGGGGCTTCTCATGTACACATGGACCGGCTTCTTTACGTGGTTCCTTTTTCCGCGACGGGACCGGGAATCCCGGTTCGTTCGGTTTGATGATCTGCCGCGCCGATATCGCTCGTGGGTTGTTCGGTTTTACCAAACGATGGTACAGCGACACCTGTATGATGAGTCTCGCGGCGGATTGAAACCGGTACCGGTATTCGTTTCAAAAAATCCCACGTTTACCGGAATGATACGGACGATCCGTGAGGCCTTTCCCGATTCGCGTTTCTTGTACATGATGCGCGGTCCCGACGAAACCTATCGATCAACGATGGACTGGTTCGGGTTCTGGGCGTGGCGCGTAGGCGACCGAAGCGGTAAAGTGGACCCGGACCGGGTCCGAGCGATGATGAGTCACTGGTATCGCTACCCGCCGCGAGTCTTCGAGACGATGAACACCGGAGACTGGGCTATCGTCACGCTGGAGCG
>Ga0180430_10005937_pt1 | contig 10033 bp, 6 predicted proteins | sample SS_ome_9_FD_132999 | JGI IMG/M metagenome (GOLD analysis project Ga0180430, IMG submission 132999) | Hypersaline lake sediment archaeal communities from the Salton Sea, California, USA - SS_1_S_2 metaG | ecosystem: Environmental > Aquatic > Non-marine Saline and Alkaline > Hypersaline > Sediment...
CAATTCAGTAATTTATAGTGATGGTTCTATCTATTACGTTGCAGGTGACGGCAATGGCGGAGTAAAACTTGACCTTTCAGAAGATGGTAGTGAGATTAGCCAGGTATGGCGCAATCAGGAATTTGATAGTTTTTTTGGTGGAGTGGTTATGGATGACAATTACCTCTACACCAGTGGTACCCATAGTCAGTATTTGTATGCAATTGATGCCAAATCAGGAATCCTGAGTGACTCCATGAATATCGGCCAGGGCGCACTGATTGCCGCCGATGATTGCTTGTATTATTACAACCAGCGGGGCCAGATGTACCTGATCAGCTATTCAGAGGGTAAATTAAATGAGCTGAGTTCCTTTAAGATTACCAAGGGGACACGTCATCACTTTGCCCATCCGGTGATTCATCGTGGCGTATTATATCAGCGTCGCGGTGAAACACTTATGGCCTATGATATCCGTGAAACTGATCCCTGAAAGATGTTTTGATATACGGCTGATTTTGCGTAATTTATTGATCTAAGCCACTTCCTGGTTATGATCGACGATCACATTGAAACTATGGGAGAAGAATCAGGGGTTTCCTGGAAAAACACCCTTAAAAACCTGAAGAAGAAGGGCTTCTTCAGGTTTTTGGGTCGTAGCATCCTGCTGATTCTTTTTGCATATGTGCTTATAGTTCTGATTGTTTTTCTGAGCGGGAAACACCTGGTTGATTTCAACACCTTTTTAACAGGGATTATTGAGCGTCTGTCTGACAGGTTCGTCATTCTCCTGTTTTTTCTTTCCGAATCGATCACAGGAATGATTCCTGTAGATCTCTTTGTCATATGGACACAGAAATTTGAAAATCCATTGGTCTGGCTTGCACTGCTGGGAGTCCTCTCCTATTTAGGAGGAGTTATTTCTTATGGAATCGGACTATGGATTGCCAACAGGCCGCGTATTAAAGCTTTTACAGAGCGTCGTTTAAGAGGATACATAGGCTTTGTTCGTAAATGGGGAGGTGCATTTATCATTATAGCTGCTCTCTTCCCCTTTACCCCCTTCTCACTGGTAGTTATTGCCATTACCCTTTTTCGCTACCCTTTCCGGAATTTCCTGGTATTTGCACTTGCTCGCCTATTCAGATTTGTACTCCAGGGCATTTTCTTTTTCGATCTATTGAAGTTAGATAATTGGATTATCTGAACGATAGGCAGTTATAGGAATTTTAATTGTCAACTCAAACTGGGTTCAACATCCCCTTATAGATATATATTATAAACTAAATTATTTATATTATTCATCTGACTGTTTAACAAGCTCAATATATTCGGCAAGATGATCCTCATATAATTCACGTGGGGAGCACTTTTGCAGTGAGCATAGCGAAGCGGCGTAACCCACAGCTGCTCCCATTTGCCCGGTGGTTCGCATGACCCTGGGACCACCCAGGCCCACATGGCTGCAGCTGAAGCATCTGCCAGCCATAAATAGGTTTGAGATATTCCTGGAATAGAGCGTTCTGTAGGGGATCTGGTATGGATCTGCCGGGTAATACATTGCTTCGGTGAGGAAGTCGGGCTTGCTTTCATCCAGTTTATTCTGCTGGTAATGCACATCCACTTCCCGGATTTCATGCACAACTGCATCAGGAAAGGTGCGAGCTTCCCGCATATCGCTAAATGTGTAGATATAATCACCCACAAGGCGGCGCGACTCCCTTTTCCCGAGCAAATAAGAGACCCATTCCAGTTTCAGGTGGGAATTCCCATCTTTTTGCTTTTCGTTGTAAAATGAGCCGTATATGGCTTTGAGCATATGGTCCCTGATCTGCTCTGCATGATCAACCTGGTGCCACCGCTCACTTATAAGTTCCCAGTTCCATGTACCTTTTCGGGCTGCATAATCGCCGGCAACTTCCATGGCCCAGGGAACTTCTGGAAACTCATATGCAGAATCAGTCTCCATGCTTCGCCATAGTACAGAAGCACCGAGTATTTGCTGGTCCTCCTTCCCGGGGCTCCATAACTCCCCGTACTCCTCCCATGATTCTCCATAAAGAGAATCTGGTTCACGTCCATAGTTGTACTCCGCCCCTGCCCAGTATCCAATCCATCCGTCTCCTGTGCAGTCCACAAAGTAGGGAGCCGAAAAACGGATCTGCTTCCCTGAGGAGGTGTGCCTTGCATCCACCGATGTGATTGTTAGTTCATCTGTATTTGTCTGGAAAGCTCTGTAGTTCAGGAACAGCTTGATGTTTGAATAGCCTTCCATATGTTCGTGCCTCTTTCTCTCGTCCTCCAGTGCTTCAGGCGATCCATTGGGGTAGTGTTCGGTATCAAGCATCTTCAGTATTCTTTCAAAATGGCCGTAGATACCAAGAGTATGGACCCTGATTTCGCTGCTGGCATTGCCACCAAGAACCGGTCTGTCGTGGATCAGTGCAACGTTTAATCCCTGTTCCGCTGCCGCAATGGAGGCAGCACAGCCGGCCAGTCCCCCTCCCACCACTACCAGATCAAACTCCTGGGTTTCCCGGGGAGTTTCCCCATTAGCTGAGAAACGAGCCCTCATTTCTTTGAGGTAATCCTGTTGATTGGTGGGGGTTCTGTATTTGTTGCTAATGTATAGGGCATCGCACCTGCCATTGAATCCACTAAGATCTTCCAGCTGCAATAGCGCAGGCCCCCCCTTTACCCTCACTTTTCCGGCATAGTTCCATCCCCATCCCTTGTAATGGCCCATGGTTTTGGGCAACTGTTCCTCACCCAGCCTGATATTAAATTGTCCGGGCGGGGACCATGGACCAGGAGCCCAGTCGGTAGTCCGGGCCCATACATGATAACTTCCGCTGGCAGGAATATCGATAGTGGTGGAAGCATTTTCCACGGGTTCACCCATTCCATGGGCCATAAGGTAGGGCGATCCTACCTGTTCCACAAACTGCGGATCGACCACCCAGCCTCCTTTTTTTTCAAAGCTTTCGCATTCCACAAATATTTCCTTATGACAGCTGCTTACCATAAGCAGCACAAGCAGCAAAAGGATAATACCGGATAATTTTCTAAGAATCTTCATATCTCTTTCCTTAAAATACATTATTGCTGAAGCACCTGCCCATCCTGGAGAAGCCGCTCTCTTAGAATATCATAGGGGATTTCATGAATCTCAGTCTTATCCTCAATGGCAAGTACAGCCAGCGTAGCTGCACTCTGCCCCAGGATCATAAATACGGGTTCCATACGTATGGATCCAAAGGCTATGTGGGAACATGAGAGACAGACCGGAACCAGCAGATTGACACATTCATCTTCAGATGGCAGTAGGGACCGCATATCTATCTGGTACGGATCGCCGGGATGAACGCCTATATCCCCCTCATTCTGCACAAAACCGTCGGGCTTAATGTATCGTTGAACATTATGGGAATCCATAGTATAGGACCCCATGCCAACAGATTGTTCCACGGCCGATTTTCCCAATACTTCATTCTCGGTCATAACATAGTCACTTACCATGCGCCGTGCTTCCCGCACATAGATCTGGTGGGGCCAGTGCCCGTTATCGGTGAATTCATCCTTTGCAAATCCCCATTGATTCATTTTTTCCTGAAGATCAGCAGGAACAGCAGGATCACTGCTGAGGAACCATAATAAGCCTTTCTGGTAGCTGCTATGTTCTTCAATAATTTCCCTGCGTCTTTCATAAGTAGCTTCCGGATAATCGTAGTTCATTCCAATATTATCTGTGCTGAAGGGCCCGTGGTTATTCACATCGGTCTTATGGTTGGGGATGGGGTCATATTTATGAAATAATTCCCTCCAGCCGGAGGCAAAGACCCTTCTGAGGAGTTCATACTGAGTGGAATCATAATCGGGGGGACGGGTGAAAGCCACCCTGTTTTCAGGATAATCGGTCAGGCACATGCGGAAACAATAGGCCTGCACCCGGTGATCTCCCTCACCGTATTCACCTGGATCTTCAGTGGATATCCTGGGCAAAACTCCACTATCCGGATCTCCTGGCACAACATATGGACTAATATCACTCTTAAAATGGTGTCCATGGTGAAGTACACCGGTCTGAATTCCATTCCATGCCTCCCCATACTGATCTATCGCTTCTCGTCCAAGGGTGTAAGTAACCCCTGCGGCAGCCATCAGATCACCCTCGTAGGTGGCATCTATAAACTGTTTAGCCAGGTAGGTACTTCCATCCAGGGTCCTTATGGAGCTAATTCGACCATCCTCCATGCTTACGCCCTCTTCTCTGTCCAGGTAGCTTTCACGGTGAACTTTTATTTTATATTCCGCAACAAACTGTTCAAAAACCTGCTCCGCTGCATGGGGTTCAAAAATCCACATGGTTCTGTTTTCCCCGTCTATGGCCACATTTCCCTGACCCTTATTCCCATATTCCTCTTTTTTCTGCCAGGGCCAGGCCGAATCCTCCTGGTAATGAAGATAGAGGCGGTGATAGAAATCGCGGGCCAATCCCCCTATCACAGCTTTATTTCCCGTATCGGTCCATCCCAGTCCGGATGAAGTGAGCCCTCCAAGATGCTTGTCGGGTGATACCACTATGACCTCCTTCCCCATCCTGGCAACCTGAACGGCGGCAATTACTGCGGCAGAATTTCCGCCATAGACGATTACATCTGTAGAAAACTCCTTGTCTGAGGCTGAATTTTGACTATTTTCACAGGAGCTTGATACCAGAAACAGTATCAGGAAGGTACAAGAGATTGGAATATGCTTAAGTATGTTCATTTCAGTAGTTTTGGAGTTTGACAATGAAATTAAGAAAATCTTATTTAAACTGAACTTTTATGAAGCCTCTATTTATCATTCTTCTTACACTGCTATTGCTGTCAGGATGCGACTCTTCCAGGGAAGCAACAGGCATCACTCCTCCTAACATCATCCTGGTGATCACTGACGACCAGGGCTACGGAGATCTGGGTATACACGGGAATCCTTTTATCAGAACACCGGTACTGGATTCGCTGGCCGGATTGAGCACCCGGATCGATCCCTTTTATGTGTCTCCCGTCTGTGCTCCAACCCGATCCAGTCTGATGACCGGCAGGGATCATCTGCGTACAGGGGTCTATGACACCTACAATGGTGGAGCCATCATGGCCCCGGCGGAGGTTACGGTAGCTGAGGTGCTTGCAGAAAATGGATACCGAACGGCCATGGTGGGCAAGTGGCACCTGGGCGATTCTTATCCCATGAGGCCCATGGACCAGGGATTCCAGTATTACCTGGCACACAAGGGAGGCGGCATTGGTCAGCCGGGAGATGATTTCGGGAACTTCATGCGACCAGATAGCTCCTACTTTGACCCATACCTGTGGGAAAACGGGGAACGGGTAAGAAAAAAAGGTTATTGTTCAGATATCTTTACCGACCAGGCCATCAGTTTCATCCAGGAGCACAAACGGGACCATGCCTCGGATCCTTTCTTTCTCTACCTTTCCTACAATGCACCGCATACACCTCTTCAGCTTCCTGAAAAATACAAGCTGGAGTATCAGGGGATGGAGTATGAAAACGAAGATTTTGAAATTAGCGGAAAGAATGTGTCTGATATGAATGAGAGGGACACCAGGGATGCACAGAAGGTTTATGGAATGGTAAGCAATATCGATGACAATATGGGGCGCTTGTTGCAAACCCTGGAAGAACTGGATATTGAGGAGCAGACCCTGGTGATTTTTATGACCGATAACGGTCCCCAGCAAAGACGATACACAGCCGGATTGAACCAGCGGAAGGGAAGTGTTATGGAGGGTGGTGTCCGGGTACCATGTATGTTTTACTGGAAGGGGAAATTGCAGGCGAATCGCATTATCCAGAGTCCGTCTGCCCATATTGATATGATGCCTACCCTGCTGGAGTTTGCCGGCATTAGCTATGAAGGTGATATGGATGGGGTCAGTCTCCATCCCCTTCTGACAGGGAGGGCTGAAGCTCTTGAAGAGCGTCCACTCTTCTTTGTATGGGCCCGCGGTTATCCCCAGCGCTATACCAATATGGCAGTCAGAATGGGCAGGTACAAACTTGTTGGACACACCGAGCATGGAGAATCCACCGAAAAGCTAAAGCTTTTTGATCTGGAGAATGACCCTTTTGAGCTTAAGGATGTAAGCCTGGATTACCCCGAGGTAAAATCCAGGCTGCTGAAGGAACTGGATCTCTGGTATGAGAAGATTATTTTAAGCCCCAATCTGCTTGAAGTACCCAGAGCAATTATAGGAACTGAACACGAAAACCCGGTGATCCTGGGGCGTAATGACTGGAAAGGTCCTGCAGCCATGGACTGGGGCGCTTTGGAGGCCTTTGGCTACTGGGATATACGTGTGGAAGATCCTGGGCCCTACCAGGTGCGTATGGTATTCAAGAACCATCTCCCAGGTCCTGGTGCAGCCAAAGTCAGGGTTGGAACCAGGCAGTACGAAATCAGCCAGCAGGATACAAGCAACAATGAAGTCATCCTTGAAAATTTATTCTTTGATACTGGAAATCACACATTTGAAGGCTGGTACCAGATTGGGGCCAGGGTTTTCTCCCCTATTTGTATTGAAATAGAAAAATAAATTATCCCAGATGAAGAAGCCATTATTTTTGCTTGCCAGCCTTATAGTGCTCTTATCATTAAATTCTTTGCAGGCACAGGAAACCGAGGTGGTATATCTTTCCGGAACCGGATTTGACCAGACCGTGGAGTGGGATTTTTACTGTTCTGCAGGCAATAACAGCGGGAAATGGACCACCATTGAGGTTCCCTCCTGTTGGGAGCAGGAGGGATTTGGCGAGTATAACTATGGCCATGTACCACTTGATAAGCGCCTTAAAGAAGAGGGACACTACAGGTACTTTTTTGATGTGCCGGGGGAATGGAAGGGAAAAAAACTGAAATTGATTTTTGAGGGGGTAATGAGCGATGCCCTTGTACTGGTGAACGGTAAACAGGCCGGAGCTGTTCACCAGGGAGCCTTTTACCAGTTCTCCTATGATATTTCGAAGCTGGTAAAGATTGGAAAAGAGAACAAGCTGGAGGTGAAGGTGAAGAAATTCTCCGATAACCCGTCGGTGAACCAGGCTGAGCGAAAGGCCGATTACTGGATCTTTGGAGGGATCTTCCGTCCCGTCAGACTGGAAGTTCTGCCGGAAACTCATATGGAGAGAGTGGCCATAGATGCTGCTGCTGACGGAAGGTTTAAGGCAGACCTTTTCCTTGAGGGTACAGGCAAGGGGGGGAGTATACTCATGGAAATTGCTGATTTGGATGGCAATTTGGTGGCTGCTTTTGAATCGGACCTTGCTCCCCAGGCGAAGCGGACCAGGATCCAGGGAAAGGTAAAGGATCCACTGAAGTGGAATCCTGAGTACCCGCATCTATATACAGCCATATTCAGCCTGCTTGATTCGCAGGGATCTGTTAAGCACCGGATGGAAGAGCGGATTGGCTTTCGAACATTGGATGTCCGTGCCCAGGATGGGATTTATGTGAATGGGGAGCGTATTAAATTCAAAGGTGTTTGCAGGCACAGCTTTCATCCCGATCACGGAAGGACCTCCAGTAAGGCCTTCAGCATAGAGGTTGTGAACCTTATAAAGGACATGAATATGAATGCCGTACGCATGTCACACTATCCGCCCGATGCCCATTTTCTGGATGTATGTGATTCCCTGGGGCTATTTGTACTGGATGAACTGGCTGGCTGGCAAAGTCCCCCTTACGATTCACTTGTGGGGCGCAAACTGCTTGGTGAAATGATTGCCAGGGATGTGAATCACCCCAGCATAATTATTTGGGACAATGGAAACGAGGGAGGATGGAATACGGGCTATGACAAGGATTTCAAGAAAGAGGATATTCAGCAACGCGAAGTCATACATCCCTGGGGAGCTCATGATCTTACCAACACAGCCCATTATGTGAGCTATGACTACCTGGCTATGGACCATTTTGCTCCCAGGCAGATCTTTTTCCCAACGGAGATGATTCATGGGCTCTATGATGGTGGCCATGGTGCAGGCCTGGAAGATTTCTGGCTTCGCATGTGGGAACATCCCCTAAGTGCCGGGGGATTCCTCTGGGTATTTGCCGACGAGTCTGTAAAACGGAGTGACACCGGGGAGCTGGATTCGGATGGCAATCATGCGCCCGATGGCATCCTTGGCCCCTATCATGAAAAAGAGGGTAGCTTCTATGCCATAAGGGAGATCTGGTCTCCCCTTCACTTTGAAAAGCGCTATATCACCCCGGAGTTCAATGGAACTTTCCGCATCCAGAACCGCTTCCACTATACGGGCCTGGATCAATGCGACTTCCGTTACAACTGGGTCCGGCTTCAGGGTCCCGGAAATCCAGGGATCAAAGATCCCTCATGGGTCATTGAATCGGGAGAGGTTCTTGATTTTGGAATTCCTGAGGTAGATCCACTGGCACCCGGACAAAATGGGGTATTGACGGTTCCACTTTCCGATGGATGGGCGACATGTGATGTACTTTACCTGGAGGCCATTGATCCCCACGGGCGCCTGATCAATAGCTGGAGCTGGCCTGTAAAGTCGCCTGCCCGGACTGCAAATGAGTTATTGAAAAGTAGCGATAACTCTGCTGTTTCGCTTTCCGAAACCGGGGAAAGCCTGATCCTTTCATCCGGACAGGTTTCCATTGAGTTTAATAAGACTGGTGGAGCGCTGAAGCAAGTTAAATCCGGTCAGTGGGAGATTCCCCTTTCAGACGGCCCCCTCTTCCGAAGTGATGTTTCTGAGTTAAAATCCAGCATCCGGCACTTTGCCGGTAGTACGTCACATCACGTGCTGGTGGATTATGGCCAGGCCGGGACCGTAGAATGGATCATGCATGAAGGCGGACTTGTTGATATGAAGCTATACTATCAGCCTGAAGGAAACTCATTACCATATACCGGAGCTTCTTTCTCCTATGCTGAAGAGGCAGTACAATCGGTCACCTACCTTGGCAACGGTCCTTACCGGGTCTGGAAAAATCGCATGGCCGGGCCTGGTTTTAATGTCTGGCATAAAGAGTACAACAACAGCATCACGGGCCACTCAGGTTTTACTTACCCCGAATTCAAGGGTTACTATTCAAATCTCTACTGGGCCCGGATTTATGATCACCAGGACCGGTACTTTACGGTTTACAGTCGAACCGAAGATGTTTTCCTGAGGCTCTTTTCTCCTGAAGAGGCACCGCAACCGGCTCGGACCAGTGTAAATCATCCGTCTGGAGATCTATCTTTCATGCTGGGCATCCCGCCCATAGGCACCAAGTTCAAAGATGCAGAAGAACTTGGACCTCAATCAGGTAGTTATCATTATTTAAATCGAAGGGTAAAGGGTGGTGCTCTTCAGATCGAGCTAACATTTGATTTCAGATAAAACCATGAGGAGATTATTCAGACTACTTCCCCTGCTCTTATTTCTAGCCAGTTTGCTACTGATTCTACTCGAATCTCCAATTCTTTTGCAGCCGCTGTTGAATAACCCGGAAATCCCTGTTGGGACGCTTATAAGCTGGCTTTGCATTATCATGCTTCCTCTTTCCATAATCATGAACATAAGAAGAATTCGTAAGCCAACATCAAAGGTGTACAGGTTTTATAAGCGGGTATTCCTGTGCTTCTTGCTGCTGGGTGCAAGCTGGGGTTTCATTTCCTATTACCTTGCAGGAAACTGGTCCTTCACCTTTTCCGATACAGGTGTTTTCAGGGGAAGTGAGGAAGCTTTCCAGCTTATAGTGACATATACCTTCCTACTTATCTCACTTACACTTCTCTTTTTAATTATTTTTGGCATTCACCACTTCATCATCTCAAAAAAACATAACAAATGAAATTCAGATTTTATCTTCTCCTTCTGCCAGCCCTGCTGGGAATTATCTCCTGCAACACTGAAAATGAACCAGTAAAACCCAATGTGCTTATAATTTTCCTGGACGATTCGGGTTGGGCCGATTTTGAACCCTTTGGTGAACTGGCTCTTGAAACCCCGAATGTAAGTCAACTGGCCGCGG
>Ga0180430_10005938_pt1 | contig 10032 bp, 6 predicted proteins | sample SS_ome_9_FD_132999 | JGI IMG/M metagenome (GOLD analysis project Ga0180430, IMG submission 132999) | Hypersaline lake sediment archaeal communities from the Salton Sea, California, USA - SS_1_S_2 metaG | ecosystem: Environmental > Aquatic > Non-marine Saline and Alkaline > Hypersaline > Sediment...
AGGAACTTACGGCGTTTCCATTTTCAATCCCAATCAGGGATCCACGACCTGGACTGCTGTCCCCGGCGCCCATTGGATTTCCGTAAGTCCAGACAACGAAACCGCCGACCCCGACAGCAGTTTCTTCATCACCACCAGCCCTGGAGATCTTCCACCCGGAACATATGCCAGTGCGGTCAGTGTCACTCCGGACAATCCCAACTTCGGTCCTCCCGTGACGGTCACCGTCAACATGACCATCACCGAAGAGGATATCGCTGGGGAAGCGGGCATCAGCGTGCATCCTCGAATCATCGATCTAGGCGAAATCCCCGTCGATTTCGAATCCGAGCAAGACGCGACCCTGCCCCCCTTCGATTTTCTCATCAGCATCCAGGGAACGGCGGGAAACGGCTGGACGGTGTCCACGGACGAGCCCTGGATCACCTTGGCCCCGGACCAGGGAACCATTCCCACCACGGCGACCATGACGGTGGATTTGGCCGAAGTCCAGAACCTCGGGCTCGGGAGCTACGAAGGGGTCATGACCTTCTTCTCGGGTGAAAATTCCGATTCCGTCACGGTCCGGTTCACTCTCATCGACGAAGTGCGGGTCCTCACCGTGGTCCCGGCGGAGCTGGATTTGGGGACCCTGTTCATCGGCTACGACGACGCGGGTCAGCTCGAGTACCCGGACCCCTTCAACTACACCTTGTCCATCGAAGGCACCAAGGACGCCCTTTGGAACGTGGGCACGGACCAGCCGTGGATGACGGTGGCCCCCACTTCCGGGACCATCCCCGGCACGGCCACTTTGACGGTGGACCCTGCCTTGCTGGACACGATCATCGCCAACGAATTCTCTTCCAGGGGAGCGAGACAAGCCGAGCCCACCGATGAGTACGTGGGCACGGCCACCTTCACTTCGGGGTCGGCGGAAACGACGGTGACGGTGCGGTTCCGCATGGCCTTCGAGGAGGCGACCATTTCCGTGGATCCCGAGGTCATCGATCTGGGGGACGTTTTTCTGGCCCCGGGCGTGGCGGACGCCGCCCCTCGAAGCTTCTCCGTTTTTGTTCTGGGGACCACGGGCTTCGCCTACGGAGTGTCCACGGACCAGACGTGGCTGACGGTGAATTCCACCGGCGTCATTCCCTCGGTGGACACCCTCAACGTGACCATCCCGGCGGACCTGCCCACGGGACAGTACGAAGGGACGGCGATCTTCGCCATTTCCGAGGACCTTTTCGACACGGTGACGGTGCGCTTCAATCTCGTGCGGTCCCCCACGGGGTCCGGACTGCTGCTGGATCCCTCCTTCATCAAGACCAACTTCTTCTCCTCGGCGCCCCAGCGTTTTTCCATCAACGTGAAGGCGGCCAGCCCGGAGATCGTGGATTTCCAGTGGTCGGCCTACAGCCCGTATCCCTGGGCCACGGTGGAGCCCGCGTCCGGCGTCGGCCCCGCCACGGTGACTCTGATCATCGACCCGTCCAAGCTGCCCTTCAGCGAGGACCAGCTCTTCACCGACGATCCCACGACGGACGAGGTCGCCCTGGGTCCCGTCGCCATCGTGCAGTTCAACAGCACCATCGGGGACGCCGCCATATCCCTGGAAGCCACCTTCAACCAGATCAGCTACGATCTGACGGTGACGCCGTCCCAGATCGAAGTGATCTTCACGAGAGCCAACCTGGCACCCAAGGAGTTCGTGGTGAACGTCCGCAACGCCAACGCGGCCACCCAGCAGTTCGACTGGTCGGCGGAATCCCCCGACGCGGGCATCACCGTGCTGCCCGACCGGGGATCGGCGGCGGGGGAGGCCGTCATCCGGGTGGATCCGCTCTTTCTCAGCGGCCTGGCGACTCCGGCGGAAGAAACGGAAGACGGGGCCCAGCAGATCGGGCGCATCGGGACCTTCACGGTCACCTTCAGCAGCTCCTTGCTTACTGAAATAGAAGACACGGAAGTGGACACCGCCACGGCGACGGTGACCATCACCGTCATTCTCTACGACGCCCAGGAGCTGACCACGTCGCCTTCCTATCTGTTCTTCAGCACCGAGGCCATTCCGGCCCCGGAAACGGGAGTGACCGTGGCGGCCCCCGAGCCATTCACGGGGACCATCGAAGTGGCCGAAGGGACCCCCGTGATTCCCGACTTCACCGAGCAGTACATCTTCATCAGCGCGGGCCCCAAGGGATGGTCGGCCTCCTTCGACGCGCCCTGGCTGGAGGTGAACGCCCTGCCGGGAGAAACGGAGCCGGGGGTCTTCACGGACACGACCCTTTCCAGCGAGTTCCCCACCGGCACCCTGCGGGTGGTGCCCCGCAAGGAAGTGCTCACCAATTTCGGCCGCTACGAGACCTCCATCCGCGTCGTGGACCGGGAATCGGGATACTACCGCGAAGTGCCGGTGACGGTGGAAGTGCTTCGGCCGGGCGAGATCAGCCGGATTCCCGTGCCGCCGCCGGAATACATCCAGAGCCACGCGGGGTTCGTGCTCCTGGAGACCTGCGACGCCCACCGGGTGAACATGGACCTGGACCTGGGGATCATGGAAGGGAGCGAGAGGGTGTACGTGCTGGTGGAAGCCCCCCATCTCGTGCCCGGAGTGACCTACGCCTGGACCCCCTATCTGCCCAAGGTGCTGCAGGTGGTGTCCGTCAACGGGGTGCCCGTGCCCGGCGCGGACAGCTACTACTATTCGGGAGGCCCCATTCCCGAAGTGCCCATCGAGAACTTGTATTTGCGGGGACTTTCGGGCAAGCTGGTCCTGCGCACCCAGGTGGGGCAGTCCATCGCCAACTCGAGGGAAGTGCAGCGGGTGGAGCTCAACATCGCCACGCCCATCGGCCAGTGGCAGCTCACGGACCGCCTGTTGGGGCAAAGCTACACCTACGACGCGGAAATCTCGCACCAGGTGGACGCCGAGCCCGTGGACGGCTATCTGGGCAACTGGGGGACGGGAACCCAGGTGGTCATGGCCTACGGCGACACGCGCACCCATCTGTACCGGGTCATGTTCGAGGACGCCAACGGCATGGGCTACGTGTACGACGTCATCTCCCTGACGGCCAACGAGATGGTCGGCCAGTGGAGCTGGGGCGGCAAGGGCGAAGGCGGCGGCCCCGAGGACTTCTGGGGCCAGAAGACATTGGGCATCCAGTAGGAAGCGGGTGGACGCGAAGACCCAACGAAGAGGAGACGATGGAATGTCTACCGTGGTCGATAAGGAAGACGCCCACAGGCTGGTGGATCGACTCCCCGCCGAGGCGACATGGGAAGACTTGATGTATGAAATCTATATTCGTCAAGTCATCGAAAAGGGCCTGGAAGACAGCAAAACGGGCAGAACGAAAAGCGTCGAAGAGGTCAGACGCAAGTACGGACTGCCTGCATGAAAGTGCATTGGACCGATACGGCGGAAAGACACTTGGATGCCATATATGCATACATTGCAAAGGATTCGGAAACTTACGCACTTCGCACGGTGGATCGGATCACTAAAAAATCGCACCAGATCGGTCTTTTCCCTTTGTGGGGTCGACGTGTACCGGATATGATTTGGATCAAATCCGAGAGGTTTTCGCAGGTCCTTACAGGATCGTTTGTCACATCAAGGCGGATCGAATTGATGTGATTGCCGTAATCCATGGAGCTATGGACGTGCTGGCCGAAAACATATAGGGTGATTGAAGCCGAACGAGGCGTCTCGGCCGGTCGCTCGACCCCTTGCGAGGTTTCGCGTCGGCCAAGCCCGATCGGTGAACAACGGGCCGAGGGAGAAATCCCCTTTCGTCCCCGAGAGAGGAGAGAGCGATGCGCCGGAAATGGATTTGGGTCTTGCTTGTGGCTCCGCTGGTGGCTTCCTGCGGATACAACGTGCAGGAAACGGTGAGCCCCGTGGTTCCCGTCTCCGACCTTGGGGAGCACAAACGGGTGGTCATCCTTCCTTTTGCCGACTACACCCAAGGCTCCAGCCCCCAGGGCTACTGGAGACGGAACATCCTGGTGATGGAAGCCTTGCAGGACGAGCTCCACCGCCACAACTTCAAGCCCGCCATGCAGGAGGACGTCATCAACTACATGCTCGAGCGGGGCATCATCAAGGAAACGGAGAACAACCGGCAAGTCTCCATGGAGACCACCACCCTGCTGACGGAAATGGAAAGCTCCTGGTCCGACGAAATGAAAGGGGAGCTGGCCCGCGCCATCTACCAGAACGTGACGGCCGCCCAGGGGGGCAAGGACGCCAAGTACTGGAACAGCGAGCGCCTCATCGCCCTGGACGTGCACACTCTGCGCAGCCTGGGCAACGCCTTCGCGGCGGACTACGTCGTCCGCGGGCGCGTGGTGGAATTCGCCACCGACGAGGAGGACAGCTTCAACCCCATGCAGACGGGGATCCTGCCCTTCTTCTTCAAGTTCGGCCAGCGCACGGTCTTCGGCGTCGCCAAGTCGGACAACTACGAGATGATCGACAAGATGGCCATCGGGGCCCTCATGGGCTCGGGCCTGGCCCCCTCGGACTACCCCCTGGAAGGGGACACCAAGACCACCGTGGCGGGGCATCCCCGGTTCGGGGCCGTGGAAACCTTCACCGACTCCCTGCCCTTGCAGAACGCCATGATCTGGGGAGGCGTGGGGGCGGCGGCGGCCCATCTGGCCCACAAGGGAGGCAAGGTGAACCGGGCGGCCGTGCAGTTGCGCATGGTGGTCCAGGACGCCGCCACGGGGGAGATCGTGTGGGCCAACCGGGCGGAAGTGAGGGTGACGCCCCAGAGCGCCTACGCCGACCAGGACCACGACACCCTCCTGCGCCGCGCCATCCAGCACGCCACGTCGAATCTGGTGCGGAACTTCCTGGCCACGCGCCAGGGAGGCTTCGTGGTTCGCCGGGACGATTCGGGCACCCTGAGCACCTACCCCCGCGATCCCGTGTATTCGGTGCAGTAGCGGTAGGCGGTAGGCGGCTTGGAAAAACGGGACCGGGCCCAAGGGCTTGGTTTCGTCGGGTTGGAACGGAGCGAATTCACGGGGAAAGGATCGGGAAAGAGCGCGCGATGGCCAATGTAGCGGTGATCGGGACCCAGTGGGGGGACGAAGGAAAAGGCAAGGTGGTGGATCTGCTCACCGACCGGGCGGACTGCGTGGTGCGCTTCCAGGGAGGCAACAACGCCGGGCACACGCTGGTGGTGGAGGGGCGCAAGTTCATTCTGCACCTCATCCCGTCGGGCATTCTCCATCAGGGCAAGGTCTGCATGATCGGCAACGGAGTGGTGGTGGACCCCGAGGTCCTCGTGGGGGAAATGGACCGTCTCGAGGAGCACGGAGTGGCCGTGGGCCCCGGGAACCTCGTCCTCAGCCGCTACGCCCACGTGATCATGCCCTATCACAAGGCGTTGGACCTCTGCCGCGAAGCCCGCAAGGGCAAGACCAAGATCGGCACCACCGGCCGGGGCATCGGGCCGTGCTACGAGGACAAGGCGTCCCGCGGCGGCGTGCGCGTTCACGACCTGTTCGACGAGCGGGGGCTCCGGGAAAAGCTGGAAGCCGTCCTCGAGGAAAAGAACTTCCTCTTCCGGCGGTTCTTCCAGGAAAAGGGGTTCGAGGCGGACGAGGTCGCCGAAAAGTACCTCCAGCACGGGGAGCGCCTCAAGCCCTACGCCGGGGACGTTTCCCGCCGCCTTCAGGACGTTTGCGACAAGGGCGGGCAGGTGCTCTTCGAAGGGGCCCAGGGGACCCACCTGGACATCGACCACGGCACCTATCCCTACGTGACCTCGTCGAGCACCGTGGCGGGCAACGCCTGCTGCGGCTCCGGCGTCGGCCCCGGCCGCATCCACAAGGTGGCGGGCATCGCCAAGGCCTACACCACGCGGGTGGGGGAGGGCCCCTTTCCCACGGAGCTCGACGACGAGACGGGCGAGCGCATCCGCCGGGAAGGGGGCGAATTCGGCTCCACCACCGGACGCCCGCGCCGCTGCGGCTGGCTGGACATGGTGGTGGTGAGCACCTCGAAGCGCCTCAACGGCCTGGCCGAGCTCATGATCACCAAGCTGGACGTTCTCACGGGCCTGGAGACCCTCAAGGTGGCCGTGGCCTACGAGTGCGGCCCCGAGCGGCTGGATTCGACGCCGCCCGAGATCGGGGCGCTGGAAGCCTGCCGCCCCGTTTACGAGGAATTTCCGGGGTGGGAGGAGGACATTGGCGGCGTCCGCGACTATTCCCGTCTGCCGGCCAACACCCGGCGGTACCTGGAAGCGGTGGAGGAGATGGCGGGCATCCCCGTCACGCTGATCTCCGTGGGACCGGGCCGCGAGGAGACCATCCTCCGCAGCCACCCCTTCGATTCGTAGGAGCGATCGGCGCATCGGCGACTCGGCGCCCGGAAAAGGAGGGCGCCTCTTTGAAAATCCCATCCAAGCAAAGGGCGGAGACTAGGAGATGAAAAAAATCAGGCTTCCCGGAATCGGGCTCTTCCTTCTGTTTTTTCTGGCCGGCGGTTTGCTTTCCAACTTTCCGGGCCCGCGCGCTCCCTGGATTTCCCCGGGCGTGGCGCACGCTCAAGTGGACGACGAGTATCTCAAGGACCCCTTCGCCGAAGGGGAGGCCCAAGAGTTCGCCGATCCTCTGGAGCCCGTGAACCGCTTGTTCTTCCAGTTCAACGACAAGCTCTACTTCTACGGGCTCAAGCCCGCGGCCACGGTCTATTCCTGGTACTTCCCGCCGGGAGTGAGAACGTGCGTGCGCAACGGCTTCCACAACATCGCCGCCCCCATCCGCATCGTCAACAACATCCTGCAGCTCAAGTTCAAGGCGGCGTGCATCGAGCTGGCCCGGGCCCTCATCAACTCCACCCTGGGCGCCGGAGGGCTTTTCGACCCGGCCAAGCAGGAGTTCGGCCTGGAGGTACACGACGAGGATTTCGGACAGACCCTGGGCCGCTACGGGCTGGGACCGGTGTTCTACATCCATTGGCCCGTCCTGGGGCCGTCCTCGGTTCGCGACACCATAGGCCGGGCGGGAGACGCTTTTCTGGACCCCATTTATTTCATCTCGCCCGGAATGTGGGAGTCGGCGGGGCTTCGAACGGGGGAGATCACCAACGGCGTCTCCCTGAGGATCGGCGAGTACGAGGACCTCAAGGCGTCGGCCCTGGATCCCTACGTGGCCCTGAGAAACAGCTACCTCCAGTACCGGGAGAACAAGGTGGAGCGGTAGGAATCGCCTGAAGCCCGAAGACCGCAAAGAACGAAAGCCGGGTGCCGCAGGTCTTGGGGCGCCCGGCTTTTTTTCGGGACGAGAAAGGCACCGTGAGCGGAACGGGCTACGACACCCAGCCGCCAGGAACATTCCATGACCTCTGCGGCCGTCTCGCCGACAAGCCCTTGCGGGGCTGAAGTCCCCGCGCCAAGCTAATGTCCCATTGGAATTTTGCCTGAACGGGCTTTTTCGTTCAGGCATTAGAACACTTAAGGGCCCTCGGAAACGCCTTTCAATTCCCGAATGGCTTGGTGAAACTCTTCTTCATTGTCGTACTGATCGTCAAAATAGGAACCGTCCTTGTATCCGAATAAAATAAGGTTCGATTCCACGGTTTTGAAGAAGGGCTCATCGTATTGCTTTTCTAAGGACTTGAAATAGCCGGTAAGGTATCCTGCGAGATATTCTATAAAATAATTGATTTCTTCTCTTGGAAATTCTTCAAACGGATCGTGCAGAACATCCTTTTTATACGTTTCATCATCAATATGAATCACCTTTCTTATTGAAAACTCTATGGAAGATCGAATATTAAAAATATTCATCAAATAAACAAATTGTTCTTCATCCTTTTTAAAATAAATCAAAAATGGAAAAGAAAAAGAATTTTTCCAATCGTCGTAATATTTTCCACTTTCTCCAAATATCTTTTTCAAAGTCACATAAATTTTAGAAAAATTAGGAAAAATTGTATTTTCATATCTATTCAAAGACATCAAATGTCCATAGTCGTCAAATATTGGAATACTATTATTGTGCAACTCATAAAACTGATCATCATTCAAACGTATGAATTTATAGATATTATTTTCAGTATCAACGTCCATCGAAACGTTTTTCACGGGAACATATTTTCTGCTGCGCGTATATTCCTCAATAATGCCATCAATGAGCTTCGTATTGTCTCCATGGCATTTGTCCGTATTCAAACTATCGCTTCTCGACATCTCCTTCTCCCATCTCGGATAAACTTTACTTCTTACTCCTTGCCCAATGGTCCTCCAGTGCGCGCACCAGCCCGGCGATGGTGTACTCCTCGGCCATGACACGCACCTCGAGGCCGTGCTTGCGGGCCGTCTCCCCCGTGACGGGACCGATGCAGGCCACGAGAACGCCTTGGAGAAGCTCCAGGATCTCCTGCCGGTCGAAAAGGCTGAAGAAGTTGGAAACCGTGGAGGACGAGGTGAAAGTGACGCAATGGATCTCCTTGCGGCGGAAGCTCTCCAGCATGGCGGGCGCCTCGGCCCGAGGCAGGACGGTTCGGTAGGCGGGCACCACGTCCACCACGGCCCCGCGCTTCTCGAGGGTCTCGGGCAGGACCTCGCGGGCCTCCATGGCTCGGGGCATGAGAAACCGCACGCCTTGAAGATCCCGTCCCTCGAGGGCTTGCAGGATGGCTTCCGCCCGGTACTCCCCGGGAACGAGGTCCAGCCGCAGCCCCCGGCTTTCCAGGGCCTCGGCGGTCTTGGGACCGATGGCCGCCAGTCGCACGCCCTTGAGCTCCCGCACGTCCGTTCCGGCGTGGTGCAAGCGCTCCATGAAAAAGCGCACGCCGTTGACGCTGGTGAAAACCGCCCATTGATAAGTGGACAGGCGGGCGACGGCTTCGTCCAGCGGCCCCCACGACGGGGGAGGCTCGATGGAGATGGTGGGGAATTCCACGCATCGGGCCCCTCGCTCTTCCAGCAGGGCCTTGAAATCGCTGGCCTGCTCCCTCGCCCGGGTCACCACGATGGACCGCCCGAAAAGGGGACGGGACTCGAACCAGCTCAATTCCTTCCGCAAGTCCACCACGCCCCCCACCACGATGATGGCCGGGGGCCTGAGGCCCGCTTCCCTCACCCGGTCGGCGATGGTCTCCAGGGTCCCCGCGACGGTGCGCTGCCGGGGAGTGGTCCCCCAGCGAACGACGGCCACGGGGGTTTGGGGGGATTGTCCGTGATCCACGAGGCTGCGGGCGATGCGAGGCAGGTTCTTGACTCCCATGAAAAACACCAGGGTGCCCGGCGCTGCGGCGAGCTTGTCCCAGGCCAGGGTGGATTCTTCTCCGTCTTCGCGCTCGTGCCCCGTGATGAAGGTCATGGCGGCCGCGTAGTCCCGGTGGGATAGGGGAATGCCCGCGTAAGCCGGGACCGCCACGGCGGCCGTCACCCCGGGCACGATCTCGAAGGAAACGCCCTCGGCGGCCAGCGCTTGAGCTTCCTCGCCTCCCCGCCCGAAAACGAAGGGGTCTCCCCCCTTGAGACGCACCACGCGGTGCTCGCGGCCTTCGTCCACCAGGAGGCGGTTGATGTCCTCCTGGCTCATGGTGTGGTCTCCGCCTTTCTTGCCCACGTAGATGCGGCGGGCTTCGGGAGGGGCGTGGTCGAGGAATTCCTCGTTGGCCAGATAATCGTAAACGACCACTTCGGCCTTTCCAAGGACTTGCATTCCCTTGACCGTCAACAATCCCGGGTCCCCGGGGCCCGCTCCCACCAGATAGACGATTCCTCGCGACACGATCTTTCGCTCCCTCCCTTTTCCCGGTTTTCTTATTGGAAACAACCCTCTGAATCCTCGACCCCAAGAGGATTTTCGTCAAGGAAAGCCATCAAGGGCTTAGTCCGTCAACAATGTTGCTTGGCATTTCCGATCCGCCCGGGAGCGAGGGCGTCCCGCCCTCGAAAGATCGGCTCCCCCGGGAGCGAGGGCATCTTGCCCTCGAAAGATCGGCTCCCCCGGGAGCGAGGGCATCTTGCCCTCGAAAGATCGGCTCCCCCGGGAGCGAGGGCATCTTGCCCTCGA
>Ga0180430_10005939_pt1 | contig 10032 bp, 10 predicted proteins | sample SS_ome_9_FD_132999 | JGI IMG/M metagenome (GOLD analysis project Ga0180430, IMG submission 132999) | Hypersaline lake sediment archaeal communities from the Salton Sea, California, USA - SS_1_S_2 metaG | ecosystem: Environmental > Aquatic > Non-marine Saline and Alkaline > Hypersaline >...
ACCACTCTACGCCTTTGCTTGGATTTCGTCATTTGTCGATATCAATCAAATCCGTTGTTTCTTACTTGGTTGTCGATAGTCATAAGAATCCCAGACCCCGGTGTCCCGATGTTCGCCCCGGAGCTACTCTGAAACCGTAAGGGAGATGTTCGAAGAAGGGAGGTGTGTCATGAAGAGGATGCTACTGAAAACCACGGGGTTACTGGTTGCCGCTCTGCTGGTGGCTGCCCCGGTGGCCGGGTATGACCGGGACGCTGCCGAAGGCTATGCGGAGATGTTTGAACCGGTAGCAGGCGCAGCCGCAGGCAAAAATTTGCACCTGATGAAAGTTGATAAGTTTGTTGAGGCTGTTCGAAAGGGCGCGAAAATCACCACCGTGGATGTCCGCACGCCTGGCGAAACGCGGTTCTTCACGGCCAACTTGCCCGGGAATCGCCTGATTCCTTTGGCAGAGTTGTTTGAACACGAGAACCTGGCAACACTGCCAACTGAAGGCAAGATTGTGCTGATCTGCAAATCCGGCACACGTGCGAGCGCAGCAGCGGTTGCCCTGCGTAAAGTTGGATTTGAGCAGACCTATGTGCTCAAGGGTGGCTTGAAAGCACTTGCGGGTTACTTGGGCCCGAAAGAAGCCAATGGCCCGATGGGTCCAAAAGCAGCTGCTCGCTAGCAGGTGTCAGTACTCTTGAATGAGGGCAGGGCGTCATTTGAACGCCCTGTTGGGCTTTGAAGGGTTTGTCAACGTGGGAGATTTGTCACCGGCCTCAAGGCAGGACACCCTCAGAAGATGAGCACATAAATCAATCCAGGGCTTACGCTCCGGTAGGGTTGTCGTTCTCTGGCAGGCAGTGCGCAAATGGCGCCTGCCCACACACGGGCTCCCGTCACCATCTGAGCCTGGAACTCAACCCTTGCGTTGACGACGTCGACCGGGTTTCCAGGCCTGGATTGCCGTTTCCAGGGGTTGTCTCGGCAGGTCTGCCGGGTCTGGGAATTCCTGCATCGCTGCCTGTACCAGAGGCCAGATGTCCTGCTTGTGCAGTTCTTCGGAGACATTCTCGAGGCACTGGTTCAGTCCGATTAATCCCCCGAAAAGCGCCCGATCGTAGGCGTTCTTTGGCGTTGTCGCGAGGTCATCTTCAAAGCCGAGTGCGGGCAGACCGGTATCGATCAATTGCCGGCTCAGTTGCTGGCACATCGACAGGGCTTCTGGTTTGGTGCAGTCGAATTCGGAACCTCCGCGCCGGACCACCTGCGAGGCAAGTTGACAGCTGGTGATTCCTGCGGCTTGCAGGGTTGAAAAGGGGCACTTGGTGGAAGTCATCTTTACCTCGCGAAAAAGTGTCCTGCGGTGCTCCGCCCCCTGTGGGCTGTTGTTGGCCGTTGGGGGTTTACCTCATCAGTAAACCATCAAGGCCAGAGCTGGGGCCGTGGCTCGTTTGGCGGAGAGGGAGGGATGAGCTCCCTACGGTCGCTGCGGCTACGCGCAGAAGCGCTCCGCGGTCGAACCGGTTTTTCTGAACCGAGGGTTCGAATGTCGCATGTTAAAGGTCTGTGCCAGGGCCGATTCCGGTAACGGCTTGCTGTTTGGCGGAGAGGGAGGGATTCGAACCCTCGGTACCCGCGAAGGTACAACTGATTTCGAATCAGTCCCGTTCGGCCACTCCGGCACCTCTCCTGAAGTTTTCAAGTTTTGCACGGTGCCGAAATCTAACACCGTAAGTATGGCTGCTCCGGTCGGGATGGATTCGGCCTGCGGCCTCACCCCTTCGGCGAAAACCTTCTTGGTTCATTCGTCCTGCGGCGCTTCGCGCCTTGTCGAACGAAGGGATCTCATCACCGACCCTCGCAGCCATACAAACCAGAAGGCCCCCAAAAGGGGGCCTTCCAGTTCGAATTGGCGGAGAGGGAGGGATTCGAACCCTCGATACGCTATTAACGTATACACACTTTCCAGGCGTGCTCCTTCAGCCACTCGGACACCTCTCCAGTTCGGACGCTCATGCCGCACACAAGGTGCATGCACGCCAAAACAAGGCGGGCAAGGGTAAACCAAGCAGCCTGAATGCGCAATATCAAATCAGACCCGAATGGTCTCTCGCTCGCTGGCGAGAGCTGCTTTCAGAGATGGTGACTGACCTGTACCCGGGGGACATGTTCCATCAACGAGCGAAAATCATCGCCGCGCATGTGGATCAGGTGTTCATGGTCGCCTGAGTCGAAATACACATCCGGTTCGTGGCTGAGCGTTGCGTCCAGGACTGTGTCGACACCATAGGCCTCGCCGATGACGGGGATAGCTCCGGTTTCGCAGTCGCTGAAGGTGGCCGCCACCTCATCCTCGCTGATCATCTCCAGGCTGCGTGCCATCACCTGGTTGAGTCGGCCAAGTTCGAGACGGTGGGTTGCGGGGATGATCGCCAACAGGTAGCTGATGTCGTCCCCCAGGAGAATCGGCTTTGCCAGCTGGTCGCCTGGGATATGTGCCGATTCGGCGGTGCGCATACTGGAATCGGTATGCGGATGTTCGATTACCTCATATGCCACGTTGCGGCTCTCCAGGAAATCCTGGATTGTCGTCGCCAAGCCCATTTTGCGCGCCTCTCTCTTACGTTAGCTGCATCAAGGATGTGTGTGTATTCACGTTTGAAGTATAGTCGGCTGACAGCAAACGCAAGCTGCTTGGAGCCAGCATGAAATCGAAGAAAAAGTCACCCAGCATGGCCGATCAGGCCGATCGTCATCGTCTCTACGAGTTGTCGGTGCAGTGTGCTGAGGCGGAAGTGGATTTTGTTGAGGAAACCTTTCATTCGCTACGAGGGCGCCATGCCCGGGTGTTACGCGAGGATTTTTGCGGAACCGCAAATGTTTGTTGTGAGTGGGTCCGTAGGAATAAACGCAACAGTGCCACGGGAGTGGACCTGGATCCCGAGGTCCTGTCCTGGGGAAGAGACAACCAGCTGTCGGCGTTGAGCAAAGGCGAGCGCAGCCGGGTCAAGTTGGTAGAGGACAATGTACTGACAGCCGGTACTGCCAAGTCAGACATCATTCTGGCAATGAATTTCAGCTACTGGCTATTCTTTGACCGGGCCGACCTGCTCCAGTACTTCAAGACTGCGCGCAAGAACCTGGTCAAGGATGGTGTGATGTTTCTCGACGCCTATGGGGGTTATGACAGTTTCCGTGAAGTCGATGAGGAACGCGAGATCGACGACGGTGGTGAGGGTTTCACTTACATCTGGGACCAGGCGCATTTCAATCCGGTGAACAATCACGTGCAGTGCCATATCCATTTCGCTTTCCCCGACGGTTCGGTCATGGAAAACGCGTTCAGCTATTACTGGCGTATGTACACGTTGCCGGAGATTCGGGACCTTCTCCTTGAGGCCGGCTTCAAGGAGGTGACGGTGTTCTGGCAGGGCTGGGATGAGGATGGCGAGGCAGACGGGGAATTCTATCCGACTGAAGAAGCCGACGCGGATGCCGGCTGGGTGTGTTACATCGCGGCGGAAAAGTAACCGTTCGGGAAGAATTCGCGAGCCGCCGTTCTGGCGGCTCGAATTTATCAGGGCGGTGTGGGGCCATCCTGCTCCCACTTGGCGACCTTGCCGAGGACCATTTCCTCCAGGCCCTTTTTGTATTCACGCACGCGTTGCGCAAGGGCATGATCGGCGATGGACAGAATCTGCGCAGCCAGGATGCCGGCGTTCTTGGCACCGTTGATTGCCACGGTGGCAACCGGCACGCCGGGAGGCATCTGCACGATCGATAGCAGTGAATCCTCCCCGCCCAGCGCCGATGATTTTACTGGCACACCAATCACGGGCAGTGGGGTGATGGCAGCTGCCATGCCCGGCAGGTGAGCCGCGCCACCAGCGCCGGCGATGATCACTTTCAGTCCACGTTCCTCGGCGGACGCAGAATAATCAAACAGCCGTTTCGGCGTGCGATGTGCTGAGACTATTGTCATCTCGTACGGCACGCCAAGTTCGTCCAGCGCATCCGCGGCACCCTGCATGACCGGCAGATCCGAATCGCTGCCCATGATGATTCCAACGCGAATGTCGCTCATGCTTTGTCCTCCGAGCCGATTTCAATGGTGTCGCGTACTTGCATTGCCTTGGCTTTGGCCGAGGCAATGTCTTTGTCCAGAATGGTGATATGGCCCATCTTGCGGAAGGGTTTGGTCGTGGCCTTGCCGTAGAGGTGCAGGCATACCCCGGGAATGGCCAGGGCCTCGTCCAGTCCGCGTAAGACCGGTTTGCCGGATTCGCCCGGTGCGCCGAGCAGGTTGACCATGGCGGCCGGGCTGAGGGTGTCGGTACTGCCGAGTGGCAGACCCAGAATGGCGCGCAGATGCTGCTCGAACTGGTCGGTGACATTGGCCTCGATCGTATGGTGCCCGGAATTGTGCGTGCGTGGGGCGATCTCGTTGACCAGTACCTGGCCACGGGTATCGACGAACATCTCTATCCCAAAGATGCCCACCCCCTTGAGAGCCTCGATGGTACGGACCGCAATCTCCTCAGCCTGTTGCTGCACCTCTGAAGGGATCTCAGCAGGAGCGAGCAACACATCGAGCACGTTCTCGCCCGGGCGCACGCACATTTCAACGGCAGGGAACGTCTTGACTTCGCCCTTGGCGTTGCGGGCAACCAACACCGCGATTTCCTTTTCCGCTTCGACGAAGCGTTCAATCAGCGAGGGCACGGGTAGGTGATTGGCAAAATCCGAAGCAGCTTTCATGACCGCTACGCCGCGGCCGTCATAACCGCCACGTCTTGCCTTCTGTACCAGTGGGAAACCGAAGGTTTCGAAGTGTTGCAATGTCGGTTCGTTTGCTTCGACAAAATCCGAGGTGGGTATTCCGTTGGCGGCAAGAAACTGCTTTTGGACCAGCTTGTCCTGAAGTGTTTTGAGGGTTGAGGACGAGGGATAGACCTTGTGTCCAAGCGCCTCCAGTTCAGCCAGCGTATCGGCATCAATGTTTTCCAGCTCGAAGGTCAGCACGTCGCAAGCTGCAGCCAGTTGACGGATTTTGTCCGCATCGTGGTATCCGCCGACGATCTGGTTGGCGGCTATCTGTCCGGCTGGCGAATCTTCCACCGGGTCGAGCACCACGCAGCTGCAGCCAATGCGCTTGGCGGCTTTGACGGTCATCCGCCCGAGCTGACCACCACCGATCAGCCCGATGCGGGCAATGGGATAGGGATGACGACTGCGCATGCTTTACTGGGCCCAATCCGGCCGGGAAAACCGCACATTTTACCTGATTTGATGAGTTCTGCGCATCCTCTAATTACCCGGTTGTGATGTTCTCTTCATGCACCTGCTTTTGTCGCATCCGGATGGCCGCCCTGCGTTGCGGGGAGTGCCCGCACTTTGCGTGCGTTGTGCTTGTGCGGTGCCGGACCGATACATTTGGCTGCTATTTAGCGATAATCCCCCAAGTCTATTCCGCTGCAGAGAGTTTCATGGCACGAGGCAAAATATACGAGGGCATCGAAGAGGATCCCAAAGGCGCAATGAACCAGACCGGTACCATCATTCGGGATGCCTGGGTGTTTGGCATTATTCCTGAGACCGAGACTTGTGCGGGCTGGGACTGGGGGCGTATCGAAGACCTTTATTCGCAGGTTTCTGCAGCTTGGGAGCCGTACGCGCATCTGCCTTCCCAATTGCCGCCTGAGCTGCGTGAGCGGCACCAGCGTATTTACTCCGAGGCGGTGGAGAGGGCCAGAAAGCTCGGGTGGGACCCGGATGAAGAGCTAAAGGATGAGAGCTGACAGTCGACGCCTCTAGACAGTTTGTCATTTCGAATCATCTCGTTCTCAAGCTTGCTGCCGAGATCCTGACCGGAGCGTCATGAAAAATCTGCTTTACCTGGTGCATCGTGTACCGTACCCGCCAAATAAGGGCGACAAGATCAGCTCGTTCAACCTGCTGCGCTATTTTTCCACGCGTTACAGTGTCTATCTGGGTACCTTTGTGGATGACCCGGAAGATCGTCAGTACCTGGATACCGTCAGGGAGTACTGTGCCGACAGCTGCTTTGTTGATCTCAACCCGAAGACCGCCAAAATCGCCAGTCTGCGAGGTCTGTTGACTGGCGAGGCATTGACCCTGGCGTACTACCGTAATCCGCGGCTCAAGGCCTGGGTTGAGCGGGTCTTTGCCGATTCGCCACCGGATGCCGTACTGATGTATAGCGGTGCAATGGGCCAGTATGTGCCGGATGACCTGCCGCCAGGTGTGCCGAGCGTGTTTATCATGGAGGACATCGATTCGGACAAGTGGCGCAGCTATGCAGCGACCAAGCCGTGGCCGCTCAGCTGGTTGTACGCTCGGGAGTCGAAGCAGCTATTGGCATTCGAGCGTGCCAAGGCCAGGAGTTTTGATGTGAGTGTATTCATCTCGCCCGAAGAATCGAGGCTATTCCAGGAAATGGCACCGGAGGTGGCGGAAAAAGTCACCTACCGTACCCAGGGGGTCGATAGCGATTTTCACGACCCTGCAGTTGACCTGGAAGACCCTTATCCGAAGGATTGCCAGCCACTGGTTTTTTGCGGCGCCATGGATTACTGGCCAAACGTGGATGCCGTGGTTTGGTACGTTGAGGAAGTGTTGCCCAGGGTACGAGAGCAGGTGCCCGAGGTGCTCTTTTGTATCGTTGGCATGAATCCAACCGAACAGGTGCGGAAGCTTGCAGAGCAGCCCAATGTGCGGGTGACTGGCAGTGTTCCCGATGTACGCCCCTACGTGCGCCATGCGCATGCCGCGGTGCTGCCGTTGCGGATTGCGCGTGGTATTCAGAACAAAGCGCTTGAGGCCATGTCGATGGAAACGCCAGTGATCGCCACCCCGGACGCGCTGAATGGCATCATTGCCTGCCCCGAGTTCAAACCGCACGTTTGTCATAGCGCCGATGAGCTGGTTGATGCCACGCTCGAACAGTTGCGGCAGGCTGGCAGACGTGACCCGGGCGGACGCGCCTGCGTGCTGCGTCATTACAACTGGGATGCCAATCTGCGTCGGATCGGCCAGATGCTCGAAACCGGGCAAGTGGCAGAAGCTGAATCCATGACGCTGTTCTCCTCCAAGTTGCAAAACTAGGGAATTTTGCATGCACATCCTGCACGTCTTTGATCACTCTATCCCCCTGCACAGCGGCTACACTTTCCGCTCTCGTGCCATCTTGCGAGAACAGCGTAACCTGGGTTGGACCACCGCACACGTCACCAGCATCAAGCACAACCTGGCCAGGCCGAATGAGCCAGGCTGGGCTCCGGAGGTCGAGGAGGTTGATGGGTTGACCTTTTACCGCACGGCGCCCGGCAACAGCCTCTTGGACAGAATGCCGGTACTCAATCAGTTTGCCGTCATGAAAACGCTTGAACGACGTCTTGACGAGGTCATCGCGCGCGAGAAGCCGGACCTGATCCAGGCGCATTCGCCGGCACTGAATGCCATCCCGGCAATCCGCGCCGGGCACCGTGCCGGCATCCCCGTGGTCTACGAGATTCGTGCCTTCTGGGAGGATGCGGCAGTCAGTCATGGCACCAGTACAGAACAGGGGTTGCGTTATCGCATGACCCGGGCGCTCGAGACCAAGGCAGTCAGGGATGCTGATGGCGTCACCTGTATCTGCGAAGGCCTGCGGGGTGACCTGATTCAGCGTGGAATCCCGGAAGACAAGATCACGATCATCCCCAACGCTGTCGACATTGAAAAATTCGAACCGGTTGGCGAGCGCGACAGCGAGCTGGCTGCGGCGCTTGGCCTGGGTGACAAGCCGGTGGTCGGTTTCATCGGCTCCTTCTATGCCTACGAAGGGCTCGACCAACTGATGGATGCGGTACCCATGTTGCGCAAGGCCATGCCGGAGGTGCAGGTCCTGATGGTCGGCGGTGGTCCGGTCGAACCGCAGTTGCGTCAGCAGGTCGAGCGCCTGGGGATTGGCGACTGCGTGCATTTCACCGGTCGTGTGCCGCACGAACTGGTCGGTCGTTACTACAGCCTGGTCGATGTGTTTGCCTATCCGCGCGAATCAAAGCGTATTACCGAGTTGGTCACGCCCCTCAAACCGCTCGAGGCGATGGCGCAGAAATGCCTGTTTGTGGCATCCGACGTGGGTGGTCACAAGGAACTGATCCGTGACGGTGAAACCGGCGTTCTGCACCGAGCGGATGATGTGGCCGACCTGGCGACCAAGCTGGTCGATATGTTTGCGCATCGCGAGCGCTGGCCTCAGTTGCGCGAAAACGGCAGGCAGTTCGTCGAGAGCGAGCGCAACTGGGCGCGCAGCATTGCCAACTACATCCCATTGTACGAGCGCCTGCTGGCAAAATAGGGCCAAGTCAGCTGGTAGCCCATGCCGGCCTCTGGCATAATCCCGCCCTCTTATGGTGGCCCTGTTGGTCTCCCGCGACGATAGGTTGTGAATCTGGTCAGGCCCGGAAGGGAGCAGCCACAGCAGCTGATTCGTGCGCCGGGAATCGCTGGCAGGGCCGCCGCCCAGATTCAGACAGGGGCAACAGCCCCTGTTTTCCCTGATACTGAATGCAGCCGACGTGGGTTAAACTGAGGCTTTCTGTCATCGGGTATTCCATATCTATGTCCTACCAGGTTCTGGCGCGACGCTGGCGTCCAAAGACATTTTCCGAGCTGGTTGGCCAGGAACACGTGGTACGTGCTCTGGGCAACGCGCTGGAAAACGACCGCTTGCATCATGCCTACCTGTTCACCGGCACGCGCGGCGTGGGCAAGACCACCATCGCGCGTATCCTGGCCAAGTCGCTGAATTGCGAGACCGGCATCACGGCTCAGCCGTGTGGCGAGTGCAGTGTCTGCCGCGAGGTCGATGAAGGGCGGTTTGTCGACCTGATCGAAGTGGATGCCGCCTCGAAAACCGGCGTCGATGATACCCGGGAACTGCTTGAGAATGTCCCCTACGCGCCGGTGCGTGGCCGCTACAAGGTGTACCTGATCGACGAGGTGCACATGTTTTCCAGCCACAGTTTCAACGCCCTGTTGAAGACCTTGGAAGAACCGCCGCCGCACGTGAAGTTTCTGCTGGCGACCACCGACCCGCAAAAGGTACCGGTGACTGTGCTTTCGCGTTGCCTGCAGTTCAGCCTGAATCGCCTGCCGATTGAGCAGATCCAGGCTCAGTTCGAACATATACTCGGCGAAGAGAAGGTTGAGCATGCACCGGAAGCACTCTACCTGCTGGCTCGTGCCGCAGATGGCAGCATGCGAGACGGGCTAAGCCTGCTGGATCAGGCGATTGCGTTCGGCGGTGGCACGGTAAAGCTGGAGGAAGTGCGGGACATGCTCGGCGTGGTTGCATCCGATCAGCTGCCGGGGATGCTGCTCAATATTCAGCGCGGTGAAGCTGACCAGGTGTTGGCGACCGTGCAGGCGGTTGCGCAGCGCTCACCAGACTTTTCAGCGCTTCTGAAGGACCTGCTTACCCTGCTGCACCGGGTCTGCCTGTTGCAGGCGACACCATCGGCCTGGCAATCCAGTTGGGGTGACAAGGCGCAGCTGAATGAGCTGGTGGAAGCGCTCACGCCGGAAGATGCCCAGCTTTACTACCAGATTGCCTTGGTAGGCCAGCGTGATCTCCCTTTGGCGCCGGATGCGCAAAGCGGATTCGAAATGATCCTGTTGCGTATGCTGGCTTTCCGCCCTGATGTTGGCGGCGAGGTCTGGAAGGCCCCCGCGGGTAACAAGGCGGAGAAGCCTACTGCACCACCCGCTCAGCCTGCCGCCCCCGCGACGGCAAGCCCCGCCGGCGCCAAACAGGCTGCTCCGTCAGCACCCCCTGCGCAGGTGGAAGCCGCTGCGGCCCCAGGTAACGTGAGTTTTTCTGATTGGCACAGCGTGTTGCCGCGTCTGCAGCTGAAGGGCCTGGCGGCGCAACTGGGCAACCATAGTGTGATTCAGTCCTGGGATGGCGGTACGCTGATCCTCGCCGTGGATGACGATTGCGCCTCGATGATCGGCTCCAAGGCAGAGGAGCGCCTGCAC
>Ga0180430_10005941_pt1 | contig 10030 bp, 7 predicted proteins | sample SS_ome_9_FD_132999 | JGI IMG/M metagenome (GOLD analysis project Ga0180430, IMG submission 132999) | Hypersaline lake sediment archaeal communities from the Salton Sea, California, USA - SS_1_S_2 metaG | ecosystem: Environmental > Aquatic > Non-marine Saline and Alkaline > Hypersaline > Sediment...
CTTTAATAAGATCTTCTTCACTGCAACGACGAATAACCGAATCAAAGACCAGCCTGAGTACATCTGACTCACGAAAACGCCCATGCCGGTTCTTGGAAAAGGAGGAATGATCGGGAATATCATCTTCCAGTCCCAATTTACAAAACCAGCGATAAGCCAGGTTAAAATTAACTTCTTCACACAGTCGGCGTTCTGAACGTATACCATAGCAATAGCCAACCAATAACATCCTGATCATCAATTCAGGATCAATGGAAGGTCTTCCAGTATGACTGTAGTGTGGCTTGAGATGTTCTTTAAAGGGTTCGAAGTCGAGAAACTGATCCATCTGTCGGAGAAGATGGTCTTGTGGGATATGTTTATCAAGGCAGAAATCATAAAATAACTCATTCTGCTGTTGAGGAAGTTGCCCCATCATAGGCAAGCACCTTTACTACGTTGGCTTACCCGAATTATCTCATATCAAGGGAAAATATCAGGGAGTTTTTCAACAGAATCAGCAAGAAACGGACAAAAGAATGAGAACCGTTTCACCAGGTCCATGTCACCACGCATCTTGTCTAGATGACTGATGAATAATTTTTAAACACGCATAATTCGGTTGTATTGGTTGTTTTTGTACGTGGTCGTTAAATTGTTATTATTTCCTTTAACAAGGGTTGTTAACAGAGTTGTAGGAAAAAATAGCATTGAACTTTTCTCTCATTCCTTTTGGCTTGCATCAGGATACCGGCGAGTTTCTTGATATCACCGAGGTGCCAGGCGGAAAAAAATGTGGTTGTATTTGTCCTTCATGTGGAACGCCTCTCATTGCCAGGCAGGGTAATGTAAACCAGTGGCATTTTGCACACGCAAGCAGAGCTGTCTACGGTAAAACCGAAGAGGAATGTGACTATTCATTTTATGTTTCTGTCAGAATGATGGCAAAGCAATTGTTTTCAAGCATTCGATCTATAAAGACTCCAGAATACCGAAGCACTGTTGGACGTCATGAGCCTGGTTTCCTGCCAATAGATAAAGAATTTATTGTTACTACTGAAAAACAAATTACTTTTGATAACGTGGATATTGAGACTGAATTTGAAGGTATTAGTGTTGATGTAGTGGCCTCTATTTCAGGGTTTTCTCTGATTATTTATCTTTCACATGCTAATCGACAGGTACCAGAAGACCTTAAATTAATTAAAGGCCATCAATATGGTGTATTGGATCTTTCATTGAGCGATTCATACGCGCTGCTTTATGGGCATAGTAACAGCGGCTCCTTTACAGAGGCTTTACGGCAGTATTTAACAGATGATATCCGAAACAAACAATGGTTTTATCATCCAAAATACAATGATGCTAAACAAGCGGCAGTCAAATCGCTACGAAAAGCGGAGCTGACACCATTAACCAAGACTCCACCTGAGCCAAGGTATGGATTTAGGGCACCCTCTCACTTGGGTAATTGTTCCGGTCTAGCGCGAACACGTTCGCGAAAGGTTGACAAACCTATGTCTCAAGCTGAAGAAAAAAAGCAGGCAATAAGGTTGGAGTGGTTGTCGTATAAAAAGGAATTTCAGAAACAGTATGGTCACGCTCCATCAGACGAAGAAATACGCCATCATAATCCTGTTCTGTATGATAAAAAATTAAACTACAACAAAATTAAATGAATCTCGCGGTAGCTTTATATTCTGACGAAGGACAAAGTCCAAACAACACTTTAATTTTGTTGTAATTCATTTTTTTAGCCACCTAAATGTAATCATGGTTGGTGATGGCTGATAAAACCCTCATACGATTTACTGGCGAATATTCACGAAAGCCATTCCAGCATTAAAGGAAGGCCGTAAAATAGCCATGTAATTGATTCATTGAGTGAAACTAAGATGGCTGGGGTTGTAGTGGGGTCACCCATTGACTATGCCCAAAAAAAGATTGAACCCTTAAAAAAGCCAGAATTATGCTCACTATAGCGCCAACCGGCTAAAACATTTCTGTGATCTCATATAAGACTTCGAATAGCTTTTCAAAGTCTGAGTTTCTTTTTCCTATTATTATTTCCTTTTGGCGTTAATCCATGAATAGAGTTCATTATTGAGGATAATATAAAGAGTAAAGGCTCAAAACTTGAGTTTTTGAAAATAAAGATGTGAACTTAGTAATTTAGACACTATTACTACCCTGGTTAAAGTATGTTATAAGGTCTAGGTGATTGATTTGAAAAAAGATAAATCATGCAAGAAAAAATAACTCCCGAAGAATTAATAAGTATCTATAAAGCAGGTGACCTGCCTGAGAAAATGGCAGATAGGTTTGGATACATGCAAGACGAACAAATTGCTGAAATCCAAAAGTATTTATCTGACTTACACAATACAAATAAAATCGATTTACTACTTCTTGCAATGCCTGATGGCATTCCACATTTGCAAGGAACTGGCTTTTTTCTTGCGTCGCAATTCTTTAGTAAAATTTTACTAGAATTGGATGAAACACCAGTTCGCATGATGGAATGTATTGAAGCTCTTGTATTGCGTGGTGGTAATGATGGTGCTGCTAATGAGCCTAACGCTACATTACGGGAATGGTGCGAAAGAGATGAAGAGCGTTCAAATTTCATAATTTCATCAGCGCACGGCGAAGATGAACTTTCAATTCGTCATCTTACATTTGCACTTGAAGCAAAAAAAGACACAGATGAAGCTCGACGTTTTGTTTTGAATTACACAGATGCTAGATGTTTGGGGGGAATAACTGCTCTGGGTAGAATAAAAGCAGGCTGTAATTCATACAAAGAAATGCTCAGTACATTTGATAAAGTTGTGGAACTGAAGAGTGACGATGATCTTCATGGAAGCATGCTTAATGCTCTGGATGTCATAATCGCTGACTCTTCATGCCAATTGCATAAAGAGATTTGCTTGTTGATGGATAAATTACTTGGCGATGCTGGAGACTTTACGTTGCACCAAGCAGCAAGAATGCTTTGGTCTAATGGGAAGCAGATTTCAGAAGATATGATTGATCTTCTATTAGAATCACTCATTAATATAAACCCTGAAAATAAAGGTACGATAAATGAGCTTGATCGTGGCCTGAAAACATTACTTGAATTGAAGCATGAGGAAAAAGTAATAAATTTTGTCACCGATCTGTTTACATTGAATGAGGATAAAATAAGTTTTTCAGAATTAGATGGCGTTGCTAGAGAAATCGTGAGTGGCTCTTCCGAAAGGTTAAGCCTTGTAGTAGTAAAATGGCTGTTATTGGGTAGTCCAGCCCTCTGTGAAGGTTTAAACAATGCGTTGAACAGTGACGAAATTGAAGGGCCAATTTTAGACATTGAGAAAAAACATATACCCATGTCAAGTGAGGAACAGCAATATCTTTGTCGTAAAGCTATCGGTTGGTTCTTCTTTAAACCAAGAACAGCTGCCTCAATATTGGTATCGGTTCTTCGTATATGCGTTAAAAAAAACTCTGAAAATATCCAAGAACTGTTAAACAAGCACCTCTTGATTAACTACGCTAGTGTAACTGAATATCTTAAATCAATATCAACAAACGATTCGGCCAAGAAAAGAATAGATAACATTCTATTAAAATATAAACAATATTTGAATGGCCTTAAAAAAGTACCTTATATCGCCGAATTAGCCCCATCCGAAAATCATCGATATATTCAGCATATTCGTCAACAAGAACAAATGCAGAAAGTGACAAAAGAAGCTCGTGATAAATCAGTTTTTTTAAGTCTGGTTAAACACTCTGTCATGCTTTATGGCGAACAATCACAGTCCTTTATAAAAACGGGAGATGGAAATTTTCAATCTATGGAAATAGATTTAAAGGCACATAGTGTTTCTTATGAATTACCTCGATTGGATACTGTTGATCCAATAGGCCTTGACTATACATTACGTATATTTCGTGCAGAGAAAATGGAATGAAAATACTCATACGCGATTACTTAGCTTCATTAAAAGAACGTGATGAACTTGATGCAATTTTACCCGATTTATTAAGTGAACTTGGATTCACGGTATTTTCTAGACCCCAAAGAGGTACCCAACAACGTGGGGTAGATATTGCCGCTGTAGGAATAGACCAGGATGGAGAAAGAAAAGTATTTCTTTTTTCTGTGAAACAAGGAGACCTTACTCGGCAAGACTGGGATGGCAACCCTCAGGCGATGAGATCATCATTGGATGAAATATTAGATGCCTACATCCCAAATAGAATTCCAAAGCGTTATAAAGATTTAAAAATAGTTATTTGCCTTGCTTTTGGTGGTGATGTTAAGGAGCAAGTGAGAGAGCTTCTGACGGGATATACCAAGAAGTACACAAATGATCAGATCAGTTTTGATGAATGGAATGGAGATAAAATTTCTGAGCTAATTCTTTCGGGAATATTAAGAGAAGATATTTTACCCAAAAAACTACGTAGTAATTTTCAAAAATCAGTTGCCATGCTGGATGAGCCTGAAGTCTCATTTAAGCATTTTTCAATATTGCTAAATGATTTATTTCAATTAGCTCAAAAATCTCAGAAAGCAAGGCTGCAAGTAGCAAGGCAATTAAATATCTGTCTTTGGATTCTTTATGTTTGGGCTCGTGATATCGATAATCTTGAAGGTCCGTATAAGGCAAGTGAGCTTGCGTTACTTTATGCCTGGGAGCTACAAAAGCCATTTATTGATAAAAAAACAAAAAATGCAGTTTCTATGACTCGGGCTCTCACTCAACTGATTGACCTTCATGTCAACATCTTGAATGAGTTTCTTGAAAAGAAAATTATTCCTTTTGTTGATATTCCTCATGGCTTGTCGTTATCGATGAATACGCAGCATTCTCTCGATATTAATCTTTCATTGTTTGATGTTCTTGGAAGGATAGCTTTAGCAGGACTGTGGCTACACTGGATCAGGGAAAGAACAGGGAACCAAAATAGTGAGTCTATTCAAAAAGTAATAATGATGTTTGCTGGGTCTGGATTCAAAATGATTAGAAATAACCCAACACTAATGTTACCCATCGCAGATCATCAAAGAGCAGATATCACTTTATTTTTACAATTATGGCTTGTTAGTGGCTTGGACACTAGTGAGTTGATTTTCTGGCTGAACGAAATGGCAGGGCGCTTTAATTTCACCATTAACACCAGAAATCATTACATTTCTTCTTCCTCAGATTATCGTGAATTAGCAGATCACCCGGTTGATCGCTCAGATGAGTATTTTCAAGATGCTACGGCTGGAAGCACCATTTTACCTTTAATAACAGCATGGCTTCATGCATTAGGTCAGGCAGATGCAGTAGATGGTTTGATAAAGGTTGCCCGTGAGAAATTAGAGCATTGTACTTTTCAGCTTTGGAGACCAAACGTAAATTCTGAAGAAAAGATGTTTATCGGTCATGATCTTCACGGAAAAGCATTAACAGAATTGCCTTTAACGGATGGAGGCGAGCTTTTAATCAATGTGATTGCAGAGGCTGTTGAAAAGGATGAAATATTCGAACAACTTACGCCAATTAAAACTGGATATTGGATATTTTTTCTCATTGCATGTCATCATTATCGATTGCCAGTTCCTCCTCATTTTTGGATAAATTCCTTGCTCCCTCCTGAGGAGAACGAACAAGAAACTTAGGTCTTTGTAGATTTCACTTTTGTTTTCGAAATTCCTATTAATTCTAAATGACAAGGTATTAAAAAGTTTCAAAAAATCAATAAGTTAAATTTCTAGTAGATTCTTTTAAGCTACTTAATATTCCCGAACGTGCATATTTTTGCTATATTTCTATCATCTAGAAAGTCTTTTGGAGGGTAGTTAGATGGAAGCTATTGCTCACAATCCAGCAGAATTAGGTAAATTTGCTAAAGAAACTCGCTCCGAACTTGGTTTGCGTCAATCGGATCTTCACGCCTACACAAAACTTGCTACTCGATTTATTGGTGAAGTCGAGAGTGGGAAGGAAACAGCCCAAATTGGGAAAGTCATGGAAATGCTAGAGAGCATGGGGTTAGAGTTGGTTGTTAGGCCTAAATCTAACGAAAGAAAAGTGAATCCCCATTCGCTTGGCCTTTCAAAAGGACGTTTCTGGTCATCAGGAGACCAATTACCTCTCATACGTGTCATTGCTCGTGTGCTTGCCGATCCTGTATTTGAAGACTTACAAAAACTAAAAGATCATTTTGGAATGGATATGATCTTGTCTACCTGGAAGCAGCTACAAGATCGAAATGAAGTACCTGAGTCAATAGTTCCTGTGACCAAGAAAATGCTTCGGAAACTTGTGACTTCGTGAAGCCTGCCACAGAAGCACTAGCGAAACGGATTTCTGGTGAATCTCTTCTAGACCAATTTCTCCTCGTTGGTGGTACTGCTCTTTCGATTTATTTGGAGCATCGTCTTAGTGAGGATCTGGATTTTGCGACTGCTCAGAGGGCACTGCCTAAAGATAAAATTTCGGATCTTCTGGATCGCCTTTCCAATGAAGGTAGCGAGATTGTAGATATTCTTCCTCTAGCTGCACGTCATGAGGCAATCAATGAAGGGATTGATATCGAAGATTATCAGCAGGACTGGTCAGTTGATGGTGTGAAACTGACATTTTTTGCATTACAGAAGGATAATGGACGAGAAAAACTGGCGGAAGATCCAGGGAAGCAGTGGCATGAAAAGTTACGATTAGCGTCACTGAATACGCTATTTGTCACCAAATCACTCGTGCTTGCTGATAGGCATGCCATTCGTGATAATTTTGATATGAAAACTATGTTGGAATTGGAACAGTTTTCATACGAAGACCTGATTGAAGCATACAGAATCTATAGACCAGGAACTTCATTGGATTTTCCCAAGAAAAGGCTCCTTAGTACGGATTATCCATTAACTGATCCTGGTCTGCTTGGTCTACTTGAAGAAGATGAGACGGTCATAATTACTGAGATTCAAAGCTATTTTGATGAATTAATCAGGGAATCTAATCAAGAGTGATTCATGAGTCGGAGAATTTATCCAATATGCTTTTTCCTCTAGGCAAATGAATTGAAATCAAACAACCCCAAAAAACATCATTATGTTCCACAGTTCCTTCTCAGGAACTTCAGTGTTGGAAAAAAGGGAAGAATTTATGTTTTTGACAAGAGGAAATTAAAAACGTTTGCATCAAATGTGGTTGATGTGGCGCATGAAAATCATTTTTACAATGATGAAGAGGCGAATTATGAAATAGATACAGAATCTAAATTAGCTGTAATCGAAAGTGAATGTGCGCCAATAATTAGCAAGATTATTTCAGATGAAAGCATTAAAGATGTAAATGATTTTGAAAAGGGCTTGTTATCTTTGTTCACAACAATTCAAATGAGTAGAACGAATAATGTCAGAGAATTTCTGGCAGTGTTTAACAAAGAAATAGCTGGTTGGGCAAGAGAGTCGGGTATAGACCCAAATAAAGACATTGAAAATTTCCAAGAACAAACTGAGGATGAAATTAAAAAGTCTTCAATAGATATCCTTAGAACAATTCCGGGTGATTTGGCCAAGGAATTAAATGAAAAGGAATTGGCTTTGATAAAAAGCCCTAAAGGTGAGAATTTCTATATATCTGATCACCCGGTAGTTATGCACAATTACTATCCTCGTCCAGGAAGAGGTAATCTGGGAATCGGACTTAGAGGGATAGAAATTCACTTTCCAATTACACCTCGGCTTTGTTTAATATTTTTATGTAATAAAGTAGTAAGTGAGATAAGGCATAAAATAAAAGATCAATCTATGAGGATGCTTTTTGGTAAGGAGTTTCCAGTTGACATGACCGAGATTCAACAATTCCTTAACGATACAAACAACAAAAATACGAGATTATTAAAGCCTGAAAATGTAGAATTTCATAACTCATTACAAGTAAGCCAATCATCACGGTTTTTGTATTCAAAAAATAATGATTTCGAGCTGGCTAAAGATATTCTTAAATCTGAACTTTAATGGCCCAGCGGGAGTAAGATCTGGGATGTTTCAAGAATACGGTTACATCACATGAGCGAAGTTTAGTGGAGATGATAGCTAAATTTATTGGAAGAAAAATTGTGTAGAAAACAAATTAGGAGAATTTTTTGACTATTATCTCTTAAGCGTTACAAGCTAGCTAATTGCGGGAAGTAGTATTGAATGAGGAAAAAATAAAAATGTTCCCATTTTATTCCCAAAATTGACTTACATCCTTGTAAGTCATTGATTATATTGGTGGAGGCGGCGGGAGTTGAACCCGCGTCCGCAAATCCTCTGCCTTTGGTCCTACATGTTTAGTCAATCTATTAAATTTAACTGTTTGCAACCCGACCGACAGGGCCTACAAACAGCGATTTCAGTAAAGTTTTAACGCCTTGGCCCTGAACAAACCGCAACGCGATCTTATGAGAATCGACGCCTGATGGGCTCAAAAAGCTACGGACGCATAAGCACGGCTCCGCTCAGACGGCACCCTACTGGGTATTAAGCAGCGAGTGCGTAGTTGTCGTCGTTGGCAACTATAAGTTTACAGCTGGATTTACGAGGTAATCTGTGCCTCGACATGCACCTCAGGTTTTGTAATCCACGTCGAATGCCGTGTCGCCCCCGGGTATAAATAGGACATTGTAGTGGGGGATTGGTTCCCCCACAAGAGATATCAGCCAGCGAATTTACCACTACGCAAACGCTCAGCTTCCATGTTTTCTACTTCACGAGCACCAGAGATAACAATTTCCGGATCAGGTACAAAATCCAGTTCAGTATCATGCCTGTCATAAGGAACTGAGTTCAAGATGGCTTTCATTGCATTCAGTCTGGCCAAATGCTTGTCATTGGAACGAATGACTGTCCATGGCGCATGGCTGGTGTGAGTCTTTTTCAACATTTCGTATTTCTGATTGGTGAAATCATCCCAGCGTTCCTGGGCCTGAACATCAATCTCTGATAGTTTCCATTGGCGCAGGGGATCAGTTTTGCGACGTTCGAAACGGCTCGCCTGTTCTTCCTTGGAAACACTGAAATAGAGTTTGACCAGAATAGTGCCCTGGCGAACCAGGTCTTTCTCGAAGCCAGTCACGCCGCGCATGAAGTTTTTATATTCTTCGGGGGTGCAAAAACCAAATACTGGTTCAACGACAGCACGGTTATACCAGCTGCGGTCGAACAGCACGATTTCACCACCACGAGGCAGCTGGGCTACATATTTCTGGAAAAACCACTGGGTTTTCTGTTCTTCGGTGGGCTTGCCAAGCGCAACCACACGGTAGTGTTTTTCATTCATGTAGCGAGTGACACGGCGAATCGTGCCACCTTTACCGGAAGCATCACGACCTTCGAACAGGATGACCATGCGGCGTTTGGTTTCTTCCAGGTAGCTCTGCAGTGCCAATAATTCAGCCTGGTACGGTTTGAGGGACTGTTCGAACTTGCGTCTCTTGTAGGCTTTTCTGGCTTTTTGATATTTTGTTTTCAGCGCGTCGTTTTCAGCTTGTAATTGTTCATAGCTTAATTGTTCGGTGGCGCCATTTTCTTCAGTCATGAATTGCTCCGTTATGGGATTAAGACATAAAAATACTATTATCAAATGGTTCTGACTGCTTGTCGATGATCTGTGTCAGATAAATGGGCGAAGATCAGCCATTTTTGAAAATTCTTTCTTTTTCACGCTTCCAGTCACGGTCTTTTTCGGTAGCGCGTTTGTCGTGAAGTTTCTTGCCTTTAGCAAGCCCGATTTCAAGCTTGGCGCGGCCTTTTTTCCAGTACAGTGCGACAGGGACAAGCGTATAGCCTTTGCGTTCAACCAGGCCGATCAGCTTGTTGAGCTCTTCGCGATGCAACAGTATTTTTCGTGTACGTGTCGGGTCTGGTTTGACGTGTGTGGAAGCCGAGGCCAGGGGAGTGATGTGGCAGCCGAACAGGAAGGCTTCTCCTTTCTGGATGACCACATAGGACTCTTTCAGTTGCACACGGTTATCACGCAGGCTTTTGACTTCCCAGCCTTCAAGCACAAGACCGGCTTCA
>Ga0180430_10005942_pt1 | contig 10030 bp, 11 predicted proteins | sample SS_ome_9_FD_132999 | JGI IMG/M metagenome (GOLD analysis project Ga0180430, IMG submission 132999) | Hypersaline lake sediment archaeal communities from the Salton Sea, California, USA - SS_1_S_2 metaG | ecosystem: Environmental > Aquatic > Non-marine Saline and Alkaline > Hypersaline >...
GGTCGATGAAGAGCCTCGTCCGCCGCGCGATGGCTGCTCTCTCTTCATGAGCCCGCGGCGCAAGTCGTTCGTCTATCTCGTCCGCCGAGACGGAGATGCGCACAGGCTGTTGGTGCTGCAGAGTCTTGATGAGGCGGGCTTCGAAGTCCCGAAGGGGAGCGTCGAGGAGGGGGAGACGTATGAACAGGCTGCCGTTCGCGAAGTACAAGAGGAGGCCGGCGTTGGCGGCATTCGGATTCTTCGTGAGCTGGGCATAACCTGGTACGAGGAGGAGGAACAGCACTTCCTCCTGGCCGAGGCGCCGGAGGGCCTTCCGGATGTCTTCGAGCACACCGTAACCGGAGATGGCATCGATGCCGGTCTTCGTTACGCATTCCACTGGGAGCCAATCAACTTCTCCCTCGCCGAGATGCTGGTTCAGGGCTGTGGCGCCTTCGTCCTCGATCTCGTTGGGGCCATCGCCGAATCATCATCCGGAATCCGTAGAATGCCACTCGACCACAACTCGGAAGGGGAGCCATGACGGAACGCCAGGAGAGAGTCAGCTCGCCTCGCAATCCGCGAATCGTCGATGCGCGCAAGCTGACGCAACGGAAGCACCGCGCACAGCAGGACTCCTTCCTCGTGGAGGGATTGCAGCTCCTCGCCATGGCCGTCGAGGAAGCGCGCCAGCAACCGGGGCGAGTCTCTCCGCGGGATCTCTTCTTCGCCCCTGAGCTCTTCGTCGGGGAGTCTGCTGCTCGACTTGTGGATGAGTTGTCCGATCTCGGTGCGCGCCCTACCCCGGTGGCGCCCCATATCCTGGATACCCTTTCCGACCGGGAGACGTCCCAAGGCCTCGCCTGCACGTTCGCCATCTCCTCGATGGAGTCAAGCATCGAGGAGATGGTCGAGAAGGCGGCAGACGCCGAAGAGAATGCGCCCTCCCTGTTGATCGTTCTCGATCGGCTTCAGGATCCTGGCAACTTGGGAACGCTGATTCGTACGGCGGATGCCGTCGGCGCGGCGGGTGTTCTTCTGATCGAACCCTGTGTGGATCCATTCGATCCGAAGGCGGTCCGTGGGACGATGGGATCGTTGTTCAAGGTTCCGATCGCACGCATGCGTGAGGTCCCTCAGGCCGTTGAACGGATACGCCGAACGGGACGACAGCTGATCGGGGCGGACGGCCGCTTGGGAGAGACCGTCTGGTCGGCCGATTGCCTGGCCGGGCCAATCGCTCTGGTGCTAGGCAACGAAGCGCGCGGCCTGAGCGACGACCTCTGCGAGACGATCGACACCTACGTCTCGCTTCCGCTCCTCGGCGGCGCCGAGAGCCTGAATGTCTCTGTGGCCGGCGGTGTGTTGATGTACGAATGGCTGCGCATCAATCGACATTCGGCGCCAGGCACTGCCCGTCCGGCATCGCAGCGCGAATGATCTCTCGAACCATCTCGGACTTACCCCGGATGTAGAGGGCCTTGTCGTTGGCATGCTCGATGCAGAGAGCCCGCTTGTGCTCACTCAGCCGCTTGATCTGCTGGGGATGCTCCCTTAGGTAGTCGCGAAAGGCCAGCTGCTCGAGAAGGGATCGGTTTCCTTTCGGACAGATGTAGAGGTGATGCCTTGGAAGCCTAGCCGCCTCGGTTCCCTCGTCTGGCTTGAACGCTTCCCGTCCGGGGATGCCGAGGTCGCCCTCGTGACAGAATCCGATCGTGGCCAAGGCATCAATCGCTTCGTCCAGCCTTCCCGGTTCGATGATCACCACCAGATCGATGATCGGCTTGGCCACCATTCCGGGGATCGATGTGCTTCCGATGTGCTCAATGCAAGTGTGCTGGCCATCCAGAGCGGCGGAGAGCTTAGCGGCAATGCACTCGAACATCTCTGCCCAGGCGGGATCATATTCGGAGACCAACGTGATCTGCATGTTCGATGGTACGACAGATCAAGCGACAAGGCACCGGGCTTCGGCAAGCGGCTGGTCCTGTTCGTTGCCGACGTAGCGGACGTGCGGCTATCCTGAGAGCGTGATGGCGAACGAGTCGATTCGGATGAGGGTGCTTTGGATCCTTAGCCTGTCCCTTGCGCTTGCCTGCGTCCCGATGTCAGCCTTTGCTCAGACGGAGGAGATTCCCTTGGAGCTCACGGCGGACGAGGTCTTTCTTTCTGCAGAGAGCGACTACCTTGAGGCGACGGGCAACGTCGAGGCCTTCCTTGAGAATCTCACCCTGAAGGCGAACAGACTGATTGTCGAACGGACGAGCGGAGAGGACTGGAGGCTCGAAGCGATAGTCGACGTGCAGTTCCAGTTCGAGGATTCGTTGAGCCTTTCCGGCGACCGACTGACCGCATCGGTGAACGTTGGCGGGACGTCGGTTCGAGCTGCGGCGCTCGGAGTCGAGGGATTCCGCGGACGGAGTCGTTTCGTCAACGAGTCGGGCGAGGACCAGATCCTCTACTTCCTTGGAGAGTCGGGAACCGTCGCGTTCGATGAGGCAGGGGAGGCGACGCTCATCGAGGTCTTCGATGCCGAGGTGACCACGTGCGATTGCTGTGGGTTGCCTCTTCGTTCGCAGCCCTACGCGCTGCGCGTCGATCGGCTGCAGCTCTACCCGGATCGGCTCCTGGTGGCCTCAGGGTTGACGGCTCGGCTCGGCGGCGTGCCTGTCTTCTGGCTTCCTGTCTACGTGCAGGCGCTTGAGGAGACGCTGGAGAGTCCGCTGTTCCCCGCCTTCGGCCGGAGCGATCTCCGCGGGTGGTACTTGAAGTGGAACGTTCCTTTCTACGTGAATGGGGGACTGTATGGAGCTGCGCTGGTCGACTACTACTCAGCCTATGACGAGATCGGCGCCGGCCTGTCGGCCCGCTACGCGCTTGCCGGGCAGTCCGGTCGTCTCAGGATCTACAACCTCCCCGCAAGGGTAGGCGACTCGATCTTCGAGTTTTCGGCGAGCCACCGCATCCTGGAGGCGGGTTCGTGGAGTGGAAGCGGCAGCGTCGACTACCGGCGTGAGGGAGATGACGTCTCCCTTGACTATGGTGCCGAAGCCCATGGAATGAGCGAAGGGTGGACCGCCTCGATCTCCGCCGAGAGAGAGGTGATCGAGGCGCACACGAACGACGAGGACCCATCCAACGATTCGAGAAGAACGATCGATCGGGCGCCAGAGATCTCCATCTTGCGCGAATCCTGGACGATGGGCGCATGGGAGCTACAACCGACGATCGAGCTCGGAACATACCGTGAACAGGTCCAAACTGAGCCGGCCGTCCGGGCGACACGGCTTGGGGCTGATCTTCGGCTGACCTCCCCGGCGTGGGTTTGGGATGATCTAGCGCTCACGCCGCAATGGAGACTCCGAGGGGACGCCTACTTCGCCAACGGAGAGCCCGACGGCCAGCGAATCTTCGAGATGGATGCAGCGATCGTCTGGCGGGGTGCCACGATGGACTACTCCCTGGTTCTGGCTCGGGGCGCCAGTCCGTTCACGTTCGATGCGCAAGCATCAGGCCATCGGATCGATGTATCTCTCAGCAGGCAAGGCCGAGCCGATCTGCTGGTGGAGACGGGGATTGATCTGCTGGCGGGTCGCCTTGAGCCGGTGCGTGTGGACTGCCGCTGGTCGCTCTGGGCGGACTGGACGCTTCGGGCAGACTACGACATCGCCGGCGCATCGCTCACATCGGTCGAGCTCGAGGGGGATTGGGCGAGCGACTCGCTTCATTTGGGTTGGTCAGTCCCCTATGACGTGATGGAGGCTTCGTTCGGTGCGATCCGAGCCACGGCGGAAGCGACTGGAAGCTGGCTCAGCTGTGATCTGGAGGGCGTTCTGGAGGCGGGAGAGCTTGAGGTTGAGACCTCCTTCGAGGCCGCCTGGAGCGAAGACCCGTGGGCGCTCCGAGCGCAGGTCGACTTCCTCAACACGCAGATCGATGGCGCATCCGTTTCTGCGGAGGGTGCCACGGAGAGCGGCTGGGGCGGCAGCATCACCTGGACCTATCCGGGCGGTACCTTCTCACTCAACCAGATCCGCTACGGCATCTTCCGTGACTTCGGGGGGTGCTTGCGCGTGGGGATCGATCGTGAGGGAGGGGACACGTGGGTCTACCTTTCCGTCCTTGCCTTTCCAGAGGCCATCCTCCGCTACGCGCCGGCGACATCCCGCGTGCAAGCAGGCGACTAGCTTGTCCGGCGTATCCGTAGGAGGCACATCCGTTGATGGCGCCGACCTTCACAGCTGTGGCAACCCCACGTGTGCGCGGAGATGGAGAGGGAAGAGCGACTCAGACTCCGCGTGTTCCTGAGAGGCCATTGAGCTGACCTCATCAGGATCAATCGCGGTGGGGCGGGGTGCCTAGCGGTCCAATCCTTCGGAGACGTCTGCAATTGTTACGCCGTCGAGGAAGCGGTCGGCTGCGTCACGAATGCCACCCCAAAGATCGTGGAGCTTGCAGGGTGTGCGGTTCTTGCAGTTGCAGCCCCTCTCATGGATCGGGCAGGGCGGAAGAACCTCAACGCCGTCGAAGACTGAGACGACGTGGCGAATCAGAATCTCCTCTGCGGGGCGAGCCAGGCGGACGCCTCCGTGGCGACCCTCTCGCGTCTTGACGAGGTTCCCTCGAGCCAGTGCGGCGATGACTTTGGTCAGGATCGGCCGAGGAATGCCTGCGGTCGCGGCGATCGAGCTGGTCGATACGAACCCCGGCTCACCCATCCGAGCGATCTGCCCCAGCGCAGTGATGGCGTGCTCCGTCATTCTGGAGTACAGCATGGCCTCCCCCACCCCCTTTTGCCAAGCGATTGTACTCCGCTTTCCGGGAAGTCGGCAATTCAAGCAAGGTAGATCTACGAGTTGTCCCCTAGAATGACCTAGATCGAGCTCTTCCCCGTCATCGACTCGATCTCAATGGCCCAGACGCGTGTCATTGCGAGAACCTTGGGCACGAATGTCCATTCTGCATCTCTTCCCGCCTGCTGGCGCATGAAGACTCGCAGAGCGGCGACTCGCGCCTCCTCCTCGGTGATCTCTCGCATGTTCCCATAGCCGATGATGCTCTCAAACGCGAGTCCCCACGCACACCCTTGCTCCTCAGCTTCCTTGGGCGCCACGTGCCCCTCGACCTCGAAGCAGACTCTGGGATTCGCTTCGACGAAGTCGATCTTCCGCCCTTCCTTGGCAGTGTGAACAAAGAGTTGCTGCTGCACAGGGTCATACCCGAAGGAGAGCGGGACGACGTATGGCTCATTTCCCATCGCCATGCCGACACGCACCGTTCTGGCCGAAGACAGAAGCTCATCGAGCCTCTCCGGATCGACAATCTCTCGTTCCTTCTTGCGCATGATCGGATTGTAGCATCCGTCCTGCGATTCGCCCCGCCTTGACGGTTCCCAGGAGTGTGCGGAGTATGACATCGGCGAAGGAGGCAATGTGTCGCTGAAGCACGCGATTCTAGGGTTTCTTGAGTTCGGACCGCGAACCGGATACGACCTGAAGAAGGGCTTCGACCGATCGGTTGCCAACTTCTGGCCTGCGCAACACAGCCAAATCTATGGCACGCTCGCCCGGATGGAGCAAGACGGGCTGGCGACGATGAAGGTTGAACCCCAAGACGGAAGGCCGGATCGCAAGGTCTACACCATTACCGAAGAAGGGCGTCGAGAGCTTCACGAATGGCTGCTGGGTGACATCTCATCCGTGGCCAACAAGTCTGCTTATCAGGTCCAGACGTTCTTCCTGAGCCTTCTCACACAGGAGGAGAGGGTGGCCGTTCTCCAGCGGAGGATCCGTAGTGCTAAGGAAGTGATCGCCGACCTTCAAGCGCGGGTCCCGAAGAGCGACGCCGAGGCCACTGCACGCAGCCTTGACCCCTGCGAGTTCTATACGTTCCTGACGGTCGATTTCGCCATCGAGCGTGCCAAGTTCCATCTGCGGTGGCTCACGGAGCTCCTCGCCAAGGTCGAACGGGGTGACCCCGCCCGCGGCGCGCGTGCCGCTTTCGAGCGCGATTCAGACATCTAGTTCGCGCCACCTCTCGATCCAAGACTCGTTCCACTTGACGAAGCTTCGCTGATCGTATATATGTCACGTGTGACATAATCATGGGGCGAGAGTCTGTTTCCCATGCTGCGATCGATCTTGGGTTCCTGCGAGCGCTTGCGCAGGCCCTGGTCGTCATCGGAGCCAGCGTGGCTGTCGAACTGGGCGGTCTCGCGCAGGGAGAGGCGATGGGATAGGGGGTGCTCGAACTGGCGCCGCTGACACAGGAGAACGCCCTTCAGGTCTGTCTGCTCGTCACGCTTGAGATTCCCTCGCACAGCCGGGGATCGATCACCCAATGCTCCTTGGCTTCGGTCCCGACGGCCACTTGCTGGTTGTCGCATGCGGACGCTCCAGAGTGACTGTCTGGGATCTGACGAGTGGGACTGTCCTATCGTATCTCTACGACTCTCCGACCCAGGCGGTTGCGTGTGCTTTCTCTCCAGATGGGGCGAAGGTTGCGGTCGGTGGATTTGATGGGGCGATACGCCTCTCCAATCCGCAGACGGGGGAGATGATCCGGGAGATTCGTGGCGGCCTGGCAGCCGTTTGGGATCTATCCTTCTCTCCCGACGGTGAGCGTCTGGCCTGTGCTGACCTTCGCGGCGGTGTCACGCTCTGGGATGCGGCGACATCCGAGCTGCTCTGGCTCTACCGGGAGAGGTACGGGTATCTGAGCGTGGACGTTGGAGGGTTGGGCGAGTCGGTCGCCTATGGAAGCCTGACGAACGGTGCCGGCCTTGTCGATCCGGCGTCGGGAGCGCGTCGTCCACTGGCAGGAGCCGACCAATCACGTCGGGGACATCGAGATGGATGCGGTCGGCCGCCGAGCCGCGGCCGGCTGTGACGATGGGATCCTCTATCTCTGGGATCTTGACGGCGGGCCGTTGAGGCGGCTTGCCGGCCACGAAGGATTCGTCAATGGCGTCCGCTTCCATCCGGAACAGCCCCTTCTCGTCTCCGGCGGCCAAGACCACACTGTCCGCATCTGGAACTCCGAGAGCGGAGAGCTCTTGAACACGCTGGAGGGGCATGGCGATGTCGTCTTGCGGTCCGCCGTCGATCCGCTGGGAAGGCGACTCGCCTCAGTGCGCTGGGATGGGACGGTCCGGCTGCGGGGCGTCGAAGAGGAGAGTGACCCGTGAGAAGGATAGGTTGCCGAGCCTCCGCTGGTCTTGCCATTGCGCTCAGTTTCGGCTGAATCTGATGGGAGATTCATGATGAATGCGCGGATTTGGATATCGATTGTGCTGCTGCTCATGGGAAGCATCGCTGCATTGCCGGCCGTCCCTCCGTTCCCGAGGAACTCCTCGGGTTCCCGGAGCAGCTCGAGCCGATGGACGGGGAACTGATCAGTGAGAAGATGCACGGCAACGCGTTCCAGGAGGCCGATCTGGGAGATCGCTTGCGAGCTCTGGACGTTTCGACCGTGATCCTTTCGGGGCTGGCCAGCCAGTCTTGCGTCTACGCGACGCTCGCCGGGGCAGTCTGAGAGGGCTTCGAGATTGTCGTTCTCGAGGATGGACACAGCGGGGGGATGGGAGGAGTCCGCGCTCGGGGAATGAACGAGGTTTGGCGCGATGCGGGGCACCATGTCGCGCCGAGTGACGAGATCGACTTCGCCGCCCTATGCATCTCTTCTTGAGGACGCAAGGGGTTGCAAACCCCTCCCTTGAGTGTGTAGATTGTGGAACGCCAACGGAAGTCAGGTTGGCCAAGTGACATGAGCAACCGAAAACGCAAGTTCGAAGACGAGCCAGAGTGCCCGTTGCGGTCGCTGTCGTGGCGGTCGCTCGTTGCCGTTCAGTTGGAGCCTCAGCGGCTGAGTCCGCGGATCGCTCAGCGCTACTGGTCCTCGAAGTGCAGCTGGTCCAAAGAAGGGACACTCCCGGCGCCTTGGGCTGAGATTGAACCTCAACAGGACGTCCACATCCCAGCGCACATGCCGGCTCGGCTCGGGCCGAATTGGAGCGAGTCTCCCATCCGCGCCTTGGGCTGAGATTTAGTCTCAACGGGACGTCCACATCCCGGCGCACGTGCCGACATGACTCGGCCGAGTCTCGCATCAGCAATCCCGTGATCTAGGGTTGGGCATGACGTTCTCTTGGTATGTGCAATCAAAGGCTCGCGGCATCCGTACCGCCGAGCGTCTCTGGGCGGCCATCCGCTGATCCGTTAGCCTCCCTGCGATCGTCGTACCTGAGGAGGTCCTGATGAAGCGATCGCTTGGACGCAAGACACTGATCCTTCCGACGCCCACATGGATTGTCGGAACCTACGACGCAGAGGGGCGGGCGAATCTAATGGCCGCCGCCTGGGGCGGCGTCTGCTGCTCGAAGCCGCCGGCGGTGCACGTTTCTCTGCGTGAGGCGACCTACAGCTACGAATCCATCGTCGCGCGCGGGGCATTCTCCGTGAACGTGCCGCGTTCATCGCAGACAGCGATCGCCGACTACCTGGGAATCGCTTCGGGCCGCGACGTGGATAAGTTGGCCGTTGTGGGGCTGACGGAAACGAAGGGCGAGCATGTTGACGCGCCGCTGGTCGACCAGTTCCCCCTGAATCTCGAGTGTTCGCTGATACACACGCTCAGAATCGGCCTCCACACGCTGTTCGTCGGGGAGATCCTCGACGTCAAGGCGGAGGAGTCGATTCTGAATGAGAAGGAACGTCCGTCGATCGAGAAGCTCAATCCGCCGGTCTTCTCGACGAGTGAAGCTGCCTACTACGAGATCGGCGAGCGCATCGGGCCTGCATTCGAGATGGGAAAGACGTTCATCGAGGGGGCATAGGGTCCGCGCGAGGCGGACCCCGCCCGTATTCCGGCTGCTAGCAGGCGTCCTTGTAGAAGGCGCCGACATCCTTGCGAAACTCGGCGAGCGAAGCCACATCGAGATAGAACATGTGGCCGCCCTTGTAGTTCTTCATGGAGATGTTCGCTCGAAGTTTCTCGTCAACGTTCATGTGTGTGAAGACGTACTCGGTCGCCATCAGCGGTGTTGCCAGGTCGTAGTAGCCCTGCGACACGAAGACCTTCATGAACGGATTCTTCGCCATGGCGCTGCGAAGGATCTCTCCCGTCGTCGGGAGCTTGGCCTTCTCCCACTCCCACGATCGGTTGATCTTGCCATTGAGTAGTTCATACGGAAGATCGGTCTCGATGCCGAGCTCGGAGCGGACGTAGCGGTTGAAGACGGAGGTGTAGGGAGGCGTGATCGCGCATCCCGATGGATCGAATTCCGGCCGTTCGGTGACGGCTAGCCCCTCGACGCCCTTGAAGCGGGCGTCGAAACGGCCAATGCTTCTCCGCTCCTCGCGGAGAAGCTCCTTGCAGAAGCGGAAGATCTCGACACGTAGATTCGACCCGAGGACGTACTCCTTGTCCAGGCCGGTGTAGGCAGCCAGTTGCCGGGCGACCTTGGCCTTGGTCTTCTCGGAGATCTCGTCCCCTTCCATCAGCGCCGTTGTCAGCTCGCCCTGTGCCCAGGCTTTGACCTCATTGACGAAGACAGCCAGATCCATCGCCTGGTACTTGTCGGCGAGCTTTCCGTGATGCCATGCGGCTGCCGCATAGGTGGGAACGAAGAGCTGGTATGGCAGGTCATTCGCAGGGAAGAAGACGATGTGGGAGAGGTCGAGTGCCGTCGAGATGAGCGAGATTCCATTGAAGGCGATGCCCTTGTCGATCAGATGTCCGGAGAGCGCGGCGGCACGCGTCGTACCGTAGCTCTCGCCGGCGAGGAAGAGAGGCGAGTGCCACCGCTCGTAGCGCGTCAGGTAGAGGCGGATGAACTCGCCCACGGACTGAATGTCGCCCTCATAGCTCCAGAACTTCTTGTCCAGGTCCGGCTTGGCGGCTCGGCTGAACCCCGTGCCGACAGGATCGATGAAGACGAGATCCGTGTCCGAAAGCCACGTGTCGACGTTGTCCTCGCACTCGAGCGGGGGGGGCGGCATCCAGCCCTCCGGCTGCATGCGGACGCGCTTGGGGCCGACGGCGCCCATGTGAA
>Ga0180430_10005943_pt1 | contig 10028 bp, 9 predicted proteins | sample SS_ome_9_FD_132999 | JGI IMG/M metagenome (GOLD analysis project Ga0180430, IMG submission 132999) | Hypersaline lake sediment archaeal communities from the Salton Sea, California, USA - SS_1_S_2 metaG | ecosystem: Environmental > Aquatic > Non-marine Saline and Alkaline > Hypersaline > Sediment...
CGATGTGCTGGATGTGGAGTACAGCCAGGCCCACCTGCCGGTCACCGAGCAGACCGAGGCAGTGGGTCATGCCGTCAGGGCCAACTACATGTACAGTGCCATGGCCGATGTGGCTGCTCTTACCGGCGACAGTGCCTACCTGGAAGCCATCGGGCATCTCTGGGACAATGTGGTGAAAAAGAAACTATCTGTCACCGGCGGAGTGGGGGCCAGTCGTCATGGCGAAGCCTATGGTAGAAATTACCACCTGCCCAACCAGCCCTACAACGAGACCTGTGCAGCCATAGCCAATGTCTACTGGAACCACCGGATGTTCCTGCTTCATGGCGATTCTAAATACATGGATGTGCTGGAACGTTCCCTCTATAACGGGGTGATCTCCGGATTATCGCTGGATGGCCGGCTCTTCTTTTATCCCAACACCCTGCAGCATGACGGGGAGGCGACCTTCAACCAGGGAGTGAATGGACGTTCCCCCTGGTTCTCCTGTTCCTGCTGCCCCTCCAACCTCTCCAGGTTTGTCCCCTCGGTGGCCGCTTACGCCTACGCCAGCAGGGGACAGGATCTCTATGTGAACCTGTTCATGAACAGTGAGCTTTCAGTTGAAACAGAAAACGGCGAGCTGATTATTTCGCAGAAAACCACCTATCCCTGGGAGGGTCATATTGAACTGGAATTCAGGAACGACAGGGAAGTAAAGGCCGATCTGCATATCCGGATCCCCGGATGGGCCCGGAATACACCTGTTCCCTCGGACCTGTTTTATTTTGCTGACAAGCAGGATCTGGCAGCGCTCTTAAAAGTGAATGGGGAAAATGAGGAGATTCAACTGGAGCAGGGCTATGCGGTCATCCCCGGATCCTGGAAGCGGGGAGACCGTCTTACGCTTGAACTGCCCATGGAGGGAAGGATGATCAGGGCACATGAACAGGTTGAAGACAAAGCAGGGCTCCTGGCAGTCCAGTATGGCCCCCTGGTTTACTGTGCGGAGGAAATCGATAACGAGGTGGATGTACTGGAGGCAAAACTCAGCCCGAATTCAGGCTTTGAATCTCAGTATGATCCCGGCCTTCTGGGAGGCGTGAATGTTCTGAAAGGGGAGGAGCTCAGTCTTATTCCCTACTATGCCTGGGCCAACCGGGAGGTGGGCAAAATGAATGTCTGGTTTATAAACACAAACGAATAGAATTCCTGTATCAACTATGAAAATACAACACCAACTTTGCATTGCTCTGGCCACATTATTGCTGGCTGCCTGTGCATCTGATAAGGATCAAACAGAAACGCAGCGCCCAAATATCATTTTCATCCTGGCCGATGACCTGGGCTATGGCGACCTGGGATGCTATGGGCAGGAGTATATTGAAACACCCCATATTGATGCCCTGGCTTCGGCGGGAATGAAATTTACGCAGCACTATTCGGGTTCACCGGTCTGTGCCCCCTCCCGTTGTGTGCTGCTTACCGGTATGCACAGCGGGCATGCCTACATCAGAGGAAATCATGAATGGGGAGAACGCGGGGATGTCTGGGATTACCGGGCCATGCTGGCCGATTCCACCCTGGAAGGGCAGTACCCCTTGCCTGCAAATACCACAAGCATCGGGACCCTGCTTCAGTCGGCCGGCTACAGTACCGGAATGATCGGCAAATGGGGACTGGGTGCCCCGCATTCAGAAGGGATCCCAAACAGACAGGGCTTTGATTTATTCTGTGGATACAATTGTCAGCGGATCGCCCATACCTATTATCCGACCCACCTCTGGCTCAATGAAGCCCGCCTCCACCTGGGGAATGATACGGTGGCGCCTCATGCAAAGCTGGCGGAGGGTGCCGATCCGCTTGATATGGCAAACTATGCCCCCTATACACTTTCCAGCTATGCACCGGATGTAATGTTTGATGAGATGATCCGCTTCATCGGGCAAAAGGGAAAGGATCCCTTCTTTTTCTACTGGGCTTCTCCCATACCTCATGTGGCGCTGCAGGCACCACAGCGATGGGTGGATTATTACCTTGATAAATTCGGGGATGAGGAACCTTATACGGGCAGTGCTGGCTACTTTCCCACCCGTTATCCCCGTGCCACCTATGCGGCCATGATTTCCTACCTGGATGAACGGGTGGGCCAGCTGCTTAGCACGCTAAAGGAGGAGGGGCTTTATGACAATACCCTTATAATTTTCACCTCCGATAACGGACCAACCTTTAACGGGGGAACGGAGTCTCCCTGGTTTAATTCAGGTGGTCTGTTCAAATCGGAGAGGGGATGGGCCAAAGCCTTCCTGCAGGAAGGGGGGATCCGGGTGCCCATGATCGCCAGCTGGCCGGGAAGAATAGAAGGGGGAACAGAATCGGATCATATTTCTGCCTTCTGGGACCTTCTGCCTACGCTTTGTGAGGCAGCAGGCGTTTCATCTCCGGCGGATGTGGATGGGATCAGCTATCTGCCCGAACTGCTGGGCACCGGCAAGCAGGAAAAGCATCCCCATCTCTATTGGGAGTTCCCTGCCTCGGGTGGACAACAGGCGGTGCGGATGGAGCAATGGAAAGCCCTCCGGAAAGATATCCGCCAGGGAAATCTTGAAATTGAGCTCTATAACCTGGAGGAGGATATCCAGGAGCAGCAAAATGTGGCTGCCGATTATCCGGATATTGTTCGCCGGATGGAACTGATCATGGAGGAAGAGCACACCACTTCCCCCCTGGAGCGCTTCAGGATGGAAGCCATTGATGGTCCGATGTCCGAATAGTTAGCGGCTCACCCTGCCCGATGCGTCGCCGCCCATGAGTTTCTCCACTTCGGCCACGGTCACCCGGTTGTAATCGCCGTAAATTGTGTGTTTCAGGCAGGAGGCAGCCACGGCGAAATTCAGTGCCGCTTGCAGGTCCTTTTCGTAGGTGAGCAGGCCGTAGATCAATCCCCCCATAAAAGAGTCTCCACCTCCCACGCGGTCCACCATATGGGTGATGTTATACTCGGGTGCCGTGTAAAGCTTCGATCCGTCATAAAGCACACCAGACCAGGTGTTGTGACTGGCACTGATGGAACCCCTCAGGGTGGTAATCACCAGCTTGCAGCGGGGTGCCTGTTCCATTATTTTTTTTGAGACAGACAGGTAGGCCTCGGCTTCCACTTCGCCAGATGTTACATCCACACCATCGGGATGGATATCCAGGGCCATGGCTGCATCCTCTTCATTACCCAGGATGACATCACATCCCTGCACCATTGCGGGCATCACTTCCCGAGCCGATTTGCCCCACTTCCAGAGTTTTTTCCGGTAATTCAGGTCGGTGGATACGGTAATCCCTTTTTTATTTGCGATTTCGATGGCTTCCTGGCAGACCAGGGCCGCGGATTCGGAAATCGCCGGGGTAATGCCGGTCCAGTGAAACCACCCGGCATCTTTAAATACTTCGTCCCAGTTTATCATCCCGGGTTTAATTTCCGAAAGCGCTGAATGGGCACGGTCGTAGATCACCTTGCTGCCACGGCTTACCGCACCTGCCTCAAGGAAGTAGATCCCCATGCGTTCACCACCCCAGACAATGTGTTCTGTATCAACTCCAAATCCACGCAGTTCTTTGGCACAGGCGATCCCCAGATCATTTTCCGGCAGCCTGGTGGCGAAACTCACGGGGATGCCATAGTTGGCCAGGGAAACAGCCACATTGGCTTCCCCGCCGCCAAAGGTGGCGCTGAGTTCGGGAGTCTGCATAAAACGTTCAAATCCGGGTGCTGCCAGGCGCAGCATCACCTCTCCAAATGTGATCACTTTTTTCATCGTACTAGTTTAATTTCAATTAGCTTCGGCATACCTTATTCTCCCTCCAGGATTTCCTGAATCGCATAGTAGGCTGGCTTAGCAATATAAGTGGTATCGAAAAGCGAAGGGTATAAATGCTTCCTCCAACCCGATCCATCATCAATATGCCAGGTGTTCCAGCCTACCGGGCCATTTTTGCTCTTTTCGATCATAATGGCCATCACCGCTTTATAGGTAGCTGCCTGCTTTTCCAGCTCTTCCGGCGACATGCCATCCTGCATCCAGGCACTGAATTCGGTGATGTGGAACTCCAGGTCGTTCTGATGTGCCCAATCGATCAGGTTCTCCAGCATATTTACCTGACCCGAAATGTGTTCCCAACCCACGTTGAAATGCCCCTGACATCCTATCCCGTCCACACGAAGGCCCTGTTCCCTTAAATACAGTACGGTCTCTTTAATAAGATCCCAATCCAAGCCGAAAATATAATCCGTATGCTGGTTATAAATCAGCTTCATGTCGGGTGCGTACGCTGTGGCTATTTCAAAGGCATATTTCAGATACAATGGCGTTCGGTTTTTATCATCATCATAGCCGATTTTTGGCCAGGGATTTTCCCAGCCGTATCCCGGTTTTGATCCGAACCAGAGTCCCTCCGTACTAACCGTCTCATTAACAACGTCCAGATATTCAATGCCTTCTTTACCGTTGTAGCGAATACAGAGTGCCTTCATGAAATCCCTTAGGTTCTTTTCCAATTCTTCAGCTGTACGATGGTCCTCCTGTGCCCACTGGGAACACTGGGGACCCATGGGCCCATGAATTCTGAGTATCTGACCGGTGGCTGCTACATGCTCCACCCATTTATCAGCCGCTTCCCAATTCCATGTATCACTATTGTCCGGATGAATTCTCATTTGTTTGAAATCATTTTCAGGGGTAACATAGCTAAACTCGCTGTCGAGAATTATTCCTGTTGCCTGTCCTATGGCCCAGGCACCTGTCGTTGCCCCGATTAGCAAATTTCCTTCCGGGTACTTCTCGGACACAATATCCTTTAATCTGCGACCATCTGGTTCAACAATACTGCCATCCTCCTTAAAAATATATCCCGCCTTTGTGCTCTGACCGGAAGGATCCGGGGCGGGAGTGTTGCATGATAACAGAGTAAAAATGAAGAGAAATGAAAGTGCTGAAAGTTTCATACTTGAATATTAGATTTTAATGTGCTTAATAAACCTTGTGAAATAATAGTCATGTTTTGTTTTACCTTTTCTCCGAATTCAGGACCAGGTTTGTTGTTTGATCACGGATCCCGGCTATCTCCTCCTCCTCTTCCGGAGTTAATAACCTTAACTCATGTAAACACAATCCATATCTTCCTCCCGGAGGGTTTAATCCCAGCTTTATGCCATTCCAGTCAGGACTGAAATTGGCTGAATAACAAAGCCAGAGTGTATGACCATCGGAACTAATGAACTTCGTAGGAAAATTAAGAAAGTAGGCTTGTTCACCAAAGTCTTCCAGATAGGCCACCATTCGCCATGGTCCTGTTAGTTCGTCTGCCTCTAAAATATAGGAATCCATTTTTGCAACCGTTGGCCACCCGTCTGTAACGCACATTAAATATTTCTTTAATTGAGGAACATAGGTGGCGGTAACACATCCCATGTTGTTGTTCCACTCAATCAGGGGTTTGATCTCATTGAAATCATTGCTCCATACAGGTTCTCCCTGATTATCATGACCGGCAAAATACTCATAGGCATCTTCATCGTTGATGGTTTCCGGGCTGGGTAAAACGCGTGCCAGGTATATCTGGTCGGCCGTAATCCAGCTTAAATTTGCATGGGCGAAGTTCTCTTCGAGTTCATAATCATGCTTGTAGTTCTCGATTATATCTCCTCCGCAGGTGTCAAGGATCTCAAAAGCCTTTCCTTCGCTGGCAGGAGCAATACATGGCCGCGGCATGGGATCGTCAGCTTCAGCCCCCATGCCAAGCAGGTAGGCTTTCCCATCGGGAGAATGTTCCATGTTTTTTCCAAAATCCACGAAATGGGGTGCACCCATTTTTACCGGGGCAAACATCTTTTCCGGTTCAGGAAACAGTGGATTATCAGGAGTAAGGGGTGATTCGACCCAGGTCTTTCCAAAGTCATAGGACAGCTGGAATCCCGGAACCGGTCCCATATTGGGCCAGTTCCAGACAAAATCATTGTGTGTGTAACTGCCCATGGGCCCCAGGCAATACGTTGCATGATACCATACACCGTTATAGACCAGGGAACCAGCCGGATACCTTCCGCCATAGGGATGAGCACTGGCGTGTTTGGGTGCAGAGGTATTCCTGATTTCCAGGTTCAAGGGATCGTCACCTACCATGATCGCATGGCCGGTGTGAGCACTGTCACCATTCCAGGATATACATTCTATTCCATCCGTCTGACCATCCGTCCAGGGACTATACAGGTTTCCATCCGAGGCCCAGGAAGGATAGAAGGTGTCTCCGGCCCGGTAATCGCTGTGCCTTCCGGTAAAATAAATACCTGTGAATGTGGATGACATTTCAAAGGGACTATCGTCCGGGACCTGAGATTTCCATACAAAGCCGGATTCCGAAAATTCAACATCGCTGACATTACAAGCACTGCCAATTATGCCCAAACTGATGGCAATTAGAATAGCTTTTATCAACTGATTCTTTTTCATGTATTTTTCAAATTTCAGTATTGTTAAAGTTAAATTAATTACTGAAAATGTCTTGCCCCTGGCTATAGAAGATTCTTACAGGTTTTTTACGTGATAATAGTAATTGTCACCTTCACGCGTATGGTTACCAACTAAGGATAATCCAGCGGATAATAAAATCCGGGCAATTTTTTCATAAGCATTGGTTGGCTCATGCATCAGCTCCCGTATCCAATAGGTCGATTATTGGCTCCAGCAGCATTGGAGGTTCTCGGTCCTCGATTGCTTCTGCCATGAGCTTGCTTGCTTCAATATCAGGTGACTCGTATTCAGTTTGAGAGGATTCCCAGGTTTGCCGATCCGGCCACTGGGCATAGGCTATCCACCATCCATTATCTGATTTATGTAATCGTGAACCCATCCCGCCTCGGGTTTCTCGTATCGCTTCCGTCAAACGGCTCCAACCTTCTGTAAAGGTTTTTTCCATTCCGGGTCGTACTTTAAATGAGTAAATAACACAGAAATCTATTGACTTGCTCATCGCTATATGGATTAAATTAGACAGACAAAGGTGGCACTTAGCTCAGGGGTTTGCATTAAACGTTCATAACCGGGAGCTGTCAGACGAAGCATCACCTCTCCGAAAGCGTATTTAAGTCCCATTTCTCAGGCTCGAATTTTTTGAAAACAGTTTTATAAGATGGGTATCCCCCTACTTCCATTTCACTATCAATAATTCTGCTAGTACCACATTGAACTTCAGTTATTATTCGCTTATCAATATCATCTCTATTCCAGGGAAATGCGCCTGCATTTTTTAAAACTGAATTTTTAACACTGCTGGCTGCTTGAACTTCCAGGCCTTCAGGCCAGATAGACGGATTATCCATGAGATTATAATCTCCTGAGAGAACCCTTACATTGCGCTTCGCATTGATATAATTGTCTTCCCAATAAACTTCAACAGGGCCATTCTGAAAACTACCTCCAGAAACTGATCCATTGGTATCATCGCCAAATTCAATATAATTTCCAATGGAGACTATTTTTCCTGTAAGCCAATCAAATCCTTTCCACTCGGACGGAACCAGCCCGTAATGAATGGCTGCTGATCCCGGATTGAAAATATAGTTGTTTATAATTACGACTTGAGTCCCCCCCTTGCAATAGGGATTCCTTCGCTTGTTGCTGGCAAATAAATTTCCAAGCAATAATATACCAGTGGCATTATCATGAATAAGAGAACCTTTTGAATGTTCCCCTTTTATATGGGTCGAGTTACTTAATCCTTCGGCAATAATACAGTTACTGAAAACGATATTGTGCGAGGTGTTTTTTCTCCATTCCCCGATATCCTTGCCATCAAATCTTGGTCCGGATGCTGACAAATTCTCATCGGTTGCCCAGGTGAGGGAACAATGGTCAATAATTACATTATAAGCGCCCCCTGAGGTGGAAATTCCATCCACCTCCCAACCACTTTTTTTCTCCTGACCAGCTTCTCCCGGCCTTACTTTAATATGCTGTATAATCACATCATGGGTTCCTATGCTTATTCCACCCTTTATAATAGTTATGCCAGGAAAGGGTGCCGTCTGGCCTGCTATGCTTATGTATGGTGCTACTATTCTAAGTGTGTTTCTTTCCAGGTCGATTACTCCAGCAACTTCAAAAACTACAATTCTTGGCCCGTCGGACTTTATTGCTTCCAATAAGGAACCCGGTCCATCTTTGTCTAAAGTTGTTACTTTAATTATTCTGCCATTCCGTCCCCCTTTAGAATCCAGTCCAAAACCCGATACCTCCGGGAATACGGGCAATCCATAATGACAGGTATCAGATGGCTTTTGGGCGTAGCTGATTTGAATTAATAATATGAAGAAGACAGTAGTAAAATAGTAGAACAAGCGTTTGATTTTCATTCGCTTACTTTTTTGTTAGGTCCGATCGTATTGCGCCGCCAGGCAGAAGTAACAGACATAAAAATGCTGTGGTTTTGTACATTCTCTTTAAGTGTTTAATACATCAGCAGAACGGTGGTCGGCTATGGTGATTTGTTCTACAGCGTTTACGGTTATGAATTCACGTTATGTTGGCTTCGCTAACTATAGAATCTTCATTAGATCTTGTCGGCCTACTATTGCCATTATTTCAACTACACCATTAATAGTTCTGTAGTAGATGCTATCAGAACCACAAGCGCAACGTCTATATCCATTTCGGATATAATCTACTGATTCGAATGAATAAGGTTGCTGGGCGATGATATCGAAGTAATCAAAAATTGCGTCGTAGTATTTATCAGCTTGAGCCACCCCAAACTTCTCAACGCCGTACTGATGAATCCGTATTAAGTCTTCTTTGGCTTCATTGGTTAGCCTATAATTAGCCATTTAGTGAAGACTTTGATTGTGCCAGGATCTGTTCTTTTGTATCGTCAGTGAATCCGCTGCTTTCAGACCTCTCCAATTTCGCTCTAATCCAATCAATTTGAGCTTGTTGTTTTCTAGCCTGTCTAATAAGATCGTTTACTAGCTCACTTTTGCTAGAGTATTCATCGTTTTCGACCTGTGCTTTTAACCACTCATCGTTCGGTTTTGTGAAAGATATACTTTGTCTGGCCATTACAGTAAATTTGGTGTAAAATTACACCATTTATGTATCAAATGCAAGGGTGAGTTGATTGTTTGGTTTGTCTATACGCTGTAGAACGGTGGAAGTAAGTCGCCGCTCTTGCGGTTGGCTTTACTGCTTTGTTCGGCTTCAATGCCTACAAATCCTTCAAAGTCGGCGGTTCCGAGGGTTGCTTAATATATTGGCCAACCAAATTTACAATAGCATTGGGCTCAAACTGTTTATGCATTATCACGAGTCTTTCCACGATGTCGATTCTTTTTTCGAGAATCTCTAGTGCCTTATGCTCTCGATTAAGTGCCGCACTCGCTAATTCAGATTGACGTCTCTCATATATATCACGAGCCTTTTCAAGGAGAAGGTATGTTTCTGCTTCAATCTTCTCATTACCCACCTTCTTGCTCTTCAGCCATTCCTTGACAAAATCGATAGCTTCCTGTGCAACATCTCCAAGCTCATCTTTCACAGTTGTATTCTGATCTGTGTTGACCACAGTGTTTAATAAGTTCTCCATAGCGGAAGCAATCTTTGATCGTACTTTCCTAGCTTGGTTTAGCTGTTCTTCGTCGGGGGAAATTCGAGAAGGATTTGAGACCTGAATCATTTTTTCGCCTTGAAAAACTTGACTCAACACTTCATCGAAAACGTCCACAAAAACATCTGCCGCATCCATTGCTGTTGGCACTTTCATGATTGTTGCTAAACGGATAGCTCCTTTCCGGGTCACTACCCACGGCAGAGCCCTGGCCCCACCACGTCCTGGTTTTGAAATCACTTCCAGTGATCTCAAATGAGCCAATTCCTGTTTATTGATTTGAAAAGCATAACGTTCAGGAAAGAGCGGGCGAATTCCTTCATTGTTTCGCTTGATGTTTTGCACGATCTCCCTTGTTTCAACATTGAAAATTTCGGCTACATCAGCAGCAAGCATAACCA
>Ga0180430_10005944_pt1 | contig 10027 bp, 8 predicted proteins | sample SS_ome_9_FD_132999 | JGI IMG/M metagenome (GOLD analysis project Ga0180430, IMG submission 132999) | Hypersaline lake sediment archaeal communities from the Salton Sea, California, USA - SS_1_S_2 metaG | ecosystem: Environmental > Aquatic > Non-marine Saline and Alkaline > Hypersaline > Sediment...
GCCTCGGCCTCGTCGAGTCAGATCGGCCTCGACCAACTGGCGGTGGCCGCCAGCGGGCTCTTGCCGGCCCGGGTCGCCGACCGTAGTGAACTCCAAGGCGTGGTCCGCACGGCCGTCGAGGGTCTCAGCGATCGGCAGCGGATGGCGGTCCTGCTCGCGAAGTTCGAGCAGTGCTCCCACGAGGAGATCGCCGCCGCGATGGGGCTCTCGGTGGCGGCGGTGAAGTCGCTCCTCTTTCGAGCCCGCGAGCAACTCCGCGAAGCGATCAAGCCCTACCTCGAGGAGTGACAGTCGTGGCCCAGCCAGCCGACCACCACGACCATGACACGCGGCCGGAGCAGGCCTCCCGGCCTGAAGCGGAGGCGGGCCGCCGCAGTGGCCCCGCGACCGACCTCGGAGAGGTCTGGGATCTGCTCGACTGTCTGCCGACGGTGCCGGCGAGGATCGACCTGGCCGCCACCACAGTCGACCTCGTGGCCGCCAAGGTTGCCGGCGGGGCTCGGCCCGGCGCCGACAAGGGAGGCTTCGGCCGGCGTTGGGGGGTTCCCCTCCTTGCCATCGCTGCCGCCCTGGCGACCGGCATGGTCGCCGGCCGGATGACGGCTCCCGACCCTGATCGGCAGGTGCTCGAGCAACTGCCGATCGTCGAGAACTTCGATCTCCTGCGCGAGGCGGGCAGCACCGCCTTTCTCGAAGCGCTGGCGAAGCGGATGGCCGCCGGCCAGGGACCGCCGCCCCGTTGGCTGCGATTCGGCCGTGATCCGGAGGCGCTCCGCCAGGAGGCGCGGGAGTTTGACGAAGCGATCGAACGCCTGGCAGCCGCGGAGATAGCCGGCAATGGTGAAGAAGCGGTGATCGCTGCCCGCCGGGAGCGAATCCTGGCCATGACAGCGGAGGAACGCGGCCGGCTGGAGCGAGCGGTGGAATCGATCGACGAGCTTTCCCGTTCGGAGCGAAGGGATCTTGTCAGTGTGGCTCGGGTGCTGGCTGACCCAGGGTACGAACGCCTGCGGGACGCGGCCCGACTCTGGCACGTGATCGTGGCGGCCACGCCGCCTCCGATGCGGCGGGGCACGATCGAGATGACGCTCGACGACAGGCTCGAATGGCTGGCCCGCTTCGACCCGCGGTCGCCACCTCGGCGCAGGGATGAAGGCCGCGACCGCCGGGACGGGGAAGGGCGAGAGCAGCCGCGGGAGGGCCGGAATGGCCCCCGGTGGCCGGGCAGGCCTCCCGGGCCTCCGTTTCGCGGTTCTCAGGAACGCCCGGCCCGCCCGCCGCGGCCGGCCGCCGATGATGGGGCCGGAACGGGGCCGACGTCGTTCAGGCCTCCTGGGCCGCCCCCCGCATCTCGTCCGCGGGCAGTTCCCGGAGAAACTCGAGCACCCCCGCGTTGAACACGGCCGGCTGCTCGAGCGGCGTCATGTGGCCCGCATCGGGCACGATCAGCAGCTTCGCCCGGGGGATGATCGCCTCGGCCGCCTCCAGGCAGGCTGGCGGGGTGATCGCATCGTCGCTTCCGGCCACGAGCAGCGCGGGAACACGGAGATGCCGCATCGCCTCGGTCATGTCGGGCCGGTCGCCCAGGGCGGAGAGCGCCGCCTGGATGGTCGCCACCGGCTGGGCGATGATCATCCGGCGGAGGGCCGACTCCAGGCTGCTTCGGTCACCAGCGGCGCCGGCACCGGTGGTGGCTGCCAGCAGCCTGGGGATCATCGCGTCGGCGAGGATGCCCTGACCGAGCCGGCCCACCTTGGCCGCCAGATCGGTGCGGCCTGCTCGGGCCTCGGGGGTGTCGGCCTCGAGCTTGGTATCGATCAGGATCACCGCCGCGACACGATCGGGATGTCGGGCGGCCACATGCTGAGCGACGTAGCCGCCCATCGAGATCCCGGCGACGACGGCCGGCCCGCTGACGTGGAGGGCATCGAGCAGGGCCACCGCGTCGTCGGCAAGTTGCTCGATGCTCTCCGGGAGGCTGCCGCCGCTGGCTCCGAAGCCCCGCTGATCGGGCACGATCAGCCGGACCGAATCGGCCAGCGGTTCCTGCCGCTCCCACATCCGGTGGTCGAGAGGGAAGGCGTGCAGCAGCAGCAGCGGCACGCCCGACCCGGCCGTGTGAACGGCCAGTCGGGTCCCGCGGACGGCGATGTGGTGGGTCGAGAAGGTCATTCGGAACGGGCTCCAGAGGCACGCGACAAGAAGCGTTCGTAGTTGCGTCGGATCAGCGGGCTATGCGGCTCCTGCTTGACCGCCAGCCACTGCGTGCGAACGGCTCGCTTCAGGTTCCCGACCGCGGCGTGGCAGTGGGCCAGCGTGTCGAGATAGCTGCCGTTCTCCGGCGAGGACTCCAGAGACGACCGGGAGTAGCGGATCGCCTTGTCGAGGTCTCCTTCGGTGTTGGCCACCAGCCAGGCATATTCGTTTTTTCCCGTGGGGTCGTCGGGCACGGCCTGAATCTCCTCCTCGATCTGGGCGGCCGCCCGGGCAATGCGGGCGGCAGCCTCGGCCTGTTGCTCGGGCGTGTTGTCGGGCAGCCGGTAGACCGCGATCAGCGCGTCGACGTCGCGAGCGTAGGCCTCCAGGGACTGCCCCAGCAGCCGGCGGGAGGCGACCGGGTCGGGTTCGGCACATGCCGAGAAGTAGAGCATCCGGGATCGCAGGGAGCGGGGGTCTCGGTTGAAGAGGATGGCTGCCTGCTCGGCCCCGTCGCCGGCCGGCTCGAGGATCGCGGCCAGGACGGCGGCTGCTGCCTCGTCGAGACCCTGTTCGTGGAGAAGTTCGGAATAGAGGATCGAGGTCTGCACCCGCCGCTCCGGGGTGGCGTCGGGATCGGCGAGCAGATCGCGGTAGGCCTGGCCGGCCCAGTCAAAGCCGCCCCAGCTCGCCAGTGTGATTGCGGTGATCAGCTGGAGGCGTTCCCGATCACCGGGAGCAGCCGCGGCAACCTGCCGCCGGGCCCGTTCTGCCAGCGTCGCCGCCTCCTCCGCGGCGGCTGGCCGGCGGGCGATCGCGGCTGCGTAGAGCAACAGCGGCGAGACATCGTCCTGATCCAGTCGATCAGCCACCAGGTTGACCGCCTCGGGCAGCCCGTGATCCGCGAGCCACTGGAGTTCCGCGGCGGCCCGTTCGTCCGGATCGTCATCAGCAGCCAGACGAGGATGCTCAAAGAGGGCTGTCGCCACTGCGAGGGCATCGTCGCGGCGGCCGCTCCAGACCAGCAGTTCCACCAGGCAGCGGCGAAAGATCCGCCCGGTTTCCACGGCCCCGGTGAGTTCGCTGTCCGACGCGGCTGCAGCCAGGGGGCCCGGTTCGAGTCCTCTGTCGAGCAGGTCGAGCGCACTGCGGCAGGCTTGGAGGCCGTCTTCGGCCGGCTGGGCGGCGGCGGTCTGGGCCACCAGCCCGCGGAGAAACGCCGCCGCGGGCCGCTGGCTCTGGCCGAGGCCGGCCAGGATCCGTGGCCCCAGCCCGGGCCAGTAGGGGTCCTCGGGCTGCCACTCGCCGGCCAGGAGCGCCGCCGCGATCCGCGAGCCGGCGGGCGTCGGATCCAGTCGCACCAGCCTCGCCAGCGGCTCGATACCGGCATCCTCGTCGAGCCTCAGCAGCCGGTACATGATCCGGATTCGATCGGCCCCGGTGGCCCGTTCGAGGGCTTCAAGGAGCGTTGCCACAGCCGGGGGATCGGACGGCCGCACCACCGATTCCGGGTCTGCCAGCCAGCGGGCCCGCAAGGCCACCTCGAGATCGGTGCTCGCTTCAGCCGCTGTCAGCAGGGCGTCGGCCGCCTGAGGACCGAGGCTGGCAAGCTCCTCACTGGCAGACTCGCGGACCGCGTATTCGGGGTCGCCAAGCTGCGTCACCAACCGCTCGATGGTCGCCGCCGTGGCCGGAGGAGCCTCGCTGTCGGCGGCTGCGAGGACCGGGAACACCAGCAGCGCGAGACTCCCTGCGAGGCCACCGAAAAACCGCAGCGGCTGCCGATGCCGGGAAAGGTCTGTCAGAGCCGTCACTGGGCTGGCCTCCGCCGCGACGAGCAGGAACGGCCTGGAGGCGGTCGCCCCACGCGGGCGTGGAACCACCGCAAGCAGACAGGCGCCACCATCCTTTCCAGGAACAGTACGGCGGGGCGGGTGCGGCGGGCAAGCATCACTCGGCGTCGGGATCGATCCCGAGATCGCGGATCGTCACCAGCGACTCCATCGCGATGCCGCGAGCGGCCAGGGCTTCCCGGCCCCCCGCCAGCCGGTCGATGACGGTGATCAACCGCTCGACCTCCAGACCGAACTCGATCGCCCTGTCGATCGCCACGAGCGACGAGCCGCCGGTCGTGACCACGTCTTCCACGATCACCACCCGCTGCCCCGGCTCGACGGGGCCCTCCACGTACCGCTGAAGGCCGTGCCCCTTGGGCTCCTTGCGAACCATGAAGCCCTTGAGCGACACGCCTGCCACGCCGGCCATCGTCACCACCGCAGCGGTGATCGGATCGGCCCCGATCGCCATGCCACCGACGGCGTCGGGGAGCGGGCCGAGCGACTGGAGCCGCTCGAGAATCGCTCGGCCAACAAGCATCGCCCCGCGGGCCTCGAGCACCACCTGCTTGGCATCGATGTAAAAACTGGCCTCGCGGCCACTGGCGAGCGTGAACCGGCCACGCCGGACCGCTCGGTCGGCAATCCAGCCGGCGAGATCGGCTGGCGGTGGGGCGGTTGCTGGTGCAGGCTCGGCGTTCACGGGAACCTGAGTATATCCGCTGCCCGCCTGCCGCTGCCCACCTGACTTCAGGCCTCGTTTTTTGACTCCCCCTGCGAGCATCTTAGAATCCTGGGAGGATCGATCGGTTTCTGGAGCGAGGCCATGAGGCAGTTTGGGGTCGATCGCGTTTGGCCCCGCGTGGTCGCGTTGCTGATCGCGGGGAGTCTCCCCTGGCAGGCCCACGGGGTGGAAGCGGTCGATCCGCCGGCCACGGTCACGCTGACGGTGCGGCTCCCGATCACCGGCACCCGCGACACCCAGATCACCGGGGCGATCATGAGGCAGCTGGGCCGGCTGCAGCAGGGAGCCCCGCAGCGGGGCGTGCTCGTGCTGCGGTTCGAGGCCGGGGCCGCTGATGCCGCCGCCAGCGACTTCGGCCGAGCCTTGGAGCTGGCCCGGTTTCTTTCGAGCGACCGGCTCTCCGGCGTCAAGACGGTGGCCTGGCTGCCGAACGACGTCAGCGGGCATGCGGTGCTCGTGGCGGTGGCCTGCGACGAGATCGTGATGGCCGGCGAGGCGGTGCTCGGGCCGGCCGCCGAGGCCGAAGCCACGGTCGATGAGGCGATGCGAGCGGCCTACCGTGAGATCGCCGCCCGGCGGCGAACCGTGCCGGGCGAGGTCGCCCTCGGCATGCTCGATCGGCGGGTGCAGGTGCTCCGCGTCTCCACCGCTGACGGGGAGACGTTTGTCACGGCCGACCAACTGCAGGAGGTTCGCGATCGGACTGCCGTGGCGGCCGTCGAGGAAATGGAGCCGCGACCGCTCGCCTTTTCCGGCCGGGAAGCCCGTCGGCTCGGCTTCGTGGCGGGGCTGGCCGATTCCCCGGCGGAACTCGCCCGCCGGCTCGGGGTCGATCAGCGGGATCTGGCCGGCGATCCATCGCTTGAGCGGGGCTGGCAGGGCGTGCAGGTCGTGCTCTCCGGCGGGATCACTGCCGATGCCGTCAACCGGACCCGCAGTCGGATCGAACGGGCCGTCGAGAGCGGCGCCAACTTCATCTGCCTCAGGATCGACAGCAGCGGGGGGTCGCCCGAGCAGAGCCTGGTATTGGCCAACTGGCTGGCGGGGCTCGATCCGACCCGGGTGCGGACGGTGGCCTGGGTGCCCCGGGAGGCGCGGGGCGATGCGGCGCTGGTAGCGCTTGCCTGCGACGAACTGGTGATGCGGCCCGCGGCGGTTCTGGGGGGCGAGGGGGGTGCGGCGATTGACGAGCGTCGGGGCGAGGCGATCGCCGTGGCCTGGCGGGGAGGCGTGGCCCAGTTGCGGGATCGAACCTGGTCGCTCCCCCTGGCGACCGTGGTGCCGGGGCTGGTGGTGCGGCGGGCACAGCAGCAGGGAACCGGCAGGATCGAATACTTTTCAGACGCCGAACTGGCGGCTCGTCCCGACCGCGCTGAGTGGCAGGAGGGGGCCGAGGTCGGCACGGGGCCGCTCCGGCTCGATGGCCGGCGGGCTGAAGAACTCGGCCTCGCCGCCCTGACCGTCGCTGACTTTGCCGGGCTTCGAAAGGCCTACGGGCTGGAGGGCGAGGTCGCCCTCTCGGAGCCGGGCTGGGCCGATGAACTCCTGGCCGCCCTGGCGAGTCCCGGGCTGGCGTGGCTGCTGCTCTTGATCGGCGGGGCCGGGCTCTACATCGAACTGAAGACCCCTGGTTTCGGCTTCGGCGGGTTTGTGGCGCTGGTGGCCTTCATCGTCTATTTCTGGAGCCAGTATCTCCACGGCACCTCCGGCTGGCTGGAGGTGATGCTCTTCCTGGCCGGCGTCATCTGCGTCCTGGCCGAGATCTTCGTGCTGCCCGGGTTCGGCGTGCTCGGGCTCGGTGGCGGACTGCTCGTGATCGCCTCGTTGGTACTGGCCAGTCAGTCGTTCGTCGTACCGATGAACGACTATCAGGTGGAACAGATGCAGTGGTCGCTGGTGGGAATCCTCGGGGCCGTGGCGGGCGTGGCCGTCGTCGCCATGCTCGTGCAGCGGTGGCTGCCGGCGACGCCCGGGCTGCGGAGGGTGCTGCTGGAACCGCCGGCCGAGTCGGCCTTCGACGACACCGAATCCCTGGCCGATCTGGTCGGTGCCGAGGGCATGACGACGAGCCGGCTGGCGCTCGCCGGCAAGGCACGGGTCGAGGGAGCCGTTCGGGATGTCGTCAGCGACGGAGTCCTTGTCGAGTCCGGGATGCCGGTCCGGGTCGTGGGCATCCGCGGCGGCCGGCTGGTCGTTCGACCGGTGGACGAGGCATGAGCCCGCTGGTCTGGATTCTCCTGCTGCTGGTCGTCGGCCTGGCCCTGATCCTGCTCGAGGTCTTCGTGCCGTCGGGCGGCGTGCTCGGGATGCTGGCGGTGACGGCGCTGGTGGTCGGCATCGTGATGGCCTTCCTCGAAGGAGGCCTGGCGACGGGGATGGCCGTGCTGGGAGGGGCGTTTGTCGCCGTGCCGGCCGTGCTGATGCTCGCCTTTCGCTGGTTTCCCGCGACGCCGCTGGGGCGGCGGGTCCTGCCGCCGCCTCCCGAGCCGGAGGAGGTGCTCCCCGACGTCGCCGCTCGCCGCCGGCTTCGCGAACTCGTGGGTCGCTCGGGCCGGACGACGAGCGACCTGATGCCCTGGGGGCAGATCGAGCTCGACGGCGAGCGGTTCGACGCCCTCAGCGAAGGGGGAGCGATCGACCGGGCCGCGACGGTGGAGGTGGTGGGCCTCGAGGGGCGGGCCCTGGTGGTGCGGGCTGCGGCCGGCCCGCCCCAGCCGGTTGCGATCGAGCCGGTCGCGCCCGAGCCATCCGCACCCCCATCGCCCCGCCTCTCCAGCGTGCTCGAGGAGTTCGATTTCGAGGATATCCAGCGAAATGAACAGGGTTCCGGCTCGCTTGACTCGCCGCCCCCCGCGAACCAGTCTTAAGGAACGAGCCGGGACTCCGTTTCGCCGGTGTCCGCCTGCCCGCTGCCCGCACGGCCACGTTCCACCGCCTCTCCATCCGGAGCCTCTCCTGCCATGAACTTTCTGCCGCTGGTCTTGCTCGGCCTGGCCATCCTGGTGGTCCTGGTCATCTTCGGGCTGGTTGCCCGCTACCTGCGGCTCTGGGTGCAGTCGTACGCGGCGAGCGCCGGAATCGGGCTCTTTGACATGGTGGCGATGAGCTTCAAGAAGGTGAACCCGACGGTCATCGTCCGCAGCAAGATCATGGCGGTCCAGGCGGGGCTGGGCGATTCCAGCGGCATCACCCGCCAGGCCCTCGAGGCCCATTACCTCGCCGGCGGCCGCGTGCCGCTGGTGGTGCAGGCCTTGATCGCCGCCAACAAGGCGAAGATCACCGAGCTCGATTTCAAGCGGGCCGCCGCGATCGATCTGGCCGGGCGGAACGTCCGCGAGGCGGTTCAGACATCGGTCTATCCGAAGGTGATCGACTGCCCCGGCAAGAACAGCGGTCGGACCTCGCTCGATGCGGTCGCCAAGAACGGCATCCAGCTGAAGGTCAAGGCGCGGGTCACGGTGCGGACCAATCTCTACCAGCTGATCGGCGGCGCCACCGAGGAGACGATCATCGCCCGGGTGGGCGAGGGGATCGTGTCGGCGATCGGCTCGGCCGAGCGGCACACCGACGTGCTCGAGAATCCCGACATGATCTCCAAGACGGTCCTCGGGCGGCGGCTCGATGCCAACACCGCCTTCGAGATCGTCTCGATCGACATCGCCGACATCGACGTCGGGGCCAACATCGGCGCCCGCCTGCAGGCCGATCAGGCCGAGGCCGATACCCGTGTCGCCCGGGCCAAGGCGGAGGGCCGGCGAGCGATGGCCGTCGCCCGCGAGCAGGAGATGATCGCCAGCATCGAGGAGAGCCGGGCGGGGCTCGTCGAGGCTGAAGCCGAGGTGCCCAAGGCGGTGGCCGAGTCGCTGGCCGGCGGCCAGCTCGGCATCTTCGACTACTATCGGCTGCGGAACCTGCAGGCCGATACCGAGATGCGGCGATCGATCGCGACGCCGCCGGCTTCGCTGCCGGTGGCGACGGCATCCTGAGCGGTAGCCGCGGTCCTGTGACGAGGAGGTGAGGCGATGCAACCGGCCGAAATGCTGCTTGTCGCGGCCCGGGGCGACTGGCTCGAGGGCCTCCTCCCGCTGCTGTTTGTCATCATCTGGGTCATCTCCCAGGTGCTCGGCCTGTTTCGCAAGGCGGCCAAGCAGCCGGGAGAGCAGCCGGCTCCGCCCCGCCGGCCTGCCGCCGGTCGCGGGCCGGCAGAGGCGGGCGGTGATTCGCTCGATGACGAGATCGAGGAGTTCCTGCGGCGGACGCTCGGGCCGGGCGACCGCGACCGCCGCGGCGGTCGCTCCTCCCAGTCGAAGCGCCGCGGGCCGCGGTCGAAGCAGCGACGCCGGCAGGAGGGGCTGGAGGTGCCCCCGCCGTTGCCGGCCGCTGCCGGTTCCCGCGAGGATGTCGCCAGCCATGTCGCCGCCGCCTTCGCCCACGACCTGGCGCATGAGTCACCGCTCGCCCGCGACGGATCGCCGCAGCCTCAGCCGGCTTCGGCAGCCACCGAACTCCTCGCGGCCCTCCGCTCCCCCGGAGGGCTGCGGCAGCTGATCCTGATGCGGGAAGTGCTCGACCGCCCGACCCAGCGGTGGTGATGGCCGGGCGGGACGGGCCCCGCGACGCATCTGACCGCTGCTGGCATCCGGCTGCTGTCACGCCCCGCGTCTGGTAGCGGCGGGCAGCCAGGTTTCCCCCACTCGCCCGACCCCCCAGAAATTCCCTCCAGAGAGGGGTTTTGCGGGGCGTGGTGAGCCGTTTTCGCGGGGCTGAGGGACCGGCTTTTTTCGTGGCTTGAGCCCGGCCGGCGGCTGGTCTACAAGGGCGGTGTCGGGCTGGTCGAACCGCCCGGCCACGAGCGTGTAGACGAGGGAGCCCAAGCCTCGTCTACACGCTTTTTTCTTGGCTTTCCGGCTTGTCGGAGCCGGTGGCGGTCTGTATCTCTCCTCGCCGTCTGCGGCGGCGCGGGTCGGCTGTATCCAGCCGTCGGCCGCTCGTCGATCTCGACGCGGTTTCGACCAATCGGAACGATTGCGATGCGTTGGCTCGCCCTCTTGATCATGAGTCTGCTCGCCACTGGCGTCGTGGCCGGTGAGCAGCGGGAGCCGGCGCTTCCGGTGACGGCGCGGGTGACGGCCAGCCAGACGCTCCTGCGGGCGGGGCCGGGCGACGATTTCTATCCGACGGCCCGGCTGGGCCGCTCGACGGAGGTCGAGGTCTGGGCGATCGATCCCTCTGGCTACTGCGCCGTGCGGCC
>Ga0180430_10005947_pt1 | contig 10026 bp, 6 predicted proteins | sample SS_ome_9_FD_132999 | JGI IMG/M metagenome (GOLD analysis project Ga0180430, IMG submission 132999) | Hypersaline lake sediment archaeal communities from the Salton Sea, California, USA - SS_1_S_2 metaG | ecosystem: Environmental > Aquatic > Non-marine Saline and Alkaline > Hypersaline > Sediment...
CACCACGTCGCCGGGGCGAGCGAGGCCGAGCGCGGTCGCGATCGCGGCGCGCCGATCCGGCTGGACGCGGAACGTCCGGCCGTCGACGCCGCCGGCGGCCGCCGCGCCGTCGACGAGGGCGGCGAGGATGGCGTCGAGCGGCTCGCTGCGGGCGTCGTCCTCGGTGAAGATCGCCAGGTCGGCGCCCCGGGCGGCGGTCGCGCCGAGCCCCCCGCGGTTGCGCGGGTCGCGCTCGCCGGGCGCGCCGAGGACCACGATCAACCGGCCCGCCTGCGGGCGCAGGGTGGCGAGCGCCTGCGCCAGGCCCGCGGGCGTGTGGGCGAAGTCGACGACGACCGAGACGGGGTCGGTGGCCACCAGCTGCATCCGGCCCGGCACGCCGGGGAAACCGGCGAGGCGCTCCAGGGCCGTCTCCCACGGCACCCCGAGGCGATGGGCGGCCGCGAGCGCGGCGAGGGCGTTGGCGACGTTGAAGCGACCGATCAACGGCAGCCGCGCGCGCCGCCGCCCATCGCGGCTGACGAGGTCGAAGCCCAGTCCCTCGGGCGACGCGACGACGTCCTCGGCGCGCAGGTCGGCGGCGGCGTCGATCGCGTAGCGGGTGACGCGGCCGACGGCGGCGGCCTCGAACGCCGCGTAGTTGGGGTCGTCACGGTTGAGCACCGCCCCCGCGGCCTGCCGGACGAGGCTGGCCTTCGCGTCGCGGTAGGCCTCGAAGCTGCCGTGGTGGTCGAGGTGCTCCGGGGTGAGGTTGGTCCATGCCATGAGGTCGAAGTCGACGTGGACCAGGCGTTGCAGCGAGGCCGCGTGGGAGCTCGCCTCGAGGACGGCCCAGCGCGCGCCGGCGTCGCGGGCGGCGGCCAGGTGCGCGTGCACCTCGGTGGCCTCCGGGGTCGTGAAGTGCTGTTCGGGCGGGTGCCCCTCGGCGCCGATCCGTTCCATGGCGGTCGACAGCAGCGAGGCGCGCGGCCGCGCCTCGTCGCCCTGCAGCAGGTGGTGGAGGAGGCTGGCGGTGGTCGTCTTGCCGTCGGTGCCGGTGACGCCGACGACGATGAGATCGCGGCTCGGATGGCCGTGGAAGGCAGCCGCCAGCGCCGAGGTCGCGAGCCGATCGTCGTCCACGTGCACGTAGGGCACGGCGAGCCCGGGCACGCCGGAGCGCGTTCCGACGACGCAGGCCGCGCCGCGGGCGATCGCGTCGGGCAGGAAGTCGTGACCGTCCCGCCGCTGCCCCACGCGGGCGACGAAGACGTCGCCGGGCCGGACGCGCGCCGAATCCTGGGCGATGCCGGTGACCCGAACCTCGGGCAGGCCGGCGGCGTCGTTTCCGAGGGCGTCGGCGAGCAACTCGGTGAGCGTCAGGATCCGCGCGGGCGGCGTCGCGCCCGTCACCGGACCACCGGCATCGCCAGGCCCTGGCGCTCGAGCAGGTCGAACACCGCGGCGCGGTCCGCCGCGCGCGCCACCACGTCGAAGCGGTCGGCGTCGACCACCACGACCGGCGAGAGGTCGTACGCCTCCACCCACTCCTCGTAGAGGCGACCCAGCCGGACGAGGTAGTCGTCCTCGATGCGCTGTTCGAACGCCCGCCCGCGGGCGGCGATGTGCGCCCGCAGCGTCGGCAGCGAGGCCCTCAGGTAGACCAGCAGGTCGGGCGGGCGGAGCGCGCGCCGGACGGCGTCGTACATCGTCGCGTAGCTCGCGAAGTCGCGGGCGTCCATCACGTCGGCGTCGTGCAGGGCGCGGGCAAAGACGTTGGCGTCCTCGTAGACCGTGCGATCCTGGATGACGCGGTCGCCAGGATTGACCTGGGCGAGGTGTTGGCGCAGTCGGGTCGCCAGGAAGAACATCTGCGAGTGGAAGGCGTAGCGCGGCATGTCGCGGTAGAAGTCCGTCAGGTACGGGTTCTCGTCCACCGCCTCGTACACCGGCGTCAGGTGGAAGCGCTCCGACGCGAGCCGCGTCAGGGTGGACTTGCCCGCGCCGATGTTGCCTGCGACCGCCACGTACACGCCGGACAATCTACCGCACCCAGCGTCCCGCGCCGCGCATGCTATCGTCCGGGCAGCCGATGGACGAGCAACCTCCGAGTTCCCCGCGAAGCCGCCTCAACCCGCTCCCGATCCTCTTCCTGCCCGCGCTCGTGTGGGTCCTGTCGCGTGCCTTCGCTCAGGGCGACGAGCTCGCCACCGGCGTCACCGGCGGTCAGGTACTGATCCTGGCACTCCTGCTGCTGCTGTCGGGCCTGATGTCGGGTTCGGAGACCGCCCTCACGGCCCTGGGCGAGTGGAAGCTGCGCCAGCTGCGCGAGGACGGCAAGGATCCGCTCGGCCTGTTCACCCTTCTGGAACGCAACCCGACGCGCTTCATCACGACCCTGCTCATCGGCAACAACCTCGTCAACATCGCGGCCACGGCCCTCGTGACGCAGATGAGCATCCAGCTCTCGCGTCAGATGGGGTTCTCCGAGGCCGCCGCGGTCGGCTACGCGACGGGCATCATGACCGTCCTGGTGCTGATCTTCGGCGAGATCACGCCCAAGTCGATCGCGGTACACCACCCGGTCGGCTTCGCACGCCTGGCGATCCGGCCCGTCTACCTCATGTCGGTGGTCCTGTTCCCCGTCGGCCGGGCGTTCGCCTGGTTCACCACCTGGGTCCTGCGTGCCTTCCGCCTCGAGCCGAGCAACGACCCGCTGATCACCGAGAACGAACTGCGGCTCATGCTCCGCTCGGCCGAGGAATCCGGGGTCATCGAGGCCACCGAGCAGGAGATGATCCGCGGGGTCATCGACCTCGAGGAGACCGTCGTGCGCGAGGTGATGACGCCGCGCGTCGACGTCGTGGCGATCGCCGAGGAGGCGTCGCTCCACGATCTGCTTGCCGCCACCACCGAGCACGGGTACAGCCGCCTGCCCGTGTACCGCGAGTCGATCGACGACGTGCGCGGCATCGTGTACGCCCGCGACCTGCTCAAGTACCTCGGGAACAGCGAGGACCTCGCGATCACCCGCGTCGCCGACCTCATGCACGCGCCGCAGTACGTGCCCGAGACCACCTCGGTGCTCGACCTCATGCGCGACATGCGGTTGCGCAAGAACCACCTCGCGGTCGTGGTCGACGAGTTCGGTGGCACCGCAGGCCTGGTGACGCTCGAGGACATCATCGAGGAGATCACGGGGGAGATCTACGACGAGACCGACGAGGAGGAGGAGCTCGAGTTCGAGGAGCTCCCCGACGGCTCGGTGCGCATTCGCGCGTCGGTCCATCTCGAGGAGGTCGAGGACCGCTTCCGTGTCGACCTCGGCGACGAGGGCGAGTACGACACCCTGGCGGGCTACCTCATCAGCGAGCTCGGCCGCATCCCGCACGTCGGCGAGTCGCACGAGGTGGCGGGCCTGCGCTTCACGGTGGAGGACGCCGAGGAGCGACGGGTGATCCTCGTGCGCGCCGAGCAACTCGAGTCGCTGCCCGAGGGCGAGACGATCGAACCCGGCGTTGCCGAGGGTTGAGCCGCCCGCTCAGGCTCCTTGGTACCGCCGGACGACCCGCGACCCGATCCGCGTCAGCAACTCGTAGACGAAGGAACCCGCGTCGGCGGCCAGCTCGAAGGACGTGGGCGCAGCGCCGCCGATGAGATCGACGCGCTCACCCGGCGCGGCGTCGCCCTCGGGCCCGAGATCGAGCATGAGCTGGTCCATGCACACGCGCCCGACCACCGGCACGCGGCGGCCCCGGTGGCCGGCCTCCGCTCGCGACGAGAGCGACCGCGGGTAGCCGTCGGCGTATCCGAGCCGCACGGTCGCGATGACGGTGTCGTGCTGCGCGCGCCAGGTCCCGCCGTAGCTGATCGGTGTGCCCGCCGCGACCCGCTTGACGAAGGTGACCGGGGCGTCGACGCGCAGGACCGGACGCAACTCCGGGACCTGCCGCGCCAGCCAGGCCGAGGCCGGTTGCCCGTAGAGGGCGATGCCGGGCCGCACGAGGTCGAGGTGGGCGTCGGGTCGGACGAGCGTGCCGGCCGAGTTGGCCGCGTGCGCCCAGCGCGGACGGAGGCCGTCGCGTTCGAGCTGCGCCAGCAGGCCGGCGAAGGCGGCGATCTGCCGATCGGTGGCGCTGCCCACCTCGGCCGCATCCGGCTCGTCCGCCGAGGCCAGGTGGGTCCACACGCCCTCGAGGTCCGCGAACGGCGCGCGATCGACCGCCGCGACCAGGGCGCCCGCCTCGGCCGGCGCCAGGCCGAGCCTGCCCATGCCGGTATCGATCTTGACGTGGACCCGCGCGCGCGATGCCGCACCCGCCGCCGAGATCGCGTCCAGGTCGGCCGGCTGCGCGACCGTGAGGGCGACGTCGGCCGCGACGAGCTCCGCGATGCCCGCCCGCACGGGGCCGAACAGCAGCACCTCGCCAGGGATCCCCGCCGCGCGCAGGGTCAGCGCCTCCGGCGCCGTGGCGACGCCGAACGCGTCGGTGCCGGCCGCCGCCAGCGCGCGCGCCACGGGCAGCAGGCCGTGGCCGTAGGCGTCGGCCTTCACCGCCGCCAGCAGCCGCACGCCGGTGCCCGTGCGGCCGCGCAGCAGCGTCAGGTTGTGGCGCAGCGCGCGCAGGTCCACGTGGGCGTGGGGCGCGTCGCGGTCCCACGGGCGCCCGGGCCCGGGCCCATTCGGTTCGCCCTCGGGGGGCGTGTTCATCGGCGGTCTCCTACGGCGCGAGGGGTAGGGGCCGGGGCGCCCGTGCGCGCGGGACGCCCGTGGTCGTGCCCGTGGCGCCCACGCTACCGGACGGGCTCTCGTGGCGCAACGACGCCGCCGGACGGCGCGCTGCCCGCGACGGCGCCGTCGACCCGGCGGCCGCGGGCCAGGTCGGCGATGACGAGCACCAGCGCCGCCGCGATGAGGATCTGGATCACGTCGATCACGTCGTGCAGCCCGGCCACTTGGGCCGCGGCCGAGAGCCCGGTGGCGTCGCTGTCGCGCGGCGCCCCGGCCTGCGCCACCGCGCGGGTCGCCCACAGGCTACCGAGCACGGCCGTGCCGACCACCTGACCGAAGAAGCGCGTCAGGGTGAGGAGCCCGCCGACCACCCCCGAGGCGCCGCGGCGCGCAGCGCCCATGATCGCGGTGTTGTTCGGGGTCTGGAAGGTCCCCATGCCCAAGCCGATCGGCACGAAGCGCAGCACGTAGCCGAGCGCCGTGGTGTGCTCGTCGAGCGTGCCCAGGACCAGGTACCCGAGCATCAGCGACGCCAACCCGGCGACCGTGATGGGCCGCGCGCCGAAGCGGTCGGTCAGCGCTCCGGCGATCGGCGCCATGACCACCAGCAGCATGGGCGTCACGGCCATCAGCAGGCCGATGCGGCTCGGCGTGTACCCCAGCGCCCCACCCAGGTAGAACGGCACCAGGAAGATGACACCGGAAATGGCGACGAAGGTGATGAGCCCGCTCACGAGCCCGACCGTGAGTTCGGAGTCTCGGAAGAGCTTCAGGTCGACGACCGGCGAGACCGCCCGGCGTTCCACGGCGATGAAGGCGACGGCGAGGGCGACGGCGAGGCCGCCCAGCGCACGGATGACGGGGTCGTCGGCGCCGCGCAGCTGACCCAGCGTCAGGGCCAGCGAGAGCGCCAGCAGGCCGGCGAAGAGCGTTGCGGCGCCGAGCAGGTCGAAGCGCTCGCCGCGCACCCGCGGGTACCTCGGCAGCACCCGCAGCGCGAGCGCGGCGCCCACCGCCGACGTCGCCACCCCGCCGGCGAAGATCCAGCGCCACGAGGTGGCATCGGCGACCAGCCCGCCGAGCGAGGGGCCCAGCACGACGCCGGCGGAGACGACCGCGGCGTTCAGGCCGAGGGCTCGGCCTCGGTGCTCGGCGGGGTAGACGTCGGTGACGATCGCCAACCCCAGGGCGGTCAGGGCGGCCGCGCCTGCCCCCTGGACCGTGCGGAAGGCGATCAGCGTCGCGGCGTCGGGCGCTAGCGCGCAAAGCAGCGATCCCAGGCCGAAGGCCGCGTGCCCCGCGAGGAAGAGGCGCGCCTTGCCCCACAGGTCGCCGAGGCGGCCGATGAGCGGCACCAGCGCGATCGTCGCCAACAGGTAGGCGAGCACAACCCACTGGATGATCGCGAAGGGCGCGGAGAGCTCCACGGTCAGGGTCGGCAACACCACGTTCACCGCGGTGGCCATCACGGTCGCGCCGAACGCCGCCGTCGCCGTCGCCGCGAGCACCCACGGTCGGCGGTGGGCCGGCACGAGGGTGGATTCGCTGCTGCTCATTGGCGCATCGAACCATGCTGCGGGTGCGATCGGCGTCCGTTCGCGCCGGCCCGGGACAACGTCCCGGCCCGCCGGGCGACGCCAAGGCCGGCCCGCGTTCGTACACTGGCCGGGTGGCCACCGTCGCCGAACTCCGCGACCGACTTCGCCGCCCGCTCGAGCGCGAGTTGGCCGAGGGCTGCCGCGACGACGTCGTCGTCGGGGGTCTCGAGCGCCTCCTGGCCACGGTCGGCCGGCCGTTCGCGGACCTACGCGGCCTGCTCGACGGCTACGAGGGCTGGTCGCCCGCACGGCGGGAGGAGGCGGTGCGGGCAGCACTGGTGTTGCTCGACGGCGCCGACGCTGCGGACCGCGCTCAGGTTGCGGGGGACGCGCCGCCCCCCGGGGGTCCGAGGGGTCGGAACGATGCCGACGCCGGCGTCGTCGATCGCGTCGCCGTAACCGCTGACGGGGTCGACGACCTGCTCGAGACGGAGATCGGTGAGCGCCGCATCGACCTGGGCGCCCAGGCGGGACGCAAACTCGCCGAGATCGGCCTGCGCACCTACCGTGACGTGCTGCACCATGCGCCGCGCCGCTGGGAGGACCGCCGGGCCCTGCCCGGCTTCGCGGCGGCGGTGGGGTTGGACAAGGCGACGGTCGTCGGCACCGTCGTCGGGCGCAAGCTGGTGCCCACCCGGCGCGGCGCCGGCGTGCTGCGCGTCGTGCTGGAGGACGCGTTCGGCGAGCGGCTGACGGCACTGTGGTTCCACCAGCCCTGGGTCGAGAAGCAGGTCTTCCCGCGGCAGCGGTTGATCGTCACCGGGCGGGTCAAGCGCCGCGGTCGCTCGACCGAAATCAACGTCGAGGGGTACGAGGTCGACGACGAGGGCCCGTCGCTCTCCACCGGTCGCATCGTGGCCGTCTACCCCAGTACCCAGGGGCTCGCGCAGGCGTACCTGCGCCGCGCGGTCGACCGCACGCTGCGGGCCCTGCCGCCGCTCCCCGACACCCTTCCGCGGCGCCTGCGGGCCGACCTCGATCTCGTCGACCTCGATCGTGCCTGGCGCGACGTCCACCAGCCGCCGGACGAGGCGGGGCTGCAGCGTGCGCTGCGCCGCTTGAAGTTCGACGAGTTCCTGCTGCTCGAGTTGCGGGTGCTGCTGCAACGCGACTTGGGGGTCGGTCGCGCGTTCGCCACCAGCGACGACGACGCGGCGTCCTTCGCCGCGGCGCTGCCGTACGCGCTCACGTCGGCGCAGGCGCGCGCGCTCGAGGAGATCCGCGCCGACCTCGCGACCCCCCGTCAGATGGCGCGCCTGCTGATGGGCGACGTCGGCAGCGGCAAGACGGTCGTGGCCGCGGGGGCGGCCTGGACCGTGGTCCGCGGCGGCGCGCAGGCGGCGGTCATGGCGCCGACCGAGCTGCTCGCGCGCCAGCACCTCGGTTCCTTCACCGACCTGCTGTGGCCCCTGGGGGTGCGCGTCGATCTGCTGGTAGGCGGCATGGGCGTGCGGGAGCGGGCCGAGGCGCGCGCGCGGCTCGCCAGCGGCGCCACCGACGTGGTCGTCGGGACGCACGCCCTGATCCAGGAGGGCGTCGAGTTCTGCGACCTCGGGCTCGCGGTCGTCGACGAGGAGCACCGGTTCGGGGTCGAACAGCGACGCCGGCTGATTCGCGGTGCGCCGGACGTGCTGGTGATGACCGCGACGCCCATCCCGCGCTCGCTGGCGCTGACCGTCTACGGCGATCTCGACGTCAGCGTGCTCGACGAGTTGCCGCCGGGCCGCACCGCCGTGGCGACGCGCCTGGTCCGGGCGAGCCAGCGCCCGGCGGTCTACCGCGAGCTGTGGGCCGAGTTGCGCCACGCGGGCCATCAGGCGTACGTCGTGGCGCCGCTCGTCGAGGACTCGGAGGCCCTCGACGAGGTCGTGTCCGCCACCACCCTGTTCGACGACCTGCGCGCGCTGCTCCCCGCAGAGGCGCGTCTCGGCCTCGTGCACGGCCGGCTGGCCCCGGCCGAGAAGGAGGCCGTCATGCAGGAGTTCCGCGACCACCGGCTCGACGTCCTCGTGGCCACCACCGTGGTCGAGGTCGGTGTCGACGTGCCCAACGCCACCGCGATGGTGGTGGAGAATGCAGAACGTTTCGGTCTGGCCCAACTGCACCAGCTCCGGGGCCGGGTCGGACGCGGCGACGCGCCGGGGCGCTGTGTGCTCGTGGCGGGCGAGGCGAGCCGGTCGACGATGGCCCGGTTGCGCGTGGTCGAGCGTCACACCGACGGCTTCCTCATCGCCGAGCGCGACCTCGAGCTGCGCGGCCCCGGCGAGCTGCGTGGCACGCGGCAATCGGGCCTACCCGACCTCACCTTCGGCGATCTGGCGGCGGACGTCGGCGTCATCGAGCAGGCGCGCGAGGTCGCGCAACGCATGTTGACCGCCTCGCCCGTCCTCGACGCGCCGTGGGCGGCCGGCCTGCGCGCCGCGCTGCGGAAGCGCGAGCAGGCCGTCGGGTTCAGGCAGACGCTGTGAACGCGGGGCGCGCGTGAGGCCGCTGGGCGCCTTCGCGCTCGTCCTGCTGGCGCTGGGCCTGGGCTTCGGGTGGACCGCCCGACGGCGGTGGGGGCCGCTGCGGGGCGGGCGACCCTGGCTGCTGGCCCTGGGCCTGGCACCGGCCCACGGGCTCGCGGTGGGGATCGCAGGCGTGGTGATCGGCGTCGACCGCGGCCCCCTGATCGCGTTCGCCGGCGTGACGCTGGTGCTCGCCGCGGTGGCGGCCGGCGCGGTCGTGTGGCTGCTGCCGATGCGCTCCCGCTGGACGTCCCTCGTGCCGCCGGCGCACGCCGTCGCGCAGGGCATGGCCACCGCGCTGCTGGGCGGTCCGTTCGCCGCGGTCGGCGCCGACGCGCCCACCGCCGGGTCGCCGGCCGTGGTGGCGATCGCCCTGGTCCTGGCTGCCGCCTGGTGGGTGTGGCTGCCGGGGCGCGGCGGGCGGCCGGCGGGGGCGCCCCGAACGCGCTCTGGTAGACTCCGCTCGTGAGGCCGAGCCCGCGAGTTCGCGCACTGCTCGCCGCCGTCGTCCTGGTGACGCTGACGGCCTGCGCGCCGCGCGTCGTCGGCGAGATCACCGACATGTCGCCGGTGGTGGACGTCGTCGCGCCGCGTTTCGTGCTCGACCCCAGGGAGACGCGCATCGAGCGCTTCGACCCCCCGGGCGCCGGCGCCGGCCTGGTCGTCGACCTCTCGGTCGTCGTCAGCAACCCGAACACCTTCGACCTGTTCCTCGAGAGCGTCGACTACCGCCTGCTCTTGGCGGGTGAGCGGGCGCACGTCGACGCGCTCGAGCCGCGCCTTTCGGTGCCCGCGCTCGGCAGCGCCCGATGGCGCTGGCGGCTCGAGGCGTCGCTGGCCGACCAGCCCAGGCTGTGGCGCTCCGTCGTCGCCAGCTTCGCGGGCGAACCGTTGCCGTTCGCCGTCGAGGGCCGGCTCCGCTTCCTCAGCGAGGTGTTCATCTTCAGCACCGGGGTGCGGCCGCTCTTCTCCGGGGTGCTGCGTGCGCGCCAGGCGGTCGAGCCGCCGGCGATCGCGGTCGTTGCGGGCACGGAGGACGTGGTCGTCGCGCGGTCCGACGCGCCGGCCCTGCGTTTCGTCCTGGAACTGCGCAACCCGGGCGACGTCGGCTACTTCGTCTCCGCCCGCGGCCTCGACCTCGGCCTGCTGGGTGCCGGTTTCGACGCGTCGGGCGCCCCGTTGCCCCCGACCGACGCCGAGCGCGCCGAGG
>Ga0180430_10005948_pt1 | contig 10025 bp, 7 predicted proteins | sample SS_ome_9_FD_132999 | JGI IMG/M metagenome (GOLD analysis project Ga0180430, IMG submission 132999) | Hypersaline lake sediment archaeal communities from the Salton Sea, California, USA - SS_1_S_2 metaG | ecosystem: Environmental > Aquatic > Non-marine Saline and Alkaline > Hypersaline > Sediment...
ATGCCCAGTTCGAGGGCGTGTTGGTGCTCGCAGTCCTGCTGGAGGAGGTCGGCGATGCCTTCGATGGCGGCCAAGATGAGCTGGACGGCGTGGTCTGTGGCGGCGTTGACGTTGTCGATGATTTCGTTCATGAGGGCGTGTTTGTCGGTGTCGCCGTCGTGGGGTTTCCAGCAGTCGTAGTCGGTGGCCAGGGCGACGAGGGCGTAGCACATTTGTGCTTCGCGTGCGAGTTTTGCTTCTGGGAGGCAGGTCATGCCGATGAGGTGGGCGCCCCAGGCGCGATGGAGCAGGGACTCGGCGCGTGTGGAGAACTGGGGGCCCTCCATGCAGAGGTAGGTGCCGGTGGGGTGCACGGTGGTGTGGACATTGTGTGCTGCGGCGAGGAGGAGCTGTCGCAGTTTGTCGCAGAAGGGGTAGGCGAAGTCGACGTGCACGGCGAGTCCTTCGTCGAAGAAGGTGTTGGGTCGTTTGAAGGTTTTGTCGATGAGTTGGTCGGGGATGACGAGATGGCGAGGGGCGACGTCCTCGACGAGTGAGCCGCAGGCGCCGGAGGCGATGATGTGTGAGACGCCGAGTTGTTTGAGGGCGAGGATGTTGGCGCGGTAGGGGACGGCGGAGGGGTTTAGCAGATGGCCGTCGCCGTGGCGGGCGAGAAAGGCGATGGGCACACCGCAGATGTCGGTGGTGATGACGGGGCCGGAGGGTCGGCCGAAGGGTGTGTCGATCTCATGGGCTTGGCCTGAGGTTTGTTTGGCGAGGGCGTCGCCCAGGCCGGTGCCGCCAATGATGCCGAGGCGTCTGGTTTGTTGATTCACGAAAAGGCTCCTTGGAAAAAGTGGAAAAGCACACGTGCAAGCACTGTAGATCACACTGAAGGAGTCGCGGTTGGTTGCGGGTGTGAGCCTGCGGCCGCGGGAACGTTCAGTGCCGGAAGGGATTGTACCGCTGGTTTTGTATGGGGGCAAGGGTTGGTCGAGGGGGGCGTTTTTGTGGGGGGCTTGTGGGTGTGTGGTGGGGTAGGAGTTTAGAAGGTTTTCTTGAGAGAGGTTTGGGCCAGGATTTTGTGGCAGAAGGCGTGATAGGCCATCTGTAGTTGGGCGGTGTCGGCGAGGAGGTAGTTGGCGACGATGAAGGGGCCGACTTTGGCGTTCCAGCGTCGGCTGGGCTTTCGGTCGTGTTGGAGACCTTCGTGGCGAAGCTCTTGGGGCAGGGGCCATTGGCCCAGGGCAGCGTCTGTGAGGAGCGTTTTGAAGGCGTGGAGATGGCGTCCGTGGCCTGATTCGCGGAAGAAGCGTGCCAAGGCGTAGAGTTGGGCGTAATAGGCGGCGGTCAGGGTGTCGAGGGGTTGGTCTGGATTGGGTGGTGTTGGTCCGTGGGCGACCACTTGGCCAGGGTCGAGGGTGAGCAGTTGGGTGAGTGGCAACATTTTTCCGCTGGCCATCGCGGTGCGCAGGGCGATCAACCGTCCGGTGTTGTAGCGTGGTTGGAATTGGACGCGTCCGTTGCGCCATTGATGGGATTCGAAGTTGGTGGCCATGGCCTCGTCGAGCCAAGCGGGTAGATGGCAGGCGAAGAGCTGGTCGGCGAACTGGTGCCATGCTTCATGGGCGAGGACGGCGAAGTCGGCCTGTCGGCTGATGTGGTAGGCGACACAGGCGTGGTTGGCGTAGTAGGCTCCGGAGCGGATTTTGAGGTAGAGGGGTGCCTGTCGCGGCATCCATCGTAGGGTGAAGGCTTCCCATTGGTGTCGGTTGTCAAAGAGGTAGACGAGCAGTTTGTCATGGCTGGGCAGAGGGGTGTTGATGAAGTTGCTGTAGGCCTGGTAGGCGGATTCGAGGAGGACGGGGGTCTGGCGGAGAATGAGCGGGTCCTGCAGGGTGGTGAAGATGCGGTAGTGAAAGGAGTTGATTTCGAGGCCGGTGTTTTCGGAGGTGGCGAGGTAATCGGGGCAGGTCCAGTGGGTAACGCTGGTGACGCAGGGAATGCGGCGGAGGAGTCGAATGCTTGTCTGTTGTGTGCGGAGGGGGGGCGTTTGGGCGGTGTCGCGTGCAGTCGGGGCGGTGGCTGAGCAGCCGGCGAGCCAAAGCAGAGCTGCGAGGGCGAGCGTGGCGACGGGAGTTGGTGAGGGGGCAGCCGGGCGGTAAAGGGCGGAGGGGTGCATTAGCGGTAGAGGGCGGTTGTGACGCCAAGGGGGTGATGGTCGGCGAGTGGTATAGGTGTGCTCCGGCGGGTCCATAAGCGTTTCAGGTGGGGCAGGTAATGTTCAGCATACGGTCGAGGGCGAGTCTGGCATCCTTTTTAGTGGCGGGGTCGACGAGGACGCGGTTGGGCCAGTCGGAGTAGTCGGGGTGTGCGGCGTTTTCGGCGACGTTGTCGAGGACCCAGGCGAGATGGTTGAGGTCGATGCGGAACATGGTGACGCAGAGGCAGGGGCGGTCGCCGAGGCGGCGGACGTGGACGTCTTTTGAGGCCATTTTGCGGGCGAGTCGCTCGACGAGGTGGATTTCGGTACCGACGGCCCATTGTGAGCCGGCGGGGGCGGCGGAGACGGTTTTAATGATGTATTCGGTACTTCCCACGTCATCGGCGGCCTGGGCCACTTCGAACATGCACTCGGGGTGGACGATGACCTTGACGTCGGGGCGTAGGTCGCGTGCCTGTCGCACGTGGTCGGGGGTGAAGTCCTGGTGGACGGTGCAGAAGCCGTCCCATAGGACTACTTTTGCGTTTTGGCACTGTTGGTCGGCGAGGGAGCCGTTTGGTGCATAGGGGTCCCATAGGGGCATCTGTTCGAGGGGGACGCCCATGGCGTAGCCGGTGTTTCGTCCCAGGTGCTGGTCTGGGAGGAAGAGGATGACGGTTTGGGGGTCATCGTGCCAGAGGTTTTGGAAGACGGGCAGGGCGTTGCTGGAGGTGCAGCAGAGGCCGCGGTGCCGGCCGCAAAAGGCTTTAATTTTGGCGGAGCTGTTGACGTAGGTGACGGGGACGAGCTTTTGAGGCTGGGGGATTCTTTGGGTGAGGTTCTGCCAGCAGTGCTCGACTTGGTCGATATCGGCCATGTCGGCCATGGGGCAGCCTGCCATCATGTTGGGCAGGAGCACTTTTTGTTGGTCACTGGTGAGGATATCGGCTGATTCGGCCATGAAATGCACGCCGCAAAAGACGATGAACTCTGCGTTCTTCTGTTGGGCAGCCACTTGGGAGAGTTTGAGGCTGTCGCCTGTGAAGTCAGCGAACTGGATGATCTCGTCGCGTTGGTAGTGGTGGCCGAGGATGGCCAGCCGGTTGCCGAGGAGGTCCTTGGCTTTTTTAATACGGCGGCAGGCCTCTTCGTCGGGCATGTTGCGATAGGTATCGGGCAGTGGGGGCTGAAACATAGGTATAAACTCCAAATCCATGTTGCACAGTATTTTAGCGGGAGGGGCGGTTTTTTGCAAGGCTGCAGCCATGAGGTGTCAGGGCAATCGCATCTAAAGAGTTGAGGCCGGTTGAGCACTTTAATATTGTGGGCTGGTTGATGAGAAACGGACTTTGGCTTCGGTTGTGAGGCTGGAGGGCCGGAAAACGGCAGCGGGTAAGGGGCTGGGGGAGGTGGGGTATGGCTTTGGTCATTGCGATGGCAGGGCCAGGCGGGATGGGAGCGGATGAGGAGGAGTCTTTGCGAACCGAGGAGGCAATGGGCCTCGGGCGGGGGGACATCGTGACGGACGATTTAGATGCGATTGCCCTGGGTGAGGTGCTTATTGGCTGTTTTGCATGAGCTGAGCGTTGTAGAGGCGTTGGCGTTGGGCCAGGCGGCTTTCCAGCTCGTCATCGGTGAGCCAACAGACGCGACCGGTGACGTCCATGGCGGCATGGCCTTTGGGTAAGAAGGTCATGTTGAGCAGGGGTAAGTATGCGAGGAGTGTTTCGGCAGGGGCGTTTTTGGGTACGAGCGAGGGCTCATACTTGATGTGCGCGGCCTTGATGCGGGCTTTTGATTTGAACTGGGCGACTTTTTCGGGACTGGGCCAGCGGTGGTCTTGGTCATGAAAGGCCATGATCTGTTCGGAAAAGCCACGCATGCCTCGGAGGTAGTCTCTTCTGTTGAACCACTCCCTGCCGACGAGAAAGAGCATGACCATGGCGAGGGCGAGTAGAGCGGTGAGGATGAGGCGGCGGATTACTCGTTTACGTCGTTTTTGCTGGAGGGGCCGGGGTATGCTGCGATGAGGCTGCGTGGTCGCCCCAGTCGCAGTTTGGGCAGGGCCCGTCTGGTCTTGTATCGGCCGCTTTGGTATCTCCTGGTTCACTTAAGAACCTCCCCTTTGAGTGACTAGCACGTTTGGTCCGTCCATTGCCGTGCAGGTTTTCGCCAGCGGTATGTTCTGCACTTTGGAGCATTATACGCACCTTGGCGGAGCAAGACAAGGCCCCACTGGGCGTTTGGGCGGGCCTTAGTGGGTTGGGGGTGTAGCGTTTCAATCAGTCGTCGGCGGGGCGGGTATAGACGCGTCCGTCGCGGACGGCGAGGCGGTTTTGGGCAAAGAGCCGGACGGCGTGGGGATAGGCGATGCACTCCTGTTGGAAGACGCGATCGGCGAGGGTGTCGGGCGTGTCGTCGTCGCGGACCTGGCAGGAACGCTGAATGATGATGGGGCCGGCGTCGTATTCGTTGGTGACGAAATGGACGGTACAGCCGCTGAGCTTGCAGCCGGCGGCGAGGACGGCTTCGTGAACGTTATGGCCCCACATGCCTCGGCCTCCGAAGGCGGGCAGCAATGCGGGGTGGATGTTCATGACGCGGTTTTCGTAGTTTTTGTGAATGTTCCAGAGGCAGAGCCAGCCGCACTGGAGGACCAAGTCGACGTTGGCCTGGTCGAGGACGGCGGTAATGGCCGAGCTGAAGGTGGCGGTGTCGGGGTGATCCTTGACGCGAATAATGTGCGGTTGGTGGCCCAATTTACGTGCGCGTTCCACGCCGGCCACCTGGGCGCGGGAGCTGATGACGGTGACGATTTCGGCGTCGAGATGGTGCTGTTTGATGGAGTTGGCCAGGTTGACCATGGTTCGGCCGCCTCCGGAGAGTAAGATGCCTAAATGTAGTTTTTTTGGTTGTTCTGTCATTAATGTCACTCGTATATATCCATAGATGGCGGGTGGTTCGGCATGTATTTTGTCTTATAGAGTCTTGGCGACCATCAGTGTGATCACGCCGTCGCCGAGTTTGACTTGGCGGGCCTTGTCACTGTCAAGGGTTTCCACGGGGTTTAGTGCGTCGGCAAGCGTCTCTTCTTGAATCGTTGGGCCATGCTCTTCGATCGTGGTGCGTAGTTCGTCGCTGCTGCTGTTCCAAGTGAGGTGGATGCGGTTCTGGATTTCCAGGCCGATGTCCTTGCGGAGTTGTTGGACGTGGCGAACGATGTCGCGGGCGAAGCCTTCGCGGCGCAGTTCGTCGTTGATTTGGATATCGAGCACGAGTGTCGGCTCGGTGTCTTCGGAGACGACCAGCGTGGCGGGTACTTCTTTTTCCACGACGACGTCCTCTGCGGTGAGCTCGTAGCTGGTGTCGTCGGCTTGGATGGTTATGGTGCTACCGTCGGCGAGGGTGGCGGCGAGGGTTCCGGCGTCCTGTTGTGCGAGAGCGGCGACAACGGTCTTCATTTGCTTGCCGAACTTGGGTCCCATGCTCTTATGGTTGGGCTTGAGCGCGTAGTCGACGTAGGGGTCGAGGTTGTCGGCAAAGTCGAGGTTTTTGATATTGAGTTCGTCGAGGATGTGGTTTTCGAAGCGTCGGAGCGACAGGCGTGTCTGCTCGTCGTTTGCCACGGCAATCAATCGGGGGAGGGGTTGTCGCACGCGGATTTGTCGCGTTTCGCGGATGCTCAGTACGCGTGAAACGACGTCGGCGACGCGGTCCATTTCCTGGGAGAGTGTTTCGTTGTGGAGGGAGTGGTCGCAGGTGGGGTAGTCGGTGTGGTGGACGCTTTCGGGAGCGTTTTTGTCGAAGGTGCGTACGAGGTTCTGGTACATGTCCTCGGTCATGAAGGGTGCGACGGGGGCGAGGATTTTGCACAGGTCGACGAGCACTCGATAGAGGGTCTGGTAGGCGGCGAGTTTGTCGGTGTCGGAGTCGCTGCGTGGTCGCCAGTATCGTCTGCGGTTGCGTCGGACGTACCAGTTGCTGAGTCTTTCGATGAAGTCGTCGGCGGCCTGGACGAGGGCGGACACATTGAAGTCGGCGAGTGCGTTGTGTCCGGCTTGGATGAGGCCCTGGAGTTTGCTGAGGAGCCATCGGTCGATGTCCTGGAGCTGGTCGTAGGGGACGGGAGTCTTTTGCGGGTCGAAGCCGTCGAGTCGGGCGTAGTTGACGAAGAAGCTGTAGACGTTCCACCAGGTGCTGAAGACGCGGCGGCGGACCTGTTCGCCGATTTTGTAGCCGAAGTTGAGGTTGTGTGTGGGGTTGTGGTTGCAGTAGATCCATCGCATGATGTCGACGCCCATGCGTTCGGCGGCCTCTTCGAACCAGATGGCGTTTCCGGTGGACTTGTGCATTTCCTGGCCCTTTTCGTCGCGGACGAGGGCGTGGCCGAGCAGGGTTTTGAAAGGTGGTGTATTTTCCATCATGGTGCTCATGGAGAGCAGGGCGTAGAACCAGTTTCGGAACTGGCCGGGGAAGCATTCGAGGACGAGGTCGGCTGGCATCCATTTTTTCCAGTAGTCGCGGTCGCTGCTGTAGTTGAGGGTGGAGTAGGGGACGATGCCGGCGTCGAGCCAGGGGTTGCCGACGTCGGTGATGCGTTTGGCGAGTTGGCCGCACTTGTCGCATTTGATACGGATGGCGTCGACCCATGGGCGGTGTGGAGATTGGCCTTGGAACTGTTCCCAGCCTTGGACGGCGCGTTCTTTGAGTTCGTTTTTGGAGCCGATGACGTCGAACCAGCCGCAGTCGCAGGTGAAGATGGGCAGTGCCAGTCCCCAGAATCGTTTTTTGGAGATCATCCAGTCATGCATATTCTCGAGCCAGTTTAGTTCCTGGTCGCGGCCCCATTCTGGAATCCAGCGAATCTGTTCGACGACGCGCATGATTTCGCTGCGCCAGTCCATGTTGATGTACCATTCGTCCACAGCTCTAAAGAGTAGAGCTGCGCCGCATCTCCAGCAGTGGGGGTAATCGTGTGTGTAGGTTTCTTTTTTGTAGTAGAAGCCGTTTTGGCGGAGGTGGGAGAGGACGTCGTCGTCGACCTGGCTGGCGGAGAGGCCGGTGAGGAAGGCGTGGCCGGCGGTGTAGAGGCCTGATTCGTCGATGGGCATGAGGATGGGGAGATTTTGTTCTTTGCCGAGGTCGAAGTCTTCCTTGCCGCAGCCGGGTGCGATGTGCACGATGCCGACGCCTTCGTCGGCGGAGACTTCTTCCCAGGCGATGACGCGGTGGGCGTACTGGGCGTCGGCGAAGGTTTGCTGGACAATCTCGAGGTTGTCGAAGGGTGCGGTGTATTGCCAGCCGATCATGTCCTTGCCGGGCAGGGTGGTCAGTATTTGGTAAGGGCCTTTTTCTTTGAGGACGGCGACGAGGGTTTCGGCGAGGTAGTAGACGTCGTCTTTCTGTCTGACTTTGGCGTAGGTGAGTTTGGGATTGACGGCGGCGGCGACGTTGGCGGCGAGGGTCCAGGGGGTGGTTGTCCAGACCAGGAGGTACTCGTTGGGGCGGTCGATGAGTGGCAGGCGGACAAAGACAGCGGTGTCTTGTACGCTTCGGTAGCCTTCGCGTCTTTCCTGTTCGGAGATGCCGGTTTCGCAGCGAGGGCACCAGGGCATGGCGTCGAGGCCCTTGTAGATGAGGCCTCGATTGTGGCATTTTTTGAGGAAGGACCAGATGGTGTAGTTGTTTTCGTCGCTGAGAGTGTAGTAGCTGTTGTCCCAGTCCATCCAGTAGCCTAGTCGAATGGACTGCGCGGTCTGGACTTTGGAGTATTTTTCGACACGGGCCTTGCATCGATTGATGAAGTCTTCGAGGCCGGCGCGTTCGATGTCGGCCTTTGTTTCGTAGCCCATTTCTTTTTCGACTTCGACCTCGACCCAGAGGCCCTGGCAGTCGAAGCCGTTCTGGTAGCGTAGCTGCTGGCCTAGCATGGCGTGGTAGCGTTGGTAGCAGTCTTTGAGGGTTCGTCCCCAGGCGTGGTGGACGCCCATGGGGTTATTGGCGGTTATCGGACCGTCGAGGAAGGACCAGCGTGGTCCCTGGGCGTTCTTTTCGCGTAGTTTTTGGAAAGCATTTGTCTGGTCCCACCACTCGAGGATGCGGTGTTCGAGTTTGATGTGGTCACATGTGGAACTAACCTGTTTGAACATACAGCTTGGCCTCTGGAAAACCGGTGAATGTAATGGTTACAGCTTGCCGGCGTGTGAAATAGGTGTTTCAGCGTGGTGCCGGCACAAACGTCCTATTATGGCTGGTGGAGGGATTTTTGCAAGGGTCAGGCGTAAATTGTGGTTTAGAGGGGGCTTGGGTCGGTTGGATGGCGAGGAGGTTGGAGCGGGGTGGCAGGGCGAGGAGGCGGTAGCAGGGGGTAGGCCTTTTGGTTGGCGGGCGGGTGCTACCACTGGTCATAATCGTCGATGTAGGTCATCAGGCCGTCGGGGTTGAGGACGCTGATGGATCGGTAGCCGGTCTGGATGATGCCCTTTTTTTTGAAGTCGGCCAGGACGCGGGAGACGGTTTCGCGGCTGACGCCGACTTGCAGGGCGAGGTCGGCGTGACTGAGGCGTCGAGGGGCCTTGGCCCCGGCGAGGGGGCTGTGTCTTGGCGAGACTTTTTTGAGTAGCAATCGTGCGAGGCGGGTGTGGACATTTTCGAAGCTGGCACGTTCGAGCTCTCGCGTGAGAGAGAAGATGGCCCGTGCCATGGTCTGCATGAGTCGGTAGGAGATTTCGGCGTTGCTGAGGAGTTCGCGTTTTAGTGCGGTCTGGCTCATGGAGAGCAGGGTGGAGTCGCGAGAGGCCATGATGGTCACGGCGGCGGTGGCTCCGGTGATCATTTCGGCGAGGCCGAAGTGTTGGCCGGTTTCGAGGGTGCTGACGAGTTTTTCGGCCCCGGCGGCGGTGCGACGTACCGAGCGTAGTGCTCCGGCGTAGACGATGGTGAAGTGAGTAACTTGTTGGCCCTGGAGCCAGAGGATCTGGTTGGTGTGGAGGCGGCGTGGGGTGACCAGTCGGGCGAGCACTTTGATCTGTCGGGGATCGAGCAGTTCAAAGGGCCCGAAGTCACTGAGGAATGCTTCGATTTGTGCACCGGAGACTTTCTTTAACATGCTTGCATAGTAGCAGAAGGTGGCGGTGGGGCAAGAAAAAGTGTGATACGAATCACATTTTTTGGGTATGGTTTTGGCTTATCATGAGTTTGGCTAGCTCTTGGGTGTTAAGTCCGCATGATTCACGCGGGTGGGGCCGGCGGAGCTGCCGTTGAGCGTAATCTGTTGTAAACGATTGTTTTCAAGGTATTTACGGAGTCTGGTATGTCGCTAGTGACCTCATCTCGTGGTGTGGAAGGCCGGGTAGCTTTGGACCCGACTCGAATGAAGGATTGGGAGATTGCCGAGGCGGCGACTGCCACAATCAAGCCCATCAAGAATGTAGCGTTGGAGTTGGGACTGGAAGACGGTGAGCTGATTCCGATCGGGCCACATCTGGGGCGGGTGGACTATATGGGAGTGCTGGATCGGCTTTCGACGTCCAAGCAGGGCAAGTATATTGACGTAACGGCGATTACGCCCACGCCATTGGGGGAGGGCAAGACGACGACGACGATGGGTCTGGTGCAGGGCCTGGGCCGGCTGGGCAAGCAGGTGGCGGGTGCGATTCGCCAGCCGAGCGGCGGGCCTACGTTCAATATCAAGGGTTCTGCTGCCGGCGGAGGTCTGGCGCAATGTATTCCGCTGACGCCGTTTTCGATTCGGCTGACGGGTGACATTGACATGATTACCAATGCGCACAACCTGGCGATGGTGGCATTGACCAGTCGTATGCAGCACGAGCGGAATTACGAC
>Ga0180430_10005950_pt1 | contig 10024 bp, 7 predicted proteins | sample SS_ome_9_FD_132999 | JGI IMG/M metagenome (GOLD analysis project Ga0180430, IMG submission 132999) | Hypersaline lake sediment archaeal communities from the Salton Sea, California, USA - SS_1_S_2 metaG | ecosystem: Environmental > Aquatic > Non-marine Saline and Alkaline > Hypersaline > Sediment...
CTGTTCCGTCGAATGCGCGCTGGCGAGTTTTCGGATGGCAGTAAGACCCTGCGTGCCAAGATTGATATGCAGCATCCGAACCTCAACATGCGGGATCCCATCATGTATCGGATTCTCCACGTCGACCACCATCGTACAGGAGATACCTGGTGCATCTATCCGACCTACGATTGGACGCACGGACAGTCGGATGCCATTGAAGGCATCACGCACTCGCTCTGCACGCTGGAGTTCGAGAACCACCGCCCGCTGTACGATTGGTATGTCGAGAATCTGCCTGTGCCGCATGTGCCTCGGCAGATCGAGTTCGCAGCCGTTGGCATCACCCACACAGTCTTGAGCAAACGCTTCCTCAAGCAGTTGGTGTTGGAGGAGCATGTGCATGGTTGGGATGACCCTCGCATGCCTACAATCGCTGGGCTTCGAAGGCGTGGGATTACACCCGAGGCGATTCAGGCTTTTGTCGCAGGCATCGGTGTCACCAAGACTGAGGGAATGATTGAGCGCGCCTATCTTGACTACCACATCCGTCAGGACTTGAACCGCACCTCGCCGCGCGTGATGGGCGTGCTGAACCCTCTGAAGGTCGTGATCACGAATTACCCTGAAGGCGAATCCGAGGAACTGGATGCGATCAACAACCCGGAAGACGAAAGCGCAGGAACTCGAAAGGTTCCGTTCTCCAGGGAACTCTACATCGAGCGCGACGACTTCATGGAGGATCCACCCAAGAAGTTCTTCCGACTCGCTCCGGGCAGAGAAGTCCGGCTGCGTTATGCCTACTTCATCCAGTGCAACGAGGTCATCAAGGATGACGCCGGAAACGTGATCGAGCTTCGCTGTACCTATGATCCTGCAACACGCGGCGGGAATGCCCCAGACGGCCGTAAGGTGAAGGCGACGTTGCATTGGGTTTCTGCTCCACATGCCCTGGACACCGAAGTCCGTCTCTACGATCACCTGTTCACGATGGAGAACCCTTATCAGTGTCCAGAAGGGGAGACCTGGCTCGATCAGCTGAATCCAGACTCACTCAAGGTGGTCAAGGGATGCAAGCTGGAGCCAAGTGTTCAGGCTGCGGCCCCAGGCAGTCGCTTCCAGTTTGAGCGTTTGGGCTACTTCTGCGTGGATCTCGACTCCACAGCCGAGAAGCCGGTCTTCAACCGGACTGTGACGCTTCGCGATACGTGGGCCAAGATGCAGAAGAAGTAGTCGCCTGGGACCCGTTTGGTGACGGAGCTCCAGATCCGTTACCATGAATCCCCGATGACCTGAAGAAGTGAAGGGGGCGTCGGGTGGGTGACAAGAACCAAATCGATCAATGCGCGACCCAGCACGTTGGGTCGCGTTTTTTCTGGCATCGTGCGCAATTGGCGTATCGCGAGGTCACAGCGCGATACGCCATTGTTCTTCTCGTTGGGCGCAATCTTCCCCAGGGAATCCGCCCTGGAGAGTTCGTGCTCGTTCGCTACACCGAGGACCCATGTCTTCCCAGAGCGTTCTCGGTATTGTCCTCCAGTAGAGAAGGCATCCGGTTGTTCGTTAAGACAGAAGGGCGGGTCAGAGAGAAGTTCTCCACCAGTCCGTTGGGTACTGAGTTTGATGTTCGTGGACCGTATGGCACAGCCTATGAAGACAAGGTTTCGATGGATCGAGACTATCTTCTCGTGGGCGGGGGAAGCGGGGCCGCGCCGCTACTGTACTTCCATGCAGCTCACCCGGATCGCGTGGCAGGCACCGTGTATGGATTCCGCACTGAAGATGCGCAGGAACTGCTACCGGAATCAGGACTTGCAATCGAATCGCTGGGCGCGGCAAGAGCAGATGACGAAGCGCACAGAGTTTGGAAAGAGGGTCAGGGAATCATTGCCTGCGGCCCAGAGCCAATGCTCCGTTTGCTCGCACAGGCCTATCGCGGGCAGCCCGATATCTATGTGTCGTTGGAGTCCAGGATTGGCTGTGGCATCGGGACCTGCCTTGGCTGCAGTATCGAAACGACACGTGGCATGCAGAGGATCTGCACCGAAGGCCCACTGTTCTCTTTGGAGGAGTTGCCATGGCTGAGCTAGCGATTCAACGCGTGGGCGTTCGCTTTCAGACACCCGTTGTTCTAGCGTCCGGGCCCGCGGGTCTTGGGCATGAGCTTCATGGCCAACTCGACTTCTCCAGGATCGGCGCGATCACAGCCAAGACGTTGACCCCGGAGCCAGGGCAGGGAAATCCTCAACCGCGATTGGTCGATTGCCCGTCCGGTGCGCTGAACTCCATTGGACTGGAGAACCCCGGCATCGAGGCATTCCTCCAGCACGATCTTGGGGTCCTGCAGTCGTTGGACTGTGTGCGCATTCTCAGCCTGGCTGCTACGACAGAGTCAGCGCTTGCCGAGATGGCAGAGCCAGGAAGTGCGCTTCCTGGAATCGACTTGCTGGAACTCAACCTTTCGTGTCCAAATGCCGGCAATCGCATCATCGGCGCGGATCCCAGTGCGGTGGCGTCGTTTACACGTGAAGTGACGAAGGTAGCATCCGTTCCAGTGCTGGTGAAGCTCCCTGGCGACTCCGGCGACTTCATGGCAGCTGCAGCCGCTGCGCTTGAGAATGGTGCGGCCGGGCTGACGTTGATCAATACACTGCGTGGGACACGGATCGATTGGACACAGGGAAAGCCCTTTTTAAAGCGTGTGTATGGGGGGCTCTGCGGTCCGGCGATCCTACCCATTGCACTCGCTAGGGTGTACGAGGCGCGCGAGGCGTTTCCGGATGCTTTGATCGTGGGGACTGGGGGCGTTGTAAACCTAAGCGGGCTCCTGGAGATGCTGATGGCTGGCGCAGATCTCGTGGGAATCGGGTTTGGACTCATGGCGGATCCAGAGCTTCCACAGCGGCTGGCTGGTGAACTCACAGATTGGCTAGATGTACGGGGGCTTGATGCTGTGGAGCAGCTCATCGGGCTCGCACACAAGGGAGGGTTCAGTGTTCATTGATCTGCTACGTGCCGGCATGCTGGAAACGGAGGGCTGTGTCTGCGTCGGACTGGATCCTCATGTGGACTTGATTCCTGACAGCTATGGGACATCCATTGAGGGGATCGGTGCGTTTCTTGAGGATGTGATTTCGAAGACGCTTCCCCACACAGCAGCGTACAAGCCGAACATCGCTTTCTTCGAGGCTCTCGGGCCGGATGGCTTGCGCCTCCTCAAACAGGTGATCGAACGGATTCACGGCCTCGATCGCGGCGTGATTCTGGATGCGAAGCGAGGAGATATTGCCTCCACAGCGCAGGCCTATGCGCATGCCGCGTTGCGCGTCCTTGGCGCAGATGCGGTGACGCTCGTTGCCTACATGGGTGAGGATGCCGTGATTCCATTCCTCGAAGCTGGTGGATTCGCGTTCCTTGTGGCTGTGCCGTCCAACCCTTCTGCGATTCCTATCATTGAACACGGAGACCCACCACTCTATGCCCGCATCGCGGAAATGGGCCTATCGCTCTCTGCGCGGTTCCCTGGGCAGGTTGGGCTCGTTGTCGGGGCGACGCAGCCCGACAAGGCAAGCGTTGTTCAGGAGCAGGCACCGGGACTGGCATGGCTTGTGCCTGGACTGGGTGCACAGGGAGGAAGTGCAGCCGAGTTTTTTGCCACACTGCCCCGCGAGCAGTTGCTCGTTGCAAACGCCTCACGATCTATCTTGTTCGCAGAGGATCCAGCGAAGGCCGCAGAAACCATGAAGCACAGAATCGAGGAGCTCCGGCATGAGAGATGATCAACGTTGGATGAAGCTCCTGGAGGAGACGGGTGCCCTGCAGACCGGACATTTCATGCTCTCTTCCGGCCGGCACTCCTCTCATTACGTACAGTGTGCCCGTGCATTGGAGCATCCAGGGAACTGCTCTCAGCTCGGGGTAGCCATTGCTGCGGGTTTGCCACAGAATCTCGATTGCATCCTCGCAGCACCACTGGGTGGATTGCTGATCGGCTATGAGGTCGCCCGTGCACTCGACGTGCCGTTGCTGTTTCCTGAGCGCGACGACACCGGAACCTACGTGCTCCGTCGAGGATTCCGGATCGAAAGGGGAAGCGAAATCGGGATCGTTGAGGATGTCATCACAACCGGGCGCACAACGCGTGAGCTTCTAGCACTGGTGCGAGAGGCTGGCGCAGTCGTCCGTGCAATCGGAACCATCATCGATCGAACGCCGGATCATCTTCTGGACGATGCGCCGATTGCCTCGCTTGTCCAACTCGACCTGCCGACGTTTGAACCCTCCGACTGTCCACAGTGTGCATCTGGGCAGCCAATCTCAAAACCCGGGAGCCGTCCCTCAGGAGGTGCTCGACCATGAAACTGAAGATCCTCGAAGAACACGGCTACGAATCTGCATTGCTGGGGCTCTCGCTCTCCTACAACACGGATCCAGACGACATGTCAGCGGTAGCTGCCAAGCTGCGTTTCAAGGGGGACGGACACAACAAGTTCCTGGAGTCCATTGTGGTTTGGCTCGACATCACTGCGCCGCGGTACTTCTGGCAGCAGTTCGATACCTATCGCATTGGCACCACCAAGCAAAGCGAGTCAACCATGCACACGATGACGAGATCCCGGCTGACGCAGGAACACTTCGAGCATCCGATTCCAGAGGCACAGCTCGACTTTCTCAACGGACTCGTGATTGAATCGGACTGGGAACGCGTCAAGTGGAATCTGCCGGAGTCCTTTCTCCAGCGGCGTATCGTGTGCACCAACTACATGGCATTGCAGCGGATGATTCGTCAGCGAGAAACCCACCGCCTGACCGAGTGGCGTGAGTTTGTGCGCATGCTGCTCAAGCAGGCACAACGGCCTGAGTTGCTCAAGGAAGGAGCTACTGAATGACGATGTACGGCGTGCTATCCGATCAAGAGATTGCTGAGCTCTGCACTGGCGAAAAGCCGATGCTGGATCCGTTTGTGGCAACGCAGGAAGGCAAGCCATCCTACGGGCTCGGCAGTTTCGGATACGACCTGCGACTGGGAACGCGATTCCTTGTCCCGCTGGGCGGCGTGAACACGGTACTCGATCCTGTCGAGTTCCCAGACGACCACTTCCGTGCCCTGGACGTCGAAGGCACGTTTGAGCTGTCTCCAAACTCCCAAGTGCTGGCAGAGTCGAGGGAGTGGTTCAATATGCCGGACGATGTCTGTGCAGTCTGTTGGGGCAAGAGCTCCTATGCGCGCTGTGGACTGCTCGTAAACGTGACGCCCTTGGAGCCAGGATGGAAAGGCATTCTCACGATCGAGCTTGCGAACGTCTCGCCGTTGCCCATTCGGTTGCATGTGGGGCAAGGGATCGCGCAGGTCGTGTTCTTCCGAGGCCGTCGTCCAAAACGTACCTACATTGAGAAAGAGGCCGGCGGTGGGTATCAGGACCAACAGGGCGTGACGTTGCCGAAATAGTACGAACGAACCGACGCCCCCGTATAATGGCGCATCGGAATGGATGAAGGGGGAATCATCATGATTCGCTATGCAAGTCTTGCCATTGTCCTTTGTTTGCTATTCAGCGGCATCTGCGCCGCGGCCACGGGACAGTACATCATCGTGGAAGTGGAGTCGTTCGAGTCCTGGGGCATCCTGCATTGGGGTTCATGGCAGGAAATGGATGAGGAATTGATTGCGAAGCAGATTCGCTCGCTCTCTTCGCAGGCCGAGGAGGATCTTGAGGAGCTTCTGATCGCGTGCGACGGAACCGAGGGAACACCAGCATCGAGTGCGTGCAACGCGTTGGAGCGCTTCAACGCTGTGCACGAATCCGAGTATACGCTCGCCCCGATGCTGGGCAGAGCCTATCGGTTGAAGCTTCGCAATCTGACAGGAGCAAACCTCGGTGTAGTTGTGGCGGTGGATGGCCTAAACTCCAACGGCAACGCACCCATCATCGGTGATTCATCTGACAAGAAGTGGATTCTCAAGCCGCACCAGTCGGTGTACATTTCCGGATGGCAGGTCGACGAAGATCGGGCACTCCAATTTGAGTTCTCAACCCCTTCCCAATCTCATGTAGCAGATGCTTCTGCACGAGGACAGATCGATGTTCACGTCTACCTCTCGGATCCGTTTGCTGACGAGGGCCGAAAAGGCACAGAAGCTGGACCGATGATCGATCAGCCCACGGTACTCATCCCATTTGCCTCTGCAACCCCCTTCCCTGTAGAGACCCTCGTCTTTGACTACTCCAGAGAGGGCATCGCCTTGGGCATTCAGTGTCTGGACACAGATGGCGCGGGTGTGGAGGTTGTTGGCGTTGTTGAAGGCACGGCCGCTGCAAACGCTGGGCTTCGTGCAGGCGACATTATTACCTATGCCAACGCAGTGCCGATCAATACGTGCCAGGATTTCGCTGATCTGTTGGCCACGAAGTCACCAGGCGATCGCTTGGTCCTGAAGGTTCATCGAACCGATCGCGTTTATCTGATGACGATCGAGCTTGAGGAGTAGCAGCAGGCTGATGCGCACAGCTTCGAGCCGGTGGCCGGAGTTGTGCGCTCTCCTCTCTTCTAACGCTCCAGCCGAAGGATCTCGCCCCACCTACTCAGATTCTGGAGCCTCAGGCATCGAACTTGAAACCATGATGCGTGCGTCCCCTTCTCCAATGAGTTGGGGAATCTGACGTTCCCCGCGTTCCTCCAACACAAAGTCAGGCACAGTCTGACGGGTGTGCTCGTGAAGTTCCCAGACCGTCACGTGCCCGTCCTCGTTGAGATCAGCAGCGCCGCGAAGTCCTTGGAGCAAGAAGTGCGTGAACACGCCGTGCTCAAGCTGAGGGGATTCAAAGGCATCGCTTCCCTCTTCGGATGCGGACAGAATCAGCCTGCCCTCCAATGCAAGGTCTGTGAACAGATCCGGTGCTTCAGACTCTGATTGCTCGCCCGGCGTCAGACTTCGAGAGAGACCGCCGGAGTAGCAGCTGTCGAAGAACACGAGGACATGCTCCGATGCAATGCGATCCAGGAATCGTCCGAACTCGTCGTCTCGAAGCGCAGTGTCGTCTCTTGCGGTTGCGCGGGTATCGTGCAATACAAAGAATTCATCCAGACCATCGGCTTCATCGGTGCCATCGTCGGCACCTTGATAGCCGTGCCCCGAGAAATGGATGAGCACGAGGTCATCCTGGCTTGCATGCTGTCGGAGCCAACCCAGCGCTTCTCTTACATTGACAAGGCTCGCGACACGCGATTCCAGCCCGTTCTCAAGCGTCTGCTGTTGATCGGTTAGCAGGCGGATGTTCGAGCTCGGGACGCCGACGTCCAGTAACCACTGAGCCATTGCCTCTGCATCCTTGCTCGCGAAGGAAAGGTCTTCGACATCCGAGTAGTCGGAGATTCCGATGACGAGCGACCAGACTTCGGAGACTGGAACGACCGTGGGATTCACAACCACCTCAAGCAGTGTCTCAATTGCTCCGGTGCGGTCTTCGGCATCCACGACTTCGAGGTGGATCAAGTACTCTCCAGCCTCCCGGAATCGGTGTACCGGTTCAGATGACTCCGAGCCCTGGCCGTCACCGAAATCCCATCTCCAGGAGACAATGTCGGCATCTCCTGGGATCGAGTGGTCAAGGAACCTGATGGGATCTAGCGTTGCAGGAATTTTGGGACTGACCTCGAACTGCGCCTGCGGCGGTTTGGGCTCAGTGACCTGTAGGACCCGCATCACTGCATCCGTTCGTCCCGTGTCATCGATCACGCGAAGCGTGACGGGCCAGGATCCGGCGGGTAGCGGATCGATCACGAGAACGGGCGTTGTGCTGGTATGGTCGAAGACGCCATCCGATTCAATATCCCAAGAGTACTCCGCAATGGAACCGTCTGGATCACGCGACGCGAGGGCATCCAACAGCACGCGGTCACCGACGCGAAGCGGACGCAAGAGACGCGTGTCGTCATCTGTTGCGGGAGCCCAGACAAAGGACGCTATGGGGGTCGTATCCGCCGCATGCACAAGGACAGTCTTGGTCAGGGTTGTGGCATCACCAGCATCATCCGACAGCATCAGGGTTACTGCGTATTCTCCCGGCAGGTCGTACTGGTGGGTTGCGATGGCACCGATTCCAGTAGTCCCATCATCAAAATCCCACCAAATCTGATCCAAGGTCCCATCTGGATCATGCGAAGCAGTGGCATCAAACTCAATGGCTTCGCCAGCTTCCGGTTCCAACGGGAGATAGCTGAACTCCGGGGCCGGCGGTTCGTTGAGGTTGGGGACCGAGAGCCTGGAGAGGTCGATCGACACAGAGCCTGCGGCGCGGAGTCCCTGGATTGAGTGCATTCCAAGCATCGCGCCGAGTTCCAGCCAGCCGAAGGAGAGTGCTCCCCGAACTTGGGCGTCCTCCAGACTCCACAGCTTCGAGCGTACCCGGACTTCGACGCTCGCTCTGGCTTCATCCCAAGACCATGCCAGCGATCCAGTGCCCCACTCGTGAAGCTCGATGCGGGTCTCCCAGTGCGCCTCCTGGCTGCCATCTTCCCAATCGTAGTTCGCGGTCGCTCGAAGGGAAGGCAGGATCTCGAGGGATATCCTAGCTCGAGAATGGCCGGACTCCTCGGTCCAGTTCCGGAGCCAAGATGCGGATAGCTGCCCAGGAACCAGTTGGGTTGCAGTCGCTCGAAGCTCGAAACTCGCAAGGCCGAGCGAAAGCGATTCGCGCGTGAGCCCGGTAGATCCCTCGTACTCAAGCCACAGATCCGACGAAAGCGGGCCCAACACAAGCCGAAAGTCTCCCCAGGCGCGCCACCAGCTCTGTGCCCCATCGAGTGCACCGGAAACTCCGAACTGAGAATGATCGCCTGCAGCCGCAAACAATGACGACACTGGCACCTCGTACCGTCCCTGACCACGGAATCGAAGCGAGCGTTCGAGGGTTCCGGAGAGTTTGAGTGTCGTACCCCCGATGGGCAGCAGCCAGGAGGCCCTCAATTGTGCATCCCGCACAGCAGACGCATTGAGATGAAACCCTGCGGTCAGCGGGGCGCCCGCGTTCTGGAATGCTCGTGCAGAGAACGAGAGCCAGGTCGATGACACCAGATTTGGATCAAGTCCTGCGCCGACAATACCAAGCGTCTGCCCGGCTGAGAGGCTTCGAGCGTTCATGGTGAAGCTGAAGTCGCCGCCATTCGGGTCTTTGAATCCGGGCGGCTGCGCCGAATCTGTTGGAGGTCGGGACATCCCTTCGTAGTCTGCGATGCCATTTCCCCACACCACGTTGAACGCGCTGTGCTGCGTGGCCAACGCATTCGAGGACACACGAACTCCAACCCCATCATTCAACGCGACGATCGAGTGCGACAGCGCCAGCGAACCCTGCTGGAGATCGATGCCATGCGATGCGTTGCTGGCGATCGTTACGTAGGAAAGTTCGAGTGTGCCTGTAGTTTCCGCGGCAATGCCTGTTCCATCACATTGCACGATCTCACACTGCTGAAAGTCGAGGGATGTGTTGTCTCTTGCGGAAACGCCTTCTCCCTCTGCAGCTGAGATCGTGCTCTCCTCTAGGGATAGCTGCGCATTCTCTGAGATCTGGATGCCAACATTGCCTCCAACGAGTGTCGATGCACGGCCAGAAATCGATGCGGTCCCAGCTGCTGTGAGCGAGCCGAATCCGGACTTCTCCACGCGGATGCTTTCAAACGAGACGATGGAGTTGCCGTGGATTTCCATGGCGTACCGCGCGCAGGCCAGAATCTCGAGATTCCGCAGCGTGAGGGTCGATACGCCATCTACGGCAACGCCGCTCAATCCGCAGTAGCGGATGGCACCCCCATCGGCCGTCGCCTCGCTGTCCTCAAGCAGCAGTCCGTACTCAACGGCATCAAGAATCAAGGCATTCCGGAGTGCGACAGTTCCTCCATTTGTGACTGTGAGCCCGGAACCTTCGGTTGCATCGATCGTGGAATCGATCAACTCAACCGAACTAAGACCGCCGCTCACCTGAATGGTCGTAGGACGTCCGCCAATGATCACGCAATCAGAGATCACGAGTTGAGATGCCTCAGC
>Ga0180430_10005951_pt1 | contig 10023 bp, 7 predicted proteins | sample SS_ome_9_FD_132999 | JGI IMG/M metagenome (GOLD analysis project Ga0180430, IMG submission 132999) | Hypersaline lake sediment archaeal communities from the Salton Sea, California, USA - SS_1_S_2 metaG | ecosystem: Environmental > Aquatic > Non-marine Saline and Alkaline > Hypersaline > Sediment...
CTGACCCAACTCCCCCAGCACCCGCGCCACCATCGCCTCTACCTGAAGCTCATCGGTGGCATCGGCCGCGTGGGCCAGGCCGCGACGGCCCAACTTGGCGATTGCGGCGGCGGTGTCCTCCAAACCGGCGGGGCCACGCCCTGCCACGCAGACGTCAGCTCCGGCTTGGGCCAGCGCCAGCGCCATCCCCTGGCCCAGGCCCTTGGTACCTCCGACGACCAACGCTACTTTGCCCGAGAGGTCGAACAGGCGCGGTGTCTCGGCGGCCAGAGCCGTCAGGCGGGCGAGATCATCCATTTCCGTCCTCCGCCGCCACAATGTCGACAAGACCACTATTGGGGTCGACGCGTCGCTCGGTGCGTACTCCGGTAAAGGCGATCAGCCCCAGCTCCAGGCGGGCGAAACAGCGCGATCCGGGCTCGAGATGGCCGACATAGGTCGTGCCGTTCTCGACATCATCCACCACAATGTGCAGATGCGGCTCGCCGCCGGCGACCGATCCTTGCATCGAGGCCAGTTCCAGCGGACGGTCATCCAACTCGATATAGCGCTCGCCCGGAGGCGACTCCAGATCGGTGATCGTGTGCAGCCTGCAGCTCTCGAGCGAGCCGATGCCGGACGTGATCAGGCCGGCGTCAATGCCCTGCACGCGCAGCCACTCGCGCAGCGACTCGACGACATACTCGCCGCGCCGCAGCGCGATCATATAGTGCTCGACGCCCTGGGTGGCCTGGATGGTGATCATGGCCTGCTCCTATTCGGGGAAGTGGGATGGACCGTGGCTGGATCATAGCGCGCCGAGTGTGCCTGTCAATGAGATAGGCCTTCTCCGCCCGGATCCTGTCCATCCTCTACAACAGCATCATGGCGCTGGGATCACCCTACCCCCGTTCGAGCGCGGGCAGGATGTATTGGGTCAGGATGCGAGGCGTGGGGTCGCTATGGGTATAGTTTGCGGCGGTGAACACGACCACCGCCTCCTGCTCGGGAAGCACGATGATGCGCTGTCCGCCCCAACCAAACGCCCAGTAGGCCGGGCAACGCTTACCGCGAAGCCGAAACGTGTGAACCCACCAGCCGTACGCATAGCCCCGCGGACCCCAGGTGCCCTCTCCAGGAGGAACCGGCCGCAAGGGATAGTTGAACCACGTGTGGTCGGGTCCGGGATACGGCGATGCGCAGTGGGCCACCCACTGTTGCGAAAGCACCCGCTCGCCTCCCCAGGCCCCCTCGTTGAGGAACATCGCCCCCAGGATGAGCATCTCGCGAGGCGTCATGCGCTGATCGCCGCCCGCATAGACCACGTCGTCGTTGATCCAGGACCACTCGGGCGGCTCGATCCCCAGTGGCTGGAACAGGTACTCGCCCGAGAACGCCTCGATGTCCATACCCGTTGCGTTCCGGATGATCTCGCCGAGGACGACCATGTTGCCGCCGCTATAGGTAAACTCGGTCCCGGGCTCAGAGACCAGCGGCTTGGCCAGGACATAGGCAATCGGATCGTCGCTTTGCAGCCACATCCCGATCACATCGTTGCTATCGTCCTGGTACGACGCGCCCCATTCATCCCACGCCAGCCCAGAGGTCATGGCCAGCAGGTGCTCGATGGTGATCTGGTTCTTGCCGCCCGTGTTAAGGTGGCGATAGTCGGGCAAGTACTGCCAGACCGAGTCGTCGACGCTGCTGATGAATCCCTTGTCGATGGCGATGCCCACGCAGGCCGAAGTGATGCTCTTGCCCACCGAATGCACATTGTGAGCGGTGTCGCGTCCCCAGTTCACCCGAGCGCCACGAAAACCAGGAGCTTCCCAGGCATAGTCGTGCCCAGTAAAGTAGGCCTCGAATACCAGCTTGCCATCCTTGAGCAGAAGCAGCGAGTGAATCTCACCAAACTGCCCCTCCGAGATGTCGCTGGCGGCCAGTAGGAGCGGCGCGACATCGACCCCGACCTCCTCCGCCGACCCGACGGCCAGCCCATCGTCGGCGGATACCGGCGCAGCATATGCCCCTGTGCCGGGCGTGCGAGCTCCGCATCCCACAAGCGCCAGCGCAAGAAGGATGTAGGCCAGGCCGCGTCCGCGAGCGAGCGTGTTGCCGCTGAGGATACTAGACCGCTGGCCATTGCTCTCAAGTATTCGGCGTCTCATGCTGGTCTCCCCCAATGCTTTGAAGGCATATACGCCACAGGACAGCCTGACTGTCTGGAACGGCAGCCAGGATCGGCCCCCTCGGTGGAGCATACGGTGGCATTGTAGGCGGCGCGTACGCGGGAGGCAAGGAGGGGTTATTGTAGAGTTGCCCCAACTTGCGCTCCTCCCCCCTCTCGGCTATGCTTCCCTCGCGCAATCATCTTGTTCGTCCCGGGTATCGACATGCCGTACCGCAACGTCAGAAGAATACGTCTTGGCATCGCGCTGCTGAGCACGCTCGTGCTGGCCGCCTGCTGCACAGCCTGCAGTCTCTTGCGCGAGGCGTCGCTTCCGGGCCACACAGCAGCAAGTCCTGGCGCTCTGGCGGTGCGCGCCGAATCTGACCCCACGATCGTCGCCTATCCCGGCCCCACCACGCCGCTGTTCGTACCCTTTGCCCTGGCGCAGTGCACTCCCACGCCTACTGCCACCGCAACCCAGACACCGTTGCCCCCCACGGCCACCCCCACCGCCACGCCCTGGCCGCCGGGCTACTATATCGACAGCGTGAATGGCTCCGACGACAACGCCGGCACCAGCGCCAACGCCCCCTGGCAGAGCCTGAGGAGCCTGCGCGGGATGAGCCTTCAGCCGGGAGACGTCGTCTACCTCAAAGCCGGATCGCAGTGGCCGGGGACGTTGCGCATCGAGCATTCGGGCAGCGAGGGACAGCCAATTACCTTCCGCTCGTACGGCGAGGGCGCTCGCCCAAGGATCAGCGGGACGGGCCGCCGATCCGATACCTGCATCGACGTCCGCGCCGACTGGGTGATCATCGAGGGATTGATGATCCAAGACAGTCCCTATGCCGGCATCCGCCTGGCGGAGGGGTCGGACCACAACATCATCCGCGACTGTGAGATAAGCGACGTGGGCATGGGCGTGGCGGTATATGGCCAGCACAATCTGATCACCGCCAACGACATTCACGACCCCAACATGATCGTCGACACGCGCGGCGGCGATGACGACTATGGCGCCGTGGGCGTATGGCTGTTCGCCTCGGACAACGAGGTATCATACAACCGGTTCCAGAACTGCCGCGGCCACAGCTATGACTATGGCAGCGATGGCGGCGCCGTCGAGTCGTTCGGGGCCGTCAGCAACTCGTACATCCACCATAACTGGGCCCAGAACTGTGAGGGCTTTTTCGAGATCGGCGGCAGCGATGACGCCGGCCGAGAGGTCCGGGACGTGCGCGTAGCCTACAACGTGCTGATCGACGTCAAGCGGGCCCTGCACTTTAACCTGGGCGACTATCAGTACAGCGTCGACGTGGACGGCTTTGTCTTCGAGCACAACACCGTGCTGGAGACATCGGCCTTTGAGACGGCGTTCTACTTTGTGCACGGCGAACTGGTGGGCGACCAACTGACCGTGCGCAACAACATCCTGTCGGGCTTTAACCGGCTAGCGCAGAGCACAAAGTTTGTCCACGAGCACAACCTCTACCAGGGCATTCTGTACCCCTTTGCCTTGGGCGAGGGCGAGTTCATGGCCGATCCACAGTTTGTGGCCAAGTCTTCGCTCCATCTAGCGCTGCGGGAATCGAGCCCGGCCATCGATCAAGGCATCGACTTGGGCTATGCACGCGACTATGCCGGGAACGCGGTGCCCTATGGCGAAGGACCCGACCTGGGCGCCTATGAGTACGTCCCAGACGACTGAATATCCCACGCCTCCCGCACTCGCCTCGTTCTAGCACGCCAGAGTCGAGCGCCACACTTCTGATCCCCCTCCGCACCAACGCCCCCATCTCTTCCCAGCAGACGCACGGGCGGGCACACCTCGACGGCTGTCGCCTGACAGGTCCTGATCCCTTCTCTCGCTGGCTTGTCGCCTTTCTGCATAAAGGCTGAGTAAACGAACCGTCAAGGTCTCTACGAAAAAGCGACCTTACGTCTACTTTACGGATACCTTGATGCCCTACAATGGTAGGTGAGAAGAGAAACGGCGGGGTACGGATCACACCGTTCAGGTGGTGCCCGGTCGTCAAGCCAAGACCTTTTCGAACCTGAGAGCATCCCCCCCACCTTACTGTGAGTGCTCCGGGATAGTCGTCCGAGGAAGTGAGGAAGGGGCAGATGATCAGCCAGGTGATCAACAAGAGAGCGGCCGCCATCGACATCTCTGCACTGCTTGAGCTTGCTCCAGCCGGCTCGCAGTGCCAGCCAACCATCAGCGTGGTGATACCCACCCTGAACGAGGCAGACAATCTGCCCTATGTTCTGCCACGACTACCCAACGGAATCCTCGAGGTCCTGCTGGTCGACGGTCTTTCGACCGACGGCACGGTCGAGGTCGCCATGAGCCTGCGCCCCGACATCCGGGTCATCTCGGAAAAGGCCGCCGGCAAGGGCGCCGCGCTGCGCAGCGGCTTTGCGGCCGCCACGGGCGATATCATCGTCATGCTGGACGCCGACGGCTCTACCGATCCCGGCGAGATCCCAGCCTATGTGGGCGCGCTGCTCTCTGGCGCCGATTTCGCCAAGGGGTCGCGCTTTCTTCAGGGGGGTGGAACGTCTGACATGACCTGGGAACGCCAATTCGGCAACTGGGGACTGACGATGTTCGTGCGCCTGCTGTTTGGCGGTCGCTTTTCTGACTTTTGCTATGGCTATAACGCCTTTTGGCGGCGGGTTCTGCCCGAGTTGGCTCTCGACGCCGTCGGCTTTGAGGTCGAGGCGATGATGAACATCAGGGCGCAGTGCGCCGGCCTGCGGATCGCCGAGGTCCCCAGCTTTGAGGCCGACCGAATCTGTGGCAAGGGTCACCTGCGCACGATTCCCGACGGGCTGCGCGTACTGCGAACCATCCTAAAGGAGTGGGCTCGCAACGTGCGCAACAAGCGCCTGCCGCCGCTCGATCCGCGGCCCACGCATCCGGTGTGGGATACGGGCATCCTGGGTCTCGGCCAGAGAGCCGCCCGCCCGGAGTCGGCCCAGAACGCCGAAGTAGAGGCATAGAGGCCGGACTGAAAGCGGTATCCAGCCGTCATCGAGCGGACCCAATACGTCCAGACAGGTGTACAGCGTGACTCTTCAAGGCACTCCAACTATCTCTGTCGTGATCTGTACCCACACCGACGAACGTTGGGACCGACTCGTGGCTGCAGTTCGCTCATCGCTCTCACAGAGCCTACCTCCTTGCCAGGTTCTGGTCGTGGTGGATCACAACCCGGCGCTGTTGCGGCGTGTGTCCCAGGAACTACCTGGCGCCCAGACGGTGGCCAACACCGGCACTCCGGGGGCATCATCGGCTCGCAACACGGGTGTCGCACTGGCCAAGGGTGACCTGGTGGCCTTCCTGGACGATGACGCCGAGGCAGCGCGCGACTGGCTGGAACACCTGGTCGCAGTCTTTACCGACCAAAGCGTGCTGGGTACAGGAGGGGCGCTGCTTCCCAATTGGGAATCTGAACGTCCCTATTGGTTCCCCGAAGAGTTCGACTGGACAGTCGGGTGCAGCTATACCGGTATGCCTCTGACCACTGCACCTGTCAGAAATCTGATTGCCGCCAACATGGCGCTTCGCCGAACAAAGTTCCAGCAGCTGGGCGGCTTTCGCCCAGGCTTTGGCAACACGCGCTCAGTCCCAGCAGGGCTCTCGGCCCTCGTCCGCTCTCGAGCCGGCGACGAGGAAACCGAGCTGTGCATTCGCGCTCTCGAAATGTGGCCCGACTGTACCTGGATATATGAACCGAGGGCACAGGTCCATCACTTTGTCCCAACCGCTCGAACCACCCTTCGTTACTTGTTGTCGCGATGCTATGATGAGGGACTGGGCAAGGCCCGCCTGACGCGGATCTTTGGGCATGGACAAGCTACCAGCTCGGAACGACGCTATGTGACCTCAGTACTGACCCGCGGGGTAGTACGTCGTCTGGGCTCTGTGTTCGAGAGGGGTGCTGGCCCCCGACTGGCTCAGGCAGCGGCTATCGTATTGGGTCTATCTGCCACAACCGCCGGATATGCCGTTGGGTGGCTATACGGGGCACTGACTGCACAGACGACACCCCTGCCCGTGGCTGCGGCCCCCAGCGAATCCGCCGCTTACTCAGATGACTAGCCTACGCGAGCGAGATAGCGTCCCCTCAGAAAAGGCGAGCCCTGGTCTCGCACGGTCAGCGACTCCGCCTGGCGACGACAGCTACTCTCCCGTTGACTCTGCCCTCAGGCCAGTCCGCGTGCTCGACATCGAACTGAGCCGCCCACTTTGCGCCATCCCGACTCGAGACGAGCAGACTGGGCGGACCTATTCGTCCGCCAGCGCGCTGGTCAGGTTGCACAGCCTTCCACTAGGAGTGCTAGAGCTAGCGCTGGGCGCCACTGGCCTGACGGCCCAAGAGGGCGCCGAGCATATCTGGCAAGCGTTGGGCGAGGCGATCAATCAGCACCTGGCGGACGACGGGATCGACCCCTTGACCGATCTGCCATCATCGGGCCTACCCGCGCCCGGCTCGCCGCCCTGCCTGGCCGACCGCCACCGAGTCCTGGCCGATCCCCCCGCGATCAGCGTCGTGGTCTGCACACGGGATCGTACAGAAAGCCTGGCCAAGTGCCTCCCATCGCTGCTGGCGCTCGACTATGCACGGTACGAGGTGATCATCGTCGACAACGCACCGTCCACGACAGGTACCGCTGAACTGCTGGCCGACAGGGCCAAGTCCGATCCGCCGGTTCGGTATGTTCGTGAGGATCGCCCTGGGCTGTCTTGGGCCCGCAACTGTGGCCTGCGTCACGCCCAGGGCGACATCGTAGCCTTTGTAGACGACGACGCGCACACCGATCGCTACTGGCTTGCCGAGATCGCCCGCGGGTTCGCGCGAGGGCCGAAAGTAGCCTGTGTCACCGGTTTGGCCCTGCCCGCCGAACTCGAGACACCGGCTCAGCTTTGCTTTGAGCAGTTTGGCGGACTGACCAAGTACCGGGGGTTTAGCAGCCAACGTTTTGATTTCGACGAAAACCGCCCTGACGACCCGTTCTTCCCATACCTCGCTGCTCAGTACGGCGCCGGCGTCAATATGGCCTTTCGCCGATCCGTGCTCGCTGACCTGGGGGGATTTGATCCGTCGCTGGGGGCTGGAACCCCGGCCTGCGGCGCTGAGGACATTGAGGCGTTCTACCGCGTGATCGACGCCGGCCATACGCTGGCCTATGAGCCGGGCGCCATGGTCCGTCACTATCATCGCCGCGACTATGCGTCACTGCGCAGGCAACTCCACGGGATGGGAATCGCCTTTACTGCCTACCTCTGTCGCTGCCTGGCCGACCGGCCCTCTCGCGCTTTCCATCTCTTGCGCCAGATTCCACGCGTTCCCAGCTACTTGCTCGGGGCGCGTTCGCCCAGAAACGCCAGCAAACGGGCCAACTACCCAAGCGAGCTCTCTAGAACCGAAATTCTCGGCATGCTGCAGGGACCGTTTGCCTATGCCAAGAGCAGGCGTCGCAAGCACCAAATCATCGCGCAGTACGGGCTCCCAGAGGCGCCGCGGCCATGACCACACGCCCGCTTACGCAAGGCGCCCTTGATCGACCCGTGGAGCCCGCAGGCGACCTGCGCGCACAAGCGTCATCCGCCGATTGGGGGCGACTGGGCGAGTTTAGCCTGCTCGCGGCCATCGGCCTGTTCATCATCGCCCTGGCCTACAACCGCGCCCGCATGGTTGAGCCCGGCGCTGCCGGGCTGCGGTGGCTGGGCGTGCTGGTGATCTGCGCACCGGTCAGCTTTCGGCTGTTCTCCTCGACGGCGCCCAGGCGCGAGCGCATCGGTCTCGTGCTGGTCGCCGGGCTGTCCATCTATTTGCTGCGACTGCTCTACAGCCCTCTCGAGTTCCAGTTCGCCGACGAACTGCAGCATTGGCGAACAATGCGTGACATCCTCGAGACCGGACATCTCTACAAGCTGAACCACATCCTGCCCATCAGTCCCTACTACCCGGGACTCGAGAGCGCCACATCGGCCGTCATCGATCTCACTGGAATCGGTATCTTTGAGGCCAGCGTGGCGGTCATAGCGATTGCGCGCGTCCTCTTTGTGCTGGCGCTCTACCTATTCTATGAGCGTGTCAGCGGATCATCCCGCATCGCCGGCATCGCCTCTCTGCTCTACATGACCAACCCCCACTACCAGTCCTTTGCAGCCATGTTCATCTACCAGTCGCTGGCGCTGCCGCTGACCGCGCTTGCGCTGCTGGGCTTGGTCCATTCACGCTCTGAAGCGGATCGCACACGAACCGCTCTCAGGGTGGCATCGCTGATGGTATTGGTTGCGGTGATCGCAACCCACCATCTCACCAGTTACGTCGCGCTGGCGTTCCTGGCGCTCTGGGCGCTGACATCGCTGTTCTTTTCCGAGATCACTGGATCGATCGACAAGCTTCTTGTAGCGCTGAACAGGGTCAAACTGATCGGCCCCCTTGTCCGCCGGTTCCTGCCCTGGGACGAAGGCCAGCACCAGGCCGACCGCCAGAGTCGCGACGCCAGTCTGCTGTGGGCCACCCTCCTGGCCTTTACCGTCATCCTGTCCTGGATCGCCTATGTTGCCCCCCTCACAGCACGCTACCTGGGCGACCCCATGTCAGAGGCCGGGATGGAGCTAATCCGGATGATCACGGCCGATGCTTCCGTCGAGCAGATCTATAGCGCACCCAGCGGGCCTGCCTGGGAGAGATTGGTTAGCTTTGCCTCAGTGGGCATCGTCAGCCTATGGCTGCTACTGGGCATCTGGCGACTATGGCGGCGCGGACACCACGATGATCCTCTAGCCATCGCGCTGGCTATCGGAGCGCTCGGGTATCACGGCAGTATTGCGCTGCGCCTCACATCTAGCGGCGCGGAAATGACCGCCAGAGCTTGGCCCTTTTTGTTTCTGGCCGTCGCCATCGTTATGGCGGTTGGCGCGGTCGCGACGACGGAATCGCTGCGAAAGGGTTGGCTGTGCAGCTGGCTCTTTCCAGCCCTCACCTGCATCCTATTCGCCGCCGGTGTCACGGCAGGTTGGCCCCCCGCTTGGGGAAGACTCCCCGGGCCATACCTCGTCTCCGCCTCTGAGCGCTCTATATCGCCAGAGGGCGTTGAGGCCGCCTATTGGGCGGGAGCAAAACTCCCTGCGGGCAGCCGGATGGCCACCAACTTTACTAACCATATCCTGATGGGCGCCTACGGCGGGCAAGACCCTGTCTTTGGACTGGGAGCGGTCTTTTACTCGCCAGAGTATGGCGCACCTGAACAAAAAGCCCTCCGCTACCTGGGTATCCGCTACCTGGTCGTCGATCTGCGGCTTGCCATCTCGCCGCCGCTGAGGGGCGCCTTTCCTGGTCCCGCCGAGTCCGGCGCAAACCAGCTCCTCAGCCCCATCGACTTGGCCGCCCTCGACAAGTTCGACGGTATGCCAATGGTCGATCGCCTGTTGGACAGCGGAAACATTGCCATCTACCGGATCGACAGCACATGGTGACCCAACAGCGCTCTCGTGAAAACCTGGACCTCGTCCTCGCTGCGGGCTTGGCTGCGGCAGCATGCTTGCTGGTGCTATCGGGCTCTCGTCCCCTCGGCGTGCGTCTTGTTCCGGGCTTGGCGCTGTCCACCCTGCTGCCGGGCTATGCCATCACTGCGCTGGTCTTTCCGCTACACAAGCTCGGACGCTGCGAAACTGCGGCATACAGCCTGGGATTCAGCCTGACCTTGGGCGCGCTATCGGGCTTTGTGCTCGACCGCTTGCCCTCGGGCCTGCGGCCCGAGTCTTGGGCGCTCTGGCTCTGTAGCGTGACGCTCGTCTCAGCCTGGTTGGCCGCCAGACGTCGGAGCACAGTAGGATGCACGCATGCGCCCCC